>Ga0207684_10000018_pt1 | contig 361536 bp, 345 predicted proteins | sample KBSK5501metaG_FD_184342 | JGI IMG/M metagenome (GOLD analysis project Ga0207684, IMG submission 184342) | Corn, switchgrass and miscanthus rhizosphere microbial communities from Kellogg Biological Station, Michigan, USA - KBS K5-50-1 metaG... | ecosystem: Host-associated > Plants > Roots >... | reverse complement strand
GTGACGAAGACCGTCTTGCGGTCGATGCCCGCGGCCTCCAGGGCCTCGTCCAGGATGCCGCCTGCCGGCCCGACGAAAGGCGCGCCGGCGATATCCTCGCGGTCGCCGGGCTGCTCGCCGACGAGCATCACGCGCGCGTCGCGCGAGCCCTGGCCGAACACGGTCTGTGTCGCGCGCGCGTGCCACCGTCACAGGGGAGATCGCCTTGCCATTGGTCGTCATGGCCGACTCCGAGCGGCCCTCCGCAAGATGGAAGCGCCGCAGATCCTTGCGAGGAGGTTCAGGCCTGCACTTCGGCCGCCCCAGCGAGCAGCGCCCATGAGCCGAGGATCACGTAGAAGAACAGCACGGCACACGCGAGCGGTAGCCATCGCAAGCCGCCATAGCCACCGGAGATGACTGCGACTCCGGCGATCGCGACGAGCAGGAATCCCAATATCGCGAGGCCGTTCGGGCTGAAGCAGTACCTCAGGACGGGTCGGAAAGCCCCGTAGCGCTGGACGACCCGTCGCACGGAGATCCATGCGTTGAAGCTTCCGGCAGCGAGGAGCTCGGCACCGAGGAACGAGTCGGGCTGACCCGGCACCAGCACCGCCAGCCCCACGAGGAGCTGGAGGAAGAGAGCGGCGATGCAGCCACGCGCTCGACCCCGCAGCTCCGGCGAGGCCATCACTTGGCGGAGGTGGATCGACATCGCGACAAAGAACAGACCGAGGAGCGCCGCGGCCGCGCCCATCTGAGCGGCCGCGAATCCCTGCCAGCTCGCCAGATCGTTCTCGTTCACCTGCGGACAGTCAAGAGGAAGCGCGGATCGGAGAAACAGGCACGCGTTGATGAGCCGTCCGATCCACCACCTCTATCAGGCACTTCCGTGACGAACGCGGCGAGCGTGGTCAGGTCGTGGAATACGTGCGAGCGCATGCATTCCTCCAGGGAGTTGAATCGGTCGCGGAAAAAGAGCCTATGTCGTTCGCGAGGCCCCCGCTCCATCGCGATGGAGACAACCACCGCCCTGCGCGGCTACCCAGACTGATCTCTGATCGCGAAGGCCTGCATCGCGGCGCCGGGCTAGTGGGCCAACGCTAGGGCGAAACATCACATTCAGTAGCCCGGATGGGATTCGAACCCATGACCTCTTCCTTGAAAGGGAAGCGCCCTAGTCCACTAGGCGACCGGGCCGCATCTCTAGTCTAGGAATCGACCGCAGGCAATGCGAGCGCGCGATCGAACTCTACCGTCCGCGCGTCCGCGCCAGGCCCAGCATGCGCTCGAGCTGACGTAGCGTCCGGTCGAGCCTCGCCACGCTCCCCGACGCCGCGGGCAGCAGGTACACGCCCTTCAGCGCGGCGACGATGAGCGCCGCGGTGTCGTCGGGATCGAGCGCCCGATCGACGGCGCGCTCGTCGCGCGCGCGCCGAAGCAGCGCGCGCAGTGTCGCGTGCCAGTACGCGTCGGTCTCGCCCAGGATCGCCGCGATCGCTCGGTCCCGCCCGGCGCGCAACGCGAGCTCGCCCATGACCGCGAAGAGCGCGGGCTCCTCGCGCGCCAGGCGACGCAGACCGCGAAAGTGTCCCCTCAGCTGGTCGGCCGACGATCCCGCGGACGGGAGCGTCGAACGGAATCGCTCGAGTGCATGGCGGACGACGCCGCGGATCAGCTCCTCCTTGGTCGGGAAGTAGTAGTGGAGCGTCGCGACATTCACCCCGACCGCGCCCGCGACCTCGCGCGTGCGCAGTCCCTCGAAGCCGCGCTCGGCGAGCTGGGCATACGCGGCAAGCACAAGCGTCTCGCGCTTCGACGCGCCGGCGACCTGCTTGGTCGGTCTAAGCACGAGGCATCTCGATCAAGGCGACATGCTTGGGCGACATCTCCCCACCTTGCGTCTCAATCAATCAGATGATTGAATACTACCTGAGGGCGCGACCCGACCGGGAGGTCACGATGGGCGAGACAGTTGTCCGCGAGCGGCAGACACCCACGCATTCCCCGGTGGCGCGGCTGCTCCTGCTCCTCGGCCGCGCGCTCAATCCGCTGCTTGTGCCCCTTGCCGGAGCGCGCTTCATCCCGGTGTGGGCGGTCATCCGCCATCGCGGGCGCCGCTCCGGTCGGAACTTCGCGACGCCGGTCGCGATCCAGGCGACCGCCGAGGGCTTCGTCGTGCCGTTGCCCTACGGCGAGCGGACCGACTGGTGTCGCAACGTGCTCGCGGCGGGCGGCGGAACGATCCGCTGGAAGGGCGCCGAGCACGCGGTCGACGAACCGCGCGTCGTCGATGCGGCGGTCGGCCTCGGGGCGTTTAACGCCGTCCAACGGCCCCTCTTGCGGCTGTTCGGGACCCGTCGGTTCCTGGTGTTGCGGCGGACGCGCGGGGAGGGCGCATCATCCTAGCCCGCACAGTGCGGAGGGACGGATGAAGAAGGCATATCGCGGATACAAGTCGTTCCAGTACCTCGAGGAGGGCACCGACTACCGCCCGTTCAAGTTCGCGCCTGAGATCGGCCGCGTTCCGTCATCGCCGTATCCGCTTTCCAAGGATGAGGAGCGACGCGTCACGGCCATCCTCGAGCGCGAGCCCATCGTCTCCATGCACGACCACACCGCGATCTTTCCCGAGGACCTGGGCGAAGCGTTCGATCAGCGCCGTCAGGGCCGCGACTGGACCGGGTACGCCGGCCTCGCCGCCTCGGACGTCGACGTGTTCTTCGAGAACTTCATGGACGGGACCGCGCTCATCAGCTCGAACCGCGGCTGGAAGTGGGACGACATCGTCTTCGATCTGGGCATGCGCTTCTCGGACATCGCGCACCAAGACCTCGTGTACCGCGCCGAGCGACTCGCGGACCTCGAGCGCGCGAAGCCCGAGGGGCGCATCGCCTTCGTCGCGTGCCTCGAGGCGGCGACGCCGATCGAGAACGAGGTCGACCGCGTCGACGTGCTCTACGGCCTCGGCGTGCGCGTCATGGGCATCACCTACAGCGAATCGAACGCGCTCGGCTCGGGCCTGCGCGAACGGACCGACGGCGGGCTCACCGACCTCGGACGCAGCGTCGTGCGGCGGATGAACAAGCTCGGCATGACCATCGACCTCGCTCACGTCGGCGACCGCACTTCGCTCGACGTCATCGCCGCGAGCGAGAAACCGACCCTCATCACCCATGCCGGCGCGCGATCGCTGTGGGACACGCGCCGGATGAAGCCCGATGAGGTCATCAAGGCGTGCGCGGCAAAGGGTGGCGTGATCGGCATCGAGGCCGCGCCACACACGACGCTCACCAAGGCCCATTCAAAGCACTCGCTGGAGTCAGTGATGGAGCATGTCGCGTACTGCGCGAAGCTTGTCGGCGTAGACCACGTCGGCCTCGGCCCGGACACGCTCTTCGGCGACCACGTCGGGCTGCACAAGGCGTTCGCGGCACAGCTCTCGATCGCGTCGGTCAGCGAGGGCCCTTCGTTCGAGCGGGTCGCGTACGTCAACGGCTTCGAGAACCCCTCCGAGGCGATGCGCAACGCCGTGCGTTGGCTCGTGCATCACGGCTATTCGGACGGCGACATCGCGAAGATCGCCGGCGGGAACGCGCTCCGCGTGCTGAAGGAGACCTGGGCGACCTGACCTGCCTGTCCCGAGAGCGTCTAGCCTCGAGCTGTGCGTCAACTCGTGATCTTCGCGGGGGTCGTTTTGATCGCGGCGTGCTCGGGAAGCACGACCTCAGTCGTGCCCCGTGAGACGCCGGCGAGCGTCGTCCCAACCGCCGGCGCCAGTACGCCTGCGTCTCCATCTCCCGTCGCGTCCGCCCTGCCGACGGTCGCGCCGACGACGACACCGACCGCTGCACCAACTGCCGCACCAACTGCCGCACCGACCGCGGTGCCCACCGCGGCACCGACGGCGGCGCCGATCGTTCCACCCACGCCCACCGGCCCTGCGGCGTGCCAGGCACGGGACAAGTTCGCGCTGTGGTCGTCGGGCAGGGCGCTGCTGCGAGGCTCGAACGTTTACATGGGCTTCGACCCCAAGGCTCCCGGCCCGACCCGATTCGGGGACGAGCCATTCACCCAGTCGGACTTCGACGACCTCGCGAAGGCTGGCGCGAACTACGTGCAGATTTCTCATGCGGGACTGTTCCGCGAGACGGCCCCGTATGACCTCGACCTTGGCGCGCAGGCCAACTTGGATTCCGTCATCCAGATGTCCGCGAAGGCTGGCCTCTACGCGGTGATCGCCTACCGGACCGGGCCGGGACGCAACGAGACCGCCATCCTGCGGGACGGCACGGTGCTCGAGTCGATCTGGACGAGCGAGGTCGAGCAGACGGCATGGGCGGCGATGATGCGCTACACCGCGCAGCGATACCGCGACAACCCGACGATCGTCGGGTACGACCCGATGGTCGAACCGAACGACTACATGCGGCGAGGCTCGCCGGATCCCGCCGCCTTCTATCGGCAGTACGGCGGCACGCTCGAGGACTTCAACGTGCTCGCGCTCCGCGTCACGAAAGCCATGCGCGAGGTCGACCAGGCGACCCCCATCCTGCTCGAGCCCGACGGCTTCGGGGGAGTCCCGTGGCTCCCCTATCTGAAGGTCACCGGGGACTCACGAACCGTCTACTCGGTGCACGACTACACACCCTTCGAGTACACGCACGAGCTTCGGCCCGGCCTGCAGTACCCCGGGATGAACGATGTCGACGGCACCGGCACCGTCCTCGTCGACAAGGCGTATCTCGCCGGTTATCTCAAGACGGTGACGTCGTACGGGCAGCAGCGGGGCGTTCCGGTCGCGATCACTGAGTGGGGTGGGCATGCGACCGCCGCGAACGTCGGGGCGTACATGCGGGACCGCGTCGAGCTGCAGGACGCCATCGGGAACTGGGCCGTCTGGACCTGGCAGCCGGCAGGCTTCCTAGACCCGTTCAGCGTGCACGATCCCTCGCCGACCAACACCGCGTTGCGCGCGGCGTGGGCGACCAACTGCGTGCGACCGAGCTGAGCACCGCGAGGACAATTGGCCCAGCTAGCCCCGCATCGCGTAGCGCACGAACAGGTAGTCGTCGGCGCGCTTCGCGCTCAGCAGCCGGGCACGGGGCGCGTCCTCCGGTGTGAATGCGGCATCCTCGACGAGCGCGAGTCGGCGCTCCTCGGCCGAGCGGCCGGCGAGGCGCGGCGCGACAGTGAGGAAGAGCTCGTCCAGCAGCTTCTCGCGCAGCAACGTGCCGAGCATGGCCGGACCGCCCTCCGACAGCACCATCCGCGCGCCGCTCTCGGCCACGACCGCGTCCAGGACCGCGCGCGCGCTCGGCCGTCCGCCATCGGCGGCCCCACCCGGCCGCGAGGTGCCCGCGATCACGTGCACGCGCGTGCGCTGCGGGAGCGCACCCAGGCGGGCCGCGCCGGCTTCGGTCGTAATGAGCACGCTCTCACCGGGGCCGCGGAACGCCGGAAGCTCGAGATCCACGTTGCCGGAAGCCGTCACGAAGGCGGCGAGCGGATGCTCCGGCTTCCCCATCGCCGACCGGAGCGCGGAGAAGTCGGCGGCCGCCGGCTTGAACACGTGCGCGGCGGTCCACGTGTGCCTGCCCTCCACGCGCAGCGTGCCCGCGCCGACGACGACGACATCGCAGCACGCGCGCAGCAGGCCAAGCATGAAGCGGTCCGACTCCTTGCGCTCGCTGACGACGGCGGCGCCCGCCCGACCCGGGAGCGCATAAGAGACGATCCCGTCGATCGTGCTCACGAAGTTCGCGAAGACGTACGGCCGATCGACCTTCGGGAAGGCGAGCGGCCCGCCGTAGCGCGCGGCCAGCGCTTCCGGGAGCGGTAGCGGCGAGCCTTCGGCGAGATCGAGGAGGGTGCTGAGGGCCTCTATGCGGATCGCTCGCCGGTGAGCTGGAAGAACTCGCTTCGCATGTCCGCATTCTCCGCATATTCGCCGCGCCAGACGGCGGTGCGCGTCTTCGGATGCAGCTCGCGGACGCCGCGCATCTGCGTGCAGAGGTGGTGCGCCTGGATGCGCACGGCGACGCCATGGGCCTTGATGAGCGCCTCGAGCGTGTCCGCGATCTCGTCGCCCACGCGCTCCTGCACCGTGAAGCGCTTGCCGAACACGCGGACGAGCCGCGTGAGCTTGGAGATCCCGATGATCTGCTCGTGCGCGATGTAGCCGACGAACGCGGTCCCGTAAAAGGGCAGGGCGTGATGCTCGCACAGCGCGAAGAACGGGATGGGGCCTTCCACGATCTGGTTCACATGGCAGTTGCTCCCGCCCTTGCATTCCGTGGGGAACGCCGTCAGGAGCTTCGGGTCGCCCTCATATCCCTCGGTGGCATCGAACATCGCGCGCAGGAATCGGCGAGGGGTCTCGCGGGTCCCCGGCGTGTCCAAGCGCATGCCGAACGACGTGAAGATCTCCGCGACGTTGCGTTCGTACCGCTCCCACTGCTCGGTCGTGAGCTCGCGGTGCTGGACGAGGTCAGGCCGGCGCACGTCCTCCTCGTCCGCGGGAAGGTGTGTGTGCTGGACGTCGGTCGCGGCCATCGGGCGTGCTCCCCTCAAGAGGCTGTTCTGCGCAGAAGGGTACGCCGCACGCACGACCGCGGATCGCTGCCGCCGCGCGCTTCAGACGACGCCGAGGACGCGCGCGGCGCCGCGCAGGGAGTCGCGTTTCCGCTCGGTCATCGGTCGCGCGGCACGCCGCTCCAGCGAGCGGATCGCGGCGGGCAGGTCGAGATCGGCGTCGAGCGCCTCGGTCGCCTCGCTGCGCTCCAGACGCGCTGCGCCGGCGCCGAGCAAGTCGCGGAGTGCGGCGCTGCGCCGATCGGCGCGCGCGAGGTCGGCCTCATCGTGGTCGAACGGCAGCCGGTACGCGCGGTCGAGGAGGTAGAGACGAAGGCCGGCGGGCGAGATGCGCTCGAGCGCGTCACGCACGAAGACCATGTTGCCGTCGGACTTCGACATTTTGGCGCCGGCCAGCCTCATCGGCCCGACGTGCATCCACCAGCCGACCGAGGGTCGCTTGCCGCTGGCCGCCTCCGACTGCGCGATCTCGTTCTCGTGATGCGGATAGATCAGGTCGCGCCCGCCGCCGTGGATGTCGATGCGCTCGCCGAGGTGTTCGGTCGCCATGGCCGAGCACTCGAGGTGCCATCCGGGACGACCCCGACCCCACGGGCTCGGCCACGTGGGTCCATCGGGCACGGATCGCCACAGCGCGAAGTCGAGTGGGTCGCGCCGCTCGGGATCGTCGAGGAAGGCATCGTCCTGGGCGAGACAGACGCGTGCCATGTGCGGATGGGAGAGACGCGAGAGCTCGCCGTAAAGCGGCGCGGCGGTGATCGGGAAATAGACGCCGGTCCGCGTGCGATAGGCCGCCTTCCGGCGCTCGAGCCGCGCGATCATCTCGCGCATGCGCGGGATCTCGCGCGTGGCGTGGGGCATCACGTCTGGCCGGCGCCACGCCAGGCGCCGCATGTCGGCCAGGAACGCGCGCTCTTCGCGCCGCCCGAGCACGCGCCAGTCGATGCCGTCCCGCGCGGCGCGCTTCAGGATGGACTCGTCGACGTCCGTGACGTTCTGCGCGTAGCGGACGCGCCGTCCCTTCGCCTCGAGATAGCGCACGAGGACGTCGAAGACGAGGAAGGTGCGCGCGTGTCCGAGGTGCGTGGTGTCGTACGGCGTCACTCCGCAGACGTAGAGCGTGACGACATCGCCGCGCGGATGGAACGGGACGATCTTCCGGCGGCGCGTGTCGTACAGACGGAGCACCGACGCGACTCTAATCAGCCGGACGTTTGAACGTATGCTCCGCCGGATCGATGCGCCTTCCCGACGAACGTGACGCGCTTGCGACGCTGGAGGCCATCGCGTCGCGGCCCACGGTCCCGTATCACGAGCAGCGCGCGCTCACCGCGATCGCCGCAGAGCTCACACGCCTCGGGCTTCCGGTGACGCACGACGAGTACGGCCAGGTCGCCACGCGGATCACGCGCGGCGAGCCGAAGCGCGCGGTCGCCTTCGTCGCGCATACCGACCATCCCGGATTCGAGGTCATCGCGGCGAACAGGCGCGAAGGATCGGTGCGCGTCCTGGGCGGGCTGCGCCCGCGCCTGTTCAAGGAGCCGGTCAGTGTCCTGATCTACGACGACGAGGGCGGCGGCCCGACGCGCGGCACGCTCACGGACTTCACCCTCGCGGTCGACGTCGACCAGAACGCCATCGGCCGCTGCCGCATCAGCGCCGATCGGGAGCTGTCGGTCGGTCAGTGGGCCGTCCTCGACCTGCCGGCGTTCGAGCGGTCGGGCGACGAGCTGCGGCTGCGCGCGGCGGACGACCTTGCGGGATGCGCGCTCGTCGTGTCGGCGCTCGCTCTCCTGCGCGATGAGCCGCGCGCGTTCGACGTCCATGCCGTCTTCACGCGTGCCGAAGAGACGGGCCTGTTCGGTGCGCGCATCGTGGCCGAGGACGGCGCGCTCCCGCGCGACACGTTGGTCATATCGGTCGAAGCGTCGAACGCGACGTTCGCGCCGGCGGGATCAGGCGCTGTCGTCCGCGCGGGCGACCTCCACAACACGTTCAGCAACGAGGCGGAGCGCTATCTGCGCGTGGCGCAGGAGCGCCTTCGCGACGCCGATCCGCCGGTGCGCACGCAGCGCCGCCTGCTGGCGGGCGGAACGTGCGAAGCGTCCGCGTTCGTGCGCCTCGGGTGGGCCGCGACGGGCATCGCCCTTCCGAATGTGAACTATCACAACGCGCCCGATGGCGCGGACCATTTCGCGCCAGAGATCGTCCGCCTGTCCGATCTCCTGTCGGGCATCGCCCTGCTCGCCGAGGGCGCGGTGGCCGCCGGAGAGGACGCCACTGAGGAGTGGTGGCCGCGCGCGCGTCAGGTCCCGAGCGAGATCCGCGATCTGCTCAGGCGCTCGTACGCTCGCTCCCAGGAATGAACGCACTTGACTCGACGGGCGACGTCGGGTGTACAACTGAAGGCAGCTCCGAGGGGCCCATCGGAGTGACCCATCGCGAACGACCTCGCAGGCGACCTGAGCGAACCGCTAGTGGAGGCGCACATGGTCCGACTGCATCTTTTGTACGGAGTTCTCGAGGTCGATTGACGACGCCCCCGGCGGAAGGGGGCACGTCCGCGCGATGAGCGCATTCGCCGGATGAGCTCGAACGAGCTGGCCGTCTTGTACGGACCACTCGAGCCAAACGGCCGGACATCAGGCCTGTAGGCGGATGCGCTCGCGGGGCCCGGACCACCCGAGATCCACGAACCAGAACACGAACCAGAAGAGGAACGGGGCTGGGTCCCAGACGAGACCCCCGCTACGGCGGGGGTTTCGGCTATCCAGCTCCAGCCGAGCCCGAGGCCATCACGTCGCCTCGAGCCGGACCTCCGTGACGGCGCCATCAGCGATCCGGTACGCGTGCAGCTCGGGCTCGGTCGCGCGGAGCGAAACGAGCACGGCAAGGGCATCCGGGTAGTGCCACTCGGCTCGATCGGTGGGCGACGGATAGGGCTGGCTGGCGGGATGGCTGTGATAGATCGCGAGCAGCTCCTCGCCCGCGTCATCCATGGAGCGGAACGCCGCGAGCTGCTCCCGCGGATCGATCGCGTAGCGGAACACAGGCGTCGGGTGCGCGTTCGCGCACTGGATAAGCCGCGTCGCGGCGCCGCCGCGGCCAGCGATCAGCCCGCAGCACTCCTCCGGCCGGGACTCGCGGGCGTGCGCGACGATCTGGTCGCGAAGCCCCACCGGGAGCACGAGACGTCGGGCCAGGTTCAGCCCCCGGCCATGGCCGGGATGACCATAATCTCGGCGCCGTCGGAGACGGGGGCCTTCGTGCCGCCGCTCGCGCGCGCGTCCTGGTCGCCGATGTAGACGTTGACGTAGGTGCGGATGGCGCCGCCATCGTCGAGCACGAGCGCGCGGAAACCCGGATGTCGGCGCTCGATGTCGCCGAAGACCTCCTCGAGGGTCGCTCCCTTCGCCTCGACCTTGTTCGCGCCGCCGACCGCGTCGCGCAGCGATCCGGGCAAGCGGACGGTCACCGCCATGGCATCACCCCCAGAGTGGCGTCGAGAGGTAGCGCTCGCCTCCGTCGGCGATCAGGACGACGATATTCCCAGCTTCGTCCGCGGCGACGCGTGCCGCGGCGAGGACCGCGGCCCCGCCCGACGGCCCGCTGAAGATGCCCTCCTCGCGCGCCAGGCGACGCGTCATCGCGACGGCGTCGTCGGTCCCGACGGTCAGGTGCAGATCGGCCACGGACTCATTCCAGATCGCGGGCCGCAGCGCCGAGGCCATGTGCTTCCAGCCCTCGATCCCGTGGAGCGCCTGATCAGGTTGCACCGCGACGATGCGCACGCCGCGCCGGCGCAGCGCGGCGGAAACGCCCACGACGGTGCCGGATGTTCCTACGCCCGCGACGAAATGCGTGACCGCTCCGCCGGACTGCTCCCAGATCTCGGGCCCCGTCGTTTCGCGGTGGGCGAGCGGGTTCGCGTCGTTGCTGTACTGATCGACGTAGACCAGGTTCGCGTCCCGGGCGGCGCGCGCCCTCGCCTCAACGATGGCGCCGTCCGTCCCCTCGAGCGGATCGGTGAGCACGATCGTCGCGCCGAACGCGCGCGCGATGCGCTTGCGCTCCTCGGACACCTTGTCCGGCATGCAGAGCTGGACGCGATGGCCGCGCACCGCGCCGACGAGCGCGAGCGCGACGCCCGTATTCCCGCTCGTCGCATCGAGGATGGTCCGCGCTCCGTCGAGACGTCCGTCCGCTTCCGCAGCGAGCACCATCCACAGCGCGGCGCGGTCCTTCACGCTGCCTCCCGGATTGAACGCTTCGAGCTTCGCCCACAGCCGGGCGCGAAGGCCCGCGCCGATCCTGGGCAGGGGGACGAGGGGCGTACCACCGATGTGCTCGAGGATCGTGCCGCGCACGCGCTCCGCTGCGAGCGCGCGCGTCAGAGCAGCGCCGCTAGGCGCGAGACGCCTCCAGCGCCCGTCGCGCGAGACGGAGCGCCTCGTCGCCGTCCCCGGCTCCCTCGGCGGCGTGCGACCAGCGCTCGAAGATGGTGCGCAGGAGGTGCGGCACGCGCTCCTCGGCGAGCTGCGCGGCCTCGTTGAAGGAGCGTCGCGCGGTCGCCGGATTCGCCTTCATGCGAAGCTCGCCGATCAGCAGATGGGCGCGCACCTGGGCGTCCGGCTGGTCGACCTTCCGCGCGAATTTGAGCGCTTGCTGGGCGTGCTCGAGGCCCGCCTCGGCATCGCCCTTCGCCATGACCTCGGACTCGGAGACGCGGATCGAGGCGAGCGTTCCGTCGCGTTTGATCTCCGTCGCCAGCTCGGCCGCGCGGGCGAGACACTCGCGCGCGCGTTCGCGGTTCCCGTACTCCGCGTACAGGAGCGCGGCGTTGTCGAGCGTGCAGGCGATCCGGTCGAGCAGCCCCAACTCTTCGTACACCTGCAGGCTGCGCTGCGTGTAGCGAATCGCGAGTTCGACGTCGCCCTGGTCGTGATACGTCCTCGCCAGACCTGCGTAGAGGAGTGCAATGTTCGGGCGGTCCGCGAACTGTTCGCTCAACTCGATGGCCTTCTCGTAGAGCGGCAGAGCCGCTTTGGGCTGCCGCTGGTTCGTGAGCAGCGTGGCCAGGTCTGTCAGCCGCCGGAAGTGAAACGGCGGGTCCTTCACGGTCCCGTCTTCACACGCTTCGATGCACTCGCGCAGCAGCTTCGCCGCCTCGTCATAGGCGTACGTCGAGCGATAGATAGCCGCTAGCACCGACTTGAGCCTGACCAACTCTTCGGGATCGCCGAGCAGCTCCGCCATACGCTGCGCCCGCTCCATGACCGGGAAGGCCAACTTCGGCTGTCCCCCTGCGTTGTGCGCGCTTGCGAGATAGCGCAGCCGGACGAGCTGGTCCTTCGGCGTGAGGCCGTCCTCGAGTCCTTCCAGGATCGGCAGCGCTTCGCGGTGGTTTCCCTGCTCGATGAGTCGCCGCGCCTCGACGAGCGAGTACTGCGGCGTGGCGGCCGACGGCGCACCGCCGAGGAGGTCCGCGGGCGAGACGCCGAGCACGCCGGAGATGTGCTCGAGCGCCTTCATCGAGGCTCGCGTGCGGCCCGACTCGAGCATCGAGATGTACGCCTTCGTGTAGAGCGGCTCGGCGAGCTGTGCCTGCGTCAGTCCTTTCGCTGTCCGCAGGGAGCGGATGCGCGCGCCGACGTCGGCGACCATCGGGGAGCGGACGGCGACTGACACGTTGGCGGCACTTTACGGGCAACGACGGCAACGGTCAAATCCACCTTTACTCGGTCCTTCGGGACCGAGACCGGAGTATGCCGGTCGGGGCTCGGCGGGCCCAGGTCCCGCTCGTCTCGGTCGGCCGGCGGTCTGGCCGGCCCTGATCGACCTGCTGGCTAGCAGAGGCCCGGAGTGCCGTCCTGGTCGCAGGCCGCAGTCGTGGATGCGAGCGGTGCGCTCAGCGAGACGAAAAGCGCGGCGAGGAAGCTGACGACGATGAAAACACGGCGGATCGACATTCGGTGGTCCTCCTGCCCCACCGGCGAATCACTGGGCCCGCGCCGGCCACTCTAACTCGTCAGTGGCAACGCGCGAGCCACCAAGCGAAGCTGCTGCGCTGCGCCGCTGATCGCCGCCGCGACGAGCAGGAAGGCGGGCGCCAGGATGACCCCGCTCGCCGCGAGCGTGACCGCGGCGGCCAGGGCGCCACCGGAGACGGCGATCGAGAGCGGGCGGAAGGTGGGCGCAATGCCATGTCCTTCGACGAGCTGGTCGATGCGCGCCTCGGTCACAGAGAGCGCGCCCACCGGAACGAGCAGCCCGAGCGCAACCATGTCGGCATCCGGCAGGAGCTTGTACAGCGCGCGAGCGAGCGGACCGACACCCGACGATGCCACCGCCTCGCCGTCCGCGGCGATCTCCTTCTCGAGCGCGTAGTACTCGACGAGATCCTCGACCAGCGGGATCACGTACAGGCCCGCGGCGAAGTACCGCGCGATCACGATGCGCAGCGGATCGCGATGCCTCAGGTGATAACGCTCGTGGAGGAGCACCGCGCGCAGCTCCTGCCGATCGAGCCGGCGGGCCAACCCGGTCGAGACGCACACGCGTGGGCGCAGGAACCAATAGCAGAAGGAGAACGGGCGCGGGTCGTCCACGAGGTCGATGCGGCCACTGAGCCCGAGCCCGCGCGCGGCCGCTTCGACGCGTGGCGTAAGCGGAACCCGATGGCGCAGCAGCGAGCGGATCAGCGCGAGCGTCGCCAGCAGCTGCCGGAAGAGCGACGTCAAGCCGAGGCCGATGCCGAGCGTCGCGCAGAGCAGTAGCAGGACGGCGACCGCGTCGGTGCCGTCGGCGCCGCGCGTCGCGAGATCGACCGCGTGAGGTAGCAGCGTGCCGAGCAGCGCGATGAGGATCACGCCCGACCCGAGCGCGAGCAGCAGGAGCAGCGCGAAGGCACGGTCAGCTCGAGCCACGGGAGCTCCTGTTCTTGCCGCGCTCTTTCCCCTTGGCACCGCCGCCCGCGGCGAGCCTCCGCAGCGACGCGCGATGCGACGCGTCGACGGTATCGAGCTCCGCGGCGAAGTGAGCGAGCGCGACGTCGCCGAACTGGTCCACGAGACCGCGCACCAGATCGCGGGAGAGGCGCGCGCGGTGCTCCTCACGACTGAACGCGGGCCGGTACACGTACATCTTGCCGTTTCGATCGCGCACGAGGAGACCCTTGTCGTACAGGCGGGTCATGATCGTCATAACTGTCGTGTAGGCCAGCGATCGCGTGCGGCCGAGATCGCCCAGGATGTCGCGCACGGTCGCCCGACCGCGCTTCCAAAGGCGATCCATGACCTCGGCCTCGAGTGGCCCGAGGAATCTCTCTTCCGCGCCGCCGCGGATCCGCCGAAGGCGACGAACGTCCCGGTCCGGCGTGAGCGGGCTCATTCGCTCAACCTGCCCGTAGCGCGGCCGGCACCGCGCGCGACGGTCGACGGCGGGCGAGGAGCCGCGGATGCCGCGCGAGACGCATCTCGTTCCCATGGGCCAGCGCGACGTACAGATGCACGACGAGGTGCCCGTCCCGAGGCGCGTAGGCGAGCCCCTGCGGTCCCTCGCGTCGCTCGACGACGCCCGCGAGGGTCATCGCCGCGAGCTCGCGCTCGACCTCGCTCTGCGGAAGGCCCGCCCACATCGCGGCACGCGCTGGCGTGTCCTCACCCACCGTGAGGGCATGGAGCAGCTTGAGCCGTCGGGGATCGGCCAGGGCCGCGAGCGCGTTCGCGGAGCGCTCGTATGAGGTCTCATCGGAAAGCTCGAGGAGCGTCGGGTCGCTGTGGAAGAGGTTCAGGTCCCATGATGCTCCCGGCGGGTCCCGCTGGTCGACGCTCACCGCGCTCCCCCTTTCGACAGGTCGAGTGTCGCGGGTTGAATACTACGCGGCTGTCGTACTGGCGTCCAGGCACGGGCACGGGATCGCTCAATCGGCGGCGGTGGCCACGACGTCCTCCACCTTGGGTTCGCCTCTCCGACCCGAGCCGGCGTACGCGTTCAGCGCGACCGCGGCCGCGACGAGGACCGCGCCGACGAGCATGCGCATGGTGAGTCCCTCGCCGAGCGCGAGGGCGCCGATGAGAAGCGCTTGGGCCGGGATGAGGACCTGCGAGAGGCTCACGGTCGTCGGCCGCAGCTTCCGGTACAGCCACAGGTTCAGAACGAGGCCGAGGCACGAGCCGAACAGAACGAGATAGGCCATCGCGATCGCCGCCGCGGGCGTCCAGTGCGACGGCCGGCCGGCCTCGGTCAGCGCGAAGGGCACGAGGGCCGCGGCGCCGGCCCACACCTCGACCGCGATCGTCGGAAGCGGCGAGAGCGTCGTGAGCGCCCGGGAGGCGATGATTGCCGCGACCGCCCAGCCGATCGGCATGAGCATCAAGAGCAGCATCGCCGGAAGCGCCTCGGGCGCGTCCGATCCGGCCGGGGCACCGACGAGCGCGGCCGTACCGGCGAGGCCGAGTCCGAGCGCGACGAGCTTCGCCGCCGAGAGGCGGTCTCCGCGCACCAGGAAATGCGCGAGGAACGCGGTCCACACCGGAAACGTCGCGCCGAAGACCGCGACGAGCCCGCTGGGGACGTACTGCTCGGCCCAGAAGATGAGCGCCCACGAGACGCCGGTGTTGATGATGCCGGCCGTGGCGACCGCCGCGATCGTGCGACGCCCGCGTGGGAACGGCAGGCGCAGCGCGAGCGAGACGATCGTGAGGAGCACGGCGACCGAGAGCGCTCGCTCGAGCGCGAAGATGAACGGAGGCACTTCCGCGACGCCGATCCTGATCGCCGCCCAGGTGGTTCCCCACGTGAGGACCATGCCGGCGTAGGCCGCCGACACGCGAAGGGTCACGCGATCAACTCTAGTCTGGGGCGATGCATCGCGTCCGTCACGCGCGATACGTTCTCGCGTCGATCTTGCTGCCGATCCTCCTGTTCGCGTCGTGCGCGCAGCCGTCGCTCGTTGGAACGGATCTCGGCGCGGGGCCGGCGCCCGACTTCACGCTCGCCGACGCGATCAGCGGACGGACGGTCACGCTGTCGAGCCTCCGCGGTGGCGCCGTCGCGATCGCGTTCCTGTACACGAGCTGTCCCGACGTGTGCCCGCTCACGGCTGAGCGTTTCCGCGCGGCGCAGCGCATGCTCGGCGGCGGCGACACGCACGTGACCTTCATCGCTGTGTCGGTCGATCCCGAGCACGACACGCCGGAGGCGACGCGGGCGTTCTCGCTCGCGCACGGCCTGGCCGAGCGCTGGTACTACCTCATCGGCCCGCGGCCGGCGCTGCAGGCGGTCTGGAGCGCGTACGGCGTGGGCGCCATCCCGACGGGGACGCCGATCGTCGAGCACAACGACGCGATCTTCGTCATCGACCGCCGCGGGCGCGAGCGCGTCCTCATGCACTCGGACCAGCCCGCCGAGGATCTCGCGAGCAATCTGCGCGCTCTGCTCCGAGAGGGCGATTAGCCGATCAGATAGATGGTCGCGAAGAGGCCGATCCAGACCACGTCGACGAAGTGCCAGTAGATGCTGGCGGCCTCGACCGCGAGGTGGCGGCGCGCGCTGAACTGACCGCGGGCGGTGCGATAGAGCATGAGCGTGTTGACGAGCACGCCGCCTGTCACGTGCGCGCCGTGGAATCCCGTGAGGGTGAAGAAGACGCCGGCGAAGACGCCGTCGCGAGGCAGGAATCCGAGCTTCGTGTACTCGTAGCCCTGGCCGGCCAGGAAGAGCACGCCGAGCACGACCGTCGGGATGAGCCAGTTCCGCAGCGCCGTCCGATCGCCCTTCTTGATGGCGTTCACCGCGAGCTGCATGGTCACGCTGGAAGCGAGCAGCGCGATCGTGTTCAGCGTCGGCAGCCCGACGCCGCCGAGGCCGATCGCGGAGAGGATGGGGTCCACCTGCCAGGTCGGCTTCTCGCCGAAGATCGGCTCCCACTCCGGGATGCGACCGCGCAGGTAGAAGTACGTGGTGAAGAGCGCCGCGAAGAACATCGCCTCCGACGAAACGAACAGCACGATCGCCCACATGCCGGAGGTGAAATGCGTCGGCTGCCCGCGGTCGTCCGGCGAGGTGGCCAGGCGCGCGACCGGGTCGTCGGTGCGACCGCGGACGATGGTGCGCTTCTCGATCACGCGCATGGGTTAGTGCCCGCCGTGACCGTGCTCGTCGCTCGGATCGCCGGCCCTCACGTACGCGCGCGCGTCGTCGATGAGCCAGGTCGCGATCCCGATGACCATGAGCAGGCCGCCGATCGCGATGAGCACGACGCTGTAGAGGATGCCGAAGGCGAGGAGCATCACGCCGAGGCCGAGCACCGGCGGCGAGAAGCTCGGCGGTGGAAGATGGATCGCGTGCTGCTCGCCCTGGGTCGATCCCGGTGCGCCGTCGTGCACGTCGTCACGATACCCGCGTGATTGGCGCGCGTCCAAATGCTGCCCTAGTCTGCTCGCGGTGAACGGGCCCTGGATGAACGCGCCGGCGGGACCGGTCGCGGAGGCGATCGCGCCGGTCTACTGGATCCTCTTCTTCTTCGCCGCCATCGTCCTCGTCATCGTCGTCGGCGGCCTCGTGTTCGCCGGCATCAGGTTCCGCGAGAAGCCTGGAGTCAGCGCGAAGCAGTTCCACGGGCACAACCTGCTCGAGCTGCTGTGGACGGTGATCCCGACCATGATGGTGCTCAGCTTCTCGATCATCTCCTTCCAGCGTCTCCTCTTCATCAATGACGTCAGCACGAACGCGGAGATGACGATCAAGGTCGTCGCGCAGCAGTGGACCTGGAACTTCACCTACCCGAACGAGGCCGCCTTCAAGCTGAGCGACGGGACTCCCCTGACCGACGCCGAGGAGCTCAACATCCCCGCGAACACGAAGGTGCGGCTCGACCTGAGCTCCAAGGACGTCATCCATTCCTTCTGGGTTCCGCTCATCGGCGGCAAGAAGGACGCCGTGCCCGGCCGCGCGACGGAGCTGTGGATCCAGGCGAACCAGCCGGGCACGTACAAGGGGCAGTGCTTCGAGTTCTGCGGCCGCGGCCACGCCGACATGCTCATCACGCTGGTCGTGCATTCCAAGTCGGACTACGCGGCGTGGCAGAAGGACGCCGTCGCGAAGGCGAATCTGTTCAACGATCCGGCCACGAAGACGGGCAAGGAGCTGTTCCGCACGCTCGCGTGCTCGGGCTGCCACACGATCAAGGGCCTGACCGGTGGCAAGGTGGGGCCGGAGGAGACGCACATCGCGTCGAAGCCGAACATCGCCGGCGTGCTCTCGCCCGTGAACGCCGAGAACCTCACGCGGTGGATCACGAAGCCCTCGGCGGTGAAGCCGGGCACGCTGATGCCGGACCTCGGGCTGCCGGCGGATCAAATCGACGCGATCGTGAAGTTCCTACTCACTCAGAAGTGACTTTCAGGGCGGCGCGCATTCCCAGCTGGTAGTGACCGGCGACGTTGCAGATGAGCACGTAATTGCCCGGCTCGAGCGTCACGGTGAGTGCGCCTGACCGCTGTGGCTCGACGACCTGCTTGCCGATGAGCCCGGTCTCGATGACCTGCGCGCGGCCGGTGTCGTACGGCAGCTTGTCCGGCGCGACGTCGGTCTTCAGCACCACGAGGTCGTGCTCCATCCCGGCGAGATTGCGGATGCCGATCTTGATCGTGCCTGCCTTCACCGTGTCGACACTCGGCTTCACGCTGTAGTCGCGCATCTCGACGACGAGCTGGACGGACTTCGCGTCGAATGCGGGCGCCGATTCGCCGCACGCGGTCGCGATCGTGGCGAGCAGGACCAGCGCGGCGAGACCTCTCACGAACGAACTCCTTCGCTCCATATGTGGACGATGTCGCGGATCGCGGTGATGTCCGCCAGGGGATCGTCGCGCAGCGCGACGACGTCGGCGTATTTGCCGGGCGCGAGCTCGCCGAGATCGTCGCGGCCAAGGATCTCGGCGCTGCCGAGCGTCGCCATCCGCAGCGCGTCGGCGGCACTCACTCCTGCGGCGACCAGCAGCTCGAGCTCCGAGTGCTCGGAGGCGCCGACGACGCGATGCGAGACGCCGGCGTCGGTGCCGAAGCCGAAGCGGACGCCGGCGCGGTAGGCGCCGGCCACGTTCTCGTTCGCGCAGCGCATGTCCTCGCGGCGCCGCTCGATCGCGACGTCGCCGAGGTGCTCGAGGTTCGTCGCCGGAACGGTCAGCGTCGGGATCATCGCGACGTCGCGCTCGCGGAGCAGATCCCACAGCCTCGCGTCGGCGACGCGGTCGCGCGGCATGTGGGCGAACCCGCGCACGCCCCACTCGACGAGCGACCGGGCATCGTCGACCGCGTAGACGTGCGCGTAGCTGCGCATCTTCAGCTCGGCGGCGGTCGTGATGACGAAGCGCGCGATCTCGGGAGCCATCTTCGGGAAGCGTCCGTACCAATCGTCGTACCAGAGCTTGGTCGCGACCGCGCCGCTGCTGGCGGCCGCCTCAAGCGTCCTGTGAAGGACGCGCGTGTCCGTCTCGCGGAGCGCGCCCGGCGGATCCATTCGGAAGGGCGGTACGCCACCCTCGACACCGAAGCCGTGACCCGCGGTGAGCAAGCGAGCGCCGGGCTCGCGCCCGACCGCGAGCGCGAAGGCGAGGTCGCGGTCCAGACCCAGCGAGAGCACGGTCGTCACGCCGTGGCGCAGCCACGTGGCGAGATCGCGCCGCATGCGGTCGGCGGTGAGGCCCTGGCCATCGTTCTCGCCGCGGTCGTCCATGATGCCCGGGTGCGTATGCAGGTCGATCAGGCCGGGGATCAGCACCAGGTCGGCGCAATCGATGACCTCGGCATCCGCTGCGTCGGTGGTCATCGCGGCGATGCGGTCGCCGTCGAGGAGGAGGTCGCCCTTCACGAGCGCGCCGCGACGCACGTCGAGCCAGCGACCGTCGCGGAGGAGCTGCTTCATCGCGGCGTCGATTCTCGCCGAAGCTGCTCGGTCTCTTCCGCACGCAGGAAGAGAAAGAAACAGAGGGAGGCGGCGGCAAGGAAGATGAGATCGCCGGGCACCCACATCGTCGCTCCGCCGATGCGCTGGTCGGTCACGGCGGAGACACCATATTGCTCGGGCCGTCCTTCGTAGTGGGGGTAGAGGAGGCGCGTCGAGAACGCCAGCAGCCCGCCCAGGATCGTGTTCTGGGCCGCGCCCGCCAGCAGCAGGTACACGATGCGCGGTGCGTATGAGAGCCCCGCGCGGAAGGGAACCGGGTCGATGACGTTGCTCCAGAAGAGCAGCGCCGTGACGAGGAACCAGGAGTGCTCGACGGCATGCAGGAGCGGATCCTCGACCGCCGCGTCGTAGACCGACGGCAGGTGCCAGTAGTAGAGGCCGCCGACGTAGAGGAAGCCCGCGACGAGCGGCGAGCGCACCACATCGAAAACGGCGCGCACGATCCGATTCGAGGCGATCGGCCTGAACACGGACCGGCGCAGCGCCGGCGGGATGCCGCGGAGGAGCGGCCGGATCGGCTGGCCCAGCAGCAGCAAGGGCGCGGCGACGACGGTGAGGAGCATGTGCTGCGCCATGTGGATGCTGAACAGGTCCTGCGCGTAGAAGTCGATCGCCGAGACCAGCGCGACGAGGATCGCGACGAGCCCGAGGCCGAAGAGCGCCGTGCGGCCGCTCGGCCAGCGCCGCCGCATCGCTCCGACGCCGCGGGCATAGACGACGGCGGCGAGCATCGTGCCGGCGATGATCGGATACGGGTTCAGAGCCGGACGGCGCTGTCGATCATGATCGCGACGAACAGCAGCGCGAGGTACAGCAGGGAATACAGGTACACCCCGCGCGCGAGCGCGCGTCGGCCGCGCTCGGCCACGCGCACGAGCCGGACCGCGTAGCCGACGAACACGAAGCCCAGAGCGAGCGCGGCGACCACGTAGATGATGCCCGCGGCGCCGATGATGAACAGCAGCAAAGACAGCGGCACGAGGCTCGCCGCGTACGCGAGGATGTTCCAGGTCGTGGCCTGGTCGCCGCGGACGACGGGCAGCATCGGGATGCCGGCGCGGGCGTAGTCGTCGCGGATGAGCAGCGCGAGCGCCCAGAAGTGCGCGGGCGTCCAAAAGAAGACGATCGCGAACAGCAGCCACGCCGGAAGATCGAGCGATCCGGTGACGGCGGCCCAGCCGACGAGCGGTGGGATCGCCCCGGCCGCGCCGCCGATCACGATGTTCTGCGGCGTCGAGCGCTTGAGCCACAGCGTGTACACCAGGACGTAGAAAAGCGTCCCTCCGATCGCGAGCAGCGCCGCGAGGAGATTGGCGAGCAGCCAGAGCACGGCGAACGCCGCGACGTTCAGCGCGATGCCGAACGCGACCGCGACCTCGGGGGCGACGCGATGCGACGGCAGCGGTCGGCCCGCGGTGCGTCGCATCCGTTGATCGATGTCGCGATCGAAGTAGTGGTTCAGCGAAGACGCGCCTCCGCTCGCGAGCGCGCCGCCGACGAGTGTCGCGGCGAGGAGGCCGAACGGCGGGACACCATGCGCCGCGAGGAACATGCCGCCGAGCGCGGTCAGCAGAAGGAGCGACATGATCGCCGGCTTCGTGAGCGCGACCACGTCGCGCACGGTCATGCGGCTACCGGCCGGCGGCTGCCAGGCGAGGGCGACCATCCCGACGCAGGCACACCAAAGCGCCGACGCGGCGGCCGGATGCGCGCCGAGCGCCCACGGCGAGAAGCGCGTCAGCGGATTGAGCGCGCCCAGGGCGACCTGTGCCACGAACAAGACAGCGGTCAGGAGGGCGAGAGGGCCGAGACCCGGGATCTCGCGGCGGCGGCGCCAGGCCTCGTAGCTCGCGGATAGCACGATGATCCCGACCGCGAGCGCGAGGTAGCGATGGATCATGTGGACGAGCGCCGCGCCGTCAGAGGGGAGCGGCCCGCCCGAGGTGCACAGCGGCCACGAGTCGCACGCGGTCGTGGCCCCGCCGCCTCTGACGTAGGCGCCGCTCAGGAGCAGCACGAACACGCCGATCGCGGCGCCGAGGGCGAGCCACGTCCATGGCGCCGCGCTCTGGCGCGCGGCGGTCGGCGACGGCCAGCGCACGTGGATCGCGAGTGCGGTCAGCATCGCGAGGATGAGCTCGGCGTTCGCCAGATGGAGCGTGACCCAGGTGTCCGGGAGCTCGAGCCACACCGTGATCGCGCCGATGACCGCCTGCGCCGGGTAGAGCACCGCCGCGACGAGCACCAGGTTCCGCGCGAGCGCGCGATCCCGATAGCGCAGCAGCGTGACGATCGCGAGTGCCGCGAGCGACAGGCCGCCGACGATGCCGAGCAGGCGATGCGTCCACTCGATGCGCGTGGCGGGATCCAATGACGGCAGGAACTGCCCGTGGCAGAGCGGCCAGTCGGGACAGCCGAGGCCGGATCCGCTGACGCGCACGACGCCGCCCCAGACCACGACGAAGAACGAGGCGACCAGCGCGGCGTATGCGAGGTATCGGTAGCCGCGGGGATACCTCAATGCCCGGGTGGGACGTCTTCCTTGAGCGGACGCGCGCTGTGCACGATCGGGATGCGCGCGAAGTTGTACGGAGCCGGCGGCGAGGTGGTCGCCCACTCAAGCGTGTCACCCTGCCACGGGTCGTCGCCCGCGGGCTTGCCGCCACGCATGCTCATGAAGAAATTCACCAGGAAGACGAACACGCCGAAGGCGATCAGGTACGCGCCGATCGTCGACATGAGGTTGAGCGGCGCCCACTCGGGCGACTGCGGGTAATGGAACGTGCGCCGCGGCATGCCCTCGAGGCCGAGCTGATGCTGCGGGAAGAACGCGAGGTTGAGGCCGATGAAGAGCAGGAAGAAATTGATCTGCCCCAGCTTCTCGTTCATCATCCGGCCGGACATCTTCGGGATCCAGTAGTAGAAGGCCGCGAACGCCGTCATGACCGCCCCGCCGAAGAGCACGTAGTGGATGTGCGCGACGACGTAGTACGTGTCGGACAGCTGGATGTCGACCGGCACGGACCCGAGGAAGACTCCGGAGATCCCTCCGATCGTGAAGGTCGCGATGAAGCCCATCGCGAAGAGCATCGGCGTCTTGAACCGCAGCGAGCCGCCCCACAGCGTGCCGAGCCACGAGAAGATCTTCACGCCCGTCGGCACGGCGATGAGCATCGTCGAGGCCATGAAGAACGTCTGCAGCACCGTGTCGATCCCGGCAACGAACATGTGATGGACGAACACCGAGAACGACAGGAACCCGATGGCCACCGACGAGTACGCGATCATCTTGTAGCCGAAGATCGGCTTGCGCGAGAACACCGGCAGGACTTCGCTGACCACACCGAAACCGGGCAGGATCATGATGTAGACCTCGGGGTGCCCGAAGAACCAGAACAGGAACTGCCACAGCAGCGGGTCCGCCCCCTCCGAGACCACGAAGAAATTCAGGCCGGCGAGCCGGTCGAAGAGCAGCAGCACGCCGGCGACCGTGAGGAACGGCATGGCGAGGACGAGCAGGAAGCTCGTCACGAGCACGCTCCAGATGAAGAGCGTTAGGCGATGGAACGTCATGCCCGGAGCGCGCAGCGCGAAGATCGTGACGATCATGTTCAGCGCGCCGAAGATCGACGAGAAGCCCAGCACGGTGAGCCCGAGGAGCCAGAGGTCCTGGCCGTGGCCCGGCGAGTACGGCGCGGTCGACAGCGGCACGTACGACGTCCAGCCCGCGTCCGGCAGCCCGAGGAAGTAGCCCGAGTAGAGGATGATCCCGCCGGCGAGGAGCAGCCAGTACGACAGCGCGTTCAGCCGCGGGAACGCCATGTCGCGCGCGCCGAGCTGCAGCGGCACGATGAAGTTCGCGAAGCCGGTCCACACCGGCACGACGAAGAGGAAGACCATCGTCGTCCCGTGCATCGTGAACGCTGCGTTGTAGGCGTCGGCGTCGAGGATCTTGCCATCAGGCGTCGCGAGCTGCGTGCGCACCGCGAGCGCGTTCAGCCCGCCGAGGATGAAGAAGAGGAACGTGGTTCCGAGGTAGAGGACACCGATCTTCTTGTGATCGACGGTCATGATCCATTCGAGGATCCCGGTTGGCCGGCGCTGGGCGAGCGGGAACGGGGTGTCGATCGCGGCCATGCGCATCCCATTCCATCGCGCGGAATGGGGAGTGTCAAATGCGCGCGACAGGCGACCGCAGCAGAGCTGCGCGGGTCTTCAGGCCCGTCGAGCGAGCGCCACGAGCCCGAGACTGCAAAGTGAGATAGCCACAGCCAAACCTGCGATGACGCCGAGCTCCTCGAACCCGAATCCAAGTCTGAAGAGCGCCTCGCCGACAGCGACGCTCACGAGCGCGGGAAGCAACAGGATGGCCCGTATCCAATCGAGCGCAGAACTCGGTGTTAGAAGCTCATCCGATGTCAGCGCCCAGAGCAGAGCCACCAGTGTCCAGACGACTCCCAGCGCAAGACCGAACATGACGAGAGGCCACTCATACGATCGCAGCAGTAATCTTTCGTCGGAGACGTCCGCAGGATGCCGCATCAACTCAGTCCTCCGAGGAGCAGGAGAGACGCAAGAGAGAGCGGCCGGCGACGTTGCCTCATCGCTCGTTCTCTCCCGACGCACGCATAGCCGACGCCACCGCGCGGATCAGCGCGACATCGTCGCGCTCGTCGATGCCGAGTCGTGCGCGCAAGTGCGCCGCGATCGGCGCGGCGATCCGCGCCCGATCGGCGGGCGCGAGCTTGCCCTCACGGACGATGAATTCGCGGACGAGACGCTGCGTCTCGCCGGCAAGGCGCCGGACATCGATCGACGTCGCCACGCCCGTGGCGCTCACGTGCAGGGCCGATGCGGGTGGGCCCACCTGCTTCGTCAGCGTTCGCAGCGAGAACCAGTCGAGCTGCGGCTTCGGGGCGCGGACGACGAACGTGCCGGCGGCGAGATCGCCGAGGCGCTGCGATCGCGGCGAGACGACGATCGAGACGAAGCCGAGCGCGTAGAACGCAGGCAGGAAGTCGACCAGGCGCACGACGTTGCGGATGAGGATCGCGACGAATCCCGCAGGCCGCCCGTCCTCCGCGATCACGCGCAGCGATGCCCAGCGCTTGCCGACGGTCTGTCCGTTCCAGAGCCACTCGAGCACGACGAAGTACAGGAAGAAGAAGAGGGCGACCGCGGTCACGCTCAGACCGGTGACGATCGCGGCCGCGAACCGGAGTGTGGAGAAGGCGCTCACGCTGATCAGCGTGAACGCGAACGTGACCACTGAGGCGACTACGACGTCGACCAGCGCGGCGAACCCGCGGCTCCCCGCGCCGGCGAGGTCGTAGCGGAGCACGACGTGGTCGGCGGTCTCGACCTCGAGACGGCCGAGAGAAACGGCCATCAGCCCATGCTACGTTCGGTCGGATGCCGGTCACGATCGACCGCTTCGTCGAGGACCGCCGCTCGCGCTGGTCTCGCCTCGCCGCGCTCGTCGGCACGGCGCGCGGCAACGTCTCTCGCCTTCGACCCGACGACGTGCTCGAGCTCGGGCATCTGTACCGGGCCACGACCGGCGACCTGGCCATCGCGCGGCGCGACTACGCGCGTGACGCGGTCACCGAACGGCTCAACGACCTCGTGGCAGCGGCGCACGCGCTGGTGTACAGCGAGGCTCCGACGAGCGGACGGCGCCTGCGGCGCTACTTCGCGTCCGAGCTGCCGGCCACCGTCCGCGCGAACCTGCGCTTCACGCTGGTGGCATTCGGGTTCGTGCTCGTGCCGGCTCTGTTCACGTACGCGTCTGGGCTCGTCGCGCCGGAGCTCGCGGCGAGCGCGCTCTCCGAGGAGACGCGACGCTCGCTCGTCGGCCGGCAGCCGGGCAGCGAGATACCGGTCGATTTCCGCGCGCTGGCCGGGCCCGTGATCATCGTGAACAACGTCCGCGTCGCGGCGGTCGCGTTCGCGGGCGGGATGACCGCCGGCGCGCTCACCGCGTACGTGCTCATCGAGAACGGCGCGATGCTCGGGACGATCTTCGCCGTGCTGCAGCACGAGGGCGTCGCGGGGAATCTCCTGACGTTCATCCTCGGGCACGGCTTCCTGGAGCTCTCGGCGATCTTCCTCTCCGCGGGCGCCGGGCTGCAGATCGCGTGGGCCCTGCTGCGACCCGGCGAGCGCTCGCGCGGTGACTCGCTGCGTCTCGCGGGCGCGCAGGCAGCACGCACGCTGCTGCTCACGGTGATCGTTCTCTTCGTCGCCGGGATCATCGAGGCGTTCGTTTCGCCGACGTCACTCCCGTTCGAGGCCAAGCTCGCGGTCGGGCTCGTCACGGGGACGCTGCTGTGGGGCTACATCGCGTTGGGCGGGCGACGGCTCATCCCGCGCGAGCAGCTCCCTTCGCGCCAGTGAGCAAGAGCCAGACGATCATCGGCAGCTCTCCCGCCTCCAACAGGAGCGCAACGGTGGAAACGAGCGGCAGGTACTGAGGCAGGAGAAGCGAGGTAGCGCTCACGGCCACGTACGCGACACCAGCAAGGACCAGCAGGAAGCCAACCGCACGCGGGGCGAAACCCGACTTCATGACGAGAAGCGCAAGCGGAAGCAGCCACAGCCCCCAGAAGACTCCGGCGACGACGAACAAGCCCTGGCTGTGAAGGCGCAGGAACAGCAACGCCAGGGCATCGAGCTGACGCCTGTCGAACACCGACAAGAAGTCGGGACCGCGCAGCAGGACCAGGGCGGCGATCTCGTTGAGCACGTTGACGAACGAGATCGGGACGGAGACCAGGACGAAGATCACCATCAGCGACGCGAGCTTCTCGGAAGTCGCCTTGAACAGGCGATGCAGAGCCAGGACCAGGAAGATGAAGGCGACCGCGCTGATCAGCTCGCTCAAGATGCCGAGGCGGAGGAGCCATTCGGAACTCATGATGCGGTCGGCCGTGGCCGTCGCGTCCGCAAGCACTATCAAAGTGGCCGGGACATACACGATGCTGAACGCGCCGGTGATCGCGACCAGCAGATAGAGGAGTCCCGCGACCCTCGCGGTCTTGTTCGAGCTCATTCCATCTCTTGTCATCGAAATTGTAGAAGTCGTCCCCTAGGCTCAGACCATGCAGACGGGCACGCTTCGGTGATCGGACGGTCGCTCGGTCTGCTCGCGCTGGTCATGTTCGTCGTCGGTCTCGGAGCGCTGGGCTGGCGCGGGAACGCATTCGATGTTCGCGCGCGGCCGCCATTCGGATCGGTGGCGACGGCCTTCGACGACCCGATCGGCTACCCGGGCTACGTGTGGACGCGCGATGGACGGTCGGTCGGCCCGTCGGAGCTGAACACCATCGCCGGCCCCGATCACTGCCACTGGCAGTCCGCCACGATGCTGCACATCGGTTGGCCGCCTGGCACCATCTCGACGATAGCCACGCAGGCCCGCCAGTACATCCGTGACCCGCGCGGCGTGATTCGCGATTCGCATCGGGATCGGCTGGGGCGCAACGTTGGCCTTCCGGAGGATGCGCGCCCGACGGGCTATCGCCTTGGCGCCATCGAGCTCTACCTCAGCCCGTCCGACCAGGAGTCGTGGATCTATGTCGTGAGCCCGTCGGACCAGGAGCGGTGGCCGCGAGCCGATCCGATGGTGGCGTGCGCATGAAACGGTCGCGGCGCGCCACGCGGGACGGGCCTCCAGGAACCGAGGCGTGACGCTCGTGTTCGTTCCGACGATCGGTTTCCGGCCGAGCAGCACACGCACGCTGCGCGAGCGCGCCGAGACGACGGAGGGCGGCACGCGACTGATCGTGCTCGCGGTCGCGGCGGCACCTGACACGACCGAGATCCGCGTCGAATGGGAACGCACCGGGGATCCGGTGACCTGCCCTCCCGACTCGTGGATCTTCGCGCCGAGCCGCGCGCCACTCGCGGGCAGCGTCACCGCCGCGCTCGTGACCGGGACCGGTCGCCTCGAGGCCATCACGATCACGCAACGCGGCTACCACGCGAGCCACGACACCATCGGCGCCAGCCACGCGATTACGTTCCCGCCTCTGCCGGAGGATGCCGCCGGTGCCGAGCTGCGGGTGAGCGAGGGCGCGGACGAGTGGCGCGTGCCCTTCACGCTCGAGCGCGCCCGCGTCGTGGCGACGCCGCTCGCAGTGGAAGTCGAACACCAGGGCATCGTCGTGCGCGCGACGGCGATGGTCCGCTGGGCGGACGAAGTGGTCGTCGAGCTGGAGGTCGAAGCCGCGCAGCAGATCCGGCGGGTCGGCGCGCCGCTTCCAACGCCCCTGGTCTTCTTCAGGCATCGACCGGAGGATGTGCGCTCCCGCAGGGAGGAGCTCCGTCGGGTCCTCTCCGGGCGCGCTCGTCCCATCATGCTCGCGTTCGATCGCAGCGACCCGGTCGAGGAGGTCGGCCGCCTGTTCTCGCTCGACCAGCGGCAGCAGGCGGCGGCCGGGCAGCCCTTCGTCAGCCGGTTCTCGGTCGTGTTCGAGGCGCCGAATGGCGGTGCGAAGGTCGCCTCCATGCATGTTCCATTCGTGGACCTCAACGACTTCGAGCACTCGGTCACCGCGGATCTGCGAGACGCGCCCCTCGACCTGGTTCTGGGACCGCATCGCTTTCGCGTCGTCACTGCGGAGGCCCACGGTACGGACGAGCGAAGGGTCCAGCTGGACATCGCGCCATCGGCCGGGTCGCCGCGCTTCCTGCATCCCGCGCGGATGCAGACCACGCCGTCGGACACCTTCATGTGGAGCGGAGCGCGGGAACGCGGCGAAGCATTCTGGATGACGACGCGCGTCGACGATCCGCCGATCGTGACCTTCCACGGTGTCGTCCTGCGGATGGAAGGCCCGTGGCAGCTGGAGGTGCCGCTCACGTAGCAGGTCCCGCGCTGACGCGCTACCAGCGCCGATCCGGCGGATCAGATTGCGCGCTTCTTGAGCTCGAGGTAGCGCTGAATGACCGAGACGGTGAGGCGATCCGCCGGCACGTCGATGACGTGGACGCCGCGCTGGCGCAGCGTCCCGAGCGCCTTGGCCCGCGCGTCGCGGACCTCCTGCGCGACCACGCGCTCGTAGAGCGCGGTCGACGACGCGGGAACGGCCCGCGCGGTCTCGGCCAGACGCGGGTCCGCGAGCACGCAGCAGAGCACGAGGTTGTTCCCGGAAAGACGAGTGACCGCCGCGACGAGCGCGCGCGAGGCCTCCTCGTCGACGATGTCGGTGAACAGCACGACGAGCGAGCGACGGGCGCTGCGGGCGCGCAGGAACTCGAACGCGCTGCGGTAGTCCGACTCCGTGGTCGTCGATTCGAGCCGGCGCAGATCCTCGGCGATACGCAGAAACTGCTTACGACCCCGGCGCGCGACCGTGAACGCGCGCACGTCGTCCGCGAAGCCGAGCAGGCCGACCTCATCGCCCTTCGCCGTCGCGACGTACGCGAGCATGAGCGCGGTGTTCACGGCGTGGTCGAGCTTCGTCAGCTCGCCGAGCGTGCTCGACATCATCCGTCCGGCATCGAGGAGCATCACGACGCGCTGCTGCCGCTCGATCTCGTACTCGACGCTGATCGGCCGGCCCCGCCGCGCGGTCGCCGTCCACGAGATGGAGCGCGGGTCGTCGTCGGGCTGGTACTCGCGCAGCCGCTCGAAGATCGTGCCCGCGCCGGGCAGTCGCGCACGCCGCTGACCCGCGTCGTAGGCGAGCCCGCGCCGAAGCGTGACCTCGTAGCGGCGGACCTCGCGCAGATCGGGGTACACGTGTGCCGGCGCGGCGGCGCGCGCCCTGCTCTGCCGGTGCACGAGCCGCAGGGGCCCCTCGTGGCGCAGATGGACGTCGCCGAAGGCGAAGGTTCCGCGATAGCGCGGGCGGGCCGTGTACTCGAGCGTCGTCTCCTCGTGCGCGGCGAGCTCGAGCGCCGTCTCGCGCCGATCCACGAGGAAGCTCGCGGGCGCATCGTCACGAATGCGAACGCGCAGGATCCGATCGAGCGGGTTGCGGACCGCGAGCGCGATGCGGTTCGGCGCGCCGATCGAGAGCTGTGGCGCCGAGGTTCGGTGGACGAATCGCTCGTCGAGCGCGACGGTCGAGCGCGCGTCGACCGCGGCCAGGGCGAGCGATCCCGCGATGATCGCCACGGCGATCCACACGAACGCGATCGAGATGCCGCCGAGCGCGAGCGGCACTGCCGCGAACGAGATGAGGACGAGCAGACGCACCGTCGGCACGGGCACCGCGTCGGCGATGCGGCGCGCGACCGTCAGCGCGGCACGTCCAGCCGCGACAGGATGCGGCGCACCACCGCGTCGGGATCGAGACCCTCGATCTCGGCCTCCGCCTTGAGCACGAGGCGATGGCGGAGGACCGCTGGCACGAGCGACTTCACGTCGTCGGGGGTGACGAAGTCGCGCCCCTCGACCGCCGCCGCGGCTTTCGCGGCGCGAAGCAGGTGCACGCCGGCTCGCGGGCTCGCGCCAAGCAGCACGTCTCCCGACCGCCGCGACTCCTCCACGATGCGAACGATGTAGTCCAGCACGGATTCCTCGACCGTGACCGCGTCGATCTCGCGGCGCGTATCGGTGAGCGCGCCTTCGGGCAGAGGCTCGAGCGCGGCGACCTGCGCGAGCGGCACGCCGCGGTCATGCGCGCGGAGGATGGCCTTTTCGTCCGCCGCCTCGGGGTAGCGCACGAGCGCCTTGAAAAGGAAGCGGTCGAGCTGCGCCTCGGGGAGCGGGTAGGTGCCCTCGTATTCGACGGGGTTCTGCGTCGCGAGCACGAGGAACGGGTCGGGCAGCGGCTCCGCGGCGCCCTCGAGGGTGACCTGCCGCTCCTCCATCGCCTCGAGCAGCGCGGACTGGGTCTTGGCCGGCGCGCGATTCACCTCGTCGGCGAGGATCACGTTCCCGAAGATCGGCCCACGGCGGATGCGGAACTCGCCGGTGGCGAGCTCGTAGACCGACGTCCCGACGACGTCGCTCGGCATGAGGTCGGGCGTGAACTGGATCCGCTTGAAGACGCCGCCGATGAGCTGCGCGATCGTGCGGGCGAGGAGCGTCTTCGCCGTGCCCGGTACGCCCTCGATGAGCACGTGCCCGCCGAGCGCGAGCCCGAGGAACGCCAGCCGGACAGTCTCTTCCTGACCGATCACGATCCGGTGCACCTGCGCGGTGAACCGCTCGGCAAGCTCCCTTGTGCTCACGCTTCCTCCTGACGTATGACGCGCTCGATGCGGGCGACGCTACGGACCAGGTCGGCCTCGCGCAAACGGCCGGCGAGCGCGCGGTCGATCATGTGCGCTTCCGCGGCGCGAGCGGGGTCGCTCATCTCGATCGCCGCGACGAGCCGATCGAACGGTGTCTGAGGGTCGACGCCCGTCGCGCGGGCGAGGCCGTGGTGCAGATCGCGCCGCAGCCGCCGCCGCGCGATCTCGCCGTGCCCGGATCGCCGCACGAGGCCGGCGAACCCACGCACGTACTCGAGGCTGCTGCGGGGCGGGCGAGCGTCGAGCGGCAGCGCGGGGCCGAGCCGCCGCCCGCCGAGAAGGAGGTACAGGAAGAGGACGGCGCCGAGGAAGAGAAGGGCGCGGCCGGGCCACGTGCGCTCGATGACCGCGAGCAGATCGGGTGAGGGGTGCACGCCGTGGTGGTACTCGTCGAAGGCGACCGCTCCCCCGCCGAACGCCGGGGCGGCGAGCGCGAGGGCGAAGCGCCCGTTGTCGGCCTCGCCGAGATGCCCGGCGATGAACGGCGCGACGCTGCCGACGACGACGAGCGCGCCCTTGCCCTCGCGGGTCGCCGCCGCGGTGATGCCGCGTCCGTCCGTCGCGAGCGGGTCCCAGCGCGGCGACAGCGCCAGCGAACGGCCGAAGTCGAACGTGACCCGCGTCGCCGGGGGCACGCTGAAGAGCGCGCCGCGCAGCCGCTGCTCCCCCGGGACGGCGAAGCCCGAGTAGCGCAAGCCGAAGGCATCGAGGATCGGCTGCGTGAGGATCTCGATCTCGCCCGCGAGGACCACCGTCCCGCCGCCACGGACGTATTCCCGCAGCGCCTGCGCGTCGCCGGTCGACACGATCTCGCTTGGCGCGAGGATGAACAGGACCGAGGCGTCACCCGGAGCGAAGCGGTCGCCCTGAACGGTCGTCGTGCGCGCGCCCATCGCCTCGAGGTAGCGGCGCAGCGCCTGCGCGCCGCCGTCGCCCCCGTCATACACCGAGCCCGAGCGGTTGCTGCCCTCGCTCGCGGTGTCGCGGCCCGCGACCGCGGTGAGCACCAGCGCGACGAGCAGCAGCACCGAGCCGACCGCGAGCAGCGGGTCGACCCGGCGGGACAGCGACCTCATGCGGCGATCCGGCGCGCGAGATCGCGCGCGCTGGCGAGGTCGTCGCCCTGGGCGGGCTTGAGGCCGAACCACACTCGCTCGTGGAGCGTGACGAGCGATCGCAGCGCGCCGATCTCGGCGATCCCGGCCGCGCGCGCGAGAAGCTCACGGTCCGTGAGCGCTGGGTCGAAGCGCACGATCTCGTGAGCCGCCAGTGATGTGAGGGCGTAGAGGTACAGCTCGTGGAGCGCCTCGCGCAGGCGGCCGGCCGCGAGCGCAGCGTCGGCGAGGTGAAGGTGCGCCGCCGGATCCGCCGCGGCGCTGCCGGCCGCGCCGCGCACGACGGCTTCGCGGCGGATCCGCTCCCGAACGCCGCGGCCGACGATGGACAGCACGATGAGCGCGGCGCCGAGGCCGACGCCGGCGATCGCGTACGGCAGGAAGTCGACGCTCACGCCCGCGCGTGCGAGAGCGCCCACGACGTCACCGATGCGCTGCACGATCCAGCCGGCCACGAGCTCGAGCAGCGACGGCGAGGCTGGAGCCACCGCGCGGTCGCGGAGGATCTGTGCCAGCCGGGCGTCGGCGTTCGATCCCGTGAGCGCGCCCGGCCGAGAGGCGCGATCGATCGCCGAGATGCGCGCGTCGATCGCGGCGATCGCGTCGTCGACCGCGGGGACGCCATCGAGGCGTGCCGCGAGCGCGGCGTCGTCGATCGGCAGCCGCGTCCCGTCCGAGAGCGTGATCGCGTCCGTGGCGCGCAGGAGGTCCCGCGCGCGGGCGAGGAAGGACGGCGCCTCGCTCGATGGCACCACCGATCGCGCCGCCATCGCCTGGGCGCGCGCCTGGACCAGCCGCGCCCGATAGGCGGCGGCGGTCAGGGTGTCCGCGCTCGCGCTGCCGGCGCCCAGCCACCAGCAGAGCGCGGCGACGCACAGGATGCGGGTCAGGCGCGCGCCAACGACTCCGCGGCGATCTGCAGGTCGAACGCCTCCTTGCGCACCCGAAGGTCGTAGTAGAGGACGACGACCGTGGCCCAGCTCAGCGGCGTGAGCACGACGGCGGAGGCGAGGTTCACGAGCTCCTGCAGGACGGTGCGCGCGTTCGCGTCGGTCACGAACGACACGAAGAAGAGCGTCGAGAGGAGCACGCCGATCACGGTCTGCAGGACCAACAGGAGCAAGAGCACCCCGATGACCCTCCAACGGTTGCCCGAGACCAGGCGCCACGAGCGTCGCAACGCGCCGATCGGACCGGCGCCCTCGAGCTGTGCCGCCGGAAGCACGACGAACCACGACACCAGCACGAACGGCGTCACGACGAAGAAGATCGGCAGAAAGAGCAGGAAGAACAGAGGCAGGTCGGTCAATTGCACGACCACAGCGATCACCCCGAGGGGCACGCCGATCAGGAGCGAGATCAGGACGACGACCACGAGCCCCGCGAGGAGAATGCGCGGGGTCGCGCGCAGGGCGCGCGCGTACGCCTCGCTGACCGACAGGTCGCGACCGAGATAGCGCTGGGAGGCCGCCTCCACGAGCGCGGCGGCCTGGACGACGGCGACGAGCGTCGCGAAGATGTAGACGAACGTCTGGGCGCCGGTGGGGACCAGACGCGTGAGGGGCTGGCCGCTCGAGCCCGCCCTCGGGATGAAATCGTTCAGGTCGAACGTGCGCGAGATGCCGACGAGCCGCTCGAGGATGGCGAGGACGACCGCAGGCAGTCCGGCGATGAGGATGTAGAGCATCGGGCGCGTTCGCAGCAGCCGGATGACGCGATCGACGATGTCGCCGACGCCGAGAGGCCGGAGCGTCGGTGCCTCCTGCATGTCGCCGGAATGTTAGATGTGGGCCAAGCCTTAGTCCGCCTCTGTCGCCGCCGGGATGGCGGTCGGCGATGCGGCCTCGCCAAGGCCGAGCCTGCGGTAGAAGCGCGCGAGCGGTCGCGGCGCCCACCAGTTGAGGTCGCCGAGGAGCCGCATCGTCGCGGGAACGACCAGCGCGCGCACCAGCGTCGCGTCGATCGCGATGGCGATCGCCGTGCCGAGCCCGATCGCCTTGATGATGACGACCTGTGCGAGCGCGAACGCGAGGAAGACGCCGACCATGATCGCGGCCGCGCCGGTGATGAGCCGGCCGATGCGCTCGAGGCCCTCGGCGACCGCGCCGCGGTTGTCCCCGGTGCGCAGGTACTCCTCCTGGACGCGGCTGAGCAGCAGGACCTCGTAGTCCATCGAGAGCCCGAAGACGATGCAGAACATGATCACCGGCAGTGTCGGATCGATCGACGTCGCGCTGAAGTCGAGCTGCGTCGCCAGGTGCCCGTCCTGGAAGATCCAGACGAGCGCCCCGAACGACGCGCCGATCGACAGGAAGTTCATGAGCACGGCCTTGAGCGGGAGGACGATCGACCCGAGCAGGAGGAACAGCACGACGTACGTCGCGAGCACGACGTAGCCGACGGCGAGCGGCGTCTGCCCGAGGATGAAGTCGATGGCGTCGACGTCGTACGCCGTGAAGCCGGTGACGAGCAGCTCGCTTCCCCCGGGCGCGGCGACGGCCCGGATCGCACGCAGCTGCGAGCGCGCCGAGTCGCTGGGGATCGGCTGGGCGCTCTGCGCGGTGAGCACGACGATGTCTTTTCCGACGCTCTGGCGCAAACCCTCCTTGAGCTCGGGCGGCAGCGCATCGCGGTTCGCGTAGAGGAGCTGGTACTCGGCCTTACCGAGCCGCGCGTCGGCGTCCACGACGCTCTGCACCCGCAGCACGTTCGGCACCGCGGCCAGCCGCCGCGACAGGTCGTAGAGCGCGTCGATGTGCTCGCGGCTCAGCGGATCCTTGCCATCGGTGAAGTGGACGACGACCTGGAACTGGTTCTGATCCTGGCCGGGGAACCCGTCGAGCAGCGCGTGGTACGCGACGCGTGACTCGGCCTCCGGCGGGAGCATGTCGACGTCGCCGTTCGCCAGCCGCAGTCGGAGGAACGGCGACGCGGTGATGAGGATGAAGGCCAAGATGGGGATCAGGACGAGGATCGGACGGCTCATGACGGCGATCGCGAGCGAGTGCCACAGGCCCCGGCCGGTCGGCGCGGACGCGACGGGACGGCCGCGGACGCGGCGCCAGACCTCGCTGAGCCGCAGGCTGTTCACGCGCGGCCCGAGGACGGACAGCAACGCGGGCAGGAACGTGAGCCCGTAGAACACCGCCACGGCGACGACGAGCGCGCCCGCGTAGCCCATCGAGGCCAGGAAGGTGCCCTGGTAGAAGAACATCCCCGAGAGGCCGATCGCGACCGTGAGGCCGGAGAAGGTGATCGCCCGGCCCGAGGTCTCCATCGACCGCGCGATCGCGTCGTCGACGCTCTTGCCGCGCGCGAGCTCCTCGCGGAAGCGGTTCACGATGAAGAGCGAGTAGTCGATCGCCACGCCGAGGCCGATGAGCGTCACGATGTTCAACGCGTACTGCGAGACATCGGTCGCGCGGCTCAGAAGGAACGTCGCGGAGACCCCGCCGACGACCGCGAGGATGCCGACGCCCAGTGGTAGCGCCGCCGCCAGCACGGTTCCGAACACGAGCAGCAGCAGCACGAGCGCGAGGGGCAGCGACACCATCTCTGCCCGCTGCAGGTCGCTCTCGAGGATCTGGTTGAAGTCGTGGTTGACGGCGAGGTAGCCCGTCGCGCGGATCGCGAGCGTGCTCGAGGTGACCCGGTCGCGCAGCTCGGCGTAGTACTTCGCCGCGGCGGGCCCCTCGTCGACGACGCTCACCACGGCGAGCGCGCTGTGCTGGTCCTTCGACGCGAAGGAGGCCGCGAGCGGGCTCGGGTCGTACGGGGTCAGGATCTCCTTCACGCGCGGGTCAGTGCGCAGCGGCGCGAGCGCGGCGTCGACGCCGCGCCGGAACTCGGGATCGCCGAAGCGCAGGCGATCGTTCGAGAAGACCAGCGAGAACGAGGAGCCGTTCCCCCGCGGCAGCTCGTCCTGGATCAGCTTCGAAGCGCGCCCCGATTCGGCGGTCTGGATGACCCCGCCGCTCTTCAGCTCACCTCCCTGCGCGGCCACGGCGGCCGATCCGGTGAGGAGGACGGCCGACAGGCCGAGCACGACCCAGCGGAAGCGATAGACGACGTGGCCCCACGCGGCGAACATCCGGAACTCTCCCCTGCGAGGAATGTTTACGGTGTAAACTAGCAGCCGTGAGGACCGTGTCAAGCCCGAGGCCGCACCTTAGCCGGGAACGGATCGCGCTGGCGGCGATCGAGCTCATCGATCGCGACGGCCTCGAGTCCCTGAGCATGCGGCGCCTCGGCGCCGCGCTCGGCGTGGAAGCGATGTCGGTCTATCGGCACTTCCAGAGCAAGGCCGCGCTCCTCGATCTGGTCGCCGAGACGCTGCTGGGCGAGCTCGAGCTCCCGCCGCCAACGGCTGAGTGGCGAGGCGCGTTCCGCGATAGCGCACGCGCCTACCGCGAGCTGCTGCTACGCCATCCGAACGCGATCCCGCTGCTCGCGACGCTCCAGCTCACGAACCCGGGCGCCGCGCGCGCGGCCGGATCGATCATGGCCCTGCTGCGCGGCATCGGGCTCGACGCGCAGGCGGCGCTCAGCGTGTTCTCGTCGATCGTCTCGTACGTCGTGGGGTTCGCGTTCTGGGAGACGGGCACCGCGCCGTTCCGCACCGACCCGGCGCGCGGGCCGATCGCGCTACCCGCGGATGCCGACCCGTACCTCGTGGCGCTCGCGCCCGAGCTTGCGAAGGCGGATTGCACGGACTCGTTCGAGATGGGACTCGATCTGTTCATCGGCGGACTGGAGCGCCATCTCAGCGCTGCGTAGCGCTCGCGCGGTCGGGGTGGCGAGATTCGAACTCGCGACTTTCGCCTCCCAAAGGCGACGCGCTACCAGGCTGCGCTACACCCCGTCGACGCCAATCATCCCACGCGAGTGCGTCGGCGGTGCCGACGCGACACGCGCTACGGTGGACGCAACATGAAGATCCTCGACCTCGAGCTTCGGCCAGCCACCGCGGACGACGCCGCGTTCGCGGCCGATCTCCTGACCGCGGTCTATCCGGACGATCCGGAGGATCCGATCCTGATGCGCCACTCGTGGTCGGTCAACGAGCTGGGCAACGTGATCGAGCGCTCGATCGTCACCCGCGAGGGCCGGCCGGTCGGGATGACGACGCTGCGCCACACGCCGTGGGAGCGGATGCCCGAGCGTTACGGCCGCGTCGCGGCGGAGCTCCTGCCCGACCTGCGCACACCCGCGCGGCTCGATGCGCTCTTCGCGCATCTCGAGGGACGATCCCGCGCGGATGGTACGAAGACGTTCGTCGCGTGGGCCTGGGAGAACGACCGTGAGATGCTCGCCCTCCTGACCGCGCGCGGCTACCGCGAGGAGCGGCGCGAGCGCTTCTGGGAGTGCGATCTCGTCGCGAACCGCGACCGCCTGACCGCGATGGCCGAGCAGTCGCGGGAGCGGATGCGCAATGAGGGCATCACGATCCTGACCGTCGATCGGGACGCGGATCCCGAGAAGTTTCGGAAGATCTGGCGCATGACCGACGAGGCCGAGCAGGACATCCCGACGACCGTGCCCCACGTCCAGACCCCGTGGGAGATGTTCGAGCAGTGGATGCGCTCACCCGGCCTGCGCGAGGACCGCATGTGGTTCGCGCGCAACGGCGACGATGTCGTCGGTATCTCGATGCTCAGCTACCCGCCCGTACGTGGGGTCGTGCAGACGGACTGGACCGCCACAGCTCGACGGATCCGCGGCCGCGGTGTGGCGCGTGCGCTGAAGTGCGAGACCGTAATGCAGGCCATCGCGCTCGGCATCGATCGCGTGCGCACGGACAACGACGGCGAGAACGCGCCGATCCTGCACCTCAACGAGGAGATGGGCTACCGGCGACGCGCCGACATGGTCCAGCACCTCAAACCCGCGGGCTGACTCCGCGCGGCTTCGCCCGCACCGTGACGTCAGTCGGGAACCAGCGCCTTCACCTCGGCTAGCGCGCGGAAGCGATCCGCAAGGCCCACCGGCTCCAGCGACCGCGCGATGCTCGCGGCGATCCGGCGCGCGCCGCTGCGCGTGCGGTCAGCGGCGCCCTCGTCGCCGCGCGCGCGCTCCGTCAGCGCGAGCGAGCTCAGCGCCGTGAGGACGAAGCGGTCCGCGCCCAGGGCGCGGGCGCGCTCCGCCGCGGCCTCGAGCGAGGTCGCCGCCGCGGACAGGTCGCCCGCGCGGCGGAGCGCCTCGCCCTCAAACCAGCCCCACTCGAGGAACGGCGGCCGGTACGAGTGCCCCTCCATCTTCGCCAAGCCGTCGCGCGCGAGGCGCAGCACGGTCTCGTGGTCGCCGGCGGCGAGCGCGATGTCCGCCTCGAGGATGTTGATGTAGAGGTCGCCGACGGGGATCTGCACCGGCCGCTCGAGCTGACGGGAGCGCTCCAGCACGGCGCGCGCGTCGTCGAGCCGGCCGCGCGCGGCCTCCAGCCGACCGAGAAGCGCCATCGGCCAGACGAGCCACGACTTCATTGAGCGCTCGCCGAGCTCGATCGCCGCGCGGATGTGCCCCTCGGCCCGCTCGTCGTCCCCGGCGAGGTGGTAGACCCAGCCGAGCTGCCCACGCGGACCGACCTGAACGACGACGAACCCAGCGCGCTCGCCGAGCCGGACCGCCTCCTCCCAGATCTGGATCGCCTGGCCCCAGTCGCCCTGGTCCATGAAGACCATGGCGCGCGTGAAGCCGCTGAACGACTGGCCCCACAGGTTGCCCGTCTCGTCAGAGAGGCGCCGCGCCTCCGCGCTCGTCTCGAGCGCCTTCTCGAACTCGCCCTGGCCGTAGTGGAAGTAGGTGAGCGTCCCGAGCGCGTCCGCGGCCATGGGCTTGTTCCCGAGCGCGCGGAAGAGGTCGAGGCCTTCGCTCAGGCGCTCGAGCGAGCGATCATTCTGCCCAGCGGAGCGGTACGCGCGGCTCAGGTCCGTGAGAGCGAACGCGAGCAGCTCACGCTGCCCCGCTTCGCGTGCGAGCCGGACCGCCTCCTCGCCCGAGTTGATGGCCATCTCGAGGTTCCCGGTCCAGCTGCTGTACGTCCCGCGGTTCCAGTAGAGGCGCGCGAGGAGGTCCGGCCGGCCTGCCTCGCGTGCGAGCGGGATGCCTCGCTCGAGCAGCGCGCCCGCCGCGGCGAGATCCTGCTTCGCCGTGGGATGCGCGAGCACCGTCGTGCGATAGGAGATGGCCGCGGCCTGCATCGCCTTGTCTCCGCGCTCCGCCCCGATGCGCTCGAGCTCCTCGTAGCCCGCGAGCGCGGCGTCGTACTCGCCGCGCAGCTCGTGTGCTCGGCCGAGCGCGGCGTGGATCGCGGCGAGCGTCTCGCCGTCGACGGTGAAGCGGCGCGACATCTCGACCGCGGTGTCGAGCTGCGCGATTGCGCCATCGAGCGCGTACAGGCGCAGCGCGCGCTCGCCGGCGAGGCGCAGGTATTTGACCGCGCGCTCGTCGCCCGCCTCGGCGAAGTGGTGGCCGACGAGCTCGGCCTGCTCCTCGGAGCGATCCGGATACAGCTCGACAAGAGACTCGGCGACGCGGCGGTGGAGCTCCCGGCGCCGGCGCTGCAGGATCGATGAGTACGCCGCCTCCTGCGTGAGCGCGTGGCGGAAGCCGTAGAGCCGCTCGGGATCACGCGCGAGCTCGCGCACCAGCTCGACGCGCTGCAACGTACCGAGGTGACGGTCGAGCCGCTCGCCCTCGTCGATCACGCGAAGGACGCGGTAGGCGAACGATCGCCCGATCACCGCCGCGGCCTGTAGCGTGCGGCGCGGCTCCTCTTCCAGCCGATCGATGCGCGCGGACAGCAGACCCTGCAGCGTCGCGGGCAGCGAGACGTCGGCGACGTCGCGCGTCACGTGCGCCCCACCACCGTCCTGGACGATCACGCCTTCCTGGACGAGCGAGCCCACGATCTCCTCGACGAACAGCGGGTTGCCCTCGGCCTTCGAGAGGATGAGCGCCGAGACCGCGGCGGGCAATTCGGCGCCGCCGAGCAGGCCCGACAGCAGCAACGCGGCGGCGTCGTCCGGAAGCGTGCCGAGCGTCACCTCGGCATGGAGGTGCGGGTAATCAGTCTGCGCGGTCTGGTGCGCGCGCCAGGCGACGGACTGGCGGTCGGGACGGAACGCGCAGAGGAACAGCACCGGCACCTCGTCGCAGAGCGCGAACAGGTGGATGAGGAGATCGACGGACGCGGGGTCGCTCCACTGAAGGTCGTCGAGCACCATGACGCCCGGCGCGCCCTGGAACCGTGACTTCGCGAGGCGCGTGACGAGCGCGAAGAGCTGCGTGCGCAGCGACTCTCCGCCGATCTCGCCGGCGGGGCCGCCGTCCGACAGCCCGAGCGCGACCTCGAGCGCGGCGAAGTCCGGATCCGCGCGGTCGATACCAGACGCCGTCACGAGCGCGGCGACCTTTTCGCGGACCGTGACGTTGTCGTCGGTCTCGACCGCTCCGGCCCACGCGAGCAGGTGCTGCCGGAACAGCAGCAGCGGCCGGGATGCCCCGTACGACTGCGCGCGCGCCTCGCTCCAGCGCACGCCTGGATCCCCGTCCTGCGCGAGCCACAGGGAGCGAAGCTCTTCGACGAGCCGGGTCTTCCCCATCCCCGCGTCGCCGATGAGCGACACGATCCGGCCGCGCCCGGTGCCGACGTCGCGCACGGCGTCGCGCAGGGTCGCGAGCTCGCGGGCGCGGCCGACCAGCGGCGCGCGCCGTGCGGTCGCGCGCTCGCGCAGTCGCGCGATGACCCGATGCGCCTCGACGGGCGCGCTGCGCCCCTTCACCTCGAGCCCGCCGAGCGGCGCGAACTCGAACAGCCCCTCGACGCGCTTGCGCGTCGCGTCCCCGACGACGATCTCGCCCGGCGCCGCGGCCGACTGCAGCCGCGCGGCGACGTTCACCGCATCACCCATGGCGCTGTACTCGATACCGGCACCGCCGACGTCGCCGACGACGGCGAGGCCGGTGTTGATCCCGACGCGGATGTCGAATTCGCCGATGCCGCGCTCGCGCCGCAGCCGCTCGCGGTACGCCGGCACCGCGTCGTGCATATCGAGCGCCGCGAGGATCGCGCGCTCCGGGTCGTCCTCGTGCGCGGTCGGCGCGCCGAAGTAGGCCAGGAGCGCGTCGCCCATGAGGCGCGCCACCGTGCCGTCGTACCGCGTCACCGGCTCGGTGAGGAAGCGGAAGGCACCATCCATGATCTCCGACCAGTCCTCGGGATCGAGCGCCTCCGCCATGGTGGTCGAACCCCGTACGTCGCAGAACAGCACCGTGACGACGCGGCGCTCGCCCTCGAGGGGCCTGGCCGCGGCGACGCGCTCGCCGCAGTTCAGGCAGAACTTGGCATCGGCGGGCAGCGGCTGCGAGCAGCGCGGGCAATTCATGGACGCTCCCCCGGACGAAGCCTACCCGGCTCTCGGCTCGGCGAGTCGCGCGCGCAGCTTGCCGCCCGCCATCCCCCGGTGCGAGACGCGGTCCTTCTCGTCCGCTGGCAGCTCGGCCATCGTGCGCCCGTCGCCGGCGACGACAAAGATCGGGTCGTAGCCAAAACCGCCGTCTCCGCGCGGCGCGCGCGCGATCTCACCGCGGACCTCCCCGTCGAAGAGCTCGATCTCGCCGTCCGGTCGCGCCAGCGCCACGACGCAGACGAAGCGGGCGCCGCGATCCGTCACGCCCTCCAGCATCGCCAGCAGCCGCGCGTTGCGTTCCTTCGCGGTCGCGTCGTCGCCGAAGAAGCGCCGTGTCCGCGTCCCGGGCGCGCCGCTCAGCGCGTCGACCTCGAGGCCGGAATCGTCGGCGACCGTCTCGAGGCCCGTCGCCTTCGCGTAGGCGCGCGCTTTGCTCGTGGCGTTGTCCGCGAACGTCGCGCTGTCCTCGCTCGGCTCGGCCGGTGCGGGGTCGAGATCAGCGGGCGCGACGAGCGCGACGTCGAGGCCCGCGAGGATCCGCCGGTACTCCTCGATCTTGCCCGGGTTGCCGGAGCCGATGAGGAGGGGGCGCGTCACACGCGCGCGAGCGCCGCGCGCTGTGCGGCGATGAGCTCGTCGATGCCGCGCAGCGCGAGCGCGAGCACGCGGTCGAAGTCGGCGCGCGAGAACGGACGGCCTTCCGCGGTGCCCTGTACCTCGATGAGCTCGCCCGCCGAGGTCGCGACGACATTCACGTCGGCGTCCGCGATCGAATCCTCCGCGTACGCGAGATCGAGCAGCAGCTCGCCCTTCACGAAGCCGGCCGAGACGGCGGCGACGTTCGCGTTCATCGGCGACGGGGAGACCTTCCGCAGCGCGTGCGCCAGCGCGACGTAGCCGCCGGTGATGGCCGCCGTGCGCGTGCCGCCGTCGGCTTGAAGGACCTCGCAGTCGACGTAGACGCTGCGCGGTCCCATCTTCTTCAGGTCGACCGCGCTGCGCAGCGCGCGACCGACCAGCCGCTGGATCTCGAACGTGCGTCCGCCGGGCCGGCCGGCGATGCTCTCGCGCGTGCTGCGCTCGGGCGTCGCACGCGGGAGCATCGCGTACTCGGCGGTGACCCAGCCCTGATCCTTGCCCTCGAGGAAGCGCGGCACGCTCTCCTGGAGCGTCGCGAGGCACAGCACGATCGTGTCGCCGAACGCGATCCGCGCGGAGCCCTCGGCGAACTTCGAGACGCCGACCTCGATCGTGACGGGCCGCAGGGCTTCGGCGGCACGGCCATCCGGCCGCGCGAACGGGCTCAGCGCCGGTGCTCCCAGAGCGCGCGCAGCTCATCCGGTGGGTATTCCTCGAGGGGACGGCCGCGGGCTTCGATCGCGCCGACGCGCTCGGTGAACCGCCGGTTCGCGATCCGAAGAGCCTCTTCGGCGTCCCAGCCGCGCTCGCGAGCGAGCCCGACGAGCTCGAAGAGAAGATCGCCGAGCTGCTCGGGCTCGTCGACGTCGAGCGGCAGATCGACGCGCTCGGGCACCAGTCCCACGCGCGCCGCGCGATCCTGCATCCGCTGCGCGGCGTAGAGCGCCGGGAGCGCCCGGGGTAGGCCCGCCAGCATCGAGGTGTCCTTGGGCTTCTCCGATCGCTTGATCTGTTCCCACTGGAGCAGCAGGTCTCCGCCGGCGATGTCCGCGCCGGCGAACACATGCGGGTGCCGGCGAACGAGCTTCTCCGCGATCGTGCGCGCGACCCCCGCGAGGTCGAACGTCCCCGCCTCGCTCGCGAGCTGGGCGTGGAGCACGACGTGGAAGAGCAGGTCCCCGAGCTCCTCACGCAGAGCGTCCGGATCGCCGCTCTCGATGGCCTCGAGGACCTCGTACGCCTCCTCGAGCAGAAGCGCACGCAGGGTCTCGTGCGTCTGCGCGCGGTCCCATGGGCATCCGTCCGCGGCACGGAGCCGGGCCGCTATCCGGGCGACGGCTTCGACGCCTTCGCCGCCGTCGGGCACGCTAGCCGAACTCGAGGCCGGGGACGAGGCGCTGGGCATCGTGGTCACGCTTCTCTCTCTGCAGCCAGTACTCGTAGGCGGTGTCGCTGATCGTGCGCTTCTGCTCGTCGGTCAGGGCGCGCGCCGTGTCCTTCTCCAGGATCTTGTAGATGGTCGTGGCGGTCCGCGACGAGAACTGGTGCGACACCGTTCCGGGCTCGAGCCGGAAGAGCTCATCCTCGGCCCTGAGGTCGGTCAGCATGCCGCGCGCGAACCAGCCGGCATCGCCGCCCTTCTCCGCGGTCGAGTCCTCCGAGAACTGCTTCGCGATCTCGCCAAAGTCGGTGCCCTTGTCGACCTCTGCGTTCACCTGCGACAGCTTGTGGATGCCGGCGGTGAAGGCCTCGATCCCCGAGGTCGCCGGGGACGGTGTCCCCACGACGATCCGCGCGAGGTGGAGCTGGAGCGTCGGCGAGGCGACGCCCGCGGCCTGCGCACGCGCGGTGAACTCCTCGCGCAGCAGGTCGTAGCGGGCGTGGAGCTTTATGTCCTCGGCGCCGAAGCCCGACGTGAAAAAGCGTTTCACCGAATCGTTCGCCTCAGGCCCGCGCCGCTCCAGCACCTGGATCACGTGGTACCCGAACTGGCTCTTCACCGGGTCCGAGATCTCGCCGACCGTCAGCTTGCGCGCGGCGTCCTCGAATTCCTTGACGAACTGGCCCTTGCCGACCCAGCCGAGCTCGCCGCCGCTGTCCTTCGAGCCGGGGTCCTGCGACTTCTCTTTCGCGACCGCGTTCCAGAGCGCCTGATCCATCGGGTTCGCCCGGAGCTGCGTCACCACGGCCGTCGCGGTCGCCAGCGCGGCCTTGTCGGCGGCGTCCTTGTCCGTCGCGTCCTTGTCCGGCGTGATGAGGATGTGGCGGGGCCGGAACTGGCTGTTCTCCTCGGCGTAGCGGTCGTCGATCGCGGCCGCCGAGATCACCACGTTGTCGGCCCGCGCGGCGCGCTCGAGTGCGGCGTACTCGACGATGCGGTCGAGCGCGACGGCCTCGTACTCGTTCTTCTGCTGGCGGATCTGCGGGTCGTTCTCGAAGCCCGGCGGCACGCCGAAGTCGAGGTAGAACCGGACGAGCTGGAAGCGGAGCTCATTCTGGTAGTCGCGCGTCGCGATCACCCGCCCGTCGTAGATCGCCGCGGGCCGCAGGTTGTCGTGGTAGTACCGATCGGCCGCGTTCCACGCGACCAGACCGACGCTGAAGAAGAGGATCGTGGAGAACACCGCGACGATGACCGCCTGCTGGCGGCGCTCGCGCTGCCAGCGCGCGCTGCGCTGCCGCTGCGTCAGACGTGGAAGTGGGATGCGTCGTGCCATCGGGTGATCACAAGTCTACTGACGCAGTCAGCAGGCCGCAGGAGCGTCAGCTCCGAGTCCTAATGAGTGACGGCGCGATAGACCTCGAGCGTCCGGCGCGCGGCCTCGTCCCACGAGAAGAGCGCCGCGCGCGATCTGGCGCCGGCGCGTAGCGACGTCGCCAGCGCGGGGTCCTCGAGCAGGCGAACGAGCGCATCGCCCAATGCGTCGGCATCGTCGACGAGCAGTCCGGCATCTCCCACGACCTCGGCGACCGCGCCGGCGCGAAGAGCGACGACCGGCGTACCGGCGGCGAGTGCCTCGAGCGGAGTCAATCCGAACCCCTCGAGCCATGCGGCATGGAGGAGGCACTCGGCTCCGGCATACAGGGCGGCGAGCGTGGGATCGTCCACGTGCCCGGTCAGTACGACACGGTCGCGCGGGGCGCTCGACCGATCGAGCGCCTCGTACAGGTGGCGTGCGAGCGGGCCGAGCTGCCCGGCGATGACCAGGCGCAGGGTCTCGTCGCGCTCAGCCGCGCGCGCGAACGCCGACAGCAGCGCCCGCATGTCCTTGCGCGGGTCGAACTGTCCGACGTAGAGAACATAGCGGTCGGGGATCCCGAAGCGGGCACGCACCGTCGCCAGCGCGACGTCGCGCGGCGGAGGATCGAAGTCGACGTCGACCGCCTCCGGGATCACGTGCACGCGCTCCGTCGGCACGCCGAGGCGCGCGACGACGTCGTCCCGCGTCGCGGCGGACACCGCGATGATCGCGTCAGCCTGCCGCGCGAGCGCGTACTGCCACTGGTGGCCGACGCGGGCGTGCGGGCGGCGCATGTACTCGCGCGGCCAGCGCAGCGGCGCGAGGTCGTGGATCGTGACGACCGCGGCGAAACGCCGCCGCGCGGGTAGTCCGAGCTGGACGGAGTGATAGACATCGGGCCGCGCACCGGCCAGCTCGAGGCTGAGGAGCACGGGATCGAGCGCGAGCATCGCCAGCTCGGGACGCCGTGGACGGATCGTGCCGAGGTCGCGATGCGGCGGGAGCGGTGAGGGGTCGGGCGGCGGGAAGCCCCGCAGCCGCAGCAGCGTCCACTCCACCTCGGCCGGCGCGGCGCGCGCGAAGGCGGCGAGCAGGTTGCGTGTGTAGCGGCCGATGCCCCGGACCCGCGACGCGGTCTGCAGATGGCGCGCGTCGAAGGCGACCCGCACGGTCCATACAGTAGCCACGTGATCTCGGTCGTCGTGCCGACGTACAACGAGGCGGCAGCGCTGCCGGTCCTCGCGGACCGGCTCGCGACCGCGCTCGCGGGACGGGAGTGGGAGCTCGTCGTCGTCGACGACGGCTCGCCCGACGGGACCGCGAACGTCGCCGAGTCCATGGCGCCGGCGCTGCCGGTCCGCGTCGTTCGGCGTGGCGCGAAGGCGGGCCTCGCGTCCGCGGTAATCGCCGGCTTCGGCGCGGCGCGCGGCGACATCTTCGTCGTGATGGACGCAGATCTCTCGCATCCGCCCGAGGTCGTGCCCGCATTGGTCGACGCGCTCGCCGCGGACGCGGACCTCGCCGTCGGCAGCCGCTACGTGCGCGGCGGCGGCACGCTGGACTGGCCGCTGCGGCGCCGCGTCGTGTCGCGCGCCGCGTGTCTACTCGGTAGCGCGCTGGTGCCCGTGCGCGATGCCACGAGCGGCTTCTTCGCGCTACGCCGCTCGATCATCGAGGGCGTCGCGCTGAACGCGATCGGGTTCAAGATCGGCTTCGAGGTGATCGCGCGGGCGCGCTGGCATCGCGTCGTCGAGGTGCCCTACGTCTTCCGGGATCGGGAGCTGGGCGCCTCGAAGTTCGGGAATCGCCAGGTGATGCAGTACCTGATGCAGCTCGGTCAGGTCGCGAGGGACAGGGCACTCCGCCGGATCTGACCGCGCCACGACGGAGGGCACGTCGCCGCCGCCAAGCGAGCAGCGTCGTCGGCTACCGGCGATGGATGATCGCGCGATCGCCGTTCGGCAGGAAGAAGATCTCGACCGCGACGTCGACGCCCTTGTCGTTCACCAGGATGACGATGCGGTTTCCCTCCTCGTCGACGACGAGTACGTCGTCCTGTACGCACGGCGGGCAGGCCTCGGCGATCGCCTGGCTCACCACGAGGCGGGCGCGGGAGGGCAGCCCGCCACCGAGGAACCCGGGCAGCCGCGGATAGACGTAGTCGGCGTAGGCGAGCACGACACCGAGGAACACGAGGATCACGACGCCGAAGGTCAGTCCGTGCACGAACCGCGCCGCCGGGATCGGCAGATGCAGGCCTTCGACGAGCGAGAGCAGCAGCAGCGAGACGGCGATGCTGAGGTTGGTGAAGAAGAAGGTCAGCACCAGGCGCGCGTCGATCACCGACGCCAGCTCGCGGTCGCCGAGCGGCCCAGAGAGAGCCCGCCAGAGCACGAGCGCCTCCGCAAGCGCGAGCCCGGCCGGGCCGATGGTGATCGCCACGAGCATGAGCGGCAGCCGCGCCGGCCCGGTCACGCTCGCGCGCATGATCCGGACGTTGTCGACGATCACCAGCGCGAGGGCCACGACGAGCAGGAACACGAGCCCCGCGCCGACGTAGCGAGCGCGGACCGCTTCGAGGTCCTTGATGCCGTGGGTGCCGAGGTAGCTGTTCACGATCACGAATCCCGCCGCGTAGAGGAGGCCGAAGAGCGTTGCCGCCAGGGGCGCGTAGGCGCGGACGCGATCGAGCCAGGTCAATGCGGCGGAGTACGGGCTCGCCATCGCGGGGACGCTAACGAGCGCTCGAACGCGTGTCTAGGCGGGACCGAGCTCCTCGCGCAGCGCGTCGATGACGTAGCCCTGCTCGTCCTCGCTCATCGTCGCGTAGAGCGGGATCACCAGCGTCGTGCGCGCCGCCGCCTCGGTGACCGGCAGGCTGACGCGCCCGATGCGATCGGTGTAGGCCTTCTCGAGGTGTGACGCCATGACCCCGCGCCGTGTCGCGATCCCGCGGCGCAGGAGCCGCGTCATGAGGTCCTCGCGCTCGATCGGGCAATCCTCGGAGAGGCGTACGCAGTAGCTCTGGTAGCTGTGCTTCGCGTAGGGCGGCTCGTGCGGGATCACGAGGCCGCGGATCGCCGGCAGCTCGGCGTTGTAGCGCGTGGCGCGGACACGGATCGCCGCGAGGATGTCCGCGAGCCGGCGCATCTGGACGATGCCGATGGCCGCGTGGATGTCGGTCAGGCGGTAGTTGAAACCGATCTCGTCGTACCGCTCCATCACGACCTTGTCGGATCCGTGACGATCGAACGCCGACGCGCTCATGGCGTGCGCGCGCAGGCGGCGCTCGCGCTCGGTGAGCTCGTCGTCGTCGGTCACGATCATCCCACCCTCGCCGGTGGTGACGACCTTGCGCGGATGAAAGCTGAACACGGTCTGATGGGAGCTCGCGCCGACCTGCCGCCCCCGGTACGTCGCACCGATCGCGGGAGCGGCATCCTCGACGACCTCGAGGCCGCGCCGCTTCGCGATGGCGATGATCGGATCGATGTCGCACGCCAGGCCGACCTGGTCCACGGGCATGATCGCCTTCGTCCGCGGCGTGATGCGGTGCTCGATGTCGCTCGGGTCCAGGTTGTACGTCCGCGCATCGATGTCCGCGAACACGGCGCTCGCGCCGGCGTGCACGATCGCGTTCGCGGTCGCGATGAACGTGAACGACGGCACGATGACCTCGTCCCCGGGGCCGATGCCGAGCGCGAGGAGCGCGAGATGCAGGCTCGTCGTGGCCGACGTCGTGGCGACGCCGTGCTTGACCCCGACGTACGACGCGACCGAGCGCTCGAATTCCGCGACCTTCGGCCCCTGGGTCAGCCAGCCGCTGCGGATGACCTCGTAGGGGGCGCGCGCCTCCTCTTCGCCGAGGGCGGGCTTCGTGAGCGGGATCCGCAGCAGCGTCTTGCTCATGTCCAGTTGAAGAGCACCTCGCGAGAGAGCATCTCACGTACGTCATCGCCGCTTGCCCGCAGCCACTCGACGTAAAGTCGGATGCCGTCGCGAATCCCGGTCCGGGCCTCGAAGCCGAGCAGCTCGCGCGCCCTGCGCGTGTCCGCGAAGTGGCGGCGGACGTCGCCGGGGCGCGCCTCGGCGTGCTCGATCGTGCCCTCGACACCGACGGCCGCGAGCACGAGCCGCGCGATCTCGTTGATGCTGACCTCTTCGCCGCGCGCGATGTTCACGACCTCACCGACGGCCGCCTCGCTTGCCGCCGCGAGCATGAGCCCGCGGACGGTGTCCTGGACCTCGGTGAAGTCGCGCGTCTGCTCGCCGTCGCCGAAGACGACGAGCGGCGCGCCGTTCAGCGCCCGCACCGCGAACTTCGGGATGACCTCGCCGTACGCGCCCTCGAAGTGCTCGCGCGCGCCGTAGGTGTTGAATGGCCGCACGAGGGCCACGGGCAGCCCGTAGGTGAGGTGGAACGAGCGCGCGTAGGCCTCGCCCGCGAGCTTGCTCGCGCCGTATGGCGTGGTCGGGACGAGCGGATGTTCCTCGTCCATCGGGACGCGCGAGGCCGTGCCGTACACCTCCGACGACGAGCAGTACACGAACTTCGAGACGCCGGCCTCGCGTGCGGCGATGAGCAGGTTCAGCGTCCCGGTCGCATTCACGCTGTGGACGAGATGCTGGTCGAGGATCGAAACGCGGATGCACTGCACGGCGAGGTGGTAGACGAGATCGACCTTGCGCATGACTTCGCCGATCCGGGCTTCGTCGCGGATGTCGCCTTCGACGACCTCGACGCGGCCGCTGCCCTCGTGACGGGAGAGGTTCGCTCGTGTCCCGGTCGAGAGGTCGTCGAGCACGACGATGTCGTCGCGCGTCTGCGCCACCAGCGCATCCACCAGGTTCGAGCCGATGAACCCCGCGCCACCGGTGACGAGGATTTTCACTGACGCGGAAAACCGGAGCCGAAGGCGACGGTCATGCCTGCCGCATCCGCGAACGCAGCATCCGCGCGGGCACGCCCGCGACCACCGCGTACGGCGCGACGTCGGCCGTCACGACCGCGCCGGCACCCACGATGGCGCCCTCGCCCACCGTGACCCCGGGCAGGAGCACCGCATTCGTCCCGATGTCCGCGCCGCGGCCCACACGCACCGGCCTGATCACGAGATCCGTCTGGATGATCGGGACGTCCGCCGGCTCGCCGGTGTGCTCGCTCCCGAGCACCTTCGCACCGGGCCCCCAGCCGACGTACTCGCCGAGCTCGAGGTCGCGGCAGTCGAAGTACGACTGCGGACCGAGCCAGCTGTGCGCGCCGATCACGCAGTGACCGTCATGACGGCCCTGGAGGATGGCCTGGCTGCCGATGAAGACCGCGTCGCCGATCTCGAACGTTTCCGGATGCTGCACGATCACGCCGAGTCCCACCGAGACGCCGTTGCCGAAGGAGCGGCAGAGCGCGCGCAGGAGCACGCGCCGTCTCCGCGCCCCCTCGGCGCTGTCGAGGTACGCGATCTCGCCGTAGCGCTCCAGGAGCGCCGGCTGACCCTCGGCGCGCAGATCCGCGGCCTCGCGGCGCTCGTCGGGCGGGTCGGCGACGACCTCGCGAACACCGTGGACCGCCCTCACCACGCGCTCGCCCGCGGTCATCGCCGAAGGTATGCCTTCACCGCTCCCGCGACCGTTTCGACCTGAGCGTCGCTGAGCTCGGCGTACATCGGAAGCGAGAGGACCTCGCCGGCCAACTTCTCGGTGACCGGCATCTCGCCCTTGCGGTACCCGAGGAACGCCGCGGCCTCCTGGAGGTGGATCGGCACCGGGTAGTGCACGCCCGTGCCGATGCCCGCCTCCGCGAGCGCCGCCTTCAGCGCGTCGCGCCGTCCGTCCGGGACGCGGATCACGTAGCAGTGGAAGACGTGACGCTCGCCATCGGGCACCTCCGGCAGGATGACGCCCGAGCCGGCGAGCGCGGCGTTGTAGTGGCGCGCGATCGCGACGCGGCGCCGGTTCCACTCGGGCAACCGGCGGAGCTTGATTCGCAGGATCGCGGCCTGGATCTCATCGAGCCGCGCGTTGTAGCCGACGACGGGGTGGTAATAGCGCGTCGACTGGCCATGCTCGCGAAGGCTGCGCAGGTCGTCGGCGAGCTTGTCGTCGTTCGTCGTGATGCTGCCCGCTTCGCCGTACGCGCCGAGGTTCTTGCTGCAGTAGAACGAGAAGCAGCCGGCGACGCCGGCACTGCCCGCCCGCTTGCCTGCGATGTCGAGCGAAGCGCCGTGCGACTGGCAGGCGTCCTCGATCACCACGATCCCGTGCTCGCGCGCGAGCTCCAGGTACGGGCGCATGTCGACCGTCCGCCCGTAGAGATGGACCGGCATGAGCGCCTTCGTCCGCGGAGTGATCGCCTGCGCCGCCGCGGCGACGTCCATGTTCATCGTGCGCTCGTCGACCTCGACCAAGATCGGCCGCGCGCCCGAGTACAAGACGGCCTCGACCGTCGCGAAGAACGTGTGCGAGACCGTGATGACCTCGTCGCCGTCACTGATGCCCAACGCGCGGATGGCGAGCTGCAGCGCGTCGGTCCCGCTGCCGACGCCGATCGCGTGCTTCGTGCCGACGAACGCCGCGAACTCTTGGTCGAACGCGCGCACGTTCGGCCCGAGCGTCAGCTGCATGCCGTCGAGGACGCCGTCGATCGCCTCGCGGACCTCGTCGCGGATCGTCGCGTACTGCGCGCGCAGGTCGACGAGCTGAATCTCCGTCTTCGTCGCCACCGTCATCTGCATCCCTCTCCCATTCCGCTCATCGCGCCGCGCTCGCCGCGGCCGCGACGCGATACGCCACCCGCGTTCCGTTGGCGCGCAGCGAGCGCATCGCGGCATCCAGCACGCGCACCACGCGGAGACCGGCCTCGCCGTCGCTGCGCGGCGGCCGGCCGGTGCGCACCGATTCGATGAAGTGCCGGACCTCGAGCTGCAGCGCCTCGGTCTCCGCGACGCGCGGGCTGTGGATGTCGCCCGAACGGTACGACCGCCGCAGCTCCTCCGCCGCCAGCAGGTCGACGCCGTGGTCGTACACCTTCACGCGTTCGGCCGGCTGGCCGTCGTCGTACACCGCCATCTTCTTCGAGCCCACCACGGTCATGTTGCGGATCTTGCTCGGCGCGAGCCACGACAGGTGCGCGTGCGCCAGCGCCCCGGATGGAAAGCCCATCGTCAGGAAGACGACGTCCTCGATGCCGTCCTGGATGAAGGATCCGCCGACGCACTGGACCCACTCGGGCTCCTGGTCGAGCCAGTACAGCGTGATGGACACGTCGTGCGGCCCGAGGTCCCACAGCACGTTGAAGTCGAACTGATGCAGGCCCAGGTTCACGCGCTGGCTGTGCACGTAGTGGACGTCGCCGAGCTCGCCGCGTTCGAGCAGGTCGCGCACCTTCGTGACGGCCGGGTTGTACACGAACGTGTGCCCGACCATCAGCGTGCGCCTGGCCGCGCTGGCCGCGCGGACGATCGCCTCCGCGTCCTCGACCGTCCCGGCGAGCGGCTTCTCCACGAAGACGTGCTTGCCGGCCGCGAACGCCTCCTCCGCGAGCGGGCGATGGGTCGAGATCGGCGTCGCGATGCAGATCGCGTCGACCGCGGCGTCGCGAACGAGCTCGTGCGCGTCCGTCGTCGTCCGGACGGCCGGGAACCGCTTGCGGATCGCGCCGAGCCGCTCCTCGGAGAGATCGGCGACCCCGACGACCGTGCCGCCGGGCGCTTCGCTGAAGTTGCGGATGAGGTTCGGGCCCCAGTACCCCGCGCCGATGACGCCGACGCGGAGCTCGCTCACGAGGCTCGTCATGCGAAGACCCGATCTTGCTCAATCATCTCGTCGCTTCGGCCTTCGCCTCAGCGCCTCGATGAGGGCTCAGGGCTGGTCGTGTTCGCTCGTCGCGGCTGAACCGCTCCTCGCTCACGCGAAGACCCGATCTTCGTAGGGAACGGCGCCGATGGCCTCGCGCTTCGATCGTCCGGAGAGGAAGTGGTCGGCCATCGACAGGCCCATCTCCGACGCGATGTCCATGTCGACGTACTTATACAGGCCCTGCCGCCCGCCGGTGACGAGATTCTCGAACCGTCCGAGCTCCGTCATGAGCGTATCGATGGCCTGCTCGTAACCGACCATGTACACGGGATACCCGAAGGTCGAGCGCAGCACGACGGTTTCGGCGACCTCGTCCTCGCGCAGGAAGCCCTCCGCGGCGAGCTCGCGCGCGCAGGTGCGTCCGAGCTCGTCCGCGCTCGCGTTCCAGGTGGCGTCGCCGACCTCGCAGGTGATGTCGCACAGCAGGATCGTCTCGTCGGCGGCGCAGACCTCGCTGCCACCGTAGTTCCTCGTCTCGGAAAGCCGGTTGAACGTCTTGTCCTGGAAGTAGATCGACTGCGCCGGCAGCGCGCTCGGACGCTTCACACGCAGCCCGACGATCGTGAGCGCGCGGAAGCGCAGGTAGCGGGCCGCCGCCTTGGCGTCGGCGGAGACCGCGTCGCCGAGCAGCTCGATGAGCGCGGGCAGCGGCAGCGTATTCACGACCCGATCGCAGGGCACGCGATCCTCCGGGCCGGTCGCGTCGAACACCGCGGCGCGCTCGGTGCCGCTCGCGAGCGCGCAGAGCTGCCCATCGCGCCGCGTGGGCTCGACGTGCCGGTAGCGCACGGCGGTCACGCGACCATCCCGCGCCTCGAGGCCGGTGACGAGCGTGCCCGTGCAGATCTCGTTCTCAGCTGATGCGCGCCGGATGCGCTCGGCCATCCGCTGCGAGATCAGTCCGGCGCCCCTCGGCGGGTAGAACAGCTCGATCACGAGCGGTGCGTACTTGTGCTCGTCCCCGGACCTCTTGGCGTAGCCCTTGCGCAGCGAGGACACCACGACCTTCGCCAGCGAGATGTGCGGGATGCGGTGCTGCGCGAACGACGCGGCGAGCTGCGACGGCGGGATGCCCCACACCTTGGTCGTGTACGGCCCGAAGAACATCCCGTACAGGGTGCGTCCCATCGCCTGCACGACCCAATCCTCGGAGGAGCGCAGCGGCTTGGGTCTGATCTTGCGCCGCACGCTCTCGGCGGCGTAGTCGAGGAGGGCGCGCGCGGCGAGGAATGGCGACATGCTCTTGGCGATGTCGAGCGCCTCGAGCGGGTACTTGTAGTACTTGCCGCGGAACTTGATGCGCACGTTCTTCCGCTGCGCCGGGAACCCGTCCGACGCGATCTCCTTGAACATGTCGAGCACGCGCTGGTTGCGCGCGTGGTACGCGTGCGGGCCGAAGTCGAAGCCGGCGCCGGTGCTCCCCCGCAGCGTCGTGGCGAGCCCGCCGAGGAAGTGCTGCGCCTCCAGCAGCGTGACGCGCTCGCCGTGCTCGGCGAGCTGGAAGCCGGCGGCGAGCCCACAGATGCCGCCGCCGAGCACGACCGTATGCGCCATTCAGTGACGAATGCTAATTGTCGCGCTGCCTGTCAGCACCGGCGGCGACGTTGCGTCAATGCGTCGACGTCGCACCGCCGGCGACGTTGCCTCGGTCGAGCGCCAATCCGGTGAGTGCGATGGCGGCCACGTAGACCCAGTAGGGCTGCGTGGTCCAGCGGGCGAGCAGCAGCGGGACCGTGATCAAACCGGCGCCAACGAGCGCGGCTCCGCCGATCGTGGGAATGCGCGCGCGGAGCGAAAGCGCGACCGCGGCGAGCGTAACGGCGATCTCGGCGACGAAGAACCAGCCGAGGTACGGGTCGATGAACGCGAACTGCTGGAACGTCGCGGCGAGATTGGCGCCCCACACCTCGCTGTGGAACGTCAGTGCGGCGAGCTGCGACCCGACGAAGTCGCCGGGGCTGGCGAGGAAGAACGGCAGCGACATCGCGGCCGCGGTCCCCGCGGAGATCGCGGCGTAGCGGCGCCACGGCGCGCCGGCGACCGCGAGATGGCGCAGCAGCGGGGGGACGACCAGCAGCGCGAACTGCTTGAACGCGACGGCCCAGCCGAGGGCAATCGCCGAGATCACGAACGCGACGTCACGCCTTCGGCCGCCGCGCGCGAACGCGAGCGCGACGAGCGCGATGACGACGAGCAGCGAGCCGGAGACGTCGTTGGAGCCATCGACGGCGCGGAACGAGAGGATCCCCCAGCTCGCGTACAGCATCGCCGGAAGCGCGGTGGCGCCGAAACCGACGCGCAGCCCGGCGAAGCCGATGAGCGCGGTGATGGCGATGCCGCTCACCGTGTCCACGCGCGTGATGTCGTCGAGCCAGACGTGCCACGGGAGATACCAGAGCAGCTCCCCAGGCGGATAGACGAACGGCGATCCCGGCGGGATGGTGCTGACGAGCTGGTGCGCATAGGGATTCCCGCCGCGCAGCGTGACCTCGATCGACTCCGCCGTCGCGCGCAGCACATCGCTGCCGTCGACCAGCGGCGTGCGCGCGAGCCGCTCCGTCGCGGCGATGAGCACCGCGTAGAGCGCGACCGCGGACCCGACTTCCCGGCCGCGCGCGGCCGCCCAGGCGAGCGCGAGTCCCGCGAGCAGGATGGCTACGCGCTCGGGCTGCGGCGCGCCGAGATCGATCCCCTCGACGCACCAGAGAAGGCCGACGAGGACCGCGGCGAGGAGTGGGGTTTGAGCTATTGCCCCGTCGCGGCGCGCAACCTGGCCAACGTGTCCTCGAGCAGCTTGATCTGGCGGCCGTACTCGGCGAAGTCGCCGGCCTTCAGCGCGTCCTGCGCCCTCTGGTACTGGTCGGACGCCTGCTTCACCAGCGTCCCGACGTCAGCCGGGACCGGCGCCGCGCCGGGCGAAGGCCGCGGCGTGGGCGAGGCGCCGGGCGCGGTCGGCGGCTGCGCGGGGCCGGGCGGCGCACCGCCGGGCGTGGGTGCGGCGGCGGCGCCGAAGATCTGGTCGAGCGCCTTGGGGAACGTGTCCTCCATCGCGATCTTGTCCTGCGTGGCGACGATCACGCGCTTGAGCTCGGGGATGCGGCCGCCCTGGTTCGCCTGCACGAAGAGCGGCTCGACGTAGAGGAACGAATCGCCGACCGGGAGCACCAGCAGGTTGCCGCGGATGACCGACGCGCCGCCGCCGCCGAGCAGCGTGATCTGCTGGCGGATCGCGGTGTCCGTATCGAAGCGGTTCTCGATCTGCAGCGGCCCGAGGATGTTGCGGTCCTTCGGGAAGCGCAGCACGCGGAGCTTTCCGTACTCGGGCGCGTCGGCGCGTCCCGCGATCCAGGAGACCATGTTGTTGCGATCGTTGCCCGCGGGCGTCATCGGCACGAAGAGCACGAACTCCTTGTGCGTCGCGCCGGGCATCTGGGTGGTCACGTAATACGGCTCGATCGGCTGCGCCGCGGCACCCTGCTGGAAGATCTCGCTCGCGATCCGCCACGCGTCGCCGCGGCTGTAGAACTCGTCGGGATCGGTCATGTGATAGGTCGAGAAGAGATCGACCTGGCGGCGGAAGAGGTCCTCCGGGTAGCGAAGGTGCGCGCGGAGGTCCGCGGGCATGTCGGCGACGGACTTGGCGAAGAGCGTGGGGTAGATCGCGCGCAGCGTGCGGACGACCGGATCGGTGTCGTCGATGACGTAGAAGGTGACGGTCCCGTCGTAGGCGTCGGTGACGACCTTGACGCTGTTGCGGATGTAGTTGATCGATCCGCTCAGCTTGCTGTACGGATACCGGCTGCCGGTGGTGTACGCGTCCTGGATCCAGTAGATCTTGCCGCCGGAGATGACGACATAGGGGTCGCGGTCGAAGCTGAGGAAGGGCGCGACCAGCCTGGCGCGTGATTCGATCTCGCGGTTGAACAGCATCCGGCTGTCGCCGGTGATCTGCGTCGAGGCGAACAGATTGAAGTCGGCGAAGCGGAGCGAGAACAGGATGCGGTCCCACAGCGTGGAGATGCGGACCCCGCCGCCGCCGGAGAAGCGCGTCTTGGCGTCGCCGTTCTCCTGTGCGTAGTCGAACTCGTCCTGGCTCGTCTGGACGATGGCGTAGTTGGAGGTGAGCTGGCCGTAGTAGATGCGCGGCTGGTCGACCTTCGGCTCGCCCTGCAGGGGAATGTCGCGGAGCTGCAGGACCGGCAGGCCCTCGGGCGTCACTCCGCCGACCGGCGTGAGCGCGGCGCCGAAGCCGTGCGTGTAGAAGAGATGCAGGTTGACCCACGTCCGGGCCTCCCGCGGAAGCTTGTTCTGATCGAGCTCGCGCGCGGACAGCATGACCGGCCGCTCCACGCCGTTGACCTGGTAGCGGTCGACGTCGACGTCCTGGAACGCGTAGTACTGCCGCAGGCCCTGCAGCTGCTGGTACGCGTCGAGGAGGGGCCGGTAGTCCCAGAGCCGCACCGTGGAGACGTCGCCCAGCTCGCGCCGCGTGACCTCGGCCGTCGGGTTGTCCACGACGTTGAACGCGGTCTCGTCGATGTTCCCCAGGCCGAACGCCGCGCGCGTCGCCGCGATGTTCCGCGCGATGTACGGCCGCTCCTTGTTGAGCTGATCGGGCTTCACCACGATCGCGTCGACCAGGCTCGGATAAACCGCCAGCAGGAGCACGCTCGCAACGATCCAGACGCCGATCGCTCCCACGAGGATCCACAGCGTCCGGACGAACGCGTTCGCGAAGCACGCCAGCGCGGCGATACCGACGACGACGCTGAGGATGACCAGCCCGGGGAGGCGCGCATTCGCGCTCGTGTAGCCGATCCCCGTCAGGACACCTTCGTCGCGGAACAGCAGGTCGAACTGGTCGAGCACGTAGCCGCCGGCGACGAGCGCGAGGAACAGGCCGCCCAGGATCGAGAGGTGGGCGCGCGCCGGACGGGCGAGGGCGAGGGCGGTGCGCCCGGCGACGGCGAGGTCGCCGCGCGCGAGCGGGGCGGTGGCGACGCCGACGACACCGCGCACGACATAGATGCCGAGCACGCCGAGCGCGATGAGGACGACGGCGCCAATGAGCCAGCCGCGCAGGAAGTCCAGCACCGGAAGCGTGAAGAAGTAGAAGCCGACGTCACGGCCGAACACGGGATCGGTGACGCCGAAGGGGATGGCGTTCAGCCAGCGCAGGAGCGGATCCCACTGGGCGCTCCCGGTCAGGCCGAACGCGAACGAGGGGATGAGCAGGAGCGGCAGCAAGCGAAGGGTCGTCACCAGCGGGCGGGCCCGCGGGCGCGAGGCGTCGATGACCACGCGCGTCACCTGGGGCCGTAGCGCCGCGTACAGGTTGGGCGCCGCGAGGACGAAGAAGGCGAAGAAGAAGACGAGGAACGCCCAGAACGACGCCGTGTAGCGGCGAAGGTAGACGTCCTCGAGGCCAACGCTCCGGAACCACAGCAGGTCGGTGAGGAATGTCACGAGCGGGCCGATCAGCAGCGGGACGAGGAAGAAGAGCAGGACGAGGATCCCGATGACGAAGCCGACGCGAGAGGTCGGGCGGCCGCGGCGGCCGCGCGGGAACCCGAACGCCGAGAGATCGACCTGGGACCAGTCGATGCTTCCCGGTCCCCTACCTTCCGCCATGCGCCCCCAACGATAGGGGCCGAGCGGGTGGTCGCCGCCAAGCCAGTTTGGCTGTCGAATGCGTCATAGGGCTCCGTCCGGATCGGTGGACGGCCCGATAACGGATCGGCTTTGACACCCGTTACATGACTGGCGGGGCAGCCAGCGTCTTAGACTGCGCTCACTTCTGGAAGGGAAAGGGACCTCACACATGTTCCGAAGCATCCGTGCGCTCGGGCTCGTCGCGGTCGCGGTCGTCCTGACCGCGTGCCCGGCCGGCACGACGTCATCCTCGCAGCAAGCGGCCAAGGCGCAGGTCGGGTCCGGCTCGAATGTCGCGGTGACGCTGTCCGATCCGAAGATCGGCTCCAAGCCGGCGACGATCACCTTCGGTTCCGTCACGACCGCCGGCGACATCTCGCTCACGACGAGCGACGCCGGGCCGACACTGCCGACGGGCTTCGCGCTCAGCACCGGCACGTTCTTCGACATCCAGACGACCGCGAAGTTCGACAAGGCAACGGTCTGCTTCGAGAACGACAAGGTCACGACGAAGTCGAAGCTCTACCACTTCACGAACGACAAGTGGAACGACCGCACCACGACCGTGACGCCGCCCAAGATCTGCGGCGACTTCACCTCGTTCTCGCCCGTGGCGATCGTCGAATCGACCGTCTCGGAGGCGAGCCCGTCGCCCACGGCGACGCCGACCGCGACGCCCACCGCCACACCGTCGCCCACCGCCACACCGTCGCCCACGGCGACGCCGGCCGCGACGACCGCGGCACCGACCCCGACGCCGACCGTCTCTGCCACGCAGGCGCCCACCGCGACGCCGGCTCCGACCGCGACCCCCGCCCCGACGCCGACCGTCGCTCCGACACCGACGCCCATTCCGACGCCGACGCCGACGCCGACCCCGACCCCGACGCCCACGCCGTTCGTGGCGTTCCCCGGCGTCCTCTTCGTCTCGAACTCCACGGGTCCGGTCCCACCGGGCTTCGCGCGCTACGCCGCCACCGTGACCGACGCCGCGACCGGCGCGCCGGTCGTCGGCGCCTGCGTGTACACCGGCCCGCCCGCGGGCTGCCCGCCGAAGGGCGCAAACACGACGGACGCCAGCGGCTACTTCGCGACCGACCTCCCCTCGGTGGCCGCGTTCTCGTTCACGATCGAGCATCCGCTGTACAGCGCGATCATCCAGCGCGCCCTCCCCGGCGGGACGACGGCGTCGCTGACCATGACGCATAAGTAGTCCTCGGGGACCCGCTGGCAAGGCCAGCAGGGGTCCGCGGTCCTGCGCTTACAGAAAAGGCCCCGGGGGACGCCACCCGGGGCCTTTTCATGTGGCGTTCCGGGCACGCACCTCGGCGAAAAGGTCGCGGTACGACGCGACGATGCGCGGCCAGGTGTAGGTCCGCGCCACGAAGTCGCGGCCGTGCGCGCCGAGCGAGTCGCGCAGCTCGGGCCGCTCGAGGAGCAACGTGAGGATCTCCGCGAACTCCGCGAACGAGCGATAGCTGAGGCCGCCGCCCGCACGGCGGGTCATGCCCGCGAGGATGCGCGACCGCGCGGGGCAGACGTTCGGCTTCCCCATTGCCCATGCCTCGAGCGTGACGAGCGACAGCGATTCGAGCGGGCTCGGGATGACGAGCGCCTCGCACGCCGCGTACGCGTCGAACTTTTCTTCGTGCGAGATGCGGCCGACGTAGCGCACGTCGTCGCGCTTCGGGACCGGCATCTCGGCGTGGCCCGCCACCACGAGCGTCGCACGCGGCCCGGGTCCGCCACCGGGCGCCCGCTCGTCGCGCCAGCGCGCCCAGAAGTCGAACAGCTCGCCGGCACCCTTGCTCTCCACGACGCGGCCGACGTACAGGAAGAATGGGCCCTCGAGGCCGTGGCGCCGGCGGAAGCGATCCGCGGAGATGCCTTCGGGGAGCTCGACGCCGACGCCCATGATCTCGCTCGGCACCCGCTCGTTGCGGAAGCGCCGCCAGACCATGGCACGCTCCTCCTCGGTGTTGAAGGCGATCGCGCGCGGGGCGTGGAAGAGGGCGCGGTACACGCTGAGCGAGATCGCCGGCTCGTCGTGCGCGGTCGGGACGAGGACGGCGCGCTGCGGCACGAGCGGAACGCCGTAGGCGGTGGGCTCGTAGATATAGGTGAAGAACAGGAAGCCGTCGTAGTCGTCGCGTCGGGCGTGGACGAACTCGAGCAGCTCAGGCGAGTGGGGCCCCTGCGCGTCGACGAAGGCGCGCTCGTCGGCGAGCGTGCGTAGCGGCGCGAACGCGACGCGCTCCCGGTTGCGGAAGTCGCGAGCGCGGCCACGCGCGACGGCAAAGCGATGCACCGGCACGCCGCCGACCACCGTGTCGCCCGCGGGGAAGACGTTCTCCCACGTCCAGTAGTCGGCGGCGGTGGTCGTGGCGACCTCGACGCGCAGGTGCGGCGCCAGGTGGTCGACCAGCTGTCGCGCGTGCGCTTCGGCGCCGCCGGAGACGTCGCCGTAGCGCTGCACGACGACGAGGAGGGATCCGTCGCGCCCGTTCGAGCCGCTCAACGCATCACCGCCGCGACCGAGACCAGGTCCTCGACGCGCCGATCGAAGCGCTCGGGGGCGTATTCGGCGCGGACCCAGTCGCGACCGCGCTCGCCCGGGCTGCGGCCCTCCGCGAGCAGCTGCGCGAGCGCGGCCTCGAACGAAGCCAGATCGCCGTAGGCGAGCCCCCCTGCCGCGCGCGCGACCTGGCCGGCGGTGACCGGGCTCGCCGCGTTCACGAGCGCCGGGGTGGCCTGCTGCCACGCCTCGAGCAGCACGATGCCGAGGCTCTCGAGGTGCGACGGCTGAACGATCAGGTCCGCGGCGGCGAGCGCGTCGCGCTTGGTCTCTTCAGACACTTCTCCGAGCGCTCGGACGTCGGCGCGCTCGGGGATCGGCATGCGCACCTGCCCGCAGAGCACGAGCGTCTCGCCGCGATCGCGCGACGACCACAGCGCCAGCAGCTCGTCGCAGCCCTTGGCCTCGGTCACCTGACCGAGGTACACGACGATCGGTCCGCGGACGCCGTGCACCGCGCGGAACCGCTCCGCGTCCCCGAGTGGTGCCGGCTCAAGCGGCAGGCCGATGACGTCGGATGGGATGTGCTCGTTGCGGAACTGGCCATGCACCAGATCGCGCTCCTCGGGCGTGAGGAACGCGATCGCACGCGGAAGCTGGAAGAGCGCGCGATACGGAGCGAGGCGCAGTGGCGCCTCGTCGTGCGCCGTCGAGACCAGCAGCGCGCGCTCCGGAATGATCGGCAGCCCGAGCGCGGTCGGCTCGTAGATGTACGTGTAGAAGACGATCGCGTGGTAGCGCTGGCCCTCGCGGTGCAGGAACTCGAGCAGGTCCGGGGCGTGCGGCCCCTGCGCGCGGAGCCACTCCCATTCGTCCGCGAGCGAATGCGGCCCGAGCAGGACCCGCGACTCGATCTCCTTGTAGTCCTTGCGGCGGCCGGACCGCACCCGGAAGCGCCGCACGAGGATGCCGTCGTCGGCCGATTCGCCGGGCGGGAAATGCTCCGCCCAGGTCCAGTAGTCGAGGGCATTCGTGGTCGCGATCTCGACCTCGTGCCGCCGCCCCAGGCGCTGCGCGAGCGTGCGCGCGTGGCTCTCGGCGCCACCGACGACCTCCGCGCCGTAGCGCTGGACGACGACCAGGATCCTCATTCGACCTTCGGTCGAATGGGATCAAAACCCATTCTTCGCAGGGGCTTCGCCCCCGCACCCCCGCACGGCTCTCTCATGAAAGGCCGTCGAGGTAGCGAAACGCCATGGCCTTCGGGGAAAGCTCGCGCTTGAGCGCACGTGCCCGCGCCTTCAGCGGCTCGCTCACCTCGGGGCGCTGGATGTCGAGCATCGCCTGGCGCAGCTCCCGCTCGTCGGCCGCGCGAAGCCCCGCGCCCTGGTAAAGGTCGAAGGCGGGATCGTCGGAGAACACGCAGGGTTTCTCGGCCCAGAGCGCGTGCGAGGCGATCCCGGACTGGAAGGTGAGCTTGTAGAACAGCACCACCGCGTCGGCCGCGAGCAGGTGGTCGGGCATCCGGTCGTAGTCGGTGCTGATGACGACGTTGTCGAGCCCGCGCGCGGCGACCGTCCGCCGGATCTCATCGAGGTAGCCGCCGTCGAACGACGACTCGGTCCCGGACAGAACGATCACCGCCTCCGGAGGCGTGGCGAGGATCACCTCGACCAGCCGCTTGCGGCGGAAGATGAAGCCGGGCGACACGAAGATGAAGCGGTCCCGCGGCAGGCCCAGGCGCTCGCGGGCCGCGCGCCGCTGGTCCGCGCCGTCTCCCGACGGTTCGGGGAGGCCGCCGAGCGGCTCGATGAAGTGCGGGATCTCGGCGACCTTCGAGGCGTCACCCGTGAGCAGGCCGGCATGGGCAAGCGCGCGCTCGGAGTGGACGACGATCCGCGCCGGCAGGACGCCGAGCAGCCACAGCGTGACTCGATACCGGAACAGCCGCTGCGCCGCGACGAGCGAGAGCCACGCGATGCGAACCAGCGCCGCGAGCGGGCCGCCGCGCATGCGCTCGTGCACGGCGGCGAGCACCTTGAGGTAGTTGACGAACTTCTCGGGCTCGAGCTCGTGGAGCGAGAGCAAGATCTTCTTGCCGCCAAGCCGCATCCGGAGCATCGCGAGCAGGAGCGCCATGTTGCGGTAGAGCGCGAACTCATGCTCGATCACGACGACCTTCGAATCGCGCGCGATGCGCCCGCTCTCGCGCAGCAGCGCGCGGCTGTCCCACCAGCCGACGCCGATCTCGTCGACGCGATGACCGTTGGCGCGAAAACCCTCCGCGAGCGCCTGGGAGTACGTCTGGATGCCGCAGCGCTCCCGGCTCGAGATCAGGCTGATGCGCACCTCAGGGGAGCCCGACGAGGTAGCGGACCGCCAGCCGCTCCGGAGCGAGCATCCGCCGGGTCACCGCGACCTGACGGCGCAGCCGCGCGTACGTCTCGGGCTCTCGGATCTCTCGCAACACGCGGGCGAGATCGTCGTCGTCGCGCGCGACGAGCCCAGCGGCCTCGTAGATGCGGAAGCCCTCGATGTCCGAGAACACGCAGGGCAGTCCGGCCCACATCGCCTCGGCCGCGACGGCGCTCTGGAAGATGTCGCGGTAATAGAGGACGACCGCGTCCGACGCGACGAGCAGCTCGGGCGTGCGGTCGTAGTCCGTGCTCACGATCACGTTGGCCGGCTTGTGACGCTCGATCCAGGCCATGACCTGGTCGAAGTACTCGGGGTCCCAGCCGGGCCGCATGCCCGAGAGCACGAGGACGGCGTCGTCGGGCAGCGCCTTCATGACCTCGATGAACCGCTTGCGCGCGAAGAAGAACCCGGGCGAGATGAACACGAACCGGTCGACGGGCAGGCCGAGCGCCTCACGTCGCGCGCGCTTCTCGGCGTCGTCGGCCGGTGGCGTGACGCTCTCGATCGGCATCGAGGCCAGCGGGATCATGTCGGCCTTGGCCAGGTCCCGCGTGAGTAGATCGAGCCAGCCGCCGCTGCGATGCGAGTGCACGACGAGCCGCCTCGGCAGCATCCCCATCAGCGCGAGGATGAGGCGGTACTCGAGCATGGCCCACCCGATCTTGGCCGCGGCGTAGACCGCGCGGAGGAGCTCGACCCGGAAGCGATAGCGCGCCCGGTAGTCGAGTGTCCTCCGCACCAGCCGGTAGTGATGGAACTTCTCCGGCTCGAGCTCGTGCATCGCCAGAACGGGCCTGATGCCACGCAGGCGCAGCCGCAGCAGAGCGCGCACGAACGGGACGTCGCGGAAGATCCCGGCCTCGTGCTCGATGATGAGCGGGTCGGCCCGATCGGGGCGGATCGCGCGCGTCCTGGCCGCGAGGCCCGCGTCGTCGAGATGCGCGACGCCGACGAAGTCGACCTCGTGGCCGTCGGCGCGCAGCCCGCGCACCAGCGCTTGCGAGTACTCGTGGATGCCGCAGCGCTGATCGCTCGAGAGCACGGTGATGCGTCGCGTACGGCGGGCGGGCAGCTCGAGACCGGCGAGGGCGAGCGCGTCACGCAGCCGCGCGGCGACGGCCTCGCGCGAGAAGTCGCTCAGGCGCGCGCGGCCCCTGGCGACCAGCGCCCTGCGCAGCTCGGCGTCGCGGACGACGTGCGAGAGGGTCTCCGCCACACGGTCGGGCGACTTGTCCGCGAGCAGGATGCCCGCGTCGCCGAGCGTTTCGGGGATCGCGCCTGCGGCGTGCGCGACGATCGGCAGCTCCGTGCGCATCGCCTCGAGCAGCGGCACGCAGAAGCCCTCGTGGTCGGCCAGGGTGACGAACGCCGTCGCGCCGCGGTAATAGGCGATGAGCTCCGCCGTCGTCACCGACCCGGTCAGCTCGACCGCGTCGTCGACGCCGAGCGCGCGGATCTCGTCGCGTACGCGGCCGAGGTAATCGCCTGACATCGCGTGCGTCCCCACGAGGTACAGGCGCGCGGCCGGGTCGGTCTCGCGGTAGCGCGCGAACGCGCGCACCACGTCGTGCACGGCTTTCTGCGGAAGGATCTGCCCGACCGCGAGGATCGCCGTGCGCTCGTCGGACAGGCGGCGCGTCACGGCGCGATCAGGCTCGGTCTCGAACGTCGACCAGTCGTAGAGGATCGGCACGACCGCGGTGCGCTCGAAGCCCGCGTCGGCGAGCTCCTGCCGGTTGAACTCGCTGTCCGCGATCCCCAGCACGCACGAGCGCGCGAGGCGCCGCAGCTGCTCGCGACCGAGCGTCGCGTAGTGCTCGGCGTGCGGGTTGAGTCCCGCGAAATACGACGCGGGTGTGATGTTGTGATAGACGACCGCCTTCGGGATGCGCAGCGAGGGGATCTCGTCCAGCATCTCGTGGCCCATCGAGACGTGCAGAAGGAGCAGCGCGTCTTCCGGTGGCTCCGCGCCGAGATCGCGCCAGCCGCGAACGAATGCGCGGACCTCCGGCTTGGCCTCCTCGACGAAGACCTCGGACCGCAGTCCGCTGGACCACGCGAGCCGCTGGAGCTCGAAGCAGTCGTTCGAGATGGCGTCGCCGAACGCGATCGACGGGGCGAACTGGTGGAGCGCGCGCAGCCGCGTCAAAGCTCCAGGACCTCTTTGGTCCGTGCCGCGACGCGATCGGCATCGAACGCCTCCAGGCGCTCTTTCCCGGCGCGCACGAGCCGCTCTCTGAGCTGCGGCCGTTCGCGGATCAGCTCGACCGCCTCGGCGATGGCGGCATGGTCCTTGTCCCCGAAGAGCAACGCCGCGCCGCCCGCGGTCTCCCCCACCGCGGCGCGGTCGAGCGCGACCACCGGGACCCCGAGGCGGAATGCCTCGAGGATCGGCATGGCGAAGCCCTCGTGCTCGGAGAGCGAAACGAACGCCGTTGCGACGCCGTAGTACGCGGCGAGCTCGGCGTCGCTCACCGGGCCAGTGAAGACGACGGATCCGTCGAGCCCGAGCGACGCCGCGAGCGCGCGCACGCGGCCGTGGTACTGCGGCTGGTCGCGATAGGACCCGACGAGGAGCAGGCGGGCGGCCGGGTCGACGCAGCGGCGGACGTAGGCCAGCAGGCGCACGAGTTCGTCCTGGCGCTTGTTCGGCTTGATCGCACCGACGAAGAGGAGGTTGGTGGCGCCGTCGCCGTAGCGGTCCGCGACGTCGCGGTCCGGTGTGACGTCGTACTTGCGCCAGTCGACGAGGATCGGGACCGTGGCCGTGCGCGCGAAGCCCGCGGCCTCGAGCTCTCGGCGGTTGTATTCGGAGACGCCGATCGCGAGCGGCACGTCGCGGGCGAGGGTGCGCAGCTGGAGCCGGCCGCGGCGCGTGTGCAGCGCGGCGTGGGGGTTGACGCCCTCGAAGAACTCCGGCGGGGTCACGTTGTGGTAGACGAGCACCTTGCGTCCCGGCGCGCGGACGAGGCCGCTGAACGCGTCGTTGCCGATGGAGAAATGCAGGACCAGCAGGTCCTCGGGCCCGAGCTCGCGGAAGAGCCGCCGGTACGGCAGGACGTCGGTGATGCCGGGCTTCGCCTCCACGGCGAAGGCCTCGCTGCGGTGGCCCCACGCGCGGAAGCGATCGCGAAGGGCGAAAACGTGATTGCTCACGGCGTCGCCGGGCGCGAGTGTCGGGTGGAATTGATGGACCGCGCGCGTGGGCATGCCGCGAGGATACGGAAGCGTGGTCAGAAGTCGGCGGGCAGCAGATCCCGGACGGAGGTCTCGAGCTGACGCGCCAGATGCCGCAGCATCCGCAGCGATGGGAGCGAGCGGCCCAGCTCGACGGCGCTGATCGCCTGGCGGCCGTAATACGGCGCGCCGATCTGGGACTGGCTCAGCCCGCGGGCGGCCCGGACCTCGCGCAAGCGCGCGCCGACCAGCGCCGCGGCGCTTCCCGCGGGCGCGCGCGGACGGCTCGAAGGGCGACGTCGGACCATCGGCCGCGCACGCTATCCGATTTTGGGATGGCTCCGCCAGTGTCCGCACGATGGCGCGGCCGTGGCGCGCAACTCCAGCGAGTACGCGACGTTCCTGCGCCGGCTGCGGCGCGCCCGCGAGGACGCGGGGCTGTCGCAGACCGAGGTCGCGCGGCGGCTCGGCAAGCCGCAGTCGTACGTTTCGAAATGCGAATCCGGTGAGCGTCGCGTCGACGTAATCGAGCTGCTCGCCTTCGGGCGGATCTACGGCGTCCCGGTCGGCGCGTTTATCGAGGAGCGCGCGTATCCACGCGAGGGCGGTCCGCTGCGACGCGTCGCGGAGCCTCGGAAGCGCAGGTAGCGCAGCGCCCGGCGAGGTCGAGGGAGGGTGACCTCGCTCGGCAGGCCGTGGTGCGAGCTCACGGCTTTCTCCCGATGACCGCGTAGTCGCGATCGCCGAAGAGGGTGTCATTGAGCAGGCGCGCGTTCTCGAGCGCGGCGCCAGTGAGGCCGTCGTCGCTGAGCCGCTGCTCCGACGGGTTGTAGAAGTCGAGCGTGACCGGCTCGAAGCCCGAGATCTGCAGGTAGAACTGGAACGCGTCCGGCGGCAGCGGCTTGCGGTGCGTAGGGTCGAGCCAGAAGAGATGCGCGCCCACCGTGAGCGTGCGCGGGTTCGGCGTGGCCATCACCAGGGAGCGACCCGAGCGCAGCACGCGCTTGCACTCGCGGAGGAGCTCGAGCAGGTGGCCGGGCTCGACATGCTCGGCGATGTGCACGGCGAAGATGCCGTCGAGCGAGTCCGCGGGCAGCGAGCGCAGGTGCCGCTCCGCGTCGATCGTGTACGCCTCGAGGCCTTCGGCCACGGAGCGGTCGACGAGCGAGCGCGCGAGGTCGACCCCGTAGGCGCCGATGCCGCGTTCACGCGCGAGCCGCAGGAACGTGCCGCGGCCCGAGCCGAGGTCGAGCACGCGCGAGCAGCCCTCGAAGTAGCGCACATGCCGTTCCGCCTGGGCTCGCACCTGCGACTCCAGGCCGCCGAAGCGTTCGGCGAAGAGGCCGTAGTCCATGTGCGATGCGGTCTCGTGGACCGTGCGGGAGCGCTCGGCGCGTTCGAGCGCGGCGAGCCGGTCACCGATCCCCTGCGGGAGCTGCGTGTCGAGGTCCGCGAGCTTGCGCACGATGAGCGCGTTCATGTGTTCCTGGCGGCTCACGAAGGCCTGCACGTACCAGCGAATGAGCCAGATCGCGACCTTGCGCGCGAAGGTGATCGGGCCACCGAGCGGCCCGCGGCGGCTGCGGACGTCGTACGCGGCCTCCGTCTCCAGCGCCTCGCTCAGCGCGGTCAGCGGATCGTCGAGCTCATCCGACAGCAGCGGGCCGCCCGGAAGCGGCGCGTGGAGCGCGGCTTCGACCTCGGGCCCGTAGATGCCCCGCGCGCGCTTCTGCCGCACGCGCTCGCGGACCTCCGCCATGATCGCGTCGACGTCGATCGGGGCCGGCGTGGTCGTCACGTGGCGCAGAGTATTGCGTGCGTGGGCTCCATCGATCGAGTGCTCGTCATCGGCGGCGCCGGCCTGGTCGGACGGCACGTGTTCGAGGCGCTCGCGGGCCGCGACGTGGTCGCGACCTTCCACCAGCGGCCGGTCGAGGGCGGCATGCAACTCGACATCGCCGACGCGGCCGCGGTGCGCGCGCTGGTCGCGACGACGCGGCCCGACGCGGTGATCCTCGCGGCGGCCGATCCGTCCGTCGAGCGCTGCGAGCGCGAACCGGACGCGACGCGGCGGATCAACGTGGACGCCGCGGCCACGGTACGCGACACCGCGCGCGAGCACGGCGCGCTCTTCGTCGTCTTCTCGAGCGAGTACGTGTTCGATGGGACGGCCGGCACGTATCGCGAAGACGACGCGCGGCGGCCGCTGAACGAGTATGGCCGGCAGAAGGTTGCGCTGGAGGACCTCGCGCGAGACGTGCCACGCCATCTCGTGCTGCGGATCTCCGGCGTGTTCGGTCGCCAATCGATCAGGATCAACTTCGTGCTGCAGCTCGTCGACCGCCTGCGCGCCGGCCGTGAGTTCGACGTGCCGTCGGATCAGCTCATCACGCCGACCGACGCGGCCTCGCTCGGGCGGGCGGCCGTCGAGCTCATGGACGGCGGGCGCGCCGGCGTGTTCCATGCCGCCGGACCCGAGATCATCGCCCGGCCCGACTTCGCGCGGATGGTGACCGACGCGTTCGGGCTGCCGGCGAGTCTGCTGCGGCCCCGACCGACGGCGGATCTCGGCCTCAGCGCAGCGCGGCCGCGTCGCGCCGGCCTGAGCGTCGAGAAGCTCCGCGCGACGCTCGGGCACGGCCTGGTGAGGCCGGCGGACGCCCTAGAGCGATTGGCGAAGTCCGGTGACGTCTAGGGCTCGCTCGGGCGCGGCGCGCGCCGAGAGAGTCGTCCGCGAACCCGCAAGCACCAGCGCCGCTGCCACGGCGAGCCACGCGACGCTGAGCGCGACCGACGCGCCGTCGATCCGCACGAGCGAGGGGAAGAAGACGCCCGGGTCGGGCCGGACGACGCGGCCGATGTAGTCGAAGAGCCGGCCGGACGACCCGCTCTCGCGGATGTCGACGGCGAGGTCGTAGCCCACGGTGGGGATCACGGTGTAGGCGAACGTCACGAGCGTGCCCCATGCGGCGGCCGCCCATGCCAGCCCCGCCGCGAAGGCGCGCGCGCGACTCATTGACGCGATCGTCTCGATCCCCGCGGCGACGCCGGCGACGAGGAATGGCATCGTCGCGATGAGGTAGCGGGGCTGCGGCGACCCGTCGGCCCACCAGTACGCGATGTCGGCGATGTACAGGAACGACAGCCCCCAGCCGAGCGCGAGCGGAACGAGCTCGGCGCCGTGCCCGTCGCGCGCGCGCCGGACCAGATTGGCAGCGCCGAGGAAGGCAAGCAGGTAGAGCGGCCCGCGGCCCACGAGCCCGAAAACGCGATCGAAGAGCAGTCCGAGCGCCCCGACCTGCGGCGCCAGGCCGAACACGGCTTGCTGGTCGCGGATCAGGAAGTAGCCGGCGGCGGGCATGAAGAGCCCGAACTGGAGCCAGTTGAGCGCCGAGAGCGCCAGCACGAGAGCGGCGAAGGGCAGAGCGGCCGCGCCGACACGGGCGAGGCGTGCCGGCGTCTCGGGCGAGCCGTGGCGGATCTCCGCGGCATCACTCGCGGCTCGCGGGTTGCGCAGCGCGAACCAGGCGAGGACGACGCCCGCGCCCACGACCGTGGGCCACGCGCGCGTCGTGAGCCAGGGCAGCGTGCCGAGCGCCGCGCTCGCGAGCGCGAGGTCGCGTGCGGTCGCGCCCGATCCGTGGCGCATCAGCCGGGCCGCGGTGACGAACGCGAGCGCGGCCAGGATCTCCGGATAGACCTGCGTCGTGTAGGTGAGGAGGGGGTGCAGCAGCGCCGTGCCCGCGGTCGCCAGCAGCGCGAGCCGCGGCGCGAACGCGAGATCGCGCAGCAGGAGGTACAGCTGCACCGCGAGAGCGGCGCCGGCGAGCGAGATGAGCGCCAGGACGCCGGTGCGACCGCCGAGCGCGAAGGGCACCGCGCCCACCAGCGGCAGTCCGAGGTCGCGGATCGAGTAGATGTGCGGGCCGACGTGGATGCCGTGGATGTCCTCGAGCGTGGAGGGGTAGAAGCGCAGGTAGTGATCGCCGGCGTAGTCGTTCGCGAGGTCGAGGTCGCGGTCGTCGGCGAGGCTCTGCATCACGATGAGGTAGTGCGGCTCGTCCGATGCGGTGGGCTGCACCGCGCGGTGGTACGGGACGATCGCCAGATAGGCCGCGAGCGCGACCGCGCCGAGCAGAAGCGCCGCGCGACGGTCCGTGACGTGCTCGAGCGAGAGCCAGATGCCGTGGATCGCGTTCGCCGCGAACGCGGCGACGAGCAGGGCGAGGAACGCGCCGGCCTGCGCGGGCAGCACCGCCGGCTCCCCGAAGTAGAGCAGCAGCAGCGTCAGCGGCGATGCGAGGTACAGCGCGAAGTGGCGAGCGACGAAGCCCTCGCGACTCTCGGCAGGGAGCGTCGACGCTACGGAGAGATCGACGATAGCGAAGATGACCAGGGCGAACGGCAGCCAGGCCCGCACCAGGCTCGCCGGCACCGGCGAGCTCGACGCGCCTTCCACCCACGGCTGGTTCGCCGCGTAGGCCACGAGCGCGAGCGCGGCGAGGTTCCCCGCGGAGTACAGGAGCACGGATCGACGCGTCACCGCGAGACGAGATCCGGCGCGGCTGCCTTGAGCCGCTCGAACACGAACATGGTCGAGTGCGACTTGTTCAGCGTGTAGAAGTGGATCCCCGGCGCGCCGCCGCGTAGCAGCGCCAGGCTCTGCTCCGTCGCCCACTCGATGCCGACGGCCACCACGGCAGCATCGTCCTCGCCCGCGTCGGCGAGCCGCGCGCGCAGCGCGGCGGGGATCGTCGCGCCGCAGAGCTTGGTGAAGCGCTCGATCTGCGCGACGTTCGTCACCGGCATGATCCCGGGCACGATCGGGATGCGCACGCCCGCCAGGCGGGCCTTGCGAACGAACTCGAAGAAGACTCCTGGCTCGAAGAGGAGCTGCGAGATCAGGAACTCGGACCCTGCCTCCTGCTTGGCGACCGCGAAACGCACGTCCTGCTCGCGGTCGGCGCTCTCGACGTGTCCCTCGGGGTAGCAGGCGCCGCCGACGCAGAAATCCCAGCCGCTCCGCACGAACGCGGCCAGCTCCGACCCGTGGCCGAAGCCACCCTTGGGCTGATGGAACTCGGTCTGCCCGCGCGGCGGGTCGCCGCGCAGCGCGAGAACGTTCTCGATCCCCGCATCGCGCAGGCGGTCGAGGATCGTCGCGATCTCGGACGCGTCGTGTCCGACACAGGTCAGGTGGGCCATGGCCTCGACGCCGAGCTCGTGCTTGATCTCCGTCACGAGCTCGATGGTGAGCTCGCGCGTGCTGCCGCCCGCGCCGTACGTGACCGAAACGAACGAGGGACCGAGCGCGCGGAGCTCCGTGACCGTCTCGCGCAGGCGAGCGACGGCCTCGGGCGTCTTGGGCGGGAAGAACTCGAACGAGAACGCGGGCTTCCCTGAACGGTAGGCATCCGCGACTCTCATTGGAGCTTCGCTCCAATGAGACCAACACCTGTTCCTCGCAGGGCGCTAGGCGCCAGGGGCCCCTGCCCCTGCGCCCCCGCACCCCCGCACCGCTCGCCTTGCGGATCGTCGTCACGAGCGCCCAATTTGCCGTAGCTCATTTGTCGAACTCCCAGACATGATGGAGGCGCGAGAGACCGATCTCGCGTGTGCCGGCGATCACGCGGAAGCTGAGCCCCTTCTCGCGGTAGTCGTAGTAGCGATCCTGAGGGTCGATGATGCCGATGTCCACGTCGTAGCCTCCGGGGAGGAGCTCGAGCGCCTCCACCCGGAACCGCACGACGCCCTCCGCGCGTACCGGAACGGCGCAGCCGTCGATGAGCGTGTTCGTGCCGTACACGCCGATACCGTCGTCGCGGTAGATCAGCACGCCGAACACCGCGTCGCCCACGAGCGCCCCGTTGCGGTACGCGATCTCGATCGCGGCCGGCTCGCCCGTCGAGAGCACGGCGAGCGCGACGCCTCCGGGGCCGAGGACCCGCGCGCCGGTGATCTCGATCTCCTTGCTCCCCCAGCGCTTGCCGATCTCGCCGCGTGCGGCGCGCTCGCGCTGCTCGCGCTCGCTCACCTTGAGGTGGTACGCGTTCACGACGTCCCGGACGGTGCCGCTGGAGGCGACCGCGCCGGCGTCGAGCCAGATCGCGCGCTCGCACAGTCGCGCGACCGCGCCGAGGTCATGCGAGACGAGCACGATGGTCTTCCGCGCCTTGCGGAACTCGGCGATCTTCGCGAAGCACTTGTGCTGGAAGTACTCGTCGCCGACCGCGAGGACCTCGTCCACGAGCAGCACCTCCGGATCGAGGTGGACCGCGACCGCGAAGCCGAGGCGCATGTACATGCCGCTCGAGTAGGTCTTCACCGCGGCGTCGAAGAAGCGGCCGATGTCGGCGAACCGCTCGATCTCCGGCATCGCGCGGTCCATCTCCCGGCGGGAGAGACCGAGCAGCGCGCCGTTCAGATACGCGTTCTCTCTTCCGGAGAAGTCGGGGTGGAAGCCGGCGCCGATCTCCAGCAGCGCCGAGACGCGTCCGGCGACGGTCAGCGAGCCGCTCGTCGGCTTCGCGGTGCCCGCGACGAGCTTCAGCAGCGTCGACTTGCCGGAGCCGTTCTGGCCGATCACGCCGAACGCCTCACCCTCGTCCACCTGAAAGCTCACATCGCGCAGCGCCTCGACGTCTTCGGTCGCCGCGTACTGGCGCAGCGCGACCTCCTTGAGCGTGCGGCGCCGCTCGCGCCGCAGGCGATAGGTCTTCGTGACGCGGTCCGCGACGATGGCGTGCGTCATTTCGTCGCCGTCGCCATGAGGAAGAAGCCGAGCGCGTCCGCGATCGCCGTACCGTCCAGCGCGCGCAGGAGCCGTCCGTACCGCCAGGTCAGCTCCTCGTGGCCGCGCATCGTGTAGGGCGGGTACACGCCCGCGGAGATCACGCGGACGTCGCGCAGGCCCGACGCGCGCAGCAGCTCCGCCCAGGCGCGCTTGCCGAGGTCGCTCTCGAAGATGCCCTCCGACAGGTGCTCGTCGCGGGCCATCCGGGACCGCTCGGCCCAGCGATAGAGCGACACCCTGCGCGGCACGATATCCGCATAGAAGAGGCCGCCCGGGCGGAGGACGCGCGCCATCTCCGCGAGGACCGGCGCGGGATCGCGGAAGTGCTCGAGCAGGCCTCCCGAGAGCACGACCGCGAACGACGAGTCCTGGAGAGGGAGCGTTCGCGCATCGCCGAAGAGGACGTGCCCCGCACGGCGCGCGCGCCGCAGGTTCTCCCGGACCGCGCGCACCGCGTACGGCGCGTAGTCGAGCGCGACGAGCCGGTACGGGCGCTCGAGGCCGAGGCGGATGAGCAGCCGTCCCGATCCCGCGCCGACCTCGATCGCGTCGCCGCGCGGCGGGAGGAGCGGCCGCAGGTAGCGCACCTTCGTCTCGTCGGTGAAGTTGAAGACGTCGCGCCGCGCGGGGTCGAACAGCTCCGCGTCGCCGATGGGTCGCTCCCATGCCGCGCGGTCGCCCTCGGCATACGGCGTCTCGTGGGCGTGCGTGTCGCTCACGTGGCCGCGACGCTCGCTCAGCGCGCGCGGCCGCGCGCGAAGGCCAGCCAGGCGAGCGCGAGCCAGCCCGAGGCGATCCCGAGCGCCAGACCGCCGATCGCGTCCGAGAGCCAATGGTCGCCGATGTAGATGCGCGCCCAGAACGTGTACGCGACGAGCAGCCCGAGCGCGACCCGCACGAGCGCGGCCGGAAAGAGGCCGGCCGCGAGGATGGCGAGGAACGTCACCCGCGCGACGTGGCCGCTGGGGAAGCCGCCCGCGGTCGCGACGTTGACGCCGAGCGGATTGCCCCACGCGCGGACGAATTCGTGCGGCGGCGACGGGTGGAAGATCGCGAGCTTCAGCGCGAGCGCGCCGAACGCGGGCACGGCGAGGAGCCCCGCGGCGAGCCAGGCCCACGGCGCGTCGCGCCGCCAGGCGACGAGCGCGAGCGCCGCTCCCAGCGCGGCCGTGACGACGGCCTGGCCGACGACCGTGTTCGCGTTCGCGAGCAGATCGAGCGGGTCGGAGGCGACGGACTGGAGCGCGATGGTCGTCGCGAGATCGCCCGACACGGTCACGCGGGCGACGACCGCGATCGCGACCCCGGCGAGGACGGCAAGCGATGCGGCCGTCACGAGCGCCAGCGGGCGAAGTCCGGGCATCAGAGCGCCGCCTCGAACTCGTCTTTCGCGCGATGGAAGTACGCGAAGCCGGCGACGAACGCGGCGGCGGCGAAGGCGGTTGTGTACGCGAGCGTCTCCCACTCAGGCGGCAGGCCGTCGAGCAGTGCGCGCTGATAGCCGACGATGAGCGAGGTCATCGGGTTCAGATATAGGAGCGCCTGCTCACGCGGTCGATCGGCGACGATCGCGATCGGGAAGAGGATCGGCGTGAGGAAGTACCAGGCGAGCAGCGCGATGCCGAGGATGTGTTCGACGTCGCGGAAGAACACGTTGAGCGCCGCGAGCAGGTACGCGAAGCCGAGCGCGAGCAGGAGCTCGACCGCGATGAGCACGGGCAGGTAGAGCAACCCTTCGGGATGTCGCGGCCCAACGAGCGCGAGCACGGCGAAGAGGATGAGCAGGCTCAGCAGGTAATTCCCCAGCGCGGAGAGGACGCTCGCCGCGGGCAGGAGCTGCACGGGCAGGCGCACCTTCTTCACGATCGAGCCGTTCGCGACGATCGAGGCCGCGCCGCCGCTCAGCGAGGTCGCGAAGAACGTCCACGGGAGCAAGCCGACGAAGAGGAAGATTGGGAAGGGCTTCTCGCCCGTCGCGGTGAGGGGCCGGCTTTGGAGCAGCACGCCGAAGAGGATCCAGAACACGACGAGCTGCAGCAGCGGGTTCAGGAAGTTCCACGCGAACCCAAGCGCCGATCCCTTGTAGCGCGCGCGAAGGTCGCGCGACGCGAAGGTGAGCAGGAGCTCGCGCCGATCCACGAGCGCCCGCAGGTCGCCGAGCATCGCGATCAACCCTTCGGGGCGAGGCGGATGTCGGGAAGCAGGAAGGTGCCCACGCGAGGAAGGATCGGCTGGGTCGAGATGATGTAGCCGTTCGCGATGAACTGGACGTTCCAGCTCGACGTCGGCGTGAGCACGATCGTCCAGCGGCCGTCCGGATCGGTGCGCGGCGCCTTGGTGCAGCCCACGTCGCCGTTCGCGATGCAGACCAAGACGTTCGCCAGCGGGCGGCCAGTCCCCACGTCGACGACGCGACCGCTTACGTGGCTGAAGCCGTCGGGCCCGGCCGGCGCCGGGGGCGGACTCGGTGCGATCGTGGGCGTGGGCGTCGGTATCGGCGTCGGGGTCGGCGTCGGGCGGGGCGCGGCCGTGCGGACCGGCGGGGAGGTGGGCAGCCGGACCACCGCGGGGCCGGTCGTTCCGGTCCCACCGGGCGCGCTGCCCTCGGTCGCGACCGCGGCGCCCGGCCCCGGCACCACATCGGGCGACGGCTCCACGGTCACCGGCACGGCCGCCAGCACGACGGGTGCGGCGCTCGGCTGTGTCCGCCCGCGTATGGGCGGGACCGGCGTGGCCGCCGCGACGGTCGGCGCGGCGCCACCGTCGTCGGTCGCCGCGGGCGCGCCGGGCCGCGCGAGGATGCCGAGGACGATGGCGGCCAGGCCGACCGCGATCCAAGCCCGGCGATCCCGGCGTCGCGGTTCGCGCCCGATTTCGGTCGCGGCGATCGTCGCCGGTCGCGCGGCCGGCTCCGCGAGGCGGTATCGCGCGGAGCGCAGGGCACGACCAAAGCGGACGAGCGCGGCCCTCGCGGCGCGCGCCTCGGCGGGGCCGAGCTCGACGCCCGTCAGTCGTAGGCGCGAGGCGGCCCACGCCGCCTGGCGCGTCCGCCCGTCCGTCAGGGCGGCGCGCAGCGCTTCGCGACGCAGCCGCAGGCGCGTCTCGGCCGAGAGGAGGCTAGTAGTAGAGATAGACATCGAGGTGAAGCTCCGTCCCCGCAACGCCGGCTGCGAGCTCGTGATATGGCTTCACCGTCGCGCCCTCGAATCGGCCGCCCGCGAAGCCCTCGGTAGCGAGACGTGCGAGCCGATCGCCCTCGGTCGCGGCCTCGTGCACGCCGAACGCGAGCACGATGGCGACCCGCCGGCCGCTCGCAAGCTCGTCGAGCTTGCGCGCGACCGCGAGGCTGATCCGTGTTTGCTCCGCGGCGATCGCGTCGGGCGTTCCGGATAGGAGCGCACGCCCGTCGACCGGCACCGAGATCGCGAGCGGCTGCGGATCGACGGCGACGCGCGGAAGCTCGCTCGGCGCCGCGCCGGCGCTGTTCGCCGCGAGGAAGATCGCGAAGAGCCCGAGGAGGATGTCGGCCCAGAGCCAGCCGACGATCGCCATCGTGGTCCCGCGACCGAGACCGAGCGTCAGCGGACTCCGCGGATCTCGGACGCCGCGGCGGCAAGGTCCGCCGCGGCACGGCGCAGATCGCCGACGGCCGTTTCGAGGTCGAACAGGCGCTGCTCGCGCTCCATCGCGCGCTCGTAGACGCGCCGCTCCTCCGCGACCATCTGGTCGACCAGCTCCTCCGAGACGGCGCCGTCGAGGTCGCCGGCAGAAAGGCTCTCGGCGTGCCCGATGAGCCCGCGGATCTCAGACTCCTTCAGCAGGATGCGGGTGCGGAGCGCGACGTCGCGGATCTCGGCGCGGAAGTGGATGAGCAGCGAGAGCACGATGAGCAGGCCGATGAGGCTCGCGTCGATGATCGCGAGCGTGCTGAAGCGCAGCACGCCAGGCGTGCTCGCGAAAGCCTCCTGCCACAGCAGCAGGAACGGGCGCGACACGGCGTCAGGGTGCGCGGCGATGAAGCGCTCGTACGCGTCGGACGCGGTCGATAGGGCGTACCACGTGACCGCGATCGGGCTGAACACGAGCACGTTGCGCGCGACCTCGAGGAGGCCCCAGAACAGCGAGAAGCGCGCGACCAGGAGCTCGGCGACGCTGCGCGGATCGATGGCACCGGCGTAGCCCCGGACCTGATCGTGCTGTCGCTCCCGGACCGAGACCGCGAGCCGGTCGAGCACCACAGCGAGGGCCGCGTCGCGCCGCCGGACCTCGTCGGATAGCGCGAGGAGCTCATCGGCCGTGCGCGTGCGCTCCGCGGCGCGATCGGCGCGCGCGATATCCACGCTCGCGAGCCCTTCCACAGGTCCAGAGTACCGCCCGGAATCGCGGGTCAAGCGCACCGCAGGCGCGACAGCGCCGACTTCTACAGGTCGCGCGAGCGGAACGCGAGGACCGATGCACCGAGCACGACGGCGATCCACAGGAGCGCGTAGGCAAGCAACAGCTCGGGCGCCGCATCGTCGGCGCCGAAGAACGGATTCGCCGCCATCGTCACGCTTCGCGCGCCCGAGAACACGCCGCCGGGGCGCTCGAGCATCAACAGCGCTCCGCGCCAGACCGCGTCGGAGGGCAGCAGGAGCTTGATGAACGAGCTCGCCTGCATGAGGGCGGGCCCGTTGGTCCAGGCCCCGATGCCGCCGATCACTCCGCCGGCCCAGGCCAGGCCGAACAGGAGCAGCGTCATCACCGCGGCAGCGGCGACGGAGAGGCGCGTGGCGAGCGCGACCGCGACGGTCAGGATCACCAGCGCCTGCATGACGATGAACACGACGACGCCGATAGCGTTCGCGGGCACGAAGCCGCTCGTCACGTATGCGACGAAGATCTGCGCCGAGCTCGTCGCGACCGCGAACGTCGCGATGACCACGGCGATGCCCAGCCAGCGCCCGAGTAGCAGCTCCGCGCGGCGCACCGGACGCGCCATCACGAATGTGGCCTCGCCGGACGCGATCTCGCCGGCGATCGCGACCGCGCCGAAGAACGCGGCGGCCACCGCGACCATGCCACTCCACAGGTACATCAGCAGGATGAGCAGCTGCGACGCGACGAGCTTCGTGTCGGTCCCGAAGAACGCGCCGACGCGGACGGTGAGCCCGCCCAGATGCGAGAACGTCCACGCGCTCAACGCGAGGACGATCAGCGAGAGAAGCGCGACGGCGATCACGCTACGGCTCCGCGAGGCCTCTTCCCACGTGGACGACGCGATCGTCCGGGCCACGTTCATTCTTCGCCCACGAGCCGCAGGTAGCGCGCCTCGAGCGACTCGCGGCCGGCACCGGCGTCCGAGCGCAGGAACTCCGCGAGCGGACCGGTAGCGACCGCGCGTCCGCGCGAGAGGATCGCGAGATGGTCGCAGACGCGCTCCGCCTCGCCGAGCAGGTGCGTGCTCAGGAGCACCGTCGTGCCCGCGATCTTCAGCCCGCCGATCAGCTCGCGGAAGTGATGGCGCTCGGCGGGATCGAGCGCCGCCGTCGGCTCGTCGAGCACCAGCAGCTCGGGCTCGGCCACCAGAGCCACCGCGAGACCGAGACGCTGCTGGAGTCCCTTCGAAAGAGCGCCCACCGCTTGCTCCTCGCGGTCGGTCAGGCGAGCCAGCTCGAGCACCGTGCGGATCCGGGACTCCCACCGCGTGCGCGGAAGCTGCGCGAGAGCGCAGTGGAAGGTGAGTACGCGTCGCGCGGTCATCCACCTCGGCAGCTGGAAGAACTCCGGCAGGTAGCCGATGCGGCGGCGCGCGCCGAGATCCCCGAGGGGCGCGCCAAGGATCGAGCCTCTGCCGGAGGTCGGACGCGCGAGGCCGAGCAGGAGCTTCATCGCGGTCGTTTTGCCGGCGCCATTGGGACCGAGCAGCGCGTACACGCTTCCGCGCGGGACCGTGAGCGACAGCTCGGCGAGCGCGACGGCGTCCCCGTAGCGCTTGGTGAGCGCGGTGACGGAGATCGCGGCGCTCGCGATCCCTGCCATCGCTCGAGAGTACCGCCGGTCTCGGGGCGCGACCTAGAGTTCGTACGTGCCCGCAAGCGCCACCGTCGTCCGCGACGGCGTCTCGCTCGCGTACTGGCGCTGGCCAGGCGAGGGGCCCGCGGCGCTGCTGCTGCACGGCATCGCGAACTACGCGCGCTACTGGGACTTCTTCGCCGACGCGGTCGCGGGCCGCCTCGAGCTCGTCGCGACCGACGCGCGCGGCCACGGCGACAGCGCGCGGCCGGACGATGGATACGCGCCGGCGGATTTCGTCGCCGACGCGACGGCGGTGCTCGACGCGGTCGGCTGGCAGCGCCCGCTCGTGGTCGGACACTCGATGGGCGGCGGCCATGCCATCGCGTTCGCGGCACAACACGCTGCCCGCGTCGCGGGCCTAGTGATAGTGGACAACAGCCCCGAACCGATGGCGAGCGGGTCCGAGCGGGCGCGCCGCCTCACCAGCGCGCGGCCGGAGCGCTTTGCCGATGCGTCAGAGGCCGAGGCGTACTTGCGGCGAACATCGCCCGGATACGCCGACGCCGTGTACGCGAACCGGCTGCGCTTCGCGTTCCGCGCCGATGGCGACGCGCTGGCATGGCGCTCGAGCCACGACGCGCTCGCCCGCATCTTCGCCGCACCCCGCGGCGATCGCTGGGCCGCGCTCGCGTCGCTGCGCTGCCCGACGCTCGTCGTGCGCGGCACGCGCTCGAACGTGCTCTCGGCCGAGACGTACGCGCGCTTGCTCGCGACGATCCCGCACGCGCGCGGCCTCGAGCTCGAAGCGGGGCACAACGTGGCACTCGACCGGCCACGGGAGCTCGCCGAGGCCGTCGTCGCGTTCGCGCGCGAGGTCGCTTAGGGGCAGACGCCGACTAGGGGCTGCGGCTCGGCGACGGCGCCGCAGTGGGGCCGGCCGACGGCGCCGCGGTCGGGGTCGGTGATGGCGCCGAGCTCCCGGAGGGCGTGGCAGTCGGGGAGGGCGTCGGCAGCGGCGGGCAGCCCGCGCCGCCGGACCGGAGGAGCACGACTGCGGTCGAAGGCGCCTTGGCCGAGAGTTTGCTGAAGTTGACCACATGCGCGCGCCTACGCCGCGGGTAGTCGCAGCGACTGCCGCGGTTGCGGTCATTGCGATCATCGTGCTGGTGCTCGTGGCTAACCCGGCGCAGCGGACGGCAGCGCCAGCGCCGAGCCCGCCCGCAACGGCAGCTGCGACATCGACTGCGAGCGCGACACCGAGCGACGTACCGAGCCCCTCGCCGAAAGTCCCAGCGACATCGCCGACAGCCAGCCCATCGCGCAGCCCGATCTCACTCCCGACGTCCGCGCAGTTGAGCGCGCCGTCGAGGGACGTGGTCTGGGTCCTCGTCGGGGGACAGGCGCTCTTCCGCTCCGCGGACCGCGGCGACACGTGGCAGGAGCGCCCGCTGCCGCCGATCACGCCGATCATCACGGACGCGGAGATCTCGTTCGTCAGCGATCGGGAGGGCTGGGTCGCGTCCGTCGGCGACCAGGGTGCGCCTCAGTGCGCGCAGCAGTCGTTGCGGCTGTGGCACTCATCAGACGTCGGGACGACATACGACGGGGGCACACCGCCGAGCGGCCTCGAGGCTCCCCAGTGCAAGGCGGGGCTGTCGTTCCTCGACGCGCAGCGGGGCTTCATCGGCGCGTGGGCTCCCGCGAGCTCGCCCGTGCTCTATCGGACGACCGACGGCGGACACACCTGGGCGGCGTCGCGCCCGTTTCCGGATCCGCCGGGCTTCAGCGCGCAGGCGGCGAACTCGGTCCTCCGCCTCGGACGCGTGCGCGCGTTCGGGGACACGTTGCTCGTCGCCGCGGACGGCGTGACGACCACAGGCGGGAATCTCTACGTCTTCCGCTCGACCGACGGTGGCGCGAGCTGGAGCTACGCGGCGACCGCGCCGATCCCCTTCTCGCTGGCGTTCGTGACGGTGTCCCGCTGGATCGAGCTGTCCGCGCCGGGCGACTCGCGTGAGACGACCGACGCTGGCGTCACATGGCATCCGTTCGCGACTGACTACCGGCAGGCCGCGCCCGTGACGCCGAGCGTCGTCTTCGGCGACGATTCCGTCGGCTACGCGACCGTCCGCGGCGGCCAACAGCGCACGATCGACGGCGGCACGCGCTGGACCCCACTCCGTACGCCGGGGACGTACTTGCCTCCGTGAGCTCGTGGATGCCGACTGCCGCCCTCTCCGCGGAATGTGGTCGGAGGGCGGACACAAAGGCGAAGAGCGGCTAGCTCACTTGAACGCGCTCACGTCTCCCCGGCTCCACGTGACGAGCTTCTCCGGCGCGGGCTTGTTGTCCGCGTTGGTGAAGCCCGGCTGGTTCAGCAGCTGCCGGCGCGCCGTGCTCTCGGCCGAGACGTACGCGCGCTTGCTCGCGACGATCCCGCACGCGCGCGGCCTCGAGCTCGAAGCGGGGCACAACGTGGCACTCGACCGGCCACGGGAGCTCGCCGAGGCCGTCGTCGCGTTCGCGCGCGAGGTCGCTTAGGGGCAGACGCCGACTAGGGGCTGCGGCTCGGCGACGGCGCCGCAGTGGGGCCGGCCGACGGCGCCGCGGTCGGGGTCGGTGATGGCGCCGAGCTCCCGGAGGGCGTGGCAGTCGGGGAGGGCGTCGGCAGCGGCGGGCAGCCCGCGCCGCCGGACCGGAGGAGCACGTCCATCGCCGCTCCCTTCGGCGTGATCTCCTTCGACTCGTAGCTCGCGGCGCAGATGAGAACGGGTGCGTCGCGCAGCGGATACGGCGCCACGTTCAGCTCGCCGGTCTCGCCGCCCTTGCCAAGCAGCTTCTCGCGCTGGCGCGCCTCCGGCTGCGGAATGCCCTTGCCGGTCGTCTCGTCCTTGACCGTAAAGACGATGGACAGCGGCGAGAGGCGGATCTCGCCCACGTCGGCCGCCACCGAGACGGCGCGCGAGTAGCCCGCCTTCTGCGCCGCGAGCCGCGCCCCGCGCGGCACGTTCGCGATGAGGTACACGCCGTCGGAGTCGCTCACCGCGGCGCGCTGGCCGTAGGTCACGCTGACCCCGGCGATGGGCTCGGCGCTCGTGTCGTCGACCACGCGGCCGCGCGCGTCCATTGCGTTGACCGCGCCGCCGACCAGCGTCGCGAGCGCGAGCAACACGAACGGCACGGCGAGCGCGTAGCGATGCCGCAGGTACCGCCGCATGGGACCCACAGGCTATCCGTTCCCGGCGGGTGACGCGCATCACCCTGAACGACGGGGCGCATAACACGCCAGCCGCGCGTCCCGTTCCACCAGTAGCGACAGGAGGGTCAGATGCTCGAGAAGCTCTTCGCGATCGTCGTCGCGCTGCTCCTCTCAGGTGGTGCCGCGACGCCGGCGCTCACGGGGCACGAAACCGTCCCCTCGGCGTCACCGACGGCGTCTCCATCCGCCTCCCCGTCGGCATCTCCCTCCACCAGCCCATCGGCGAGCCCGAGCGCATCGCCCTCGACCGCGCCGGCGCTGCAGCCCGCGGTCGGGGCGGAGCCCGCGGCTGCGTGCGTCGATGCGATCCGCAAGGTGAACGACCGGTTCCACAAGGACCACACCGCGCTCGAGCACCTGCGCCGCGACGAGCGCGGCCGCTCCACGACGATCGGAGACGCCGATCGCATGCTCCGCGCGATCCGCGAAGCCGCGTCGAAGGCGATCCACGCGAGCACAACGTGCGTGGCGCCGGCGAAAGCGACTGCCGACGACGAGGATCGCGACGAGGACAACGACAAGGACGAGCAGAAGCAGGACGAGCACAAGAATGAGCAGACATCACACGAGCAGACCAAGGAACACGCGACGAAGCCGAACGTCACGTTCACCGAGACGGACCCCGCCGCGATCGCGGAGAAGGCCGTCACGATGATGGATCTCGTGCTCGAGACGGCGAAGAAGGCCCTGACGTCGGAGAACGCGCTGCCGGCAGCGAGCCCCAAACCGCATCCGTCCGCGCACCCCGATCGCAAGGACCGGGGCCACCGCTAGCGCGCCTCCGCGACCGGTCCTCGAGCCGCCGGTTGCTCGCGCGACACGCGCTCCATACGGACGCCCCACCACGCGAGCGCGCCGGCGATGGCCAACGCGGGCAGCAGGCGCGTGTAGGCACCGATGTACCAATCCGGCGTGGTGGGCTGGAACGAGGGCAGCCACCCGAGTGGATCGATCCCGAGGATCGCCTCGTACGCGTCCCGCAGCTGCCGTTGGAACGCCGTGTTGAGCGCGCGATCGGGCGCGGCGGCGAAGACCAGGCCGGCAAGCGCTCCCAGAGCCGCCAGGAGCCCTGCAGCGGCCCGCAGGGCGGCGCCGGCGGTCCGGACCAGGCCGAGGGCGACGAGGGGCGCGACGAGCGGCAGCACGTCCACCAGGTACCGGTTCGGCGGCGCGTACCCGCCCTCCCAGTAGCGGAACAGCGAAAGCGCGAGCAGGCTCGCACCGACCGCGACGAGCGCCGGACGAAGCCGCGGCGCGCGTAGGCCCGCGGCGATGCCCGGCAGAGCGAGGAAGAGCCAGGGCGCGCTGCCGGCGACGCCGAACGTGCCGTCGAACAGGATCGCCGGGAGCCCGACCCAGAAGCGGAAGCTGATCGACGGCTCCCCGGTGAACGACTGCGCGGCCGCGGTGCCGTAGACGTAGCCCGCGTAGGGCAGTGGGATCCCGTAGAGCGCGGCATTCGCGACGATCGCGACGAACGCGACGGCGCCGGCCGCGGCGAAGAAGGCTCGCGAGCGCACGAATGGAGCGAGGGCGACGAGCGCGATCGCGTCGCGCGGCGTCAGTAGGAGCGTCGTCGCGAGCAGCGCGCCGGCGAGCGCGTGACGTGGGCGCGCGCTCGTGAACGCCAGGCGATACGCAGTCACGATGATCGCCGCGCCGATCGCGTTCGGGTACAGGTACGCGGCGAGAGGCAGCAACGGCGGCAGGAACGAGGTCATCGCCCACGTCACGCCGGCCACGCGCGGGAGCACCGTCTCGCGGAACAGCAGCGCCGTCTGCAGCGACGCCCACGCCGCGAAGAGCGCGACGACCAGCGTCGCACCGAACCGGCCGGCGACCAGCCATCCCGGCAGCAGGAGCGCGGGCACCGCGTAGCCCTGGATGGCGCGCGGACCCAGGGCGGTGTCGACGAGATGCGTCGCCACATCCTCCGCGGACGGCGCCACGCCGATGAGCGAGCGGAAGAGATCGGCGTCGAGCGTCGCGTCCACTCTGCCGTGCCCGAGCCGATCGGCGGCCAGGAGGTAGTGCACCTGGTCGCCGTAGGGCGCGGTCTCGATCGTGATCCATGCGGCGAGGGCCGCGTACGCGCCGAGCGCGGTCGCGAACACGAGCCACGCCGGGCGTGCGCCGCCGGCAACCGCCACGAACGCGAGCGGTGCGAAACGGATCGCGATCGCCGCGACGAAGAGCAGCCCGATCGCGTCGCGCCCAAGCGGTCCGAGCGCGAGGATCGCGACGAGTGCGAGCAGACCCGCGACGGAGAGCGCGTCGTCGCGGAAGCGTCGCGCGACGATGGCCAGCGCGCTCGCATACGCGCTCGCGAGCGGAAGCGCGAGCCGCAGCGTGGCGAGCGTCTCCGGAGGCGCGACGTCAGCGATCCACTGCTGCTGGAGCGCGCGCCAGAGCGCGAGCGCGGCGAGCGCCGCGAGTGCGGGATGCGCGAGCGCGGAGGGGACGACGGCGGACCGCCCGACGCGCATCGGACGGTCAGCGTACCGGCAGGACTCGGAGCTGCGCTCCTGCGGCCTGCGCGGGCCCCGTTCGACGATACGCTGACGCGAGTCGTCGATCACCCCAGTAGTCTCGGAACAGGATGGCACGCCGCAGGCGCGCGCGCGAGCGGCGCCGCGAAGCACCGCTACCCGCACCCGCGGCACCCGCTCGGGTCACGCGGCCCAGACCGAGTCCCTGGCGACCCTGGCTCGCGCGGACCGGCGACATGGGCACGGCGACCTGGCGGGCCATCCGGGCGAAACCGCTCACGCTCGCGATTGGCGCGGCCGTCGTGGTCGCCGCGTTCGCGCTGTACGTCGCGACAGCGGCGCGCGACATCGTCTACGGCGACACTCCCGAGCTGACCGGCGTCGCGCTCACGTGGGGTGTCGCGCACCCGCCCGGGTATCCGCTCTGGACCGCGCTGGGCTGGGTCTTCGGACAGCTTGCGACCGGCCCTCTCCCGTTCCGGATCGCGCTGCTCTCCGCCGTCTGCCACGCGGCGACCGTCGGCGTCGTCTACGCGACGGCCTACCGCTTCGCGCGCGGCACGCTGGCGGCGGCCGTCGCCGCGACCGCGCTCGCGACCGATCCGCTGTTCTGGTCGTGGTCGCTCGTCGGCGAGGTGTTCCCGCTCAACGACCTACTCGCGGCGCTCATGCTGCTGCTCGTCGCGCTCTGGCATGAGCACCCGGAGCGGAAGTGGCTGTTCGTCGGAGGTGCGCTCGTAGGCGGGCTCGGCGTGGCCAACCACCAGACGATCGTGCTCGCCGCACCGGCGGTCTTCTACGTGATGTGGCGCCGGCGCCGGACCTTCGAGCGGGAGCCCAGCCTGATCCTGCGCGGCGCGACGGCGTTCGGCATCGGTCTGCTCCCCTATCTCGCGCTGCCCATCGCGGCGGCGCGGCACCCGTTCTGGAGCTGGGGGGATCTCCGCAGCCCCGGAGATCTGGTCGCGCACTTCCTCCGCCAGAGCTACGGCACGACGAGCCTCATCGTCGATCCGAAGTTCACGGGAGGCTCTCCCACTGATCGACTCGTCGCGCTCGGCGCGTCGTTCGACGTCGTACTGGCCGTGCTTGTGATCGCCGGCGCGGTCTACGCGTGGCGCCGGCTGCGCTGGTATGCGACGTACCTGCTCGTCGCGTTCGGCGTGGCGGGACCCGGCTTCATCTCGTACACGAATGCCAAGATCACGGAGGAGACGACCCGCGCGGTGATCGAGCGGTTCTTCCTGATGCCGCACGTGATCCTCGCGCCACTCACCGGCTTCGCCGTGCTGGCCGCTGGAGAGGCGGCCGCACGCATTCGGCTGCCGCGGCGCGTCGTCGAGCCGGCCATCGCTGGCATCGCGATCGTGGCGGCGGCGACACTCGTCCCGCTCAACTACCGGGGCATCGATCAAAGCGACAATCACTTCGCGCGAACGTTCGCGGAGGATCTCTTCGCGACGATCAAGCCGAACTCGATCTTCCTCGCGGGTGGCGATCCCGTGGTCTTCCCGGTCGGCTACCTGCAGTCGATCGAGGGAGTACGGCCCGACGTGACCAGTGTCTTCATCCCAGTCGTGCCCGCCGACTGGTACATCCGCGAGCTGAAGCGCGAGCACCGCGATCTCGTCTTCACCGCGGACCGCTACGGACCGGGAGGCGGCGAGATGCGCTCGTTCATCGACGCGAACCGCAAGCGGCCGATCGCCGCGATCGGCGATCTGCCGGACGACAGCCTGCGGGGCGCGTACTGGTTCTATTCACGCGGGGTGATGTACGAGGTCAGGGCCGTGAACGAGACGGTCACTCTCGATGACATGACCGCGGAGAACATCGAGCTGCTGGGGATGTATCGGCCGGCCCACTACGAGGACCTTGTCGGACCGCACCGCAGTTGGGAGCGGCTCACGCTCGTGGACTACGCACAGGCGTACTACCGCGTCGGCAAGGAGTACGAGATCGCTGGCGACTCGCTGAAAGAGAAGCAGCCGAAGCGTGCGGCCGACCTCTACGACGGCGCGCGCCAGTGGTACGAGCAGGCGCTGAAGGTCAACCCGACGCTCATCGAAGCGAGTGAAGGGCTGGCGCGGCTGCCCCACTGAGGTCGCAGCCCGGCGTATGGATTGGGGGACCCGCTCCCGTACGGTGGATCAATTCACCGAGAACGAGTGGTTCCGGTACCGCGGCGACGTGGGGTCATAGATGACGCCGTCGCGGATCGCATCTCGCACTTCGCGGATGCCGTCTTGGACCGAGATCCCGGCCCGAAAGCCGAGCGCGCGCGCGATCTTGGCGCACGAGACCGCGACGTCGCGCATGTCCCCGCCGAACGTCAGGTCCCGGTATTCGACATCCGTATCGGGTATCGCGGCGCGCACCATCTCGACGATCTCGGTCTTCGTGAGGTTCGCCCGATCGTCGCCGACGTTGAAGATCTGACCGCTCACGACCTCGATCGGCACGTCCGCCATCAGCAGGAGCGCCCGCACGGCGTCGCGAACGTGCACGAACGCCCGCCGGTTGTTCCCCTCGTAAATGACGAGCCGGCGACGCGTGAGCGCCTCGAGGACGAACTGGTTCACGATGAGATCGAAACGCGTCCGCGGCGAGACGCCGAAGAGGGTGGTGAAGCGCGGGATGATCGGCGCGCATCGTGATCCGGAGACACGTTCGAGCAGCAGCTGCTCCGCCGCGATCTTGGTCTCCGCGTAGAGCGACTGCGGGTTCAGAGGCGACCCCTCGTCCACGGGACGATCGCTGCTCGTCACGCCGTAGTTGCTGTACGTCGACGCCAGGACGAAGCGGCGCGCGCCCTTGCGCTCGGCCGCGTCGAACATGCGCGCGACAGCGTCGACGTTGTACCGCCATGCCGCGTCCTTGCCGATGTCGCGACAGGCGGGAAAGCCGACGATCGCCGCGAGGTGGAACACGACATCGACGTCACCGAGCAGATCGTCACAGTCGGTCTCCGCGATGTCGCGGAGGTGAAAGGCGAACTCCGGATGAGGGCGGAACGCGAGGATCGCGTCGCCGCCGAACAGGAGCTTGTCCACGACCGTCACGTGGCTTCCTTCGGACAGGAGGACCGACGTGAGCATCGACCCGATGTAGCCGGCGCCGCCGGTGATCAGGACGCGCATCCACTCGATCATAGGGTCGCCACCGGGCCGCTACGATGCGAACCATGCGGCTGGTCGTCACGGGTGGTGCCGGCTTCATCGGCTCGAGCTTCATCAGGTACAGGCTGCATCGCCATCCCGACGATGAGGTGGTCAGTCTCGATCTCTTGACGTACGCGGCGGATCCAGCGTCGCTCAGCGACGTCGAACGGGCGCACCCGGGCCGCTACACGCTGCGCCGCGGCGACATCGCCGACGTATCCGGTGTCACCTCGTTGTTCGAGGAGTTCCGACCGGACGTGGTGGTCAACTTCGCGGCCGAGTCCCACAACAGCCGCGCCATCGTCGATCCGGGCGCCTTCATGCGAACGAACGCGCTCGGGACGCAGAGCCTCCTCGAGGGCGCGCGCCGTGCGCGCGTGGAGCGTTTCCACCACATCTCGACCTGCGAGGTGTACGGGGACCTCGCGCTCGACAGCACGCAGACGTTCAGCGAGACCTCACCGTATCGGCCACGCACGCCCTACAACGCTTCGAAGGCCGCGGCGGACATGATCGTCCGCGCGTACCACGAGACGTTCAGCCTGCCCGTGACGATCTCGAACTGCTCGAACAACTACGGTCCGTGGCAATTCCCCGAGAAGGTCATCCCTCTGTTCGTCACGAGCGCGCTCCTGGATGAGCCGCTTCCGCTGTACCGGCACAGCCGGAACAAGCGCGAGTGGCTGCACGTCGACGACCACTGCGCCGCCATCGAGCTCATCCTCGAGCGCGGCACGATCGGCGAGACGTACAACGTGGGGAGCGGCGACGAGCGATCGATCGACGAATTGGCCGACCTGATCCTCGAAGGGTGCGGGAAGCCGACCTCGCTCAAGCGGTACGTCGAGGATCGGCCCGGCCACGACCGGCGCTACCTGCTCGATCATTCGAAGATCACGACCGAGCTCGGCTGGAGCCCGCGAGTCGCGTTCCCCGACGGCCTCGAGAGCACGATCGCCTGGTACCGCGAGCACCGCGACTGGTGGGGGCCCAAGCGCCAGGCGGTGCGCGACCAGCTCGATGAGGCGCGCTGGTCGGACCTCGCGCGGAGCACGCCGGCGGCGGGCTAAGCGATCTCGCGCGTGTAGAGATTCCATTCCGCACCGTTCAGCTCCAAGCCGCGATCGAGACGAAGGCCGGCTTCGAGCTAGAACCGATTGGCCGCGAGATACCGGCGGAGGACATCACTCTGTGGCACGCTGGACGTCCGTGATCCTCGATTCGCTGACGGGCGCCCAAGAGACCCGCGTGACGCCTCGCCCGAGCGTCGAGATCGATCCGATCGCGATCATCGGCCTCGGAAGGATCGGCCTGGCGCTCGCCGGCCACTACCTCGAGCGCGGCTTTCGCGTCATCGGCTGCGACACCGACGTGGTCAGGCGAGAGGGCATCGCCGATGGCGAGATCGCGCGCGGCGAACCGGGCCTCGAGACCGCGCTGCGTCGCGGGATTGAGGAGCTGCGCTTCACCGCTACCGGCGACGCCGGTGGCGCCGCACGCGCTGCGCGGACGTCGCTCGTGATCGTGCCGGTGACCGCCGACTCGGGTGGCCAGATCGATGCCGGGCCGTTGGAGGACGTGGCCAAGCGTGTGGTCGGCAGCGCGCCGGCGGGCTCGCTCGTCGTCGTCGAGACCACCGTGCCCGTCGGCACGACCCGCCGACTCTTCGGCGCCGCACGTTCGGCCGTCGCGTACAGCCCCGAGCGCGTGAGCGTCGGGAGCGTGTTCCGCGACCTGCGGGCCTACCCCAAGATCGTCGGCGGGAGAGACGAGGATAGCCTCGCCCTGGCGAGCTCGTTCTATGCGCGCACGCTGGACGGTGCGGTCGTGATGCCGGTCGGATCGCTTGAGACGGCCGAGTTCGTGAAGCTGATCGAGACGACATACCGATTTGTGAACATCGGGCTGGCGAATGAGTTCGCGCTCGCCGCCGAGCGGCATGGCGTCGACGTCACCCGGGCGATCGAGGCGGCGAACTCACAGCCGTACTCGCACATTCATTCGCCGGGCGTCGGCGTCGGTGGGCACTGCATCCCCGTCTACCCGTTCTTCCTCGAGGCAGGCGCGAGCGCGACCGCCATCGTCCGTGCCTCGCGAGCCGTGAACGTCGGGATGCCGCAGGTCATCGTGGACAAGGTCCGCTCCGCGCTGGGCACGCTCAGCGGCCGGCGCGTCCTGCTTCTCGGCATCGCATTCCGGCCCGGGACGAAGGAAAGCGCGAACAGCCCCGCATTCACCGTCCACCGACTCATCACCGACGCGGGGGGCATCGTCGCCGCGTACGATCCGCTGTACGGAGAAGACGAGACGCGGGCGGCGGGTCTGATACCAGCGGACCTCGGCGCGCGGTACGACGCGGTCGTTCTCGTGACCGCTCATCCGGAATTCCTTGACCTCGGCATCGTCGCAAGGAGCGCCCCCGTGGTCGTCGTCGACGGTCGGAACGCATGGCCGCGCGGCGACATCGAGCGACTCGGCATTCGCTACCTCGGTGTCGGCCGCTAGCCGAGCGCTCCGCGCCGCCGTCATCGGCGTCGGGCGGATGGGTGCGAATCACGCGCGGATCGCGCAGGACCTGCCGGACGTCGAGCTCGTCGCGGTCGTGGACGAATCGGTCACGGTCGCGCGCAGAGTCGCGCGACGCATGAAGGTGAGGCCGTACTCCTCGGTCCCCGAGATGCTCGAACGCGAGCGACCCGACATCGTGGCCGTGGCCGTACCCACGGCACAGCACGCACAGGTCGCCGTGGCCGCGCTGCGAGCCGGGGCGCACGTCCTCGTCGAGAAGCCCATCGCCGCGGACATCCGCGCCGCTCGCGCGCTGATCCGTGCCTCGGCCGCCGCCGACCGCCTCCTCGCGGTGGGTCACATCGAGCGTTTCAACCCAGCCGTGCGCGAGCTCGCGCGGCGTCTCGGTCGTGGCGAGGCCGGACGGATCATCAAGGTCCACGCGCGCCGGCTGAGCCCGTTCCCCGAGCGCATCCAGGACGTGGGTGTGCTCGTCGACCTCGGGACCCATGACCTCGACATCATGCGATCCCTGCTCCACGTCGAAGCCGTTCGCGTATGGGCGACGTCACGCCGAGATCCGCGTCGCCACCATGAGGATCTGGTCGCGGCGACGATCCAATTTCCGGGCGGGATCATCGGCCTCCTCGAGGTCGATCGGCTGACGCCGACCAAGGTGCGGGAGCTGTCGGTCCTCGGCGACCGCGGGATGTTCGTGGTGAACTACCTGACCCAGGAGCTCGTCTTCTATGAGAACTCGATCGTGCGGGCGCGCTGGGAGGCGCTGGGGAACCTCGTGACGGGAGTCGGCGAGGGCGCGATCAATCACTACCCGATCGAGCACATCGAGCCACTCCGCGCCGAGTGGGAAGCGTTCGTGCGGGCCGCGCGCGGGCGCCGAGCGTCGATCGTCACCGGAGCCGACGCCCTGCGGACGCTCGAGCTCGCGGACGCGATCCGCCGCTCGGCTGAGAGCGGCCGACCCCAGCGCGTGCGCCACTCAGCGTGAGGATCCTGCACGTCGTCGGCGCGCGGCCGAACTTCATGAAGGTCGCTGCCGTCATGCGTGCGCTTGACGGTCATGGCGTCGATCAGATCCTCGTGCACACCGGCCAGCACTACGACGAGGCGCTCTCCGACCTGCAGATCGCCGACCTCGACCTGCCCCGGCCTGACGTGGAGCTCCACGTCGGGTCCGGTTCGCACACCCGGCAAACGGCCGAGGTCATGCTCCGTTTCGAGCCCGTCCTCGAGCGGATCCGCCCCGACCGGGTCGTCGTGGTCGGCGACGTGAACTCCACGCTCGGTGCCGCGCTCGTCTGCGGCAAGCTGGGTGTCTTCCTGGCCCACGTCGAGGCCGGGCTGCGATCGTTCGATCGCACGATGCCCGAGGAGATGAACCGGGTCCTCACGGACCACATCTCGGACCTCCTCTTCACGAGCGAACCCGCGGGTGACGCGAACCTCCAGCGAGAGGGCATCCCAGACGCACGCGTCCGCGCGGCCGGAAGCACGGTCGTCGACTCCCTGCTCCGGGTCCTTCCGCATACCGAGGGCCGGGCGATCCTCGATCAGATCGGCCGGGACCGGCCCTACGCGCTGGTCACGCTTCATCGTCCGGCGACCGTGGACGATCACGCGACGCTGCGCAGCGTCTTCGGCGCGCTCGAGGAGCTCGCCCGCGATGTGAGGGTGCTCTTCCCCGTACATCCGCGTACCCGCAAGAACATCGCCGCGGCGCGGATCGCTGCGACGAACGTGCAGCTTCTGGAGCCCCTCGGATACCTCGACTTCGTCGCGCTCCAACGCGAGGCCACCGTCATCGTCACCGATTCCGGAGGGGTGCAGGAAGAGGCGAGCGTGCTCCGTGTGCCGTGCGTGACGGTTCGCGAGACGACCGAGAAGCCCGCCACGCTCGAGCACGGGACGAACGTCCTCGTGGGACGCGACCCGGGGCGGCTGTTAGCCGCGGTTCGCGAGGCCATTGGCGGAGGCAGACGCGAGACCACGCTTCCGTGGTTCTGGGACGGCCACGCGGGCGAGCGGATCGCGGGGGCCCTCGTCTGATGTGCGGCTTGCTTGGATGGATCGGGCACGGGCCCGAGCTCCGCGGCGAGGCCGAACGCGCGCTGGACCTTCTCGCACATCGCGGACCCGACTCCGAAGGACTCTGGATCGCGCGAGACAACCCCGTCGCTCTCGGCGGTCGCCGCCTCGCGATCATCGATCGTCGACCGGAGGCCGACCAGCCGATGAGCAAGGGTCCGTTGACCATCGTCCACAACGGCGAGATTTACAACTACGTCGAGCTGCGGCGTGAGCTCTCGAGCCTGGGCGTGGAATTCGAGACGTCGTCGGACACCGAGGTCATCATCCGCGCGGTCGAGCACTGGGGCGACGACGCGATCGCGCGGTTCAACGGGATGTTCGCCTGCGCGTTCTGGGACGATCGCTCGGGGCACCTCACACTCGCACGCGATCGATTCGGAGAGAAGCCTCTCTTCTACGCCGAAGGCCCGAACTGCTTTCACTTCGCGTCCGAGATCAAGGCGCTGCTGCCGTTCCCGTGCGTCCGCCGGGCTCCCGACGAGGCTGCCCTGTACCGCTTCTTGGCGGCGGGTCACGTGCCGGACGGCACCGATCGAACCTTCTTCGACGGCATCCGACAGCTGCGTCCCGCCACGATCCTGAAGGTCGGCCGGGACCGACCCGTGGCAACACACCGCTACTGGCAGCTCGTCCCGGACGCGGATGCGGCGGATCTCCCGCTCGATCAGGCGGCTTCACGGCTGGCGGCGCTCCTCGACGAGAGCGTTCGCATCCGGCTTCGCAGCGACGTCCCCGTGGGGACCAGCCTCTCGGGCGGGATCGACTCGAGCCTCATCGTGGCGACGCTCGCGCGTGTGCGAGACGTCGCGTCCCCGGCTCTTCGCACCTTCTCAGCGCGGCACGAAGCGGCCGCGGTGGATGAAGGCCGGTTCATCGGTCTTGTCACGGCGGCCGCCGGGTCAGAGCCGCACGAGGTGTGGATCAAGGCATCCGAGCTGCCGAACGATATCGAGCGCCTTGTCTGGCACCAGGACGAGCCGTTCTGGACGACGAGCATGTACGCGCAGTGGAAGGTGTACGAGCTCGCGGGCAAGAATGGCATCAGGGTCCTCCTCGACGGGCAGGGAGCTGACGAGGTCTTCGGGGGCTATCACTCGCTGGCCTTCGGCGCCTCGTGGTCGGGGCTCCTTCGGCGTCTCGATCTGCGGAACCTCATCCCCGAGATGCGGGAGTACAGGCGCCAGCACGACGCCACCTACAGCTGGATGCTCGGAGCCATCGCGGCGCGTTCGATACCCCGCTGGCTGGACGCCCGGACGCGTCCGGCCTACTGGCGGTCAGCGGGCTTGATCGCGAAGCTACCGCGTCCGACCGACCGCGAGCCCAAAAGCGAGTGCGACGCGCTGAAGGGCACGCTCCGCCGCGCGCTTTGCCACGCCCTGCTGAGCACGAGCCTCCCCGGCCTGCTGCGCGTCGCGGATCGATCGAGCATGGCCCACTCAGTCGAGGTGAGGCTTCCGTTCCTCGACCACCGCATCGTCGAGTTCGCATTCGGTCTTCGCGAGCGCCACCTGGTGCAGCGCGGCACGTCGAAACGGATCCTGCGCGAGCTCCTTCGGCCGGCCTTGCCGACGATCGCGGAGCGCCGTGACAAGATCGGCTTCGAGACTCCCGAGCGGGCATGGTTCTCCGGACCGCTGCGCGGCTGGATGGCGGACCTCCTCGGGGACGCGTCGCGCCGCGATCTGTTCCGCCGCGGCGAGGTCGACCGCATGTGGACGAGCGTTCTGGAGGGCCGGACCGCGAGCCAGGTAGCTTGGCGCGTCGCGGTGGTCGAGCTTTGGCTGCGTCGCTACTTCGACAGCGTGCCTGTTCCTCCCCCGCCGTTTCTGAGCGCCTGATCGAAGAGGTCAACGAAGCGCGCCGCCAAGCGCTGGTACTCATACCGGCGGATGACATCTGGATCAGGCGTCAACGGCGGCACGTGCTCGAGCGCGCGCGCAAGTTCTTCGGCGGTCCGGACGAAGATGGCGAGACCGGAGTCGCGCACGATCGTCGCGGCTTCCCCCTGATCGTGCCCGATCACGATGATCGGTCGGCCCGCCGCGATGTACTCGTAGAGCTTCTGCGTCACATTGACGTGGGCGAGCCGGTGCTTCCGATCCCACAGGAACAGGAGGTTCGCCTCGGCTCGGCGCATGAGGCCGATTGCCATGGAGCGCTCCAGTGGCCCGACGAGATCCACTCCTGTGCCACCGCGGTCGCGCACCTTCTGCGGGAGGTCCGCGAGATTCCGACCGGCGAACACCATGCGGATGGGGCGCCGCACCAACGGCAGCGCACGAAGCAGGAGACTCGTGTCGAAGGTGACGTACACCGTGCCCGTGTGGGCGAAGAGGCCTGGCTCGGTCGTGACCGCGCCGGTGAAGTCCTCCGGGTCGAACCCGTTCGGTATGTGCTCGACGCGACGTCCTAATCGGGCGGACAGGATCTCCGCCATCCCCTTCGTCGTCGTGGTCACGATGCTCGCGCGCCGGATCAGCGCCGCCTCGATCCCGTTCTCGAGCGGCCTGGCGGGCCACCATCGCCGAAAGGCCGGACCGTCGGTCCACAGGTCCCGGTACTCGGCGATCCACGGGATGTGCCGAGACCGGGCGAAGAGGCCGGCCGCGATGTGAGCGCTCGGTGCGGGCGACGAAGAGAGCACGACGTCCGGCCGGTCGATCCGTCGCGCGCTCAATAGCGCGGGCACGATCCAACCCACCTGCGCGTCAGGGAAATGCATGAGCTGCTTGTACGCCCTCCCGAGCCACTGGAATCGACCGAGGCGCGAGAGCTCGTAGCCGTGCTCGCGAACGGAGCTCTTCCCGAGGACCGATCGCGGCACCGCGTTCAGGTCGATGTTCGCCGCGTAGTGGATCTCCGCCGCGGTCACGATGTCGGTCAGCGATGGCAGATCACTCGGTCGGCCCGTCACGACCGAGACGCGGTGCCCCGCCAGACGCAAGTACTTCGTGAGCTGGCCAAGGCGCGACGCGCCGGCGGACTGGTAGGGGGGGAAGTACCACGTGATGAGCAGGACGTGCATCAGCGACCTCAGTGCGCGCGGCCGACCACGATCGAGTGCCCGCCCAGCCGTGGAAGGAGCCGCCTCCCCAGCACATTGGAGATCGGCAGAAGCGCACGCCAGACGACGGGCGCGTAGGGGAAGTGGACGATCGAGCGCGCCGAGACGATCTCGAAATGTTCCGCCACGTGACCACGGAGCTCGACGAGAGACCACAGGACCGTGTGTTCCGTCGCGATCCTGGCCTCGCGCCGACGCAGGTAGCCAGTCCCGCCGAGAAGCGCCTTCCACCATGACCGTCGGTTATTCATCGTCAGGATGAGGTGCCCGCCCGGACGGAGGCAGCGACGCGCTTCAGCCAGCGCACGATGTGGCCGGGGAACGTGATCCATCGACGCGACCGCGATCACGAGATCGGCCGAACCGTCGTAGAGCGGCATCTCCTCGGCGGAGCAACGGAGCGCAGCGTAGGTCGGATCACGCAACCTCTGAGCGGCGACTCCACTGAGCTCGATGTCGCCCGGCTCGACGTTCACGTAGGTCTGTACGGATGGACGCAAGCGGTCGAAGAGATAACCGTCACCTCCGCCGATATCAATGAGATCGAGACGACGACCCTCAGCGACCTGTCGCACGATCGTCGCGACGGCTTCGACGATGAAGTCGGCGGCGCGCGCCTCGTAGCCCGCTGCGTTCGCGTCCCGGGCCAGCCCCTCGCTCATCGTGTCGGCGAGACCCTTCTCCTGGGCGACCGGGTACCAGGGCCGGCCGTAGCGGTCGACGCGGGGCGGCGGTTCGCGGAGCGGGACGTCGTACGTGTCTACAAGCCTCTTGGCACGAGCAGATCCCCGACCCGAGAGAGCCAGGGCGCAGCCTGTCGCAGGTAATCGATCTCACCCACGCTGAAGACCCGCCAGATACGCAGGCCGGCGACGAAGATGGCTCCGCTGAGTGCCGCGGCGAGGATTGGCTGAGCTCCGACGACGGCAAGGAGCGTGATCGTCGCGGGCACCGCCGGGACTAGGGGGCGGAGGACCTCGGACAACTTCGTGTACCGGAGCCGCCAGAGGAACGCGAGGCCGAGCACCGTGACGGTCGTCTCGCCCAGGGCGAGCGCGATCGCGGCCCCGACCGCTGACCATCGCGGGATCAGCACGAGGCCGCCGACGGTGAGCACGGCCAGGCCGACGAGCTGGAGCGTGACCAGCAGCTTCGTCGAACGGAGCGCCATCAGGGATCGGCTGATCATGAGCCTCATGAAGACGGCTGGCATCGCCAGACACAGGATCTGGACCAGACCGCTGGCGGCACGGAAGCTCTCGCCGAACATGGCCGGGATCAGCACTGGAGCGAGTCCGCCGAGAACGAGGGCAATCCCGATGGCCGTCGTCAATGACAGCTTGCCCGACCCGACCAGGAGGGCGGCCAGGGCCGCCATGCTCGCCTGCGCGGCATGGCGCGACGCGACCGGAAAAAAGGCTGCGCCCAGCAGTCCTGGGAGGATCACCGTCGGCTCGACGACTCGCACGGCCAGGGCGAACACCCCGGCCGGCGCATCGCCCGAGATCACCGAAGTCAAGATCGTCTCGATCCGGAACCCGATCAGTTCGAAGAACGCGAGCAGAGCGAACGGAGCGGACAGGAGAAGGAGATGGCCCCAACGGCCGGGCTGAGGTCGCGGGAGCTCATGGAGGAACCGATGCCTGACCAGGACGGCGCTGGCCACCAGCACGACGAGCCCGCCGACCGCGAGCGACTCGGCCAGTCCGACCAGGCCGAATCCGCTGACGAGCGCGTACAGCGTGAACGCGAGGCGGACCGTCGAGTCCAGGATCGACGATATCGCCTCGAACTCCATCCGCTCGTACGCTTCGAAGACGGCTCGCGCGATCCGCGTCATCGAATCGAACGCGCGCGCGATCGCGAGAAACGTCGTCGTCAGCACGGCCTCGTCAGGCAGTCCCAGAAGCAGAGCAGTTGCGTAGCTCACGCTGACCAGGGCAAGCGCGAGGAGGGCCTTGAGCGGCAGCGCATCGGCGACATCGCGGCGAAGGACGTCAGGCCGACCCGCGCCCTCGCGTACGATCGCCCAGCTCATGCCGAGGTCCGCGACAGCCTCGAGGCTCGCGGGGATGGCCAGGGCGACCGCGAATCGACCGAACGACTCGTTACCCAGATAACGCGCTAGGAAGTACAGCCCCACAAACGTGGTGGCCTTGGCGACGACTTGGCCACCCAGCAGCGCGAGCAGGTTCTCGAAGAGGTTCCGACGCGGCATCCGGCGCGTCCCAGGGGAGAGCTCGCCGACAGGGGGCACGGGATCTACTGCACCGAGAACGAGCGATTCCGATACCAGGCTGAACCGGGGTCCTTGATCAGGCCCGAGGTGATCGCGTCGCGCACCTCTTCGGCGCCAGAGGCCACGCCGCCGGCGGCCTTGAAGCCGAGACAATCCGCGATCTTCGCGCTCGAGACGGTCACGTCGCGTATGTCGCGACCGAACGTGAGCAGCCTTCGCTCGACCTCGAAACCTCGCACGGCAGACGTCGCGGACTCGACGATCCGCGTCTTGATGTGGTTCCCCTCCCCGCGACCGACGTTGGAGATCGACTGTGGATGATTCTCGGATGTTCGGTCACGGGCCGGTCGTCGACGACGATCCCGTGCCCGGAATAGCAAACTTGTCGACGACAGCGACCTCGAGATGGTGCCTGAGCAACCTGGATGCGAGCAGCGATCCGAGGTAGCCCGCTCCCCCCCGGTGATCAGCACGCGCACCGCCTCAGGATACGAGCGCGGTCGGACGCTCGGATCGCGCTGTGAAGGAAGCCGGCGCGAACTCAAGAACCCCGCCCTCGACTGCCTCTTCCTCAACGCAAGCTGCTGCAAGGTGCACCCGACCGCGACGAAGGCCGAGCCGCTGCTGCGTCGCGCCTGGGGATCGCCACCACCGGCCAGAAGGCGTGTGTCGGCCTGGCCTACGGCGCCGCCGAGACCGACGCGGCCTGGTCTCGACTTCCTGCGCGACCTGAGGGGAGCCCCCCGGCGGCGGCAGAGTGCGTGACGCGCGACCCGCGCGCGCTGGTCGCGCACCAGTATTTCTCCTGCTCGAGTACCGCGGGCCCGTCCGCCAACACCAACCTCATCGAGCGGACCTTCCGCGAGTCGCGCCGGCGGGTAAACGTGGTCGGCTGCCATGAGAAGACCGCTGCGCCTCGCTCGTCTGGGTCGTGCTCGACCGCGCGAGCCGACGCTGGCGCCGGCTCACCATGACCCCCGACGGCATCCAACGGCTGCAGGACCTGCGACGCGAGCTCTTCCCCGCGCGACGACAGAAGGAGGCGAGCGATACGCCTCGAGGCAGCGTGACATCATGCGACCGACGCCAGCGCTCGTGCGGCACCTACACCAGGGAAAAGGACGGGACCGGCTTCGATTAACCCAAAATTGGCAGAAGAGGCAGGCTTCCATGACGGCAAGACCGAGGAGCGCGTTCCAATACAACTCCGCGGTGTGGGGCCTTGGGAACATCGATCAGCATGAAAAAACGCTGGCTGGGCGAAAGCTGGACTACTGCCTGCAAGCGCTCCACCACACCACGGGCAGTGTTTTGGAAGTAGGCTGCGCGCGCGGTCAGTTCATCCGTTCTGTCAAGCGCTACCGTCCGGAACTGGACGCCCACGGCTGCGACATCAACGCACGCGCCATCCTCCTCAATCATCAACACCCCGACGGCGTTACCTATGTCGTTGGAGACGGCCTTGCGCTGCCGTATCCGGACGCCCAATTCGATGCCGTCCTCTTTTTTGACCTGCTCGAACACATTGCAGAGCCCGCGCTCCTGCTGCGCGAAATCCACCGAGTGCTCAAGCCCGGCGGTGTCGTCCACGGTTACATCCCGTGCGAAGGCCAGCTAGGCACACTCCATTGGCTCGCGTGGAAATTGCGCCTGGGCCACGAACTCAAACGTAGACACCGCGGCCACATACAACGCTTCACCTTACAAGAGCCCGTACGGTTGATGCAGCAGCTTGGCTTTGAAATCACGGAGGTCAAGCGCAGCGGTTTCCTCATCGAGCAGGCCCTAGATCTGGCCTTCTACATGATGCTCGAATTCGATTCTGTCGCCCCGGTCATCTGGAAGGCGTACTTCAAACGCTTGGGTGAAAGCGAACTCTCCGGCAATGGTGTCGGACTGGATCTGCTCAACAAGCTCCGGGATATCGCCTTCGCGCTGGGCTACTACGAAACGCGGTACCTTCGCGCGCTTTCCTTAGCTCTGGGCCTCCACGTCACGGCTCGCAAGCCCGTTGGCTGACCGACCAGGACCGGGTCGGCCCCGATCATCAAATCACAACGGAGATCATTCGCTCCGTGTCCCGTAGTTGCGAGGATGAGCCCTCGACGCGGGCAGCCTCTATCGCCGTCAGAAGTAAAGCGGCACTTCGTCCGGTGATCTGTGTGAGGACTCCGGTGAGGAACCCTCGCCCAACGACATGATGAATCCTCCCAGGGCATCCCGACGTAAGGGAAGCTGGACGGCCTCCGCATCAGGTCCCGGTCGGGCCTCGTCACGACCCGTAGTTGATCGGGTCGCCGCTGAGCGCATCGGTCATCCCACGGAGTAAAAACGTGTGCTAGCGTTCGACACGCAGCATCCGTCCGCCGATCCTCAGCCGCGGACCCGGATGCGAGGTCGCGGGCCAGAGAGCAAGGGGAGGTCCGACCGCCGCACGTGCGCGAAGCGAACGTCCCCACCGCCGGCCCGACCAACGGGGATCGTCTGTACGAGCTGACGCGACGGACCTGGGTCAAGATCGTCCTCGCGAGCCTTCTCCTGGGTACGTTGACGAGGCTCATGCTCTCCGGCGTGCTACCGAACGTCGGGATGCCGGGGAACGTCACGAACATCGGAGCAATGCTGTTCGGTTTCCTCGTCGATCATCGTCCGATGGCTCCGACCGACCTCGGAGTGAGGACCTATGGGGTTGTCGCGTTCCTCCTGTACGACCCTGCCGCGCGCATGTTCGGTCGCGACGCGTCGCGGATCAATCTATGGGGCCTCGGCATCTCGGTCATCGCGCTGACGCTCGCGTTCACGCTTGTCGCGATGCGGCTCAACGTCCGCCGTCCATGGAGCCTCGCCGCGCTCGCGATCCTCTGGTCCGGATTCCTCCCGATCGTGTACGGCGTCGCGATGCGGATGTTCGACGTGACCGTGCTGGCGACGCTCGCGGCGACCTTCTTCTTCTACGCTGGTCCTCCACTGGGTCGTCGGTGGAGCGGGGTCGCTGCCGCGGTGGGGTCGCTGACGAAATTCCTGCCCCTGATCTTCGTCCCGGTCCTCTTCATCCGCGACAGGCGAGCGTTCATCTACAGCCTCGTGACGTTTGCCATGCTCCTCCTCGTCGGACAGATCGTGTACGGGCCCGCGCTCGGCTTCGGCTACCCGTACTACGTGGGGGTGCCGACCGCGGCCGCGGTGGACGACCCGACAGCCTTCATCTCGACCTGGCACGAGAACATCAGCCCGCGCGCGCTGCTGTTCAAGGTCGCCGGCGGCTTCCACCTGGGGAACACGAATGTGACGTCGGAGAACATCCCCGCGCTCAGCTTCGTGGCGAACATCATCTCGCTCGCGGCGCTGGGATACCTGCTCTATGTCCTGTGGCGGTACCGGCACGCGGACGGCTTCGCCCGCCGGCCGATCGAGTTCGCCCTGGGTGCCGCGACGATCTTTATGGTCGCGCCGCTCATCTCCGAGGAGCACCTGTCATTCATGATCATCGTGTACACGATCCTCGCGTGGTATTGGCTCCGGCAGCATGAGCCGCCAGCGTGGCCGCTGGTGGCGACCGCGGGCGCCTCGCTGCTCCTTACGGGCGTCTACGTCCCGACCGAGGCCGTCAACAGGGTCCTGCAGCTCGACGCCATCATGGGCGCGCTCGGCAATCAGCACTCGGCGATCTACCAGAGCCCGATCGGCCAGTACGACTTCCTCGGGTTCCCGGCATACGGCGCGATCCTCGCGTGGATCGTCGTCGTGATCTTGGAACGCAGGACGCGTGCGGCGGGTGCGGCGACAATCTCGAACGCCTGACGCGCGCACGCACGCCCTACATCACGCACAACCCGCTCGGGAGCGCGCTCGTCCGGAGCTCGGTCCAGAACCACGTCCACAGCGGCCAGATCTACGACTACAAGGTGGTCAGATGTCAGCCACGGGAGCATCACTAGCGAGGACCGCCACCTTGCGGCCGGAACCGACCCATCCCCAGTTCGGTCGCACCTCGACCTCGCTGAGCCCTTCGCTCACAAGCCAGTCGCGGACCTCCGTGTCCGTGTAGCGTCGCTCGATCGGCGCCGAAAATCGATCGAATTGGTCGTTCACGCACACCGCGAACGGATACGCCGCATACGCGGCAAGCGGGAATGACGCGGCGACGTGGCGCAGCGCTGGCACGAGCGAGAGCGCGCGGGCTGGCAGCACGAAGAAAAGCCAGCCCGCTCCGGCGATCGGATATGCGAGCCAGTGCAGCACTCGATGAGGTAGACGCGTGGTCACCTGGCGCGCCGCGCCGACGATCGAGAGCAGCGCGCGCCGGATACCAGGACCGGGTCTTCCGTACAAATAGACGGCGACCTCGCCGCCGGGCCGAAGGACCCGCAGGAGCTCGCGGAAGGCCGCCGGAGGATCGGGCAGATGGTGAAGAACGCCAATCGAATACACGAAGTCGAACGTCCCCTCGGCGAAGGGCAAGTCGTAGAGGTCCGCCTGGACGGCGAGGACGTTCGGGAGATCCACGGTGTTCAGCCTCGCCACGTCGACCGCGGGCCCTATGTCGACAGCGACCACGTCCGCGTCATCGCGGGCCGCGTAGTACGCGTGACGCCCCGTGCCCGCACCGGCGTCGAGCACGAGCTTCCCTGGGAAGAAGGCATGCCCCCTGGGCGCCATGTAGGCCAGAAAATTCTGTTCCCACTCCGGGCGCAGCTCGGCGAAGTGGCGCCACTCGTAGCCGAAACTGGCGGCCGTTCGTCGCTTCATCTCGATCGTCGCGTCGCCGGCGCGGACGGATCCTCCGATCCGATCGCGAAGCGCGCGCCGGAGCATCCGTGGCACTCCCCCGACGACCAGGAATTCGTGTCCGACCGGGCAGCGAAGCTGATCGCCATCAGCGGCCAAAGGCGGCCGGTCCGGACATTCGACGCAGCGCAGGAGCGCCTGCATCTCCGCTGAGCTCCTCACGCGGCGGCCCGGCGAAGGACCTCGGTGAGCCGAGGCGCCTGCACCTGAAGCGAGTAGCCCTCGATGACCGTGCGGCGGCCCGCGGCGGCGATGCGTTCTCGAAGAACGCGGTCGCCCACGAGGGCCACGATCCGCTCTTCCCACTGGGCGGGATCGGTCGCGAACAAGCCGTTCTCGCCGTCACGGACGAACTCCGCTACCCCGCCCACCGGCGACGAGATGCAGGCCGCACCCGAGCTCATGTAGACGACCGGCTTGAAGCCGGTCTTGCCATGACCCCACGCGTCGTCGGTGACCGGGTAGAGACCGATGTCCAGGCTTTGGTAGTCAGCGACCTCTTCCTCGAGCCGCCACGGCTTGTTCTCGACCTGGACCCCGTCTACATCGAAGATGCTGCCTGCACCGACGACCTTCATGCGGAACGGCGCGCGACGGGCGGCGGCGGCGAGGGGACGCGTCAGTGAGGAGAGGTACTTCGCGGTCGAGTGGGTCCCTATCCAGCCGACGACCGGCGGCACCGTCGGGTCGTGCGGCGCAGGCCTGAACACGAGGGGATCCACGACCGTGGGGATGATCGTGATGCTTTCCGGGTCCTTCGATCTGAGGGCGTAGTCGCGCGTGTAGCCGTTGCAGACGATCACCTGCGAGGCCATGCGGACGAGCCGATCCGTCTTGCCCGCGAATTTCGCCCAGCCGGCCAGCGGGCCCCATACGGGGCTCGCGTCCTGGAGCCATATCGCGTCGTCGAAGTCGTACACGATAGGGACGCGCACGACGTGAGCGATGAGCCACTCCATGAGCGGCGGGCCGTAGAGCATCGCGCTTCGCTGAACTACGACCACGTCGAAGGCACGTGCCCGGAGCGATCCCAGCAGGCGGAGCGCGCCGTTGGCGAGGAGGCGGACCACTTTCCCGCCCCGGTCCCGTGGCAGGTACAGCTCGGCGAACTCGTGGTCGCTGAGGAAGGAGGAGAGCGTGCATTCGATCCCGGCGTCCTCGAGGTACGGAAAGAACTGCTGCAACCTGAAGCGCGTTGCGGCGGCCGTGGCGGGATAGGTCGTCAGGAAGAGCGCGCGAAGACGGTTTGACGGCACATCATCAAGTCTCGTGTTAGACGATCGAGCTAGCAAGGTCGTCCCATGGTCATCTATGCTCGAAACCTCCTGATGCCGTCCGCACCATCGTCGACGGTCGCCCGACCCATCCTCGTCACAGGCGCCGCGGGCTTCATCGGCTGCCACGTGGTCCGCGAGCTTGTCGATCAAGGGGACCACGTCATCGCGATGGTCCGCACGAGCCCGTCGCATCTGTTCGATGGCGACGCCCGCGTCCGGGAGGTCTGCGCGGACGTGACGGATCTGCGCGCGGTGATCCGCGCCGCACGCGGTGCCACACGGATCGTGCACCTCGCCGGAATGACCTCGCTTCGCGGCCTGAGCTACGACGCGGCGTTTCGAACGAACGCGGTCGGGATGATGAATGTCCTGGATGCCGCGCGGCTCGTGAAGGCGGAGCGGCTGATCGTGCTCGGTACACAGTCGGAGAACACCGGCGCGTACGCGAGGACGAAAAGGGAGGCGGACGAGCTCGTCCTGGCCTCGGACGTACCTCATGTCGTCCTGCGGCCGTCCCTTGTCTACGGCCCGAGTGCGGGCGGGGTCTTCGGCGCCGTGGCGGCGATCGTCCGCAAGCTGTCCGTCGTGCCTCTCATCGGAGGCGGCCGCTACCCGATGGCCCCGGTGTACGTCGACGACGTCACCCAGGCCATACGGGAGGCATTGGCGCGTCCCGGACTCGAGCGCGAGTACTACCTCTCGGGGCCTGAGGTGATCACGTTCCGCCGATTTGTCAGCGCGATCGCCGCCGCGCAGCACCGAACGCTGCACTCTGTGTCGATCCCGTACCCGGTCGCGGCACTGGGGATCGGCCTCGCGGAGATGCTGCATGTCCCTCTGCCGGTGACGTCGGACACGCTGCAAGGCCTCGTCCATCCGCGGCTGCACGATCCGGGTCCGGCGGCGCGGGATCTTGGCCTGCGCCTGATCCATGTCGAGGAGGGGCTTCGCCGGACGTTCGGCGGTGAGCGGAGTGACCGGCACGCGAGAGACAGGACTTCGTTGAGCTAGGGTTCGTGCCGATGATCCTCGTGACGGGCGCGAACGGGATGGTCGGGAGCTATCTTGCGCCGCTTGCCGGCGAGTTCGAGGCGCCCCTGGATCTCACGGACATCGATACCCTCGATGTCACTGACCTGGACGACGTGATGGCACGCATACCAGCGGGCAAGTACTCGACCGTCATCCACCTTGCCGCTGAGACCGACGTGGACTTGTGCGAGCGCGAGCCCGATCACGCGCACCGCGTCAATTCAATCGGCACGCAGAACGTCGCGCTCGCCTGCTTGGCGGCGGGCAGCGTGATGGTCTACACGAGCACTGCGGGCGTGTTCGGCGGTGACGGCGCGGTCGGTCCATTCACCGAGAACGACACGCCGAGACCCGCCAACCTGTATGGGCACAGCAAGCTGGCGGGTGAGAGGCACGTCGAGCGACTCCTGAGCCGATACTTCATCGTCCGGCCAGGCTGGATGATGGGGGGAAACGAGAAGGACAAGAAGTTCGTCGCAAAGATCCTCGCGCAGGTCCGGGAGGGCAAGGACATCCTCGCGGTCAACGACAAGGTGGGAAGCCCGACGTTCGCCCGAGAGCTCGTCCTCGGGATCCGCGACCTGATCGGCTCGGGCCGCTACGGCCTCTACCACATGACCAATCGTGGCACATGCAGCCGTTACGACGTCGCTCTGCGGATCGTCGCCTTCCTCGGCGCGAAGGTGCAGGTCAGTCCGGTGAGCTCCGACCGCTTTCCCCTGCCCGCACCGCGCGCGGACTCGGAGGCGATGCGGAACATGAACCTGGAGCTCATCGGCCTGGATCGTATGAGCAGCTGGCAGGACGCGCTCGACGCGTACTTGCGAGAGTGCACCGGGACCGAGGGCGCAAGGGCTTGACGTCTAGCGCGGCGTGACGTTGGGCCGCGGTCCCCAGTCGTAGCCGATGCTCGGATCATCGTGCGGGATGCGGCCTTCCTCCCCGATCGGTGGGTCGGGGTTCTTACTGTTGTACTCGACGCTCGTGACGTAGAAGAGCTCCATCGGGCCGTCGAGCACCTTGTATCCATGCGCGACACCGTTCGGGATGGCGAGCACGCGGTCCGGCGTCCCCTCGCCGAGCTCGGTCTCGAATGTCCGGTGCCGTGTCGCTGAACCTTCACGAAGGTCATGCAGCACGGCCCTGATCCGGCCGTGTGGCACGAACCACCAGTCCCATTGATTCGGGTGAAAGTGCCAGGCGGTGATGACGCCTGCGTCACGCCGGCACCAGCTCAACTGGGCGAAGCCGCGAAAGAATGGGTCGCTGCCTCGGATGATCTCCTGGAAGAAGCCGCGCGCATCGTCGTGGCGCGTCAGCTCCTTCAGGTCCACGCCGGCGATCGGGAGATCCGTCATAGCCATTCGGGACGGGCCTTGTTCGCTCCGCGCTTGGCGACGAGGTTCGTCGCTCGCGTGTAGGAGTCGAAGGATTCGCCGCAGTCCGCCCAGTAGCCCTCGAGGATCTCGTGCTGGAGACCGCCGCGCGCGATGTATCCATTGTTCACGTCGGTGATCTCGAGCTCTCCCCGATGCGAGGGCACCAAGGTCTCGACGATCGAGAAGACGTTCGAGTCGTAGAAATAGCACCCCGTCACGGCGTACTGGGATGGCGGCTGGGCCGGTTTCTCATCGATCCGCACGATCCGTCCGTCCTGGAGCGCGGGCACGCCGTAGTGCTGCGGGTGATCGACCTGGGACAGCAGCAGCCGCGCGCCGCCGCCCTGCGCGAGGAACCGCAACACGCTGGGCCGCAGCGACCATTCGAAGACGTTGTCGGCGAGCATGAGGCAGACGCTATCGCCGTCCGCGAAGTGGCGCGCGAGCCCGAGCGCGTCGGCGATGCCCGAGGCGTGCTCCTGGAACGTGTAGTCGAGGTGCCTCAGACCGAAGGCCGAACCGTTGCCCAACAGCGGCAGGAATTCTCCCGCGTGGTTCCCGCCGGTCACGACGAGGATCCGATCGATCCCGGCGCCCACGAGCGCCTCCACCGCGAAATACACCATCGGGCGGTCGTACACCGGCAGGAGGTGCTTGTTGGTGATGCGGGTCAGTGGATAGAGCCGGCTTCCAGATCCCCCGGCAAGGATGACTCCGCGCAACGGGCGCCATTATGAGCGACGTCGACGAATTCACGGTGCCACAGCTCGAGCATCAGGATCGTCCACAACGGGTATGTGCGATCCGCTTCGCCGGATTGGTGTTGGTCCCACAGCCGGCGCACGGTCTCCTGGTCGAGGTATCCGCGGTCGCGCGCGCGTGTTCCGAGCAATGCCTCGGACGCCATCTCGCGAAGGTCGGACCGAAGCCAGCGGCCCACGGGGACATTGAATCCCTGCTTCGGCCGGTCGATGTTCTCGTGCGGGACGTATCGGCGCGCGAGCTTCTTGAGGATGTGCTTCTGGCGGCCCGCCGGGCCAAGCTTGTATGAGGCCGGGAGTCGCGCCGCGAACTCCATCACCTCGTGATCGAGGAAGGGCGACCGTGTCTCGAGCGAGTTGGCCATGCTGGCGATGTCCATCTTCACGAGGAGGTCGTCCAGCAGGTACGTGCGGACGTCGGTGGCGAGGAGTTGGTCCAGAAGACCGAGTCCGGCCATCTCGTCGAAGATGCGCTCGACCGCGAAGCTCCGCTGCCGCTGGATCGCGTCCACCACGTCTGGAGCGATCAGTGCGCGCCAAGTGGACGGCCTCGTGGGTCCGATCCAGCTCGCGTAGCGCTCCCGGTCTCCCGATCGCGTCGCCGCGAGGAAGCGCTCGACGCGGCCCGCGGTCATGGGCGACAGGCCCGGGACTCGGCGGACCGCTCCGACGAGCAACGGTCCGCCTTCCCGGACCAGCGGCAGTCGCGCGATGTTGTGGGCGAGCATCATCCCTCGATAGCGGTCGTACCCCGCGAATGACTCGTCGCCGCCGTCGCCGTTCAGAGCGACCGTCACGTGTCGTCGCGCGAGCTGGGACACGTAGTACGTCGGGATCGCCGAAGAGTCCGCGAACGGCTCGCCGTAGTGACGGACGAGGATCGGGAGGATCGCCGCCGCATCGGGCCGCACCGTGAACTCGTGGTGGTCCGTGCCGTAGCGAGCAGCGACGCGGCGCGCGTGCGCGAGCTCGTTGTATGCCGCGTCCTCGAAGCCGACCGTGTACGTTTTCACGTTGGACGAGTTCTTCGCCATGAAGGCAACGACGAGGCTGGAATCAATGCCCCCGCTCAGAAGCGCGCCCACGGGCACGTCGGCGATCAGGCGCAACCTGACCGCTTCGCTCAGCCGAGCATCGAGCTCGTCGACCGCCGCTTCGATGCTCCGGTCCGACTTAGGCTGATAGGAGAGAGACCAGTACGACCGCGTGGTGGCGCGGCCGCCCTCCCAAACGAGAACGTGGCCGGGTGGCAGCTTGCGCACCGCCCGGAAGATCGTCGCGGGCGTCGGCACGTATCCGTACGCGAGGAAGTCGCCGAGGGCACCCATGTCAATGTCGCGCGGTGTCTCTCGTGCGGCGAGGATCGCGGACATCTCGGACCCGAACACGAGCTCGCCGTCGATGACGGAGTAGAGGAGAGGCTTCTTTCCGAGCCGGTCACGGGCCAGGACGAGCCGCCGCGACCGATCGTCCCAGAGCGCGAGCGCGAACATGCCCCGTAGACGAGCGACGAACGCGTCGCCCTCCTGCTCGTATCCGTGGACGATGACCTCGGTGTCGCTCTTCGTGTGGAAGCGGTGTCCGGAAATCTCGAGACGCTCTCGGAGCTCTTGGAAGTTATAGATCTCGCCGTTGAGAACGACCCAGACCGTGCCGTCCTCGTTCGAGATCGGCTGGTCGCCGGTCGCCAGATCGATGATGCGCAGACGTCGGATGCCGATGGCCGCGCCGCTGAGCGTGTGGGACCCGAACGAATCCGGGCCGCGGTGCACGACCTGCGCGGCCATCCGCTCGATCCGCGCGGGATCGACGGTCCGGCCGTCGCTCCCTGCCACACCGACGATCCCGCACACGACGACAGACTACCGAACGACGGCGGGCACGAAGCCCCACGCGGCCTCACGCGGGACTTACTGGACCCGCGGATCACTGAAGCCGGTCGTCGACCAGCGCGAGTACATCGGCGACCGTTGAGACATGCTCAAGCTGCTCGTCGGTCACGGTCACACCGAGGTCCGCATCGAGGAACAGCATCGTCGCCACCCTTCCCATGGAGTCCCAGTGCGAATCGCCCTGAAGGAGCGTGCCCTCGCTCAGGCCTGGGCCGGTCCACTCCAGCGCTTGCGCGAGACCCTGCATGAAGACGTCTCGGTTCATTAGAGACCGGGTTCCCAGCGGATCAAATTGGCGCCCCATGAATATCCAACCCCGAAACCGACCGTCATGATGAGGTCGCCACGCTGGAGTTGGTCGGACTCGAGCAGGTGCTCGAGGACGATCGGGATGGTCGCGGAGACCGTGTTCCCGCAGTGGACGAAGTGCATCACGAACCGGCTTTCCGGAAGCCTGATCTTCTTGCGCAGGTAGCTCAGCATGTACTCATTTGCCTGATGAAAGACATAGAACTTCACGTCATCGATCCCGAGACGAGCCCGGGCGAGCAGATCCGTTACGAGCTCTGGAATGCGTCTGATCGTGAACTCGAAGATCGCTGGCCCGTTCATGTAGAGATTCGCGTCGGTCCTCACATTGCCGCTTTCGTCGGTCTCCTCCGGCTCGGTCGGCCGACGAGGCAATCGCATGCCGCCTCGACGAACGATCAGGTTCTCGGCGCCGCCGCCATCGGTCCCGAGGACGAAAGGGCCGAGAGACGGCGTGTCACGACGTTCCAACGTCAGCAGCGTGGCGCTTGCTGCGTCCCCGAAGAGAGTGCGCACGCTCTTGTCGAGCGGATGGATGTACTTCGAGTACGTTTCAGCCATCACAAGCAGGGCGTTCCGAGCGATCCCGGTCTCCAGCAAGCCCTTGACGATCGCAAGCCCGTACGGGTATCCAGAGCAACCGAGATCGAAATCGAATGCGGCTGTTCCCGTCCCAAGATGCAGGCGGTCCTGCACGAGACACGCTGTGCTCGGAAGGAAATAGTCCGGGCTCTGCGTGCAGATCGCGAGGAGATCGATGCGGTCGCGAGCGAAGCCGGTTCGACGGAAGAGCGCCTCCGCCGCGTTGACAGCCAGGTCGGACACGAATTCGTCCTCGCTTGCGATCGCTCGCTCACGGATACCGGTCTTCTGGAGGATCTTGTCAGCGGTCCAACCCTCGTACAGGACTGCCAACTCGTCATTCGTGAGGCGCCTTTCAGGGAGATAGTGCGCGAGAGCCTGAATGACCGCAGTCTCCATATCCCTGAAGGATAAGGCAGCGACTTTGACCCGCTCAGACGGCGATCGGTGTCCCGCCGAGTTCCGCGGATCGACGAGCCGCGAGTGCGAGCTCGAGGATTCGCCTCCCGGTCGCTCCATCGACGATGGGCGCGGTCCCTTCGCGCGCGTGGTCCACGAACTGCCTCATCTCATCCAAGTACATCGCGTTCACCTCGGAGGTGATCGAAAGGCTCTCGACCACCGCTCCACGCCGGTCGGTCAAGCGCAAGCCGGTGTCGACGTCCCACTCAATGGTTCCCTCAACTCCAACGATCGTGGAACGTCGCGTGTATGTGCGGCGGACACAGTCGACCGAGATCTGGCCGAGGGCACCGGAGACACCCCTGAGCGCGATTAGAGCGACGTCCTCAACGTCGAGTTCGAGGTCGCTCACATGCCCCGCGACACAACTGACCTCCGAGACCTCGCCCATGAACCATCGGACCTGGTCGATCTCGTGGGATCCATCGAGGATGATTCCGCCACCTGTCTCGTGTCGGACGAAATACCCATGTCTGTAGTCACTGTCGGGGCGCCACTCGGGCAGGTAATGGCCCGCGGTCGTCGCGACGATGCGGATCGCACCGATTCGTCCGGCGTCGACAAGTTCGCGCGCGGTTCGTAGAGCACGATGGAAACGCCAGTTGTAGCCAACCATGACGATCCTGCCGCGCCGATCAGCTTCGTGGAGCAATCGGTCGATGCCGCTCAACTCATCCGCTATTGGCTTTTCGATGAAGAGATGCGCGCCAGCCTCCAGCGCCACGATCGCCGCCTGCAGGTGCATGTGCGGGGGCGTGCAGATCACGGCCGCCTCCGGAGAGGCCTCGAGCAGATCGTGCAGTGACGCGTGAATGACCACGCCATATCGTGCGAGCTCCGCAGTGGCGCCAAGAGCGGGGTCGTACACATGCAACTCGTTCCCGCCAAGTGCAATCAGGTTCCGCGCGTGTCGTCTACCGATCGACCCTGTCCCGACTATCGCGATCCTCATGCCGCGGGGTCGAGCACCGTTACGGCACTCGCGAACAAGCGGGCGAACGCGTCGCGTCGGGCCAGCCACTCGTGTCGGAGCATGGCGAGAACGATGACGTCGACCGGCTCCCCACGCTTGAGGACGTGCGCCCGCAGTAGACCCTCGTCACGAAACCCGAACCGTCGATGCATGTGCGCCACCCGGCCGTTCGTCGCCAAGACCTGGCACGACACCTTCCTGAGCCCGACCCCGAGAAACGCGTAGTCGAGGACGCCGTATTCGACGGCACCCGGCGTGCTCTGACCCCGAGCCGAGACATCCCCTATGTAGTAGGCCCACTCGCAACGAAGGTTGGCCATGTCGATGTCGGTCAGATCTGCGACCCCGATCGCGCGACCCGTGTGCTCGATCATCCAGTAGCGCTGGGCTGAGGACCGTCGCACGTCGTCGAACCACACCCGGTGCTCTTCGGTACTGATGACATCATCGCTGAACATTTGCGCCGCGACATCGGGCGAGTTGCGCCAAGAGAGAACGAGATCGCGGTCAGGATCGGAAAGCGGCCGCAGCAAGACGGTCGAGCGACGAATGTCAGGTCGAGACATCTTCAGCTCGGATCGGCGTGTAGCTATCGATCTTTCGAGCGGCCTTCGCGCCGAGAACTCGCTCGTAGTCGCGTGGTGGCAGCCCGGGCTCGTGGACGCCACACCTGAGGATCTTGATGTTCTCGGTCGTGAATCGTGTGCCCGGCTCCACGGTCGTCGTGACGAACAAGGTGCGACGACCAAACGCGCGGCGAAGTGCTTCCACAGGCTGTGAGGATTTGATCCCGCTGCCAAGCGCCACCTCGGTCATTCGGATCGATCGGACCATCGCAGACAGCTCGTCCGGCTCGAGGGCGAACTCGTGGTCGGGACCCGGCATCTTGTTCGAGAGCGTGAAGTGTTTCTCCACCACGGTGGCGCCGAGGGCGACCGCGGCGATGGGTCCGATCCACGGGTCTTCCGAATGGTCGGAGAGCCCGGTAGGTACGTCGAACTGTTGCCGCATGGTGACGAGCGCGGCGAGGTTGAGCGACTCGATCGGCGCTGGATACTCGGCGGTGCACTGGAGGAGTGCCAGCGCGGTGGCGCCCGCCTCGCGCGCGACTGCGACCGTCTCGGCCACCTCGGAGAGCTCCGCCACTCCGGTGGAGATGATCAGAGGCTTCCCCTTTCCGGCAACGTGCCGAATGAGGGGATGGTGAGTCAGCTCGTACGATGCGATCTTGAAGGCCGACACGTACGGATCCGCCGCGTCCGCGCTCTGTTCGTCAAAGACGCTGACGAGAAACTCGAGCCCGCGGTCCCGCGCTCGATCGCGCAGCGTCGGCAGCCACCGCTCGGGTAGCTCCAAGGCCGAGAGTGCCTGGTGGATCGGCGCTCCGATCCTCGCTTCATCTATGACCCCGGCATTCGGTGGATACAACGCATCGGCGCGGAACATCTGGAACTTCACGGCGTCGGCGCCCGCCTGCGCCGCGACATCGATGAGCGCGACTGCCATTGCCAGATCACCGTTGTGATTGCTTCCGGCCTCAGCGATCACGAAGCAGGGCCCGCCCGCGCTGATCACTCGTCGACCGATGCCGAATGCCGCCATCAGGTCGTCCTTGAGGACGCCCGCAGCAAGGCGAGGATCGCCTCCGCAGCCCGGACCGCGCCGTTGCCATCGATGAGCTCGGCCGCTCGTGCCGCCAGCTGGCTGCGTAGCTCTAGATCCAAATCGACCTGACGGATGAGCTCTCGGAGCTCGATATCTGAACCTTCGGCCCCCGGCATGGTCCCCGTCAACATCGCTCCATGATGCACGAGCGCCATGACGCTCGGTCTCTGGTTCTCAGCCTCGATGAGCGCGATAGTCGGGACCATCAGCGCGGCGAGCTCGTAGGTCGTCTGACCGCCAGCGGAGACCGCCAGGTCCGCACCCCGCGCGAGCGTGCGCACATCCGCGTTGTAATGGAGGCGCACTCGGGAGGATCGCTGCCGCAGCGCTTCCAGATCCTCCACTGAGTCAAAGAACGGACCGACGGCGACATCGACAGTCGCGCGCCGCATGCCGCTGAGAACGGCCTCAGCGACCACGGATGATGCCCGGAGCCGGTCGGCGGATCCCAGTGTCACGACAACGCGCTCACACGTTGGCCTCGGCTCGAACGCGGCAGAGGACGCCAGTTCCGGCGGCAGCAGTGCGTAGCGTCCGCCGAGCAACAGCGCGGTCTGTGGCGATCGGACATAGGGAAGGGACTCGGCACCGATCGCACCATTGATGACGGCCTCGACGCGAAGACGCCGATCCGCAATGTCGTCGATGACCACCCGTACGCGGGCAGCATTGCGCAGCGTGTCGAGAGTCGCGTCGTCGATCCCATACGAATCGAGAACCAGGACATCGGCCGTGGTGGCGCGCGCGAGGTCCCCAATGTGTGACGAATCGCAAGCGGCCGTGACTTCGAATCGAGACGCGTCTTCACCAAGCGGCTGGCGCGCACTGGATGGTCCGCAGATGAACCCGCGCACCATCGCTCCCCTCTTCTCCAATGCGCGCATGAGGTTCGCAGTCCTCCTCGCATGACCCATGCCCGCGAACCGGCCGGCTTCGGCGACTGTGAGGACACGAGGGCTCAGATCGAACACGTATAGTTTCGGCGTTGTCCTCCTTGCCGAAGCGACTGCGACGCCGTGCCCCAGCCGAAGACCTCGCCTTCAGCGAACGGGTACACCGGATCATTCCGGCGGGTGGTCACACGTACTCGCGTGGCGATGACCAGCTTCCGCAGAACGCGCCACGCGCGTTCGCCCGCGGCAAGGGCGCGCGTGTGTGGACGCGCTCTGGCGACGAGTTCGTCGACTGGGGCATGGGCATCAACAATGTGCTCATCGGTCACGCGGAGGCCGAGATCGATGACGCGGCAGTCGCCGCATTGCGCGACGGTCAGGCGTTCTCCCGGCCGTCGCCGCTCGAGATCGAAGCCGCGGAAGCGCTGCTCGAGCTCTTTCCGGATATGGACATGGTCAAGTTCGCCAAGAACGGCTCGGACGCGAACACCGCGGCGGTGCGGCTCGCGCGGGCAGTCACCGGTCGGGACCTCGTCGCCTACGATGCGGCTGCGCCCTTCCTCGCGATCGACGACTGGTTCATCGGCACGACGGCGATGGCGGCGGGCGTTCCCGAGGCCATCAGACATCTCTCGGTGCCCTTCTGGTACAACGACATCCCAAGCGTCGAGGCGCTCTTCGCCGAGCACGGCGACCGGCTGGCGATCGTCGTTCTCGAGGTGTGCAGAGAGACCGCACCGGTTCCCGGGTTCTTGGAACGCGTGAGAGAGCTGTGCGATCGACACGGCGTGCTGCTTCTGTTCGATGAGATCGTCACCGCGTTCCGCTATCACCTGAATGGCGCGCACGCCATGTTCAGAGTCCGGCCGGACCTCATGTCTGTGGGCAAGGCGATCGCGAATGGCTATGCGCTTTCCGCGTTGCTCGGGCGCCGCGAGTACATGGAGCGCGGCGGAATCCGCCACCGCGACGAGCGTGTCTTCTTCCTGTCGACCACGAACGGACCAGAGAGGTCGGCCCTCGCCGCGGCGAAGGCGACGATCGCGTTCTACCGCTCTCATGATGTCGTTGGTGCACTCTACGCGAATGGCCAACACATGATCGAGGCCGTCGCTCGCGCTGCTGCGCTTCACGGTATCACCGACTTCCTGTCGGCATCGAGCGACTTTGGATGCCGCCCAGTTTTGCGGGCGTGTGGCCCCGACGGATCACCTTCGCTTGCCTTCCGGACCCTGTTCCTTCAGGAGCTCATCGGGCACGGGGTGTTCATGCCATGGGTATGCCCGTCGTACCGTCACGGCGCGACCGAGCTCGCCCACACGACGGCCGCGATCGATGAGGCCGCGGCGGTCCTCGCGCGTGCGATCGAGCACGGTTCGGTCGAAGGGTATCTAGAGGGCGAGCCGGCCAAGCCCGTCTTCAGGCGCTTCAACTAGGAAAGCTTCTCGAGCAAGCTCCAGACGCGTCCGGTCGCCCCCCGAGCAAAGCCGCTGCGCGCATTCCGCTCCACCCGCTCTCCTTCCTTGATTGTGCGACCACCTTCGCGCTGGAGCCACCTCCGCACATCCTCAACGTCACGTCCGCTCGCTATCAGGTACGGAAATCGAAGTCCTAGGCTCGCCGGACCTGCGTCAAGGCTGATCACCGGCCTTCCGGCGAGCGCCGCCTCGACCAGGAATACCGATGAGACGCCGACGACGGCATCCGCGCCCGCGATCGCGTCGTGTGGGGCAGCGGTTGCATCGACGGTCGCGCGGTCTTTCGCGAGCTCTCGCAGCGCGTCCGGATTCTCTCGCGGGTGAGGACGGATCACGATCCGCCATCCATCCGCAGCGTCTAGGACCATCCGCAGGGCTATCAGCTCGTTGATCGACGCTGCTGGTCCCACATCGGACACGATCGGCTCGGACGCGAAGAGCAGCACCCGTCTCTCGGGTCCGACGTCCCAGCGAGCGCGCGCCCCCGCACGACCGTCGGGTGCCGCCTCGAGGATTGCATCGAAAGCGGGCTGGCCGGTCACCGAGAGGGGCGCGGGGCAGCCCAGGTCGACTAACTCACGTTCCGACGCCATATCGATGACGGCGATCACGTCGGGGTGGCTGTCGAAGGGCTCGGAGGCAGTGAAGCGCGCGAGAAGATTCGACCAGTGATCGACGAGTCCCACGCTCGGTATGCCGAGCGATCGAGCCGCCCGCCACCACGACGCGTCGAGGTTCGCCCTCAACGACGTGCCGGTCAGAAGCACCGCCGGTCGCCGCCGTTCGAGCGCCCCGACCGCATCGTCAGTCTCTTCGAATGGAACATGTTCTCGCTGGAATATGGCCCGGGCGTGCCCCGTCCCAATTACCGTTGCCGGACCAGTTCGGGCGACCGGGCTCAGCGCACTCGCGGCACCTGGGTCACGCGCGACGATCAGCGTGCGTGGCTGTGGGTTCGGCCTGCTCATGGACCCGCAGCAGTGGGAGCGCGTCGATGACTTTCTGGAACGCGCGCGCGACGTCGTCCATGTCGGTGCTCGTCTGTGGGGATGCCCCGAAATCGCCGAGGATAAGCTCCCGGAAGTGCAAGCGCTCGGCGACCGGGCATAGGCCCGGCTCGTAGCTCACCGTTCCCGCGTACTGCCCGGACGTCCATGGATGTCCCTTCGTTCCGTAGGCGATCCGCCGCTGGTACATGGGCTGAAGGTAGAGTGGGCGGACGTAACCTTCGCTGAAGGGTATGCCCTCTGCGGCAAGCGCCCGAACGATCGTCGCACGGCTCACGCCGAGGGTCGCTACATCGAGTCTCACGGCGAACACGTAATACGTGCTCGTCGCACCTTCATCGAGGAGCGGCGGGAGCACGCCGGGTAGTCCACCGAGCCGCTCCGCCAGATGCGCACACAGCGACGCCCTTCGCTCGAAGCGCGCCGGCAGCCTGGTCAGCTGCACGCGGGCGATGGCCGCTCCGATCTCGGTCATCCGGAAGTTCGAACCGACGATCCCCCCGATGTCCGAAGGGTCGAAACGTTCCACGACGGCTTCCCCATGGTTCCGGATGAGCTGTGCACGCGTCGCGATACGGCGATCGCTGGTGAGGATGATCCCTCCTTCGCCCGCCTGGATGATCTTGTGATAGTTGAGGCTGAGGACCCCTGCGTCGCCGAGGGTCCCCGCAGGACGGCCTCGATACGTCGCGCCAGCGGCCTGCGCCGCGTCCTCAACGATGACGAGATCGTGCTCGCGAGCGATCGCGTGCAGCTCATCCCAATGCGCGGGCTGACCGAAGATGTCAACCGCCATGATCCCTTTGGTCTGAGGCGTGATCCTCCGGCGCACGCTCAGAGGATCCAGGCAGTAGGTCTGGGGATTGATATCCGCGAAGACTGGTATCGCGCTGATGGCGACGATCGTTGCCGCGGACGCGCTCATCGTGAACGGGGAGACGATCACCTCGTCACCGGGCTCGACGCCAACGGCTGCCAGCGTGGTCTGCAGCGCCGTCGTCGCCGAGTTGGTGGTGACGGCGTACGGGACTGCGAACGCGCGCGCGAACTCCTCTTCGACGGCGCGGATCTGCGGTCCGCCGTAGAAGTCGGGACTGTCCTCGCCGAGGAACTGAGACAGCACCCCTCGCTCGAGCACGGCAAGGCCGGCGTCCCGCTCCTGCGGACCGATCGTCGGGTCCTTGGGGAACGGCGTCCGTCGGACGGGCGCCCCGCCCAGGAGCGCCAGGTCACTCACGCGGTGAGCGGAGGACGGCCGCTCCGCTGCGCAACGATTCGCGCACGGCTTCGACGATCTCCAGGGCGGCCAGCCCATCCTCGCCCGTGCAACGGAGCTCTTCGGGGCGAAGGAGGGCGGCCATCAAGTTCTTCACGGCGGCGAGCATCATCCCACGTAGGCCTGGCGGAAACTCGTCGGGTGCGGGGCGGAGCACGCGTGGCTCGCTCCAATCGCGATCGACCGCGACGCGCTCCACCCTCACGGTGGCGCCGCGATCTCGCAGAGTGAACCGCGCATCCGTGCCGATCAGATCGACCTCGAATGTGTCATGAGCGTCGCGGTCGATCGGCAGGAGCGCCGCGATCGGCCCGTCGCCGAATCCCATAGCGATCACCGGGGAAGGATCGGTCTCATCGCGGTCAAGAGCTTCGTGCGCCCACAGCCAGCTCGGTTCCCCTACGAACCAGCGCAGGAGATCGATCGCGTGCGTGCCGTAATTGAGCAGACCACGCGTGTAGCGCACGGCAACGTGCTGGATCCGACCGGCCTCGCCGCGGTGGATCGCCTCCGCGAAGGCGATGTGCGCCGGATCCCACCGTCTCGGGTAGTTGACGGCGAGTGGCACGCCGGCCTCACGTGCACGCCGGACGACCGTTCGCGCGGCCGCGGCGCTCGATGCCAGCGGTTTCTCAGCCCATATCGCCCGCGCCCCGGAGGAGAGTGCGGTCTCGATCAGGTCTGGCCGCGGGCCGGCCGGCGTGCACACGCTCCAGACCTCGGGCCTCACCCGCGGGAGCATGTCCTCGACCCGGGCGTAGGCCGGGACCTGCCAGAGCGTCTCGAACGCCGCGCGCCGTTCGTCATTCGGATCCACGCCGGCCACGAGCTCGATGCCGGGCGCCGCGGCGTACGACCCCGCGTGAGACCGAGGGTCCTGACCGGCACGCCCATTGTCGTAGACGCTGCCGACACGGCCGCATCCGATGACGACCGCCGAGAGGCTCACCGGACGGGCTTCTGGAGGATCTCTTGGTTGAGCGCGAGCAACGCTGGATGCGCCCTCAGGTAGCCGAGGGTTTCGACGAGACCAAAGTCCGGATCAGACGCATACAGCGCGTCGTAGACGGCCGAGATGAGCGCGTAGTCCTCGCGGGTGTCGAGGGTCAAGCGCAGGTCCGGCCAATGCTGATCCGCCGGCGCCGTGATGTTGAGGAGGCGGTAGCGCTCTGGATGTTCGTAGATGAACAGCGTGCCATGCTCTCGGTCCGCGGGATCGCTGGTCAGGCGCTCGACCTCCCTTAGGACGCTCGTCGGATAGACCTGCACGTCCATCCCGTTCGGGTAGGTCGGGGGAATGGCGTTCGCGGCGTAGTCAGGCCGCTCGCGGAGAAATGCTTCGATCACACGGTCGACGATCCGATGGTCGACGAGCGGGCAGTCGCCGGTGATTTCGACGATGATGCTCGCTGACACGCTCTGCGCCGCTCCCAAGACGCGACCGAGCACGTCGACGGCGCTGCCGCGGAAAGGCACGACGCCTTCATGTCTCGCTGCGGCTTCGAGGACATCGTCCTCCGGGCCGGTCGTCGTTGCGAGGACGATGCCATCGATGTACCGGCTTCGCCGGAGCCGTTCAACGATCCGCCCGAATGCGGGCCGTCCAGCCAAAGGCGCCATCGACTTGCCCCTGAATCGCTCCGATCCCATGCGCGCGACGATGATGGCTTGTATCCGGCCGACGTCGGATGGCTCCATTGTCCCGCTCATCGAGGTAGTTTATCGACGCTGATGGAACATGCCGATCTCAGTCTCGAGAAGTGCACCGACGATGAGACCTGGGACGGATTCGTGCGGGCGTCGCCTCAAGGGACCACCTTCAGCCTGTCGGCATTCCTTGCGGCGCTCGATGTTGGATGTGAACGTTGGGTGGTCCTCCGGCGTGGCCAACCAGTCTTGGCGACGCCGCTTTTGGTCAACGATGGGATCCCGATCGCGGCGCCGTACCCGATGTGTGTGTATCACGGGATCATGCTCGACTCGCGGAGCACCACTTTGCCGGCGCACACTCGCGTGAGTCGGACGCTCGACCTAGTCGACTTCCTGCTCGCTCAACTATCGAAAGTGCACGACACGATGTCGTTCTGCCTTCATCACAACTTTCCTGATGTCCGGAGCCTGTCTTGGTTCGGCTATCACGAGCCACAACTGGGCCGGTTCCACCTCGACGTCCGGTACTCCGCGGTGCTCGACCTGGCCGCGCTCGACGATCTCGACGGCTATCTGAGGACGATCCGCGATGCTCGACGCGCGGAGTACGTTCGCGCCAGCGATGCGGGCTTCAGTGTGGAGCCGCGTCAGGACCTGGACTCTCTCGAGCGCCTGCACCGCCTGACGTTCGAGCGCCAGGGAATCGAGCTGGGCGCCATCGAGCGACAGGTGCTCCGTTCCGCGGGCGCGGCGATGCTGGCCGCGGGGACCGGTGAGTTCCTCGCCTGCGTCGCGCCGACGGGCGAGATCGCGTCCGGCACGTTCTTCCTGCGTGACGACCGCTCGGCGTACTACTGGATCGGGGCGACCGATCCCGAGTATCGGCGCACGGGAGCCGGAACGTTCGCGCTGCTCGAGAGCCTTCGGCGTTCTCGCGCCGCAGGTCTGGCGTCCGCCGACTTCGTTGGCGTGAACTCTCCGGACCGCGGGGACTACAAGACGAGCTTCAACGCGGCACCGGTGCTCTACATGGTCGCGGATTGGCGCCGAGGGGTCGCCTGAAGCTCAGTCCGAAGTCGCTTCATAGTGACGAGCGTCCTTCAGGGCGGCCGGCAGCAGCGCGGCGATCTGGGCGGGAGCGAGCCACTGATCGTTCGTGTCGCTTGCGTACGGGTGTTCAGCCGAGCGCGCCGGCAGATCGGTCCACCCCGTCGCCGGATCGCTCGGGGTTTCGGGCGGAATCACGAACAGGTCGCTCCCGTCTCGGGCGCGCCTGGATTCCTCAGCGGTGACCAGCGTCTCATGGAGTTTCTCGCCGGGGCGGATGCCGACCTCGTGGATCTCGCACCCGGGCGCCGTCGCCTCGATCAAGTCGACCACCTTGATGCTCGGGAGCTTGGGAACGAAGACCTCGCCGCCGCGCATGGCCTCGACCGACCGGCGCACGAGATCCACGGCTTCGCGAGCCGAGATCCAGAACCGCGTCATGCGGCGATCCGTCAGCGTTACGCGACCAGATTGGCGCTGCTCCAGGACGAGGGGAACGACACTCCCGCGACTACCCACGACGTTCCCGTAGCGCACGCACGCGAATCGGGTCCTGCTCTCGCCCACGTAGGCGTTCCCCTGGACGAACAGCTTCTCCGCGCACAGCTTCGTCGCTCCATAGAGGTTGACCGGATTCGCAGCCTTGTCGGTGCTCAACCCGAGTACGCGCTCGACGCCGCGCTCGATCGCGGCTTCGATCACGTTCTGTGCGCCGACGACGTTCGTCTTGATGGCTTCGAACGGATTGTACTCGCAGGCGGGTACCTGCTTGAGCGCCGCCGCGTGAATGACAACGTCGACGCCGGCGAACGCCCGTAGCAGACGAGAGAGCTCGCGGACGTCTCCGATCATGAACCTCAGGCGCTCGTCCGTCGCCGCGCGTGCGAACTCCCACTGCTTCAGCTCGTCCCTGCTGAGGATGCGCAGCGCACGGATCTTCTCGTACTGGAGGATGTGCTGGGCGAACGCCCTACCGAAGGTCCCGGTGCCGCCGGTGATGAGCACGGTCTTTCCGGTCCAGTTGAACGGAGCAGAGTTCTTCACGCACCGATACTAGGGAAATGAGCGTCGTCAATCCGCGCGGCCGCCGCAGTCCATAATTGGAGCCGTGATCGTGGTCCGCCCCTCTCGTTGACTCCGAAAATCCCGCACGTTCTCTACATCACGCAGCATGGGCTCGCGGCGCCGCTCGGGCGAGCACAGGTCGTGCCATACCTGCTGCGACTCTCGAACGAACGTCGCGCTCGCTTCACGGTCGTGTCATTCGAGAAGGATCCCCTGCCGGACGAGAAGCTCCGCGCCCGCATCGCCGCGGTTGGGATCCGCTGGATCGCGCTCCCCTACCATCGCGGCGCGCCGGCGAAGCTCTGGGACCTCCCGCTGGGCTTCGCCGTGGCTCTGATCAGCGTCCTTCGGGATCGTCCTGACGTGGTGCACGCGCGGAGCCACATGCCGGGCTCGATCGCTCTAGCGCTCCTGGGCACCGCACGCTTGCCCTTCATCTTCGACATCCTCGGGCTCCTCGCGGACGAGTATGCGGACTCGGGACATTGGCGTCGGGAGAGCTTCTTGTATCGGTCTACAAAGTGGCTCGAGCGCGTCCTGCTGCGCAGAGCCGCGGCGGTGATCACGCTGACGGACGCAAACGCGCGATCTCTGCGCCAGAGTGGCCTGATGCCGGCGCACGCGCCGCTGTTGATCCTACCGTGCGCGGTGGACTTAGAGAGGTTCATCTGCGGAGGGTCCGACGCGTTCCCGCGCGGCGGACGCCCAGTGCTCGTGTATTCGGGCGGCATCGGTCCGTGGTACCGGCCCGAGGCCATGGCGGCCTTCGCCGCGGCGGCGCGGCGGATCACACCGGATCTGAAGTTCCTCGTCCTGACGCGTGATGACACCCGCGTGCTTGAGGAGGCCGCGCGCGAGCATGGGATCCCCGCCGACGCGATCGAGATTCGCAGCGCCCATCCCGACGAGGTCGCCTCGCTCCTGTGCACCGCCGACGTCGGCCTCTCCTTCCGCACATACGGCCCGTCGACGGAGGGCGTGTCGCCGAACAAGTTCGGGGAATACCTCGCCTGTGGCCTCCCCGTCGTCAGCAGCCGCGGGATCGGCGACGTGGACGAAATCACCATCCGCGAACGCGTCGGCGCGATCGCGGAACGAGAGGAGACATCCGCCTACGAGCGGGCCTGGCGCGAGGTGCTCGCAGGCCTCGAGGACGACGCGACGGGCCTGCGCGAGCGCTGCCGGCGCGTGGCGCGCCAGGAGCTGTCGCCGGAGCGCGTGACCGACGGATACGCCGATCTCTATCGCGAGATCGGCAACGGCCGGGTGCACGCGTCCAGCGCTCACGATGCACGATGACGGGCGACGATCCTCGAGCGACCTTCCGCTCGTCTCGATCGTCACGCCGACCTACCAGAGTGCTCGCTACCTCGAACGGACGATCCGCTCCGTGCTGGAGCAGGACTACGAGCGGATCGAGTATCACGTGATGGACGGCGGTTCGACCGACGGCACGCTCGCGATCCTCGAACGGTATTCGGACCGCCTCGCCTCGTGGACGAGCGCACCGGACGCCGGCCAGGCGGACGCGGTCCGGAGAGGCTTCGAACGCTGCACTGGCTCGATCCTGGCGTACCTGAACGCCGACGACTGCTATGTCCCGGGAGCGTTACGACGGGTGGTCGAGACGTTCCGCCAGACTGGCGCCGATCTCGTCTTCGGCGACGTCCGCCTAGTGGACGAGCGCGGAGAGCGGATCCGCGACCTCAAGTTCACCGACTTCGATCTCGAGACGTTCCTCTACGAGGGCGGCAACGTGAACCAGGCGGGGGCATTCTGGACGCGCGATATCTACACGCGCGTCGGCGGCATGGACCCGACGTTCCGATTCGCGCTGGACAACGACTTCGTTCTCCGGGCAGCCGAGGTCGGGCGGCTCGTTCATCATCGGGGTATCGTCGCGGAATTCCGCATCCACGCCGCGTCGAAGACGTCGACGATCTGGAGTGTCGGTCTGGCTGAGTGGGAGCGGATCCGGCGTCGCCATATGGATCCTTCGCTCCCGCCCTGGCGCGAGCGGATGATCCGAGCGCGAGCACAGCTTCGCCGCGCCGGGGGCTACATCAAACAGGGCGACGCGGACTACATGCTGCGCGGCCTGCTTCGGCGGGTCCTGCGGCGTCCCTAGGTGGTCGTGACCGATCGGCGTCCGGCTATCGAGGGCGGCACTCCTGTCCGCGAGCGCCCGCTTCCTTACGGTCGCCACAGTGTCGATCAGGCCGACGTGGACGCGGTGACGGGGGTCCTTCGCGGCGACTGGCTGACAACCGGCCCGGCGGTGGATCTGTTCGAGGAGAAGCTCCGCGAGGTGATCGGAGCGGCCCACGTCGTCGCGGTGAACTCTGGCACCGCGGCACTCCATGCGGCATGCGCGACACTGGACTTGCGGCCGGGCGATGAGGTCATCGTCCCCTCGCTCACGTTCGCTGCCTCGGCGAACGCCGTCCTGTACGTCGGCGGGACGCCGGTCTTCGCGGAGATCGATCCGCGAACGTTCCTGCTCGATCCCGCCGACGTAGCACGCCGGATCAGCGAGCGGACACGCGCGATCATGCCGGTGCACTTTGGCGGGCTCCCGGTCGACGTCGACGCGTTCGATCGTCTGGCTCGTCCGCAGAACGTCGTGATCCTCGAGGACGCGGCGCACGCTCTCGGCGCCATGGCGGGCGGGTCCGCGGTGGGCGCGTCCTCCGAGCTCGCCACGTTCAGCTTTCACCCTGTCAAGCACGTCACGACCGGTGAAGGCGGCGCTATCGCGACCCGATCGGAGGAGCGCGCCAATCGGATGCGGCGCTTCCGCAACCATGGCCTCGACTCCGAGGTGCGCGGTCGAGAGCAGCGGGGGGCCTGGGGATACGACCTCCTGGAGCTGGGGTTCAACTACCGGCTGAGCGACATAGGCGCGGCGCTGGGAGTGAGCCAGCTGACACGACTGCAGGACGGTCTGACGCGGCGGCGCGCGCTCGCGCGGATGTACCTGCATGGCCTTGCCGACGTCCGAGAGATCGTGCCGCAGGTCGTCGCCGACATCAACCGTCACTCGTGGCATATCTTCCCCGTGCTCGTGGGCGATGGCCTGCGGATCGACCGAGACGGTTTCGTCAGAGCGCTACGCGCTGAACGGATCCTCGCGAACGTGCACTACGCGCCCACGCACCTCATGCGCCTGTATCGCGAGAAGCTCGGCTGCCGACCGGGCATGCTTCCCGTGACCGAGCGGGTGACCTCGCGGATCATGACGCTGCCCCTTTACCCCACGATGACGGACGACGACCTGGCGTCGGTCGTCGAGGCCGTGCGCCGCATCGTTGACTTCTACCCCTCGTAGGATGGCTCCCCTGAAAGTCTGCGTGATCGGAATGGGCAAGATGGGCCTGTCGCATGCCTCGATCCTGTCCACCATGCCCGAGGTCGAGCTTGTCGGCTGCGTCGATCCGGATCCGGCCGCCGAGAAGCTCGCGCGCAGCGTCGGTGCGCGCGCGCCGTTCTTCCGTTCGACCGCGCTGGCGTTCGAGCGAAAGCCGGCCGCTGCATTCCTGTGCGTGCCCTCCCGCGCTAACCTGAGCGTCGCGAGGGACTGCGTCGCGCGTGGCGCTCACGTGTTCGTGGAGAAGCCGCTCGCTCACAGCCTGCCCGCGGCGCGAGAGATGCTGGCTCTCGAGGAAGGGCGGCCGGATCTAAGGTTTGGCGTCGGCTTCATGGGCGCTCACATCGGCACGTTCGCGAAGGCGCGCGAGCTGCTGGCTGCCGGCGCCGTCGGGCGGATCCTGCGGGCCTGCTGCCGCGTGGAGTACGGCCTCGTGTTCAGTCACCAGGAGCAGTGGCTGTTCAAGAAGGACGCCGCGGGCGGCGGCGCCGCAATGTCCATCGGGAGCCACGCGATCGTCCAGATCCACCGGCTTCTCGGCCCGGTGTCTGCGGTCGAGTCCAGCGTCTGGTTCTTCACGTCGGGGAACGAGGTCGAGGACTCGGGGGTGGCACAACTGCGCCTCACGAGCGGCGCCGAGGTCGAGCTCCACTACGACTGGAGCGCGGCGAATCGTCCGCAGTCGATGGTCTCGCTCGAGATCTCCGGCACGGCCGGGACGCTCCGGGTCAGCATGGCCTGGCTCGAGGTCGAGTCGGCGGGGCAACGGACGGCAACGCACGTCAGTGAGCTGCCCGATCCGGCCAGCGTGTTCCTTGGGGTCGACGGCCACTACAGCGCGGACGCCGAGTTCGTGCGTCGATGCCTCGCCGGGGGCACGCCCGCGGTCAGCTGGGCCGACGCTTATCACGTGCAGCAGGTCATCCACGCGATCTACGACTCGGCTCAACGGAAGACCCAGGTCGCGCTCGAATGACGGAGATCATCATCGATCTCGACGCCTACACCAAGCCCGAGCTCAGCGGATACCGCGAGCCACCGATCGCAGCCCACGTCGTGCGGCTACGCGCGCTCGTCTCGCAGCTGCTTGAGCTCGGTTTCACGAAGTTCCTCTCTCCCCCGGACCCACGGATCCTGAACATCCTGTCGCAGCTTCGACGCCGGTATCCGTTCGAGGTCGTGCCACTACTCGTGGACGCTGGGCGCCACAGCCGCGAGATGCAGACGTACGGTCTCATCGGGTTCGCTCGGCGGCGACTCTTCGCGGCCGGACCCGTCGGGGGAATGCGGACATCGCTCGAGGCCCTGCCGCGCGTCGTATCCATCCTTCGCAGGGACTACGTGGACGGGAGCCTCTTCCTGGCGGCGCTAGAGTTGACCGAATTCGCCCGTTTCCTTCCGAGGCGCGCGTTGCTGCACCCGAACTCGGCCGATCTGGCAACAGCCAACCGTAACCATCGCCTGTTCCAGGGGTTCGCGAGCATGCTCCGGAAGCGTGGCGTCGCGCCCGGCATCATGACGAACAATGCCGGCTGGCTGGTGCCCCTACTCGACGAGTGGGGCCTTGCGATGACCGTCGCAACGCCGGTCACCGCCAGTGGCTACCACATGAAGCCCACTCGAGAGGCCTGCATCGTTTCAGCGCGGCACTCCCGATGCGATTTCATCGCCGTGCTGCCGGCGCGCGGCCGGATCGAAGACGCGGACGATCTGCCGGCGAGCGCGGTGATCGCCTCGCCCGCTGATGCCGTCGCGGGATTGACGCTCTTGGACTCCGCCGCTCGATGAGACAGATGTGTCCGTGACCGGCGACGAAGCGCCGCTGCTCAGCGTTCTGATCCCTGTGTTCAACGAGGAGCTGACGATCGCCGAGCTGATCGATCGAGTCGACGCGGTCGCGATCGACAAAGAGATCATCGTCGTCGACGATGGCTCCACGGATCGCACGGCCGAGATTCTGCACACGAAGAGCGCTCGGCTGCGGCGGATCCACGAATCGCGGGTGAACCTCGGAAAGGGGCTCGCGATCCGCATCGGGCTCACCTACGCCCGGGGCAGCGTTGTCGTGATCCAGGACGCCGACCTGGAGCTCGATCCGGAGGAGTACCACCTGCTCGTGGGTCCGATCCTGCGCCATGAGACCAACGTCGTCTTCGGCTCCCGCTTCAAGCGACCGCATGGCCAGCGGACTCCGCTCCGCTACGCCATCGTGAACCGGCTCCTCACGTCAGTCGCGAATGTCCTCTACCGGACCGCTCTCACGGACTGCCTCACCGCGTACAAGGTCTGTCGGACCGAGGTGCTGCGAAGTCTTCTCCTCACATCGCGGGGATTCGAGATCGAGGCCGAGCTCACGGCGAAGCTCGCACGCACGGGGGAGCGCATCGTGGAGGTCCCCATCTCGTACCTGCCGCGCCCTGCCGCGCAGAAGAAGATCCGCTGGCAGGATGCGTTCGTCATCGCCGCCACACTCGTTCGATACCGCTTTTCGAGCGACCGGTCACCCACGGCCAATAGGATCAGACAGTGATGCCCTCGGCGTTCAGGAGCTGATCCAGCTCCTTCGTTGACAGGCGCGACGCGTCGGCGGACGAGAATGGCCCGACCGGGTGCAGCGTCGGTCGCCAGGGCGTGATGATGAATCTGTCTTCCTCGCGCCGCGTGAACGGCGCCTCGGTGCGCGCGATGAGATCTTCGTGCAGCTTCTCGCCAAGGCGCATGCCGACGACGCGCGTCGCGACGCCGAAGCGCTCGCGGAACACCTGCGCGAGATCCGCCAGCAGGTAGGAAGGCATCACGCGCGCGAGGATCTGCCCGGGACCATCCGTAACGGTCGCCTCGAGGACAAGGTCGACGCCTTCCTCCGCGAGCATGACGAACCGCGTCATGTCGGGATCGGTCACCTCGATATCGCGACCTTCGCGCGCGATCCGCAGCCAGATCGGTACGACGGACGCGGTGCTCCCCCAGAAGTTCCCGCAGCGAACGACCGTGAACACGGCTCCGCTCTGCGCCTGCGCGTCACAAACGATCCGCTCGACCAACGCCTTCGTCATGCCGTACACCCCGACCGGGTTCGAAGCCTTGTCCGTGCTCACCGCGATGAAGCGCTCGAGCGTCGGGACCGAGACGGCAGCATCGATCAGGTTCTTCGAGCCAACGATGTTCGTCTTGACGGCCTGATAGGGTTGCTGTTCGCAGAAGTTGACGTACTTCATCGCCGCGAGGTGAAAGACGATGTGGACGCCGTCCACCGCTTGGCGGGCGATGAAAGGATCGGCGACATCGCCGGAAACGAACTCCAGCGGCACCGCGGAGCCACGGAAGAGCTGCTCGACCTGGCTTCGACGGACTTCGGATTGGGACAATATCCGTACCGCCGCCGGCCCGAGCGCCAAGAGTCGACTCACAAGCGCATGCCCTAGGAAGCCCGTGCCTCCTGTGACGAGGACGACGCGATCCCCGATCGAGGCGGCGGCATCGCGGGCGACGCGCGGCGTCACAACGGGGGCGCTAGTCACTCGAGGGTTGGACGCTCGACACCGCGGAGCAGTCGAAAAGTCGGATCGTCGCACGGTCCGTTCGCACGCAGCCGGCGAGAAGGTCACGCTCGATCCGCGACTCGCTGCTCTGCCGGACCTTGAGGACGACGATCTTGCCGGCGACGTCGCTCCGCCCGAGGTCCTCGTACCGGCCGTTCCTTCGGGCCTGCAAGATGCTGAGGTCGTAACTCTGGGTCACAGCCTCCAAATCGTACGCCGAGCCGAGGTAATACCGGACGATGTGGGCGCCGTCCACGAGGGTCGGGCGTCCACGGACTTGCTCGCGTAGCCAATCGATGTCGGCTCGCCAGGGGTCTGCGCCGTCCGGCCACCGTTCCGGCGGAATCGCGGCGATGGTCAGCAGCGCCGTCGCCGCGAACAGCGTTGCTGGCCATCGACCGAGACGGCCGGCGGCGACGCCCACGACCGGGATCGCGGCGGCGGACGCAGGGCCGGTGTACTCGGGCTGGATAGCGAATCGCGCGAACGCCGCCGCGTAGATTGCACACAGGAGCGCGTAGACGCGCCAGTGCGGCCGCGGAGCGCCCAAGCGCCAGAGCACGACAGCGGCTAACGGCACCATCACGAGCGTCGGCAGGAGCGCGGCAGAGCTCCGGGGAAGCCAGATCGCGATGTCCGCGTACTCCTGCCCCAATCTGACGCGATAGAAGAGCATCGCGGCGAGCTTGATCAGAGAGATCGACACGACGGTACCGGGCCACGCGAGGAGCACGACTGCCACGCCGACCGCGCACGCGACGACGAGCTGGCGTCGCGTCGCCGTGCTCGCGGGGACTAGCCTGCGGCGCAGGAGGTACGCGAGCGCGACCCCCAGCCAAAGCACGACGGCGGACTCCAGCGTGAGCAGGGCTGCTCCGAGGCTGCACCCCACGGCTGCGGCGCGCATGGTGGTCCCCTTCTCGAGCCATCGCGCGAGAAGCATGGCCGTCACCACGATCCAGACCGCGAACCAGCCATGCAGGCTGACGGACACGAAGAGCTGAAGGCAGAGCCAGGCAGAGAGCAACGCCACGACGAAGTATCCCGCGATGGTCGGCGCGCTCGAGAGCGACCGATAGGCCGCGGTCACGACCGCGATGAGCGCCAGTGCCCCGAGCAGTTGCGCCGCACGTACACGATGTTCGTCGATCGGAATCTGATCGCCGGCGATCGCGGCGATCAGGTACACAACGAACGGCGGATGGAACCGAAGGATCAACGGATCGGTGGCTTCGTCGTATCCGGACGGTAGCGTCGGCTCGGTGCCGGTCTGTTTCGCGAACGCGAAGCGTAGCCAATCGACCGGCGAGAGACTTCCCCGTTCGACGGCGTTGGCGATGATGCCCGCCTTGGCCGCGTTCGCATAGTTGACCTCGTCCCAACTGAGTATCTTGCCGTGTGCCGGCCACAGCGCTACGACCACAGCGACCCACGTGACCAGTACGAGGGCGATCGTGGCCGCGCGCGATCGCGCATCGAGAGATCCCCGCATCATCCGGTCATTGGCGCATCGGCGTCACATCCGCGATGCGCCCGTTGGTGATCTCCACATCCGCGCCGGACGGGACGGTCGTCGATCCGTCGATGATGTCACCGACGACCCGAGCGACCGCCTCGGGGCTCTGCTGAGCCCGTGCGTCGTCCTCTCCGAAGAGCATGGAGCGCATCGGTGTCGCGATGCCCGCCGGGGACACGCTCACGCAGACGAAGTCCCCCGCCGTCGCCAGCTCCTTCGCGACGGCCTGCGTGAGCCCGCGGACGGCCATCTTCGTCGCGGAATAAAGGGCCAATCCGGAGTGCACCTTCGACGCGGCGCGTGAGGACACGTTCACGATCCGACCCCGCGATCGGCTCCGCATGAGCGGGATGACGGCGCGCATGAAGTAGAAGGCGCCGCCGACATTCGTATCGACGTACCGCCGGAACGCGTCGTCGTCAACGTGCTCGATGTCCCGGTACGCATCGACCCACCCTGCGTTATTCACCAGGATGCTGATCGGGCCAGACGTCCGCTCTACCTCCGCGACGAACGACGACACCTCGTCCGATCGACGCACGTCGACCACGTCGACGCCGGCCTCAGGATGGAGCGCGCAAGATCGGGCGATGGCGCCGCGGCGGGTGAGCTCCTGCACGACGGCGCGCCCGAGGCCGCGACCTCCGCCGGTGACGATCGCGACCGCGCCGTCGAGCCGCACCACCACGACCCTCTAGAAGGGCTCGACGCGGACCGTGTCTTCCTCGTACCCCGCTGTCCCTCTTGCGAGCGTTGTCAGGTCGATCATCGATGACGCCTCGAGCGCACGGAACACGTGCCTCGTCAGCGCGGGGACCGTCACGAGGTCGCCGGGACGCAGCACATGCGTCTCGACGGAAGCGCGAGCGTCATTGGCCCTCGTCCGGAGCTCGATCCTTCCCGACAGTACGTAGGTGTGCTGGATCGAGCGCTTGTGGTAATGATTGCCTCGCACGGCGCCGTCGGTGAACGTGACCATCCCGATGTGATGGACCTCTTCCTCAATGAGGTCGTAGATCTCACCGCGCCCATCCGTGAAGGCCGGCTCGGGTCGCGAGATCACCACACTGCCCATTCGCGCATCATCTCAGGTGCGCTCGAGGAGCGCGAGGGTGCGCTCTCCAGTCATCCCGTCGGTGTACGTCCGCATCTCCGCCGTTCGGATGTTCCCGCGCGGGGCCGCGAAGTCCGCGATGTGTCGGATCGTGGCGGCGACCCCTTCCCCCTCATTCCCCTCATAGATCAGGTACCGCCAGGGCAGCCGGTCCAGTGCGGCCGGCCAGCCGACCTGCAGCCTCGTCGACAGGAACGCGACGATGCCCTCCTCGCGCGCCGTGTCCCTGATGTGCTCCGGTACGTCGCTCAGAAGATCCTCTCGCTTGGCCAGGTCGGCTCCGGTGAGAGAGAACCTCGTGCACCCGAGCGCCAGAAGCATCTCGTCGGCACGCGATACGACGGGCGGCAGGTCCCAACCGTGCACCCAGCGCGCGCCCGCGTGGAGGAAGTAGGCCGACATCAGGCCGAGATTGCACCCGACGTCGAACACAACCTTGCCGGCGGGGTCCACCTGCTCTCGCGACAACAACGAGAGGATCGAATCGGCGCGTAGTCGGGTGTCGCGGCGCGCGGGCAGCGCGACCCCGGGGACGCGCTGGTACAGGTACTTGCCGCCGAGAAGGGCGGTCGTGTACCCGAAATGCGTGTCGTCCACGGACGACAGCGCCACGCGCTCCACGAATCGGTCGTACCGATCCGGGACGAAATGTCCCATATCCACGTACACCGTCCGGGACCGGGCGTCGTCATGGATGACATTCCCGTTGCAGTCCGGGCACTGGAAGTCGACGTGGTCCAATCCCTTCCAGATCCAGCTCGTGAGGCGGACCGGACCGACCTCAAGCTCCCGCGCGATCCTCCCGACGAGGTCGCGGCATTCCGTCATCGAAGGCGTCCGCCCCGGCACGTGCTCGACGACATACGCGGGCCACAGCTGTCCGGAGCCATCCTCGAGCTCGAGGAGGTCGAACAGCCGAGGACCGATGCCTCGGCCGAAGAAGTAGTTGTACACGAGGATCTGCTCGCGATGCGTCGACCACAGTCGATCCTGCAGCTTCGTCCCCGCCTCATCGAACGTCAGGGTGGGCGACCCGATCCCCCCCGGCTTACGGGCGATCCGCAATCCGGCGCTCGCCGGGTACCCCCGCGCGAGATCGGCGAGCTCTGAAGCGCGCCAGCGGGACGGCGAGAGGTACGTCGCGGTCCTCCCGCTGGCGGTCGTGAGCGCGTCGATCCAGCTCGCGAGTTCCAGAGGTGCGTCACCCGCCCACACCTCTGAAAGGCGGACCCGCGAGGTCCGCTGGATGGGCAGCATGATCTCCCACTGGCGGCGCCGGACCAAACGCTGCGCGACGAGCTTGAGTCCCGCGCGCCGGAGGGTCCGCAGCTCGCCGAGCACCGGATAGACGACCCTCTGCATCCCCGCGTACTGATCCGGGAACCGCCGTCGCGCCGCCGACTTCAGGCGGTGCGCGATGGACACGTGCGTCGATTTCACGTCGTTCGCCATCGCGATCCGTCGGGAACGGTGATCCTCCGGCCGGGATCGGTCATCGTGATCCGGCCCTGACTGCGCAACAGGTCGATCTCGAAGAGGCATCCGCGTCGGCGGAGACCGTCGATAGGATAGCGCCATGAAGGTCGTGATCCTGTGTGGCGGCGCGGGGAGCAGGCTCGCCGAAGAGACCCAAGCCGTACCGAAACCAATGGTCGAGATCGGCGGTCGTCCGATCCTGTGGCACATCATGAAGCTGTACGCCCACCATGGTTTCACCGAGTTCATCCTGTGCCTTGGATACAAAGGCGACCTCATCCGAGAGTTCTTCCTGCAGGAGCATGGCTGGCGCGTCGTGCTCGCGGAGACGGGCCTGGGCACGCCGACCGGGGGCAGGATCAAGGCGATCGAGCGCTACGTGCGCGGCGAGACCTTCCTCGCCACGTACGGCGACGGCGTCGGCGACGTCCGCATCGACCAGCTCGTGTCGTTCCATCGGTCGCACCGACGGATCGCGACGGTGACGGGGGTCCATCGCCCGCCGCAGTTCGGCGAGATGGACGTCGACGGCGACCGGGTCGTCGGATTCCACGAGAAGCCGCCGGTCGGGACCGGCTGGGTGAACGGGGGATTCTTCGCCTTCGAGCCCGCGGTCTTCGCGTACCTGGACGCCGAGATACCGCTCGAGAGGGGGCCGCTGGAGCGGCTCGTCCGTGAGGAGCAGCTGATGGTCTTCCGCCATGAAGGGTACTGGCATCACATGGACACGATCCGTGACCGGCAGATCCTCGAAGAGCAATGGGCCACCGGTACGCCGGGATGGAAGGTCTGGTGAGCGCCTGGCGCGGCCGGTGCGCCTACGTCACGGGAGCCACGGGTCTGCTCGGCGGGTGGCTCGTCGGGGAGCTGCTCCAGCGCGGCGCGAACGTCGTCGCGCTGATCAGGGACGACGTGCCGAGCTCCTACCTGAGATCCGAGGGCCACGAGCGACGGTGCGTGACGGTTCGGGGCTCGGTCGAGGACCTCTCGCTGGTGCGGCGCGTCCTGGCGGAGTACGGCGTCGACACGATCTTCCACCTAGCCGCGCAGACCCAGGTCGGCGCCGCCCACGAGGCGCCGTACGCGGCGCTCGAGACGAACGTGCGCGGGACATACACGCTCCTCGAGGCGGCTCGCCTCGGGACCGCCCAGGTTCGTGCGGTGGTGGTCGCCTCGTCGGACAAGGCATACGGCGAACAGGCGTCCCTCCCCTACACGGAAGAGATGCCCCTGCTCGGCTCGAACCTCTATGACGCGTCGAAGGCCGCGGCTGAGGTGCTCGCTCGTGCCTATGCCCGCGCGTACGAGTTGCCGATCGTCGTCGCCCGTTGCGCGAACCTCTTCGGCGGCGGCGACCTCAATTGGGCCCGGCTGATCCCGGGGACGATCAGAGCGGTCCTCCAGGGTAAGCGGCCGGTGATCCGGAGCGACGGGCTGATGATCAGGGACTATCTATACGTCCGCGACGCCGCGATGGCCTTCGTCCGCCTGGCCGAAGAGGCGTCGACCGTCACCGGTGAGGCGTTCAACTTCGGTCTCGAACGACCGCTGACGGTCCTCGAGGTGGTCGAGAAGATCGGGGAGGTGACGGGAACGCGGATCGACCCGGAGATCCGGAGCGAGGCACGGGGCGAGATCCAGCGGCAGTACCTCTCGGCGGCGCGCGCACGGGAACGCTTCGGCTGGCGGCCGCTGGTCGGGCTCGAGGACGGACTGCGAGAGACGGTGGCCTGGTACAGGAGCTACTTCGGGAGAGGTGCCTAGCGCCGTTCAGCCTGGGTCTGATCTCTCCGCGACAGCAACGGATGCTGCGTCGCGAGGTCCGCCTGCCTCTGTCGGTGATAGTCCATGGGAGACCTGCCGAACAAGGCTCGGTGGGGAAGGATCCGCAGCCAGAGGAGAAACGCCAGCGCGATAACGCCGTCCTGCCAGGTCAGCTTCTTTCCCTCCGCGCGGCTCCGCGCGTAGTAATCGATCGGGACTTCATGGATCCGGTAGCCGAGCCGGACGACCTTCGTGGTCACCTCGGGATCGAATGTAAACCCCCGGGATCGGATGTGCAGCCTCTTCCAGAGGTCACTCCGGAGCAGCTTGAACGCGGTCTCGATGTCGCGGATGTAGCAATTGTTGAGGATGTTGCAGAAGTTCGTGACGAGAGCGTTCCCGATCACGAACCAGAACCCGTACGCCGTGGCGCCAGCGAATCCCCGAAGCCCGTAGACGGCATCCGCGCGTCCGTCGAGCAGCGGCTCCAGCAAGCGCGCGTAGTCACGCGGGTCGTACTCGAGATCGGCGTCTTGGACGATAGCGTATGGCAGCGAGATCTCAGTGATCGCCCGCTGGATCGCGCCCCCCTTCCCTCGATTCGGGGAGACCCTGATGACCCGCACACGTAAATCTCGCGCAGCGCATTCCTCGAGGATCTCTCCACTCCGGTCCGTCGATCCGTTGTCGACCGCGATGACCTCGCCGACCTCGGGGCGCGCCAGCACATGGTCCAGGATGAGTCCGAGGGTCGCCTCCTCGTTGTACACCGGCATCATCACGGACAGGATCCCCCTGGCGCGGGGATCCTCCGCATGCTCGTCAGGGTCGTAACGGAGAAGGGTCACATCGACGAGTCTAGATTTCCGTGCGGAGCGGACGGCCCAGACAGTACGAACATCCCCGTCCGTGAAGGCGGCTCGGTCGCAAGACGACGACCCGCCTCACAGCATCTGCGGTCGAGGGATCGGGACGATGAACCGTCCGCCAAGCTCCTTGTACTGCCGCATGTTCGACATGATCTCGGTCGCGAAGTTCCACGCCAGGATAATCGCGTAGTCGGGACGCGTCTCGTAAAGCATCTCGTCGGTAACGATCGGGATGTGCGTCCCCGGCGTGAGCCTACCCACTTTGAGGCCTGACTTCTCAGTGATGTACGAAAGGAACGAGTTGTTGATGCCGCAGTAATTAAGCAACGTGTTCCCTTTGGCCGGAGCGCTTATCCCGACGATCGTCTTCCCGGCATCCTTCAGCTCGACCATCAGCCTGGTCAACGCTACGCGATGCTGTTGCACGCCGGCGGCGAAGCGATTCAGCGTCGCAGTGTCGTGGAGCTGCGCGAACTCCTCCCTTGCGACGAACTCGCCGACGCGGGACGTCGTGCGGCGCTCGCCGGGTCGGGCAACGAACAATCGCAGGCTGCCTCCATGGATCGAAGTGAACTCGCAATCAAACAACTCCATGCCCAAGCGCCGGAAAAATCCGATCAGAGGTCTTACCGAAATAAACGAAAGATGCTGGTGATAGATGGTGTCGTACTCGAGGTTCTGCACAAGGTTGAGCAGGTACGGTGCCTCGATGACCAGAATCCCGCCTGGTGCGACGATCAGGTCGACCGCCCGCACGAACTCATCGAGATCGTCGATGTGAGCGAAGACATTCGTTGCCGTGAGCACCGCGGCTCGTCCGCGGGTCTCTCGCGCCTCCGCTGCGGTCTCAGGGGCGAATAGCTTCGGAATCGTCTCGATACCCATGCCGATCGCGGTCTGGATAGGGATCGGCGCAGGGTCGAACCCGAGGACCCGAAGCCCCGCTTCGCGGAAATACGAAAGCAACAGCCCGACATTCGAACCGATGTCCACCGACAGGGCGCCTTGGCCGATTTGGAAGCGGTCCACTACGGTTGCAGCCAGTTCCTCGAAATGAGCGCGCCCCGTCCGCGTGATCGACGACTCGTAGAGGTAGTTCTCGCCGTAGAGGTACTCGGGGCGAACGATGTAGTTGAGCTGTACTTGCCCGCATTGTTCGCAAATCGCAACGCGTAGAGGGAACTGATGCTCGGGCTCCGTCACCGACTCGGGACGAAGAAAGTTGTCAGAGTGCGGTTGCATGCCCAGGTCGAGGAACTCGACGAGCCGTGCGCTGTGACACAGGCGGCAGTCGCTCCGAAAGTACCCCAAGGGACCGCTCCGGCGCAGCGGGACAGTGGTGGCGGAAAGAGCGGACACTCAAATCAACTCTACACAGCCGTGGGTGCGGGCTGCTACGGATGCGCGCGACGGACGAGACCGGGCAGACGACGGCGCCACCGGCGCACCGCTCGCCGTAGTGAGTCCGCACGGGACGCGGGGATCTCGACGATCCTGGCCGCACTCAGCCTGTCGAGAGCCGGCAGGGTCCGGTCGAGGCGAGATGCCATCGACTGCATGAAGCCGAGATAGGCGGAGGCGGTCGGGTACTCCCAATATTGCTGACACATGCTCCACATGGCATTCGCGGCGAAGCGATTGAAGACCGGATCATCGTGGTTGTCGTACCAACCGAGCAGATCCGGGTAAGGCTCCACAGGCACGGTCCTGTCGAACACGCCGCGATCAGCTGCGATGCCGTAGAAGTCGTCGTCGGAGAAGGCAAGGTCGGGCTCATGGTTGAAGAGCCGATCCATGACCCCATCGAGGTCGGTCTCCCGCTCCAGTCTTCGCCACAGCGTCGCCAAGTTTGAGGTCGAGTACATCTGGACACCCGAGATGTGCCGGTGGAAGGTGTCCGACGATGCCTCTTCGAGCACGCCCTCGCAGCCAGGGAGATGCTCGAGGACGAACGCGGCGCCACGGTAGATCCTGTATTCCCACTCCGACTTGCGACTGCTGGGAACCCAGTAGAAGCATCGCGGTCGGCCGCTTGCCGGGTCGAACAACTTGCTCTCGTCCCAGTTGTCGAACACGAAGACCTCGCTGTCGAAGATCAGCACGTGCTCGGCATCGACGTATCGATCTACGGAGAGGTTCAAGAACATTTGAAGGTACCAGCCTGCCTCTCGGTACTTCTTGGTCCACTCGAGGCGCGGCATCCGACCAGTGAGATCGACATCCCGCTCATCGATGTAGACGGCGCCGAGGTCGCGGAGGACCCGGGCCTCCGTTGGGTCAAGATTGCCGACGACGATCCGCGGCGTGTCACTCATCTCGCGGAGCGTCAGGAGCAGCATTTGGGCGGTCAAAAGATGCGCGCGCGAAACCGGGAACATGTACGCAAGTCCGCCCGGAACGCGAAATGCCTCTGACAGGGCTAGGGAACTCCCCTGGTCACGGCCGGGTCCCGTCTACGCAACGCCTCCCTTGAGGATATCGGAGCCCGCGTTCAGGGAACCCCGACGGCGCGTCGTGAGGCGTGTGCCAAGAGCAGATCATCGATGGTCTCGCAGACATAGTCGATGTCGTCGAGGCTGAGATCGGGGTGGCAACCGACATAGAAGCCGCGCTCTTCGACCGCCGTGGCGACCGGATACCCGGGGCGCAGGTCGCCGAACATCCGCAGGTACGCGGGCTGGGATAGCAGCGGCATGAGCGGTCGTGTCTCGATGCCGCGGGCCTCGAGGTGGTGCACGAGGTCGTCGCGGCGGAGCGGATGCCGGACGACGATTGGATACATCATGAAGGCGTGCTCTGTGCCGGGGCGCACGGCGGGGAGCTGCAAGAGCTCCTCGTGCCGGCGCAGCCTCTGCGTGAGCCGGTCGGCCCGCTCGCGCCGCGCGGCGAGCGCGGACTCCCACCGCTCGAGCTGCGCGAGGCCGATGGCCGCCTCGAACTCGGTCGCGCGGTAGCTGTACCCGACGTCCACGAAGCGGAAACGGCGATCCACCACGTCGAAGAATCCCGCATCCTCCAGGCGGTCGTCGTCAATAGAAAGGTAGACGGCATCGCGGCCGTGGTTGGCAAGACTCTTCATGCGCACCGCGAGGTCCGGGTCATCGGTCGTTGCGAACCCGCCGACGCCGGTGGCCAGGAGGTGCGCGACGTAGGTTGAGAAGCATGAGGCATCGCCCCACGAGCCCGTGACGCGGCCCTTGTAGCGGACGAACATCGTCTCGCACGAGTCCTCGACCACGGCGAGCCCATGCGCCTTGGCCACGTCCATGATCGGGTCCATGTCGCAGGGTTGGCCGAAGAGGTGGACGGGCATGATCGCGCGGGTACGCGGAGTGATCCGCGCCTCGATGGCGGAAGGGTCGAGCTCGTAATACAGCGGATCGATCTCGACGAAGACCGGCCGCAGCCCGTTCTGGATGACGACGTTCGAGCTGGCGACGAAGGTCAGAGCCGGCACCAGCACCTCGTCGCCGGGCCGCCAGCCGTGCTTGAGCCGGAGGGCATCCACCGCCACCTGGAGGGCCGAGGTCCCGCTGTTCATGAATATCGCGACGCGCCGCTCGTGGGCGCGCGCAAAGGCTCGTTCGAAGCGGCGCGTCAGAGGTCCGTAGGTGAGGCGCATAGTCCGAAGCACCTCGCCGACAAGCTCGCGCTCGCGCTCCCCAATTGAGACGTTGCCGACCGACACCGAGCGCCGTGCGAGCCCGCGTTCCACGGGACCGTCGCCGCCTGCTAGAGGACCGGGCCCTACGGATCTTGTCACCTGCAGCGGCGACCTCGCTTTCGGCTGGCTGAGCGCCCGAGCATAACGAATCGGATCGAATGCACCCGCGTCGTCGCGGAGACGTGCCCGATCTCGTCGTCGGCCGTCATACGGTCCGATCGACCGGGCGCGCGGCCTCAAGTAGCTCGCTGTCGTCGGCTGAGAGGGCATGGCCCGCGAGCGATCGATACAGGGCTCGGTACGTCCGCGCCGAAACGACCGGATCGAAGTGCACCAACCGTAGGCGGCCCTTCCGAATGAGCCGTTCCCGAAGTCCCGCGTCTGTCCAGATGCTGACCATCGCGTCCGCGATCGAGTTGACCGAGGTAGCGTCGAACAACACGGCAGCGTCCGCCGCGATCTCGCGAAGGCCTCCGGACTCAGACGACGCGACAGCAAGATCGTCGGCGAAGGCCTCCAACAGCGGGAAGCTCGCGCCCTCGTGAAGACTGGGAAAGATGAGGCCGCGGGCCAGGCGATAGAGTGCCCGTACTTCCATTGCCGTGACGTGCCCGACGAATCGGACCGCCTCCTCCAGGTCCAACTCCTTCAATCGCTGCTTGATGGCTGCAAAGTGCTCGGTCTGGGTTCCCGAACACACGATGGCAACGGACGTCGTTCGCCGCGCCTGCGCGACAGCTTCGAGCAGCCGCAGGTGGTTCTTGTGGGCCCAGGTGTGCGCCGGATACAGCAGGAAGCTCTCGGGCAAGCTGAAGCGCTTGCGGACGGCTCGACAGAAGGTCTCGGATGGCGGTTCGGCGAGCGCAGTCGGGACCGGACGCAGGATCGTGTAGACCTTCGCTGGCGGGAGCCCGAGCTCCGCGATCAGATCCCGACGTTCCCAGTGGGACGGCGCCACGACGGCGTCTGCCTCGTCACACGCGACGGTGTACGTCGCCTCTCGCCGGGCCAACTCGGAGGCGGTGAGCAGCTCGGGCAAATGCCGATGTTGCAAATCCATCGGTTCGAATATGCACGGCAGGCCTGTTCGGACGTACTGCTGGAACGGAAAGTGGACGACCTGAGCGCCGAGGGATTTGAAGAACGGGTCTGATAGCGGGGAAGGCACTCCGCGACTGGCTGGCGCGAACCGCGTCAGCCGGCGGGCCGTCGGGAGCAGCGACCCGGCTAAAGTCCGGACTCGAGCGCGCAAGCGCAGCCACCGCACGCTTGTCGGGTCTGCGAAGGAGTGTGGAGCGACGACGATCCGCGCGCGATGGCCGGTATGCGCAGCGACCCATTGCGGCGCGAGCGGCGATGTGACGACGAGGTAGCTATCCTCCGCGGGCAACCTGTTCAAAGCATCGACGAGGGCCGCGATGCCTCGCTCAGCGCCCGAACCGCTGACAACATCGAGCGCTGCATCGACGGCGACGATCATTCCCTCGCGCTCATGGCTCACCGCCGGACCACCACGGGACATACCCTAATCGGAGCGAGAGACGATGATCGCGTGCGCTTGTCAGCGTGCGCGCCCGTATCGTAGCTAAGGATGCCGTTTCGGACCGCCGCTCGTGTGATAGGCCGTCTTGCCACCCACTCCCTGACCTTCGCGTTCGGCCTGCTGGCACCCGTGCGTCTAACGCCGAGCGAGCGCGAGTTCATCGAGGCGAATCGAGCCCTGTGGCACGAAGTGTTCACACCAGCATCGACCAAGGGGGAGCTGCTAGTCGAGCCGATGTTCCATCCGGTGATACTGCATGGCAACGCGTCGTTCGCGGCGATCGCCTCGCGGGCGCGCGGACTCCGCCTTCTCTTCACTCTTCAATCACATGCTGACCGGCGCACGAAGGCACTCCTCAGCTCTTACGCGGGCGCTCGCTTCACGTATCTCTACTCACCGCGGACCGTACCTGCCTGGATCGCCGCTTGGCTCCGTGCGGGTCGCGTGTACCGGCGGCTTCGCGAGCCGCAGGAGATCCTCGAACTTTCCGAAGATGGCTATCGCTACGGGGACATCATCTATGACGCGTTGCTCGCGAGAGGCTACGCGACCGTTCGGGCCGTCGACTTCTGGACCCTTCTGACCCTTCAGCGGTACTTCTTCTACCAGGCCGCGATCGCCCGTATTGTGCGCGAGCACGACGTGCGCGCATACGTGACCACCCAGAGCTACATCGGTCTCCTGCTCGGCACGTTCGCACGGGCGCTGATGCGACGTCGGATCGAGGTGCTCGCACGGGTCACCACGCTCGACCTGATCGTCCGGCGGTCGCGGGGGCCGGAGGGGATCTGGCGATACGAGTTACGTCCAGACCCGCCGATCCTGGCCGCGCTCCTGGACGACCCAACCGGCGAAGCGATTCAGCACGCGGATCGACATATCGAGCAGCGCCTCGCGCAGGCCACGCGCGACCCGACGGCAAAGCTCCCATTTGACCGCAGTCGCCGCCTATACGTCGATCGAAAGACCTTTGCGACGCAACACGGATTGGACCCGTCTCGGCCACTCGTGTTCGTGATGCTCCATGCTTTCAACGACTACCCCCACTCGCATTTCCGTCGACCTCTGATGTTCCAAGATTTCTACGACTGGTTCGTTCAGACGGTTGACCGCGCGCGCGGCGTCACGTCGGTGAACTGGGTGTTCAAGGAGCACCCGGGAGCCGAGTACTACATCACGAGGGATTTCGACCTCCGTTCGTTCATGGGAAGCGTGACTGCGCCGCACATGCTCTTCTTGAGGAGCGATGCGGACTTCAACGCGGCGTCCATCCGGCACATCGGGCATGCGATCGTGACCTGCATCGGCACCGCGGGACTGGAGTACGCGTGCTTCGGGATCCCATGCGTGTTGGCCGGTGAGAGTCCGTATACGGGATACGACTTCACACGCGAACCAGCCGATCGCGACTCGTATTTCCGAGAGTTGGACGCGATCGCCTCGATCAATCGTCTCAGCGACGAGCAGATGCGCGTTGCGCGCCTGGTCGCCTGGTACGAGCTCGGGCTCGTCTACGAGATCCCGTACTTACTGGGGATCCCCTATATGGCGTGGCAGGTGGCTGATTTCAAGAAGATCGACGTCTGGCACGACGCTGCGGCCATCCTCCGCGCCGTTGATCGCGACGCTCTTCGACGTCAGATGCGGATGATCGCCGAGTTCCTCGAAAGCGATGAGCATCAGCTCCTCGACTTTGAGAAGTACCCGTTCTTGCGCGCGGCCGCCGTCGGTCCGGTCCCTACTCCGGTGACTCGCGTCTGATCGTGACCCACGGCAGCTGCGGTCGGAAGGCGATGGTGCTCAGGGTCCCGTAGAGCACGTCGTTGTACGGCTTGAAGCGGACTTCGAATGAGATGATCCCCTCGTAGGCGACGTGTTCCGTCTTGGTGTTAATGAGTTCTACGCTCACACGCACAGTTCGTTCGCCGAACAGATGCGGCGGCAGCTCTAGGGTCGAGCGATAATTTCCGACTGGAAACCGGAGCGAACGGGCCGCTTCGGGGTCGTCAGTGTTCTGGCTGCAGAGCAGACGTTTCCCCTCGTCGTCGACAATGAATACGACGATGCGGAGATCCGGGATAGTCGTATAGCAGCGGTAGTCGATCTGTATCTGGATTGGTTCATCAGAGCTAAACGACGACCGCGGGACTCCCGCCGCGTCAACGACCTGGATCGCGGAGCATCGCACTGTTGGAGCTCCGCGGTCAGTAAGACCCGTTAGCGTCCTATCAAGTTCGTCCTTGCCGACCGAGGCGGCGATGGGAGTCGCGTGGCTGAGGTACTCGTCCACAACGGTGCCCGCCGGTCCATCCATCACGACACGGCCGGAATCGAGCAGCAAGGCGCGAGCGCAGAGGCTGCGAATCGCCGTCATGTCGTGTGAGACCAAGACGATCGTCCTGCCATCGTGCGTCACCTGACGCATGCGATCCAGGCACCGCCGCTGAAACTCGGCGTCTCCCACCGAGAGCACCTCGTCGACGAAGAGGATCTCCGGCTCGAGATGGGCCGCGACCGCGAAGGCGAGGCGGACCTGCATGCCGGTCGAGAAACGTTTGATGGGTGTGTCGATGAACCGTTCGACCGCTGCAAAAGCCACGATCTCGTCGAACTTGCGGTCGATCTCGATCCGCCTCATCCCGAGGATCGCTCCGTTCAGATACACATTCTCTCGGCCCGTAAGCTCGGGATGGAAGCCGGTCCCCACCTCGAGGAGCGAACCGACCCTTCCGTACACGGACGCCTGGCCTTCCGTCGGTTCGGTGATCCTCGACAGGATCTTGAGAAGCGTGCTCTTCCCCGCGCCGTTCCGCCCGATCACGCCGAGCACCTCGCCACGAGACTGTTCGAAGGACACGTCGCGCAAAGCCCAAACGACCTGGTCGTCGCGATCGCGCGAGCGCACAGGTCGCATGAGCTGGGTCGCCGCATTCGTCAAGGACTCTCGGATGCTCCTGTAACCGGAGGCGCTACGGCCGAGCCGATAGCGCTTGCCGAGCCGATCGACGCGCAGGGCCACGCGGCTCACAGCGCGCTCAACGACCTCTCCTTGTTCGGCGAGCCGAGGGGAGCCCTGCCGAACACCGTGAGCACACGCCGTCCGAGAACGGCGAGGCTCGGGCCCGCCAGCAGGATTGCCGCCGGCACCGCCATGGCGCGATGCCGGAACAGCGTGCCGATGTTCCCCTCTCCGAGGGAGAGAAGCAACAGGAGTGCGCCCAGGAAGAGCACCTCGGGAAGGAACCACTCCCACCGGCGACGCTGGATCCACAGCGTTCTGAGCAAGGCTCCCAGGATCACGTACCAGAGCAGCATCTCCGGCATCGCCGCGAGCTCCGGCGCGGACTGGATCGCCCACGGGAACGGCGCGAACAGCGTGTGCATGATGCCCGCGGGAAGATGCGCCAGGGTCCTTGAGTACTCCGTCCGCGCATCGACATCAACGCGCAGAACCCTGGTCGGCGCGATCACCGGCGCCGGCGTGGAGCTCGACGCGGAAGGGGTCGGGGAGGCCGAGGCGATGGCCGAAGGGCCTGGCGAGGATGTGCCCGCCGGTGGCGGCGCGTCGAAAGCCGTGCGCCCGAACTGGTTGGCGGCGCGGACATCGCCGATGCTGCCCAGAGCAATGGCGGGGTCCGTCACGTAGACGGCCAGACCGGAATGTACGAGCAGTAGGACGAACAACGCGGCAGCTGTGATGGGCCACCTGATCCGACGCGCGGGGCCCTTCACCGCGAACGTGACCAGGACAGCTAGGAGCGCGACCATCAGAAGGACAGCCTCGACGTACCATCGCAGGCCCTCCGCTGCCCACGCCCCCAGGAACGCGACGAGGATCCAGGACAGCGAGGGCCGTTCGTGCATGCGCAAGAGCGCCCAGAGCGTGGCGACGACGATGAGGATCATCATCGTGTCCCTGAGATTGACGGCCGACCAGACCACCACCGACGGGTACACGGCGAGGACCGCGGCGACGGCGATGCTCGCGCCGCGACCGAACATCCGCATTCCCATGTCCGCGACGAGGACGACGGTGAAGGCCCCGATCATGGAGTTCACGAGGATCATGTTCAACACGTGCTGACCGACGACGAAGAAGACCGCGCTTTCCACGAAGACATAGGTCGTCATCAGGTAGTACTCGCCGTTCCAGTACGGGGGCACGAACAGGGTGTCAGGTGTGCCCCGGAGATACTCGACGACGTGGCCCGCGGCGCTCGCGTACCAGATGTCATCTCCCGTAGTGAATCCTCCGTACCCGTTAGCAAGAGAGCGCATCACGAGGAGGGCGGCCACCGCAGAGCGCAGCGCGAACGCGCCGAAGGCGACCGACATCACCCATCCAAGCTCCGAGCGGGGCGCGATGCGCCGCGTGCCGAAGTACAGGAAGACGCCCGCGGTCGCGAGCACGAGGACCGGGCCGATACTCCCATCGGCGATCGACGCGGCGGTCACCAGCACCAGGGCGAGAGCGATAAGACCGAGAGCCGGCTTCGCGAAGCCGGATCCCGGCTCAGATGACATCGGCGAAGCCGCGCTCCATGCGCCGGAAGTACGTGAGCCCGCTGGTAAGGATCGCGGCGACGACGATCGCCGACACGAGGAGCAGCCCGCTGGGAGGATCTCCCGTACCGAGGATCGACCAGCGGAAGCCCTCGATGACGCCGGCCATGGGGTTAAGGCCAAGGAACATCCGATAGCTCTCGGGCACGAGGCTGGCCGGATACACGACCGGCGTGGCGAAGAGCCAGAGCTGGACGAGCACCGGGATCGCGTATCGCACGTCGCGGTATTGGACGTCGAGCGCCGACAGCCACATAGCGACAGCCAGTGCGGTGATGAACGCGAGGGCCACGAACAGCGGCACCAGGAGCAGGCGCGCACTCGGAACGACGCCGAACGCGGGAAGCAACACGACGAGCAGCGCGCCACCCACGGCGAGATCCACGAGGCCGGCGACCACGGTCGCCATCGGGATCACGAGACGCGGGAAGTAGACCTTCGAGATGAGATTCGAGTTCGCCACGAGGCTGCTCGACGCGCCCGTCGTCGCGTTGGCGAAATAAGTCCATGGCAGGAGTCCTGCGTATGCGAACAGGGCGTACGGGAGCCCGTCCGACGGGATCTTCGCGAGCTGGCCGAGGAATACGGTAAAGATGACCATCGCCGCGACCGGCTGCAGCAAAGCCCACACGATCCCGAGGGCCGTCTGCTTATACCGGACCTTCACGTCCCGCCAGGCCAGGAAGTAGATGAGCTCGCGATACCGCCACAGCTCCGACAGTTCGACGGCTCGCCACCCCTTCGAGGGGCGTATCTCTGTTACGGCGACGTGCTGGCCGCCGATCGCGAGCTCCATGACGAGCGCCCTACGCCGCGAGCCGGTCGCGATTGTCGCGGTACCAGGCGATCGTGCGGTCGAGCCCGTCACGGAATGACGTGGTCGCGACGAAGCCGAATTCGCGAGCGGCCCGAGAGGTGTCCAGCCATCGCCGGGGCTGCCCATTCGGCTTTGTCACGTCCCACGAGATCCGGCCTCGATAGCCAACGAGTTCGGCGATCAGATCGCTCAGCTCACGGATCGAGATTTCCCGCCCGGAGCCGAGGTTCACCGGCGCGCTGCTGTCGTACCGTTCGGTGGCCAGCGCGATCCCTCGAGCCAGGTCGTCGACGTACAGGAACTCACGCGTCGGCGAGCCGTCCCCCCACAGCACGACCTCGTCGCGCCCGGCGTCCGCCGCGTCGACGAATTTCCGGATCAAGGCCGGGATCACGTGCGAGTTCTCGAGATCGAAATGATCGCCGGGCCCGTACGTGTTCGCGGGGAGCAGAAAGACCGAGGAGAAACCGTACTGCTGCCGGTACGCGGCGGACTGCACGCCGAGCATCTTCTTGGCAAGACCGTACGGCGCGTTCGTCGCCTCTGGATAGCCGTTCCAGACGTCGTCTTCGCTGAATGGGACGGGCGTGTCGCGCGGGTACGCGCACACCGTGCCGAGGCCGACGAACTTGCTCACGCCACTCCGCCAAGACTCATGCAGCAGCTGGGCTCCCATCAGGAGGTTCTCGTAGAAGAACTCAGCGGGGTGAGCCCTGTTCGCGCCGATGCCTCCCACCCGTGCCGCGCAATGGATCACGATGTCGGGACGGGTATCACGGAGCAGCCGCCTGACGGCGTCGCCGTCCACGAGGTCGTACCCGGCATGCGTCGGTACCTCTGGATGCTGACACCCGCGTGATCGAAGCTCGTCCACCAGGTGGGGGCCGACGAAACCGGTACCCCCGGTGACGAGGACGCGGCTCTGGTCCCAGCGGATCGTTCTATCTCCAGACACGGGCTTCAGACACGAGCATTCCCAACCCTCAGATCTTCCGACCCGGACGCGGCGCTTGCGATGCGGATCCGCTCGGAAGAAACCCGCGGATCGGGCTCAGTCTAACGTTCGAGCCCACAACGGTGCCACCACGCGGGCGGGGACGCGAGCCAGCAAACGCTGCGCGATCGTCGCCAGCCAGGGGCTGGCCAGGACGAGCACGAACGGAATGACCATGCCTCGATGCCGGAAGAGCGTCCCCACGTTTCCTTCGGCCAGCACGAACACGCCGAAAGCCATGATCACGAACATGATCTGTGGCACGAACCAGCGCCAGCGACCACGATCGCGCCACACCGTCATCCCGGCCGCGACGAGGATCACGTACCAGACGAACATGTCGGGCAGCGCGGCGGCATCTGACCAACCCCTGATGTCCCAGGGAAAGGGAGCGAACAGCGCGTACGCCACGCCCCGAGGCAGGTGCGCGAGCGTATTCAGGGGCACGTTGTTCGGGCCGCTCCCGGTCGCTTGGGACACGAACAGAGACAGAGCGACGACGCTGGCCAGCACGATCCCGCCAAGAGCGACAACTATCCGGGACGACTTCCGCGGCCGCGTCCGCAGAGCGATGAACAGCGTCACGGACCAGCCGATTCCGATCGCCGCGACCGCTGCGATAACGGCGAGCTCGAGTGTCGGCATGGCGGTCGGGACCACGGTGGGGACGGCCGTCGCGACGGCGCTCGTGGGTGCCGCTGATGCCGGAAAGCTCGCCGGCGGTGCGGTGGGGACGAATCCGGTACGTCCCCCTGACATGGCGTCGCGGATGTTTTGAAAGCTGCTCAGCAGCGTGACCGGGGCCATGAGCTCGCCGATCGAGCCGGAGTAACGCAGCAGGGCAGCACTAACGACGCTCGCCACCAGCGTCCACCTGATCCTACGACTGCGTGACATCGCGACAGGCGCCAACGCGATCGTGATCGGGATGATCACCGCGAGCCCAGCCTCGAGATATCGACGAAGGCCGATTTCGACCCACGCGGCGAGGAACGCAACGGCGATCCAAGCAGCGGCGAAGCGGCCCGGGAAGCGATACAGCGCCCAAATGCAGAGGGTGACGAAGAAGACGACCATCGCATCCCGTATGTTTGTAGCGGACCACAGCACCATCGACGGGTAGACGGCCAGGACCACGGCGGCCGCGACACTCGCCGCACGGCCGAAGACGCGGCGCGCGATGTCCGCGATAAGGACGATCGTCGCGCCGGCAAACGTCGCGTTGACGAGGATCATCGCGAGGAGATGCGGCCCGAAGATGAAGAAGATCGCCGTCTCCAGGTTGACATAGTTGCCATGCAAGAAGCCTTCACCGCCCCAGTCCGGGGGCACGAACGGGAGCTCTGGATCGCCTCGCAGATATCTGACTAGGTGCCAGGCGGCGCTCGCGTACAAGCGGTCGTCGCCCGTGACGAAGCCATCGCCGCCGATCGCGAGGGAGCGCACGTACAGGACCGCGGCGACGCCACAACGGAGAAGAAAGGCTCCGAGGACCACGGCTCGGAGCCATCCCATGTCGACAGGCTGCGCGACGAGGCGAATGAGACCGAAGAGGAGCACCCACCCGGCAACGAGCATCACCACGGGCGCGATGCTTCCATCGGCAACGGAAGCGCCAGTCACCGGAATGAGGGCCACGGCCGCGAGGGGCATCATCACCTTCGCGGGAGCGTCGGCGCCGAGCATGCTCATGGTCGTGATCGCGCGTTCGAGGGTGGTCCGCCACGTGGTTGGAGCTCGTCTTTGAGGTACCGCCTGCGTGCGCTGCCCTAGCATGCGGCGTGCCGGCTCATGTGTAGGTCACGATAGGTCATGCGCATGCTCCAGGTGTGCGCCGTCGACTTCACCGCTTTCCATTTTCTTCTTCCGCTCATGCGGGCGGCGAAGCGCGATGGGTGGCGCGTTGAATTCGCGTGCGCGGACGGGCCGCTGATCGATCCCGTTCGAAGGGAAGGGTTCGCGTACCGGCGGATCCAGATCACACGAGGGGCTTCTCCAGTGGCACAGCTCCGCGCCACCCTGCAGCTCGCTCGATCGCTCCGACGTGATCCACCCGACGTCGTGCACACGCACACGCCCGCGGGCGGCATGGTCGGGAGGGCGGCCGCGATGCTGGGCTTCCGCGGCAAGGTCGTCCATACACTCCACGGCCTGCCGTTCGAGCAGGCGCCCCGCGGCATCCGGGAACACGCCTTCCTCCTCGCGGAGCGCGTCGTCGCGCGCCGGACCGACTACTTCTTCAGCCAGGCCCGAGGGGATGTCGTGCGGGCGCGCCGGCTCGGCATCGTCGACCCACGGCGCACATCAGTCATCGGCAACGGTGTCGACCTCGATCGCTTCGCGCCTGATGACAGCGCACGCGCGGCGGTGCGCGCGGAGCTCGGGATCGCCGCGGATGCAGTGGTCGTGACGTTCGTCGGACGGCTGGTCCGGGAGAAGGGCATCCTCGACCTCGCCGACGCTGCGCTCGCGCTACGTGGGCGGACCGAGCTGCGGTTCCTCATCGTCGGCGAGTCGCTGCCCAGCGACCGGACGGGTGTCGGTCCGTCGCTCGCGCGCCATCCGGTCGCCAAGGCCCTCGGCCGGCGATGGCGCCTACTCGGTCGACGGCGAGACGTCGAGAGGATCCTGGCGGCGACCGACATCTTCACTCTGCCCTCCTACCGCGAGGGGCTCCCCCGCAGCATCATCGAGGCCATGGCGGTCGGGGTACCGGTCATCGCGAGCCGCATCCCCGCCTGTGTGGAGCTCGTCCGCGAGGGCGAGACCGGCCTCCTCGTCCGCGTCCGCGACGCGAACGCACTTGCCGCAGCGATCGAGCGCCTGGCCTTCGACCCTTCCCTGCGCCACGCGATGGGCGAGCGCGCGAGAGAGATCGCCGTCGCGGAGCACGATGAGCGCGTCGTCGTCGCGAGACAGCTCGAGGTCCTCGCGGGAGTGGTCGCGCGCTGAATATCGTCGTCACCGGCGCGGCCGGCCTCACCGGCTCGGCAGTCGCGGCCGAGCTGGCGCTGCGCGGGCACGCTGTCGTCGGCGTCGTGCGGCGTGCCGAGCAGGCGATGCTCCTGCCCACTGGCGTACGTCCGGCACTCGCGGACTGCGAAGATGCTGCGGCGATCGGTCCCCTCATCGGTGGCGCCGACGCTGTCGTCCACCTCGCCGGTATCACGGCGTGGCAGGGCCTGGCGCGATCGCCAGGTATCGACCGACCCAGAGCGCTCGTGGCGGTCAGCAGCGCCGGGATCTACTCGCGCCACCGGACATCCGTTGCCGCATATCGCGCGGGCGAGGAGGCGCTACGCGCGGCCAATGCCCGCACCGCCATCATCAGACCGACGATGATCTACGGCTCCATCCGAGACCGGAACGTGCACCACGTGATCGGCCTGGCGCGCCGCTACGGCGTGCTGCCGCTCATCGGCGACGGCACAGCACGCATCCAGCCAATCCACTTCCGGGACCTTGCGGCGGCCGTTGCGGCCCTCATCGACGTCGGGCGGCCAGTCACGGTGGACGCCGGAGGCGGGGCACCTGTGAGCCTCAGGGAGGCCGGAGAAGCCATTTTCCGCTGTCTCGGCAGGCAGGCGCGCTTCCTGCCTGTTCCATATGGTGTGGCGCTCGCCAGCGCCCGGGCGCTGGATCGGTTCCGTGGCACGCGCTGGGGCGAACGCGTCGAACGGATGATCGAAGATCGAACAGTGGACAACACCCGACTTGTCGAAACGACCGGCACCCGGCCACGCCTCTTCGCAGAAGGTCTGCGTGATGAGCTTGTCGCCCTCGGGCTCGCAGCTGCCGCGTGACTCCGAAGCGCGCGCTGGACATCTTTCTTGGCGTGCCCGCGGCGATCTTCGCGACGCCCGTCGTCGGACTGCTGGCCTTGCTCGTGGTTATCTCGAGCGGCTGGCCCCCCTTTCTCGTTCAGACGCGCGTCGGCGCCGATGAACGGCCGATCCGTGTGCTGAAGTTCCGAACGATGCGCCGCGGCACGCCGACTCTCGCGAAAGCCGAGCTCCTGCGATCCGACCTCGCGCGAGCGAGATCGCTCTATACGCCGCTGGGCCCGCTCATGCGGCACCTGTCGCTGGACGAGCTGCCGCAGATCTATCACGTCATCGAAGGAACGATGAGCCTCGTCGGCCCGCGGCCGGCGCTTCCGAGCCAACATGACCTCCTCGCGCTGCGGCGACGAGCCGGAGTGACGGCGCTCAAGCCCGGCCTGACCGGCCTCGCACAGATCAAGGGACGCGAAGCGCTAACGCTCGCCACCAAAGTGCGGCTCGAGAAGCACTACCTGCGTCATGCGTCCATCGCGCTGGACCTCTCGATCATCGCGCGGACACTGCCCGCTCTGCTCTCGCGGAGGGGCGCCTTCTAGCTCAACTCGCCGCGGCCGGCTGCGCCGCTCGCGCTTCGTCGAAGAGCTCTCGCAGGCCTTGCTCGAACGAGACACCCGCGCGCCACCCGAGCTCATCGCCGGCGAGCGCGCTCGACACGCGCGCGCTCGGCACGTCCCCAGGACGTGGCGCGCTGTACGTCACGGTCGTGGGCTGCTCCGCACGTACGAGCTCGGCGAGCTCGCGGATGGTCACCAAGCGCTCGGCGACGACGTTGTAGGCTGCGCCGCTCCGGCCCTGCGTCAGAGCGGCCTCGAACGCACGCGCGATGTCGCGCGCATGCGTGAACTGACGCCCCTGCTCGCCGGAGCCTTGGATCGTGATCGGATCACCAGCGAGCGCCTTCCGGATGAAGATCGAGAAGACACTGTTGGGCCGCATTCGCGTGCCGAACGCGGTCCCAAGGCGAAGCGCGACGACATCGAGACCGCGGAGATTCGCATACGAGCGCGCGAGCAGCTCCGCTGCGTACTTCGTGATGCTGTATGGATGATCGGGCGCGCATGGATGGCCCTCGTCGATCGGCTGGTAGTGAGGCTCTCCATAAACCTCCCAGGTCGAAGCGACCACCACGCGCCGCACGCGCGCTGCGAGTGCAGCGTCGCACACGCTCGCCGTACCTGTCACGTTCACGCTGGCTGCCAAAGCGGGCCGTTCGCCTGCAAGATAAACGTCGCCGATCGCGCCGAGGTGACAGACGGCGTCGTTACCCGCGAACGCAGCCTGCAGCGCGTCGGGATCGAGCAGGTCGCCCACGACCGAGGTGAACCGGGCTGTCGTACGAGCGTCGAACACGACGACATCGTGCCCAGACGCTGTGAGACGATCCGCAACATGGGATCCCAGGAAACCGGTCGCGCCGGTGACGACGATCCGCACTCAGCTTTCGCGAGCCTGCGCGCTCGTCGCATAGGGCACATATTCCGGAACGAGCTGCTGCAGCCCGATCAGGAGCTCCTGCCGGTGTTGGGCGTCGAGAAGCGAGCCAAAGGCCCGCACAGCGCTCGATAGATCCTTTGGCGGCGCGACGCTATGGACGATCCTGCGCACGGCCTCGTGGCTCGTCTGCTCCGCTCGCTCGTACGGGAAGAGCAACTCCTCATACAGTTTCTCGCCCGGCCGGAGACCGATGAACGTGATATCGACGTCCTCGTCGGCCTTCAGCCCGTGAAGCTCCACGAGATCGTTCGCCAGATCGACGATCTTGACGCGCTCGCCCATGTCCAGCACGAACGTATCCCCAGGATGGGCGAGCACGGCCGCCTGCAGGACGAGCTGCACCGCCTCGGGGATCGTCATGAAATAGCGCTCGACGTCTGGGTGTGTGACCGTTAGCGGGCCGCCGCGCTCGAGCTGCCGCTTGAAGATCGGAACGACGCTGCCACGGCTGCTGAGCACGTTCCCGAAGCGCACGGCCGCGTACCGAAGTCCCGAACGGCGCGCCGCATCCTCGACGAGGAACTCGGAGACACGCTTAGTCGCCCCCATCACACTCGTCGGGTTCACCGCCTTGTCCGTCGAGATCAGGACGAACCGCTCAACCCCCGCGCGTTCGGCCGCCGCAAGCACGTTCGCCGTTCCGATGACGTTCGTGGCGACCGCCTCCTCTGGAAAGAGCTCCATGAACGTGACGTGCTTGTGTGCGGCCGCGTGGAAGATGACGTCCGGCCGCGTGTCCGCGACAAGTCTCGCGATGCGGTCGCGCTCCCGGATGTCGAGGATCACCGGCGTGATCGTCGTCGCGACGGACTCAAGGCTGTGCATCGCCTCGAAGATGCTGTTCTCGCCGCGACCGAGGAGGATCAGCTCGGACGGTCCGGCGCGGAGCAGCTGTTGCGCAAGCTCGCTGCCGATGGAGCCGCCTGCGCCGGTGATGAGGATCCGGCGTTCCTTGAACGACGCGATCACCGAGTCTAGGTCGATCCGTGCCGGCGCGCGGCGCAGCAGGTCCTCGACGTCGATCTCGCGCAGGCGATCCATCGTCACGCGACCCGCGACGACCTCCGCGACGCTCGGCACGGTCAGGGATCGCGCGCCCGCGACCTCGGCGACGCGGACGAGCCGGCGCAGCGTCCGCCCGTCCGCGGACGGCAGCGCCAGGAGGACCACGGCTATGGAGTGCTTGCGGATCGCTTCGGCCAGCTCGCCGAACGAGCCGAGGACCTCGAGGCCCATGAAGCGCTGGCCTCGCGGAAGGTCGTCCGCGAGGATCCCGACCGGCTGCAGGCCGAACTCGGCGTTCGCGCGCACCTCGCGGATGACGCCCAGCGCGGCCGAGCCCGAGCCGACGACGAGGGCGCGCTCCTGTTGACCATTCCCGCGAAGACCGCGACGACCGACGCCGGACAAACGAAGTGCGAACCGCCAGAAGCCCGCGAAGCCGAGCACGAGCAGGGTATCGACGATCGGTACCGACCGCGGGAACGCCGGGATCCTCGGATCGTCGAGCTGGGTGATCACGAAGACGATCGCGTAGGCGACGAGCGAGGATCCGAGGACGGCTTCGGTCACGGAAATGAGCTCGTCGACGCTCGCGTATCGCCAGGCTCGCTGATACAGCCGGAAGGCCAGGAACGCGGCCACGCGGATCAGGACGAGCAGCCCGGCGACCCAATAGAAGGTCCGGAGGTAAAAGTCGAACAGTGGTGATGGGGCGTCGAACCGGAGCGCGAAGCTGAGGACGAAGGCAGCGAGCGTCGACAGCACGTCGAGGACGATGAGATGACGCGCGCGCAACATCGCTACGCGCCGACCCTGGCCGATCGCGCGCGTGACCCTGTTCCCTTTCACTTCCATGCGGACCGCACAGGATACTGATATCGGGCAGGCGACGCGAGAGCGTCTGTCCCCATCGGCTACTTCCCGGTGAGCGTCTGCCGCAGAAGCAGCGCGTCGGGGTTCGTCGGCTCATCGCGTAGCAGCGCATCGACGATGGCGATAGCTTCGGCCTTTTTGCCCTCGTCGTTGAGGATCGCCGCGAGCTGCACGCGCAGCCGGCTGGTGTCGTGGCGCGCGACCGCTTCGCGTGAGACTGCCTCAGCGCGCCCGAGGTCCTTGAGCTGCACGTAGGCCGAGACGACGGTGAAGTACGTCGAGGCTCCGCGCCGCCCCAGCACGAGCGCCCGCTCACCTTCGGTCGCGGCGCGGCCGAAATCGCCGCGCACGTAAGCCACGTTCGCCAGCAGGTCCCGCGCTTCGCCGTCGAACGGGTCGGCCACGGTCGCGCGTTCCGCCGCAGCGAGGGCAGCGACGCCGTTGCCGGCGGCGCCCCACGTGATCGCGAGGTCCTTCCAGAAGATCGGCTGCCATGGCTGTCGCTCGGCTGCGGCGGTGAACGCCGCGGCTGCCGGAGCGGGCTGCCGCGCGCGACTCAGCGCCGTCCCGTAGCTCGCCCAATGGTCGGCCCGACGCGGATCGGCTTCGACCGCCTGCTGGCCAAACGGGACGGCTTCCGATCCGCGGCCGGCGTCGGAGAAGCCCTCGCTCCAGGCCATCGCCTCACCCGCCACCAGCCGTGGTGCTTCCGCGATGACGATGAGCGCCGCGGCGAAGAGGAGCGCGAGAGCGCCGAACATACGGGCTCCGCGCCAGTGCTGATCACGGGCGCGCGATCGCAGCGGGACGGCACCGGCCGCGCCAATGACGCCCGCAGCCGCCCAGAACGTCCAGTCGACCGCGAGCTCGTTGACGCCGACCAGCGACTGCCCCAGATAGGCGAGTAGCGGCACGAGGGCGAGGGCGCCCGGCTCGCCGCGCCGCGCCATCCGAAGCGCCCGCTCGATCAACAGCGCGACGAACAGGAGCAACGCGACGAAGCCGGCCAGCCCGGCGCTCGTGGTCACGTACATCCAGAGGTCGTGTGTCGAGGTCTGTGTTTCGCCCACAGCCACGAAAGCCGTGCGCTCGGAGCGGTGGGAGGGGTAGATCGCCGCGAAATTGTCCGGTCCTAGTCCGAGGAGCGGTCGCTCCGCGACGGCCCGCTCGGCCGCTGCCCAGATTTCGATCCGTATCTGGACCGCCGGATCCTGTCTGAGTGCGTCGAGCTGCAATCGCGGCCAGATCGGCGAGAGCACGACGCCGATCGCGAGAGCCGCGCCGAGGCCGAGCGCCGCGATAGTCCGTCCGCGGGACGGTCCAGGCAGGCGAGTGCCGAGGAGCAGGATGCCCAGCCACCCGAAAACCAGGCCGAACGCGCCCGCGCGTACGCCCGTTGTGAAGAGGACGCCGACGGCGGCAAGGCCGATCGCCGCGAAGGCGACGAGGATGCCCGGGTGCGCGCGCCGCCAGAGCAGCAGCACGAGACCGAGCGCACTGATACCCAGGATCGAGACGTACGCACCGGCGATGTCGGGATTGCCGAGCGTCGTGATCGGGATGGTCGTCGGCGCGTTCTGGAACTTCAGCGGGTCGAGCCCCAGGCGCTGCACGAATGCGTAGCCGAGCGCTGCGACGCCGGTACCCAGAGCGACGCCGGCGAGGAGCTTGAGCGACCGCGCGTCACGGAACAGGGTCCCGACTGCGAAGTAGAGCAGGACGTTGTCGAGCATCTGCGCGAGCCCGAGGTAGCGCTTGAACGTGCCGAAGAGCGCGACGTTCTGATCCACCGCGAACGGCGCGGCCAGCGCGAACGCAAGAAGCACGGCGCCAGCCCCAACGTGCGTCGGCGACCAGCGCACCAGGGAACGGCCGTAGCGAGCGAGGAGCCAGACCAGCAGGGCCGCGAGCACGAGACCCGTCGCATGCGCGGCGATGCTCTTCGGCAGCGTGAACGTGTCGAACGACCGCGGGTCGAGGACGAGAACTGTCAGCACGAGCTTCGCCAGTAGCACGGTCTGCGCGATCGCGAAAACCGGATCGGTCGCGAGCAGCTCGCCGAGTTCCTCCGCGCGCGCGCGATCGCGCTCGCGGTCACGTTGGGCGGTCAGTCCTGCGGCTCCTTCCTAGGTCCCGAGACTCAGAGGACCGGAGCCCTCGCGGGCTCCGGTCCTCCTCTCCCGAACATGGGGATCGCGAGGGTCAGTCGCTAGAAGCTCGGCGAAACGAAGATAATGCAGTCGGCGGGGGTCTGCGACCCCGAGTTGACGCTCGTACCGCTGATCGACGTCGAGGCGCGGTAGGTATCGGTCCCGATGCCCGTCGTCGACTTCACGGTGAAGTTCGCGGTGCCGTTCGTGGTGTTCTGCGGAGATGAGGTCGACTGCGTCGTCACCGGGCCAGTGGGGCTGTTACCGGCATTCGACGACAGCAGCGCGAAGCTCATCGAGAAGGTGCCCGCGGTCACGAGGTTCTTCTTCGCATCGACGATGCTCGCGGTCCCGATGGACGTCGACGAGCCGTCGTTCTTGATGATCTTCGGGCTGAACAAGCAAGTGACGCCGGTCGCGCCACCCGCGGTGAAGACGATGGTCGCGCTCGTCGACGAGACGCCGGTGCCGTCCGTGAACGTGACGGTGCATCCGGAGGTCGCCCACGTCGAGCTGTAGGTGAACTTCGCGAGTCCGGCGGAGGTGGTCTTCGTGCCGCTAGCCACAGCGACAGCGCCCGCGGTTCCGTCGGCGAACGTGCCGGTGCAACCGGAGCCGAAGGTCGAGGTCACGGTGGTCTGTGAGGCTGGGGTCGTGATCGTGTTGCCGTTCGCGTCCTGGAGCGCCACGGTGACCTTGAGGGTCGCGACGCCGTCAGCCGCCTTGGGTGAGGTGTTACCCGTCACGGTCAGCTTGTTCGCAGCGCCGGTGATCACGGTGGTCAGGGTCGCGTTCGCGGCCGCCACGGTTGTCGTCGTGGTGTCGGTCGCGGCCCACGAGCAGGTGCCGGGTGTAGTCGTCGACACCATCGTGAAGAATGCCGAGCCTGCGGCAGCTGCGCTGGAGCCGGATTGGCCGCCGCCGACGAGCGTGCAGACCGTCGATCCGGCGGTCTCCGAGACCGAGATCGTGTCGGTGCTGCCGGTGCCCGTCACGACGATGGTGCCGTTGGCGTCGGTCACGTCGACTTCGAGTACCGAGGTGCTCGTGCCGTCGGCCGAGAGCGTCGCGGGTGAGAACGAGGCTGCGAGCTTGGTGGGCGCGCCGGGCGCCGTTGTGGTGACGGTCTGCGAGCAGCCCGTCAACGTCGTGCCCGAAGCAGAGGTGCCGCTGAGCGAGATGGTCGCGGTGCCGGGCACGGTCGTCGAGGCGTAGGTCCTCGAAGAGACGCCGTTCGAGACCACGACGAGCTTGCCGTTGTCAGCGGGCGTGAGGATGGTCGGCGTGTTGTTCGTGTACGAGATCGATGTGGTGTTGTCGTTCGAAACGGTGTTGCCGTTCGAGTCCTGCAGCGTGCCCTTGACCGCTGTGGTCGAGGTCCCGCCGTCGGCCGGAATGGTCGTCTTGGTGGCGGAGCACGCGATGGTCGAGGCCGAGCCGAAGACGGTGATCGTCGCCGACGCGGTCTGGCCACCTGCGCTCGCGACCACGGAGCAGGGCTGCGTGGCGGAGTTCGTCGCGGTCGCGACGAAGAGTCCGGATTGCGTGACCGCGCCGCAGCCGCCGGTGACTGACCAAGCGACGGTCGAGCCCGCCGGCGCGTTACTGGTCGTGAACTGCTGCTGGCCGCCGACCGGCATAGCCGCCGAGGTCGGCGAGATGGTGAGCGTGGTCGCCGCAGGGGCGGGGGTCGTGTTGACCTGGAAGTAGCCCTCGGGACGCAGCTCAGTGCCGCCCGAGATGAGACCGAGGTCACCGTTGAAGGTGGCGACGGTGCTGCCCGCGGTACCCGCCGGGACGACGATGTTGTACGCGAAGAAGCCGATGGATCCGGCCGGCACGGTCACGTTCTGGAATGAGGTCGCGTAGACCGTGCTCGAGAACCAGTTGCTCGCGTATGACGCGTTCGGAGAGGCGACGTTACAGGTCGTCTTGTCAGCGAGGCAAACGAGGAGTCCGACGACCGAGGGTGCCCAGGACTGCGTACCGTCGTTGAAGAAACGAGCGGTGAACGTCCCGCTTCCACCCGCGGCGAGGTTCAAGAAGTCGGACTCGCCCGAGTAGCTCGAGCTGTATCCGCCGCCCGCGAGGGCGTTGGCGTAAGCGGTCTGGCTCTGCGTCAGCACGAAGCTGAACGCCAGCGAGAGCGCCAGTACGCCGGTGATGATCCTTCGCATAAGTCCTTCCTTTGTTCAATTCCAGATTTGTCCGCTCGTGACGCGAGATCGCTGCGAGATCGATGCCTGAATGCGTGTTGATAAGTGCGAAATCCGATCGCCTGTCCCCGGTCGAGTTCAGTCACCTCCTCTTTGGTGATGTCTGGCCCCGGAGGCAACGTCCCGGGGACCGCTGCGAATCGGACGCGAGCACGCCAAAGGCGGCGACAACCCTCCGAAGAGCTGCCGCCAAGTCGAGGTTGTACCAGAAGCAGGCAATCGCCGCCACACGGCCAGCCTCGACCCGTTGCTCACATGACGAACAAGCAGGGGCGTTTGTCGCATCAGTGACCCCCGGGCGGGGGCTCTTTGTCGCATCAGCGACCCCCGCCGGGGAGCGTGACGAGGAACACGCCCGTGGGGCGGTCGCTCGTCCAGGAGCGCCCGAAAGCGTCGAATACGGGGGACGAGGAGCCAACGGGCCCGTTGCGCGGCCCCACCGAGCCGTCGGCCGGCGCGTAGGTGACCTGCGTCGCTCCGCGGTTGACCCACCAGGCGTCGCCGGCCGTGCCCAGGACGAAGTCGTCGACTCGCCCGCCAACATTGGCCGACGCATCGAGAGTGTTGTTCCGTATGGCGAAAATCTCTCCGGCGTCGGTGCCGACCCACATCCGGCCCTGCGCGTCCGTCGCGAACGCGGTCGCCGCACCCTTGCGCGGCAGGCCGAGCTCGCTGAGCTTGCCATTCAGCGGGTCGTAGAGCTCGATGCCGTCGCGGCCGCGCGGGCCCATCCACACACGGCCGAGCCCGTCGACGCCGAGCGCGGTGATGCGGCTGCTCCCGACATCGATGACGTTCTGGCGCCGCGAGGTGGCCTCGTAGCTCACGAGGCCGAAGCCGTCGGTGCCGATCCACAGCCGGCCGTCCGGGGACGCCGCGAACGCCGTCGCGAGTCTGACGAACGGCATCGCGACGCTGCTCAGCTCCTCCGTCCTGATCTCGAGGACGTAGAGCCTGCCCGCGACGGTGTCCGGCACGTAGACGTGATCGCGCGTGATCAGGAGGCTCGCCGGCTTCGCGTCGGTCGGCAGCTGCTTGATCCGGAAGAGCTCGCCGGTCGCCGTGTTGAGGGTCGACAGCAGGTTCGACTCGTCGATCACCCAGATCCGCGCGGTGTCACCGGCGACGAGCGCGGCGCGCTTGCCGCCGAGCGGGGCGTAGATGTACGTGTCGGTCCAGGCGAGCCGTGCGCCTGTGGGGACGAGCCCGGGCGAGGCGGCGGGTGGCGGCACCGCGGCGACCGGCGCGCCGGTGATCGGTGCGGTCGGCGAAGCCGCCGGTGTAGGCGGCGCGCTCGCCGTCGGAGCGATGCTCGGCGCCGGAGCGGGGCTCGGGGCCACGGCCGGTCCTGGCGACGCGGACGCCGGCGCGTTCGTCTGCGCGGGCGCGATCACGGCCGCCGGCGCGCCGGATTGCGCGGGCTGCGCCGCGAGCGCGGACGGCACGGCGACGTTCGTCACGCCCGCCGCGCTCACGATCGAGATCTGCCCGGAGGTCGGGTCGTAGGTCATGTCGCGTCCGGTGGGTCCGTCGAGCACTCCACCGACCGTGCCGTCGGTTCCGATGAGCGTGATGCGGCCGCGTCCGCCCAGCTCGGTCAGGACCGCGAACGCGCCGTTCGGGAGCGCCGCGATCGCGCGCGGGAGGCCGGCGAGTGAGAGCCCCGCGTGCGCGCTGAGGCTGACGAGCGCGCTGCCGCCGCGGGCGGAGAGGATCGCGTACTCGCCGCCGGTCCCCGAGAACGCTCCGGCGATCCCGCCGGCGGCTCGCTCGAGCGGCTTGTACGTCGCGGCGTCGACCACGGTGGTCCCGTCCGTCGACACGAGCAGCGCTCGCTTGCCGTCGGGATCGAGCACCACCTGGCGCGGCGCGAGGTCGACCTGGTTGATCGTCTCGATCTTCTTCGTGACGACGTCGACCACCGACACCGCGCCCGTCGTCGTCGTTGGCGGGGTGCTCGGAGCCGGAAGCGGCCCGGCCGGGCCCGGGTCCGTCGAGATGATCGAGGTGATCACGAGCTTGCCGCTGCTGCCATCGACCTGCAGGCTCGTCGGCCTGCCGGGGACGGAGACCGGGACCGCGGCTCTGACGCTGTTGTCGGACGCGTCGATCTCCGTGACCGTCTTGGCCGACGCGTCGAGCACGAGGATCGAGTTCGTGGCCTGGCTGAGCGCGAGCGCGGTGGGCCGGCCGCCGACCGTGATCACCGTCCGCGACGCGAGCGTCACGGCGTCGAGGGCATCGACTGCTCCCATTTCAGGTCGCAGCACGTAGAGCGTGCCGGTGCGCGGGTCGAGAACGGACTGCTGCACCGACGCGACGAACGCGCTCTCGGCGGGCACCGCGACGGTCTCCGGCAGGCGCTGAAGGCCGGGTGCGACGACGACCGCGATCGCGACAGCGACGGCGACGGCCGCGCGCAGCGGCCAGTCCGGCAGGCCGAACGCGGGCGCCGGGCGCCGCACCGGCTCGCGCCGCAACGGCGCGAGCGCCGCATCGACGCGCGCGGACGGCATCTCGCGCGGAAGAGCGGCCAGGGACGTCTCGAGGCCCTTCCAGACGGCGCTCGCCATGCGGCAGTCGGCGCAGGCCCGCAGATGGACGGCGGTCGCACGCGCATCCTCGGCGTCGAGCTCGCCGTCGAGTCGCGCCGACACGAGCGGGAGGGCGGTCGCGCACAAGAGCGCCGGCGCGGCGACCAGCGACCGATCGAGTCCGGCGAAGCCCTCGAGCGCCCGGGTGCAGCTGCCGCAGCGCTCGAGATGGGCGCTGACCGTACGGTCGTCGTCGGACGGAAGCTCGCGGTCGAGGTAGGCGGAGAGGACCTCGTCGGAGAGGTGCATGCCTCCCCTAGACGAACGGCCTACCTACTTTGTCGCGTACCCGTCGCGGAAGGCCGCCCGCGCGCGCGCGATCCGGCTACGGACCGCGGTGAGCGAGCAGTCCTGGATCTCCGCGATCTCCCGGTACGAGTAGCCCTCGAGCGCGTGGAGGAGCAGCGCCACCGCGTTCTCCGCGGGCAGCGTCCGCAGCACCGCGTGGACGTGCTCGCGCTCGCCGACGCCGCCGGTGGCGTCGCGGGCCGCCGGCTCGACGGACGTGTTCTGCACGTGATGCATGCGCAGCCAGACGAACCGCTTCCTGCGCCGCACCTGATCGATGCCGGCGTTGCTCGCCACGCGGTAGAGCCACGGGAGCACCTTCGTCCCCCGATCGAGACCTGGCAGCGCGCTGAACGCCTTGGTGAACGCGTCCTGCGTCACGTCGTCGGCGAGCTCTGGATCGCCGAGGAGGCGCAGCAGGAACGAGTAGATGCGCGCCTTGTACGCGACGTAGAGGGCGTCGAACGCCTGGTGGTGCGATTCCGCCGCGAGCGCGAGCAGCTGCGCGTCCGAGATCGTGCCCGGCCCGCCGAGGTCCGCGTGCGCGACGCCCGGCTTCGAGCCGTCCGCGGGCAGCGCGGCGAAGGCGAGCGCGTCCATGACGGGAAGCCTAACGGCCGAGCACGATGTTTAGTACCTCGTTCCGCGTCGGCTTCAGCCGCTGGACCGCCTCCTTGAACCCGTCCTTCGTGTAGTGCAGCGTCCAGCTCGAATCGACCTGCGGGAGGTCGACGACGTACACGCCGCGGTCGTCCGTCCTGGGGCTGTGCGTCACGCAGCCATTGGGCCCGATGGCGATGCAGACGTCGCTCATGGGGATCCCGATCTCGTCCACGACCACGCCCTCGATGCGCCAGTAGCCGCGCGCGAGCGTCGGCGTCGGGGTGGCCGGCGGCTGCGTCGGCGCGATCGGGACGATGTTGCCGTCCGGCGCGATCGCGGGGATCGCGCGGCTGTCCGGGTCGGGGATGGCGACGTTCGGCGTGGTGGCCGCATAGCCCCACGCCAGGACGGCCAGCGCGACGGCGGTCGGGAGCCCCAGGGACAGCAGCGTCCAGAGCCCACGATCGCGGGGATCGATCTTCAGCGGGCGCTCTTTCTAGGGGCCGGCGGGGAACCCCTCGTAGATCATGGCGCTGTCGCCGCCGCTCGCGAGCTCGATGACGATCGCCGAGAGCGTGCCATCGGCCCCGTCGACCACCACCGAGTATTGCGTGTCGTCGGAGAGCGTGCTCAGGTCGCGCGGGTCGATTCGCACCGAATCGCCCGGGCTGAGCGACAGCGGCTGCGTGAGGACGAGCTTCTGGTCGCTGAAGCGATAGAAGGTGAGCTGGCCCGTCGTCGCGCTCGCGGACTGCACGACGATGGGCGTCGTCCAGCCGGTCGGGCCCCCGAGCGTCCGCGTGACGTTCGGCAGGTAGACGCGGCGCGCCGGGATCGACGTCGCCGCGTAGCCCATCGCCGTGGCCGGGCTGATGACGTTGACCACGGCGGCGAGCGAGGCGCTCGAAGCCGCGGATGCCGTCGTCGGCGGGGCAACCGCGACGATGAACGAGTATTCGCCGTCGGCCAGGCAGGTTGACGTTCCCGCGGATCCGCACAGCGGCTGCGTGACGTCGCCGTTGCTGTAGCGCGGGTCGAAGGCGCGCGACGCGCCGGGCGGGATCGATGGGAGGTCGAACGACTTGGCCGTCCCGCCGCCCAGAGGACGGAACGCGATCGTCGGCGACACCGCGGTGCTGCCGGACGCGCCCATGTTCTGGACGACGATCGTGGCGACGCGGCCGATCCCCTGCGCGTTCTTCGCGGCGTACGCGCCGTAGATCGTGGCGCCGCCGACGGCGAGCCCGTCGTCGCTGTACGCGACAGGGTTGGCCGTCCCCGGCGCGTCGTTGTGCGTGTTCACGACGACCCCGACGGGCTCGCCCGCGGTCACGGTCACGGCGTACTGATGTCCGTCGACCAGGCCCGGCTCGGCGTTCGGGTTCACGAACTGCGAGCGTCCCGCGAGGATCGTGCGCTGCACGACGACCTCGGGCGCCGTGCCGTCGAACGAGACGAAGCGGGCCTGCGCGACCGTGGGGTTCTGGCCGACGTTCTGGATGATGAACGGCGTGACGTAGCCGAAGAAGCGCCGCGTGATGTTCGGCAGGGACACGCTCGCGGCGCCCTGCGAGTAGCCGTCATAGGCCATGGCTTCCGCGCGATCGCCGCTTCCCTGGTGCTCGTTCACGACGGAGACCACGCTCGCGCCGAAGCTGCGAATGACGACCGAGAATTGCGAGTCGTCGGGCAGGTCGAGGTCGTTGTTGGGCACGTCCGCGTACGAGCTGCCCGGCTGCAGGTTCACGACCTTGCGGCACGTCCAGAGTGACCCGTCGGCGAACTTGTAGAGCGAGACCTCCAGCGTCGTGGGGACCGCGCCGGTGTTCTGCACGATGTACGGGGTCTGCCACCCGGTCGGCCCACCGAGCGTCTTGGTGACGTTCGGCAGGTACACGCTCATCGTCGGCGTGCCGGTCGTATCGCAGGCCTGGGTGCCAACGGGCCGCGGCTTGGTCATGGGCGCGTCGATCTTCACCGGGCCGGCGGCGACGTAGGAAGCCGAGTCGAAGTCGGCATAGCCACGATCGCGCGCGAGGAAGTGCAGCGACCAGCTGACCGGGATCGGGTCACCGGGCGGGAAGTCGAGGCGGTACGTCCCGTCCGCGGCCGTCATCGTCGTGCACCGCACCAAGGCGGGCCCGAGCACCACGCACACGTTCGCCAGCGGCGCCAAGGTGATCGCGTCGAAGGCGGTGCCGAAGAAGTAGTTCTCCTGCGCGGCCGCCACGGGCCGGGGCGCCGGCCCGAGCACGAGCAGGATGGCGAGCGCTACCTCGACCGCCAGAGAGAGCGAACGATTCTGAATGGCGAGCTCCCCTCCGCCAGCAAGCGCTGGCAGGGGATGTAACGAAGCAGGATGGGTGCCGTTGGCGCGATCCGCGACATGCCCGCTGCGCAGGCTGCACAGCCTGCCCACGCAGCAAAGGCGCTCGGCGAGGCGGGGGATCCCTTAGTGCAGAAGCAGGCGCTCGATGGCGCGCTGGGGGCTCTGGCCGAGGCCGAGTCCACTCACGACGTACGCGCCGTCGCGCGTGGCCACGAGCTCGCCGAGCACGCGCGGCAGCGCGGGTGCGGCGAACGGCGACCACAGATTGGTGGGCCGATCCCAGATCTCCGCGGTCACCAGCGGCTCCCACTCGGTCCGTCCGATGCGCTCGAGCGCGCCGCCGACGATGAGCACCCGGCCGTCCGCAAGCGCGGTCGCCTGCGCCGCGAGACGCGGCTCCGCAAGTGAGCCGGCGTACACGAACGCGTTGCGGCTGACGTCATAGCGCTCGGCGGTGCCGGCGGCCGCGCCGGATCCACCGACGAAGAGCAGATCGCCGCCCGGCAGCGAGACCAGCGCGTGCTGCACGCGCGGCAGCGCGAGGTCAGGCCCGCGTTCCCAGCGATCGGCGACCGGGTCGTAGAGCTCGGTCGTCGTCAGCGGCTCGCCCTTCCCCGACAGGCCACCGGCGACGAGCACGCGGCCGTCGGGCAGCGGCGCCATCGAGAAGCGCAACCGGGGGGAGAGCAGCGGCGCGGCCTCGCGCCAGCGATCCGTCCGTGGGTCGTAGATCTCGCTCGAGGCGAGCGGACGCACGTTGAAGTTTCCGCCGGTGACGAGCACCTCGCCGCTTCCAAGGGCGACCGCGCCGTGATCGGATCTCGCCTGGCGGAGCGGCTTCGCGACCGTCCAGCGGTGTTCGTATGGGAGATACACGTCGACTCGGTCGGTCGATCCGAACGATTTGCCCGACCACTCGACGCCTCCGGCAACGACGACCCGATCACCGGCGGCCAGCGTGACCGTGTGATGGATCCGGCCCGGGAGCCGCTGGGCCATCGAGGTCACGGTGCCCGTGGTCGCATCGATGAGCTCGGTCCTGCTGTTCACGACCTCGGGATCGCCTTCGTCGAACCCGCCGAACACCAGGATCTCCCCGGTGGGCAGCGTCGTCGCGCTCGCGTAGGCACGTGGCCGCGCGAGCTCGCCGCTCACCGACCACTGCCCGTGCAGCGGCGCGCCGGGAAAGACGAGCCCTCGCGCGAGCGCGACCAGCAGGATGGCGAGGAGCGGGAGGGCGCGTATCACTGATCGCGCCAGCGGAGCCGAGCGAGAAAGCCGGAGCCGAAGGCGGAGGTCACTGGACAATCAGCGTAAGCGTCGCCGTCGGAACGCCTTGGTCGGAGAACCAGGTCACGCCTTCTTGCACGAGATCGAGCCGGACGGTGTAGCTCCCGCGCGTCGTCGGAGCGACGATGCCGGCACTCACCGTCGCGGACTGTCCCGGTGAAACCGGCCCGGCGAGCCCCGTGCGAAGCCCGTTCCAGACGACCGTGCCGCTTGCGTTCGTGACGTGGTAGGCGAACGCGAAGCTCGCGGCGGGATCCCAGACGAGCGAGCCGGTGTTCGTGACCGTCACCGGCACGCTCACCGTCGCGCCGGCGGTCGCGGTCAGCGTTGTGGTCGCGGGCGCGTAGAGCGCGCCGTACGCGGGCACGGCCACCGCCACTGTGGCCGCGGGCATCTGATCGCCCTGCGACGAGAACCACGCGGCGCCCTCGCGCACGATGTCCCACCGCAGCGTGTACGTGCCCGCGGAGGGGGGCCCGGCGACCTGCGCGACGACGTCACGGACCTCGTTCACCTTGAGCCCCGCGACCGGTGTGCGCAGCCCGTCCCACACGACGACGCGTCCCGCGCCGTCGACCCAATGGTAGCTGAGGCCGATCGCCGCGTCCCAGTCGGCGGACGAGAGGTTCTGGATCCGCACGGGCACGCTCTGCGTCATGCGCGTCGCCATCGTCGACGGCGTCGAGGGCAGCATCGACGACCCGTAGCTGAACGGCTTCGGCGTCTCGACGGCGACGCTCTGGTTGAACGTTGGGACGCCCTTTCCGCTGAACCACGCGACGCCTTCTTCGACCAGGTCCCACCGCAGCGTGAACGTGCCCGCGGTCGCCGGGAACGCGATGGCCGCGCCCAGGACGACGCTCCCTCCGGCCGGCACGTCCGCGGTGAGCTTCGTGCGCAGCCCGTCCCATACGGCCGCCGATCCATCGGGTCGCTGCCAGTGATAGCTGAGCGTGATCGGGTTCGCGCCCGCGGCGGGCCAGGTGAAGTTGCCGCTGTTCACGATCGTGATCGGAACGGCCGCCTGCGCGCCCGTGACCGCGAGCGTCGTGACCGCGGGCTGGTAGGTCGCGCCGTACGTGCGGCCGACGATGGTCACGGGCATGTCACCGGTGGGCACGCCCGCTTGTGAGAACCAGGTCACGCCCTCCTGCACCAGGTCGAAGGCGAGGCGGTACGTGCCGCCGACCGTCGGCGGCATCACCGACGCGGTGAGCGACACGCTCTGTCCGGGCCCGAGGTCCGCCGGGAGCTTCGTGCGCGCGCCGTCGAAGACGACGACCTTGCCCGCCGCGTCGTACCAGTGATAGCCGAGCGTGACGGGCGTGGCGTTCGTGATCGGGAAGACCCCCTTGCCCGCATTCGTGACGCTCACGGCGACGTTCGTCGCGGCACCCAGAGCGAACGTGGCCGGGGTGACGGCATATCGCGCCTGGAAGTCGGGGCGCACGGCGATCGAGGTGTTGTCGACGTCGACCCCGCGGTCGGCGAAGTGGAACTCGTTCGTCTTCTCGAGGTCGAGGGCGAGGGTGTAGTTCGTCGGATAGGTCGGGGCCGTGATCGGAATGCTGAAGGTGACCGTCTGGCCCGGCGCGACGTCCCCTCCAAAGACCTGCTTGTTCGCGCCCGGGAATTTGTTCCCGGTCGCGGTGCTCGTCCACGCGTAGGTCGCCACCACCGGGTCCGTGCCGGCCGCGTTCCACGTCCGTCCGCCGTCGTTGTTCACGGTCACGGTGATGGTCTTCGTCTCGCCGGCGCCGAACGAATTCGGGATGTTGTCGGAGACCCAGTTCGCGCTCCAGTCGGCGGACTTCAGCCACATCTCGCGAGAGGGTGTGTTGTACAGCTCGCTCCACGCGACACCGTTCGTGACGAGATCGAAGCGCGCGACGTACCCGCCGACCGCGGGCCCGCTCAGGGGCAGCGCCACGGTCGCGGTCGCGCCCGGCGGAAGCGCCCCGGGCAGCGGGACGGTGGGGCCCTGCGTCACCGGCGTGCCGCCCTTCAGGATCTTGTACGAGACGCCGGTGCCGGCGGGGATCGTGTTGACGCCACGGTTGGTCACGGTCGTCGGGACGTTCACCAGCGACCCCGGGTACGTGCCGCGCGGCATCGCCGGATCGAAGCGCACGAGGTTGGTGAGCCCCGCCGTGGCCGCGTTCTGCGCCATCGTCCGCAGGCCCGCGAGCATGTTGTAGAGCGCGCCCCCTGGGCAGGCCGTTTGCCCACCGGTCTGTCCGACGACGTAGTTCGCGTCGCGGTGGCCCTGCATGTTGGGCGGGTTGCCACCGACGTCGATCCACGAGCCGTCGGCCTTCTGCTCCTGATGGACGAAGAAGTCATTCCCGAACGGCTGGATGCCGTACTGCGCGAACTTCAGTGCGATGACGTTCGCGAGCGCGCCCTGCAGCTGCCCGGTCGGCGCGTTGGCGCTGTAGTCGCCGATCGCCGCGACGCCGAACGCACCGTTGTTCCAGCCGTAGGCGTGGCCGCCGGTGACGTGGTCGCCGCCCTGCCGACCCGTCCAGATGTTCCCGAACTTGTCGACGAGGTAGTTGTAGCCGATGTCTCCCCAGCCGCGGGTGACCGCGTGGTAGTAGTAGATCCCGCGGATCGTCGCGGCGACGTTGGTCCCACCGTCGTCGGTCACGGTGTGGTGGATGACCGCCTTCGTGTGCGGCTTCTGGTACTGGGGCGTCCACTGCATGAGCGATTCGTCCGCGCCCCAGTCGGCCCGGGCCAGGATCTTCGACGGCCCGACCGCGGCCGCGGCGACGGACGGCGCGGCCATTTCTGCGATCGCGGCGGTCACGTCGCCCAGCAGCCGCACCACCGGACCGACGTTGAGGTCCGTCGCGTCCATGAACGTGAGCGATACGCGCACCAGCGCGTCGGGGTCGCCTCCGGTCAGCCAGACGCGGTACTGCGCGTAGCGCGAGGATGGATCGACCGCGTACGGGCCCGCGTACCACTCGTTGCGGCCCAGATCCGCCATGTCTTCGTCTGAATCGAAGCGCTGCCACTCGCCCCAGCGCGAGCCGTCGGCCGAAGTGCGCAGCTCGACGAAGATGCCGTCCTCGCTCCCGCGCGCGGCGATCCAGTGGACGCCGACGCGATCGAACAATTGGCCCGCGCCCACGACGTCGGAGGTGAACAGCAGCGTCGCCGCGGCATCGGTCGAGCCGACCCCGGCCGCACCGTCCGCTGCCCCCAGTGCGGGGACCGGAGCCAATGCCGACGGCCGCGAGAGCTGACCGCTGGAGCGCGCCGGATCCGGCTGCGCCACCTCGTTCGCCACGACGATCCCGCTCGAGCGCGGCGCGGCCGAGGCTGGGCGGGCGGTGTGCGGGAAGGACAGGAAGAGGACGAGGGCGACCAGGAACGTGAGGCGCTTGGGCCCGAGCACGCGTCGGCGCACGGTCTCCTCTTCCTTCCTCGCCACCGTCCCCGACGCTGCGCGGAATTCTGCGCTCAGCGCCTCGTGGCGTCTATGAGTAATGCGTCGAAACGAGAGCTGTTACTTGGGCCCCCGCGACCGAAGCAGCCGGAGGCGGCGAAGAGTCGCAGGGATTATCAGAACGGGCTGAGGCGCACCATCGTCGATTTGAGACCAAGCTGTCCACGCAGGAATCCGTCGGCCGGGACCTCGATCGAGCCGGCGGTGCCGGTGAAGCGGATCGACACCACATGGCCGAGCCCGTTCGGCGCCTGGTTGGACAGATCCACCGACGTGAGCGTCCCGATGTCGACGCCGCGGTACGACAGCAGCACGCTGCGGATCTGCGCGCTGGTGTACGTCGCCGTCCAGCCCGCTTGCTTGTTCGCTGTCGGCACCGAGACGAGCGGGTCGGCGGGGTCGGCGACGGCCACGAGGTACGGGGGGCTGTCGGCGCAGGTGGTCTTCGTCGCGCCCCAACACCCGAACGGCAGGGTGTACCCGCCGGACGAGCTCGAGAAGTACGCGCGCACCGCGGCACCGGCGTACGCGATGACCTTGCCCGCGGTCGCGGTCACGGCGGCGTTCTGCACGTCGCCCTCGATCGGACGGCCGCCGACGGAATCGGCGAGCTGCACGCCGCCGTAGCACTGGTCGGATTGATCGTCCTGCACGTCGTAGTCGGACGCGCCGGCCTTGTACGACGTGTACGCGTAGCTGCGCGCGGCGTAGGCCTGCGCCTTGTACGCCTCGAGGTGCCAGTTCTGCAGCATCTCCATCGGCACGACGCCGCGGATGTAGTCGTCGTAGTTCACGAAGTTCACCACGCGCAGCGTGTTGCCGAGGTTCGTGAAGCGGACGTTGCCGCGGTACCAGCCCTTCTCCTGCAGCCGGATCGGCTTCGTCGCATCCGCGGGCACGATCGTGACCGGGCCGCCGCCTTCGTAGACCTTCGTCGGCGGAACGGTCGCCTGGTTGAACACCTGGACGACGCCGTTCGTCGCGAAGACCTGGAAGGTGACCGTGCCCGCGGCGATCGCGACGACGCGGTTCCCCTGCCCCTCGTCGAGGACGCGGAAGCCGCCGTTCGACATCGCGTTCATCAGCGCGCCGTTGAAGAACGCCGCGCCGCACGTGAAGCGGCCCGACGACGACGGCTGCGACAGCAGCACGCGCACGCCCCCGCCGGGCGGCGGCAGCGCCGCGACGGTCGTGCCCTGGTAGTACTTCGCGACGATCTGCTCGGCCGAGAGCGCCGGGCCCGAGGCGCCCGTCGCCCAGCCCTGCGCACCCCACTGGCTCAAGCCGACGCCGTGCCCGAATCCGCGGCCGAAGAAGGTGACGCCGGGCTGGACGGTGATCGGTTCGACCTTGCTCTGGACACCGAGCTGGCTGAACCAGGCGACGCCCTCCTGGACGAGGTCCCACTGGATGCGGTAATCGCCCGTCGCCTGCGGCAGCGCGACGTCGATCGGGACGGAAGCGGTGTCCCCAGGGCGCAGGTCGCGCGGCAGGACGCCACGGCGGCCCTCCCAGACCAACACCCCGCCGGATGACGAAAGCAGGTGATAGGAGAGCGCGACCGGATTCGCGCCGCCGGCGAGCAGCGTGCGCGGCCCGTAGTTGACCACGTCGACGGTGAGCGACAGCGTGGCGCCGATGGTCGCGAGCGACGGCGTCGTCGACGCGCCGTATCCGCTCGAGTAGCCACTCGTGACCACGAGCGGGAACTGCGCGGCGGGCGAGCCGAGCTGGGACAGCCAGGCGACGCCTTCGCGGACGACGTCGATCGCGACCGTGAAGCTTCCGATCGAGGGCGGCGCCGTGTAGAGGACGTTCACCATGCGCGACGCGCCCGGCGCGAGATCGGTCGCGATGCCCGTCCGCGAGCCGTCCCAGAGCACGGTCCTTCCCGCGGCGTCGAAGAGGTGATAGGCGACGCTGAGCGAGTTCGGCCCGGACGCGTTCCACGTCACGTTGCCGGTGTTCGTGAGCGAGAGCGGGATGCTCTTCTGCTCGCCGATCGTCGCGGTGACCGCGCCGGGCGGGCCGTAGCCCACGCGATACGTCGGGTTCTGCACGACGATGGTCATCCGTGACGGGACGGAGCCCATCGACTCGAACCAGCCGACGCCCTCGCGGACGAGGTCGATGGTGAGGCGGTAGGTACCGGCCAAGGGCGGCGCGATGACCTGCGCGGTCACGATCAGGCTCACGCCCGCGGCGACGTCCGCACCCAGCGCGGTGCGCGCGCCGTCCCATACGACGGTGTTGCCCGACGCGTCGTGCCAGTGGTAGGCGACGCGGACCGGGTTCGCGCCACCGGCGGCCCACGCGGCCGTCCCCGCGTTGGCCAGCGGTACGTTCACCCCGTACGTCGAAGCGGTCAGCATGGCCGGCGGCGTGACCGCGCCGATGGCGGCCTGGTATGCCGGCACGAGCGTGACCGCCGCGGCCGGGCCCGGCGGGAGCCACGCCTGCCCTTCGCGAACGAGCGCGAGCCGGAGCTGATAGGGGCCGGGCCTCGCCGGAGCGACAAGCGTCGCGTTCACCGTCGCCGAGCCGCCGGGCGCCACGGGGGCGCCGAGAGACGTGCGCGCACCGTCCCACACGACGACCGCGCCGCTCCCGTCGTACCAGTGGTAGGCGAGATTCACGGGATTCGGCCCCGAGCTGGCCCAGGCTTCGTCGCCGATGTTGGTGACGGTCACCGCGAGAGTCGAGGTGCCACCCGCGCCGAGCGAGGATGGGATCGCCGCCGCGTAGGTCGCGGAGAGCACGGGCTCGGGTGCGGCGAGCGCGGCAACACTGGTCGCGAACACGGCGGCGATCGCGGCGGCGAGACAAGCGAGCGCGCGGATCACGGGACCAGCACCACCGGGCGCGTGGCTCCCGCACCGAACCAGCGGAGTCCGTCGGCGACGAGGTCGATCGTGACCGAGCCCGCGCCGGCTGGGACGGGTCCGAGGTCGACGGTGAGCGTCACCGACTCACCGGGAAGGACGGTGCGGGTCAACGTGGCGCGCGGGCCGTCCCAGACGAGCACGGCACCGCCTGCATCGAGCCAGTGCGCGGCCGCCGCGACCGACACCGCGCCACCGCTCGACCACGCCGCGCTCGAGCTGTTCGTCACCGTCACCACGGCCGTGTGCTGCGCGCGCGATACGGTGATCGGCCCGGTCGGCAGACTCGCGCGGAAGTCCGGGTTGACGAGCAGAGCGGTGTCGGCGGTCGCGACACCAAGCCCGCTGAACCACGCGATCCCCTCGCGGACGAGGTCGACACGCGCGAGGTACGCGCCCGCCGTAAGCGGCGCGGAGACGGGAACGGACACGCTCGCGCTCGCGCCCGGTGCGACGTCGGACGGCAGGGCGGCGCGCTCGCCGTCCCAAGAGATCGTCTTCCCGCTCGCGTCGAGGAGATGCGCCGCGACGTGCACCGGATTCGACCCGCCGGCGGCCCACGTCGCCGTCCCGTCGTTGCGGACGGTGACCGGGACCGTGACGCGGATCCCCGGAAGCACCGTCGGCGCCGCCGCTACGAGCTGGTACGACGCGGCGAAGCCGGTGGTCACCGACACGATAAGGTCGCGCGCTGCGATGCCCTGGCCGGAGAACCAACTGACCCCTTCCTGCACGAGGTCGACGCGCAGCGTGTAGCTGCCCGCCGTCTGCGGTGGCAGCACCGCCAGCGGAACGGTGACCGACGCGCCGGGGATCACGTCGGTCGGCAGGTTCGTCCGAAGACCGTCCCACACGATGGTCGTCCCGGTAGCGCTGATCCAGTGATACGAGAGGTGCACCGGGTTCGCTCCGGCCGCGCTCCAGGTCAGGGTCCCGGTGTTCGCGAGCGACACGGTCACGCTCCCGGGCGTCGCGACGGTGAGCGTCGGCGTCGTGCCTCCCGGCAGCGCGTAGCTCGCGCCGTTCGCGCCCGCACCGAGCGTGACCGCGACCGATGCCGGCACGACGCCCTTCGTCGAGAACGCGACGCCGCCCTGCAGCAGGTCGAAGCGGAGCGTTCGCACGCCGGCCGACGGCGCGGTGATGAGCACGGGCATCCCTGTGGAGGCACCGGGCGCGACGTCCGCGGGCAGCTCGACGAGCGTCGCCCCACCGAGCGGGCTCCCCGCCGCGTCGGTCCACTGGAGCACGAGGCGCACGGCGTTGGTGCCCGTGGCGGACCAGGTGAAGGACGATGTGTTGGTCACGCGCACGGTCGCCGAGAGCTTCCCGCCCGCGATGGCGGCGCGCGGAACGCCTGAGGTGTCGTAGGTCGCACCGTACGTCGGCGCGCCGGCGCTGACGGCACGCAGGGCGTTCACTCGACCGAAGCCGAACGATGGATCGACTCCGGGAGCTCCGAGGTCGTCGGCGGTCGACTTCAGCCGGTCGATGAGCTGCCGTGCGGAGAGCGCCGGCTCCTGGCTGAGGAGCAGCGCGGCGACGCCGGCGACGAACGGCGAGGCCTGCGAAGTCCCGGACAGTGCGCCGTAGCTTTTCGTGACGCCGCTGTTGCGTGAGAGATAGGTGTCGTAGGTCGGCGTGGTGCTGACGATTTTCCGGCCCGGCGCCGCGACGCCGACGTAGGTCTGGACGGTCGAGAAGAACGCGCGCGTGTCGTCCACGTCCGTCGCGCCGACGCCCAGCGCTTCCGCGTACGCGGCGGGGTAGCTCGCCTCGTTGAGCGAGCTGCACGTCCCGCTGAGGGTGCCGCAGTTACCCGCGGCCGCGACGACCAGCACGTTCCGGTTCGACGCGTACTGCACCGCGCTGTGCAGCGTCTGGCTATCGGAGCTCGAGCCGAGCGAGACGTTGATGATCCGCGCGCCCTGATCGGTCGCCCAGACGATCCCCTGCGCGATGTCGGAGAGCGAGCCCGTTCCGCTGCAGTCGAGGGCCTTGATCGGCAGGACGCGCGCGCCGAACGCGACACCGGCGATGCCGGCTCCGTTGTTGCCGGCCGCGGCGATGATGCCCGAGACGTGCGTGCCGTGACCGTTGTCGTCGTTCGTCGCGAAGGCGCAGCCGGCGGAGGGCTGGCTGAGAAACGTCGTTCCGGGCAGGAGCGCGGCGGACAGGTCGGGATGCGCCGCATCGACGCCCGTGTCGATGACGGCGACCTTCACGTTCGCGGAGCCGCGCACGATGTCCCACGCGCGATCGACCTGCGCCTTGCGGATGCCCCACTGCCCGAGGCCGACGAAGGGGTCGTTCAGGTAATAGGTGTCGTTCGGCGTGAAGGCCAGGTGGACGGTGGCGTCGAGCTCGGCTCCAAGGACGGCTGGGTCCTTTGACAGGTACGCCGCGACCGCGTCGCCGTCGCCGAAGGCGTCGTTGGCACCGCCCGGAAGAATGATGCGGACGAAGCCGAGGGGACCGATCTCGCGGTCGACGACGCCGCCGACCGAGGCGACGGCGCGGGCGCGCTCTTCGGGGGAGGCCGCCGGCGAGAAGCGAACGAGCAGGCGCATGCCCGGCGGCTCGGTCAGCTGGCCCGCGACCGTTGTCTTGGGGGCCGCGACGGGCGCTGGGACGATGGCGGCAGCCGCGATCGGCGCCGGCCGGACCGGCGCGAGGAGCAGCGCGGGCGCGAGGAGAACGGCCGCCAGGAGCGCGCGCAGAGCCCGACCCAACCTTTAGCCCTTCACCATGCTTATCTTGACGGCCGGGACCGGCCATCGTCGCTGGTTGGAACGGTCAGGGCGGTTTCAGGTTATGGGCAGAACAAGGCGGAACGGGGGCCCTACTGGGTGGTCTTGACCACCAGGACGCGCTCCAGCTTGCGCAGGTCGACGGCCGGGGCGACGACCGCTCGCTGGTACGCCGCGTTCTCGGCGCGGCTGACCTCGACGACCCTGCCGAGGATGAGCCCCTTCGGATAGAGCGAGCGGAGCTCGTTCCCGGCCGCGAGCCCCGCCGTCAGCACGATGTCGCCGGGCCGGACGCCCTCGCTGGCGAGGATCCACTCCATCACGAGCGTGTCGCCGAACTGCCCGCGGACGATGCCGGTCGCGCGCGAGCCCTGCACGAGGGCCGACACGGTCGAGCCCGAGTCGGTCACGAGCAGGACCTTCGCGTAGTTCGGCCCGACCTCGACGACCCGGCCGACGACTCCCTGATCGGACAGGACCACGTGGCCGATGGCGACGCCGCTCTCCGTGCCGGACGCGATGACGATGGTGTGCAGCACGCCGCTCGGATCGCGCGCGACGACAGCGCTCGCGATCGATTCGTAGGGCAACGCACGCGCGGACTGATCGAGCTTCACCTGAAGCTGAGTGGCGACGGCCTGCTCGCGAAGCCGCACGTTCTCGAGCGTCAGGCGGTCGTTCTCCTCACGGAACCGCGCGTTGTCCGCGCGCAGGCGCTCGATCTCGCCGATCGCGGTGAAGAAGCGATCCACGCCGTTGCCGGCATCCGCGAGCAGACGCTGTATCGGGACGAGCAGCGCGGTGGCGAACGACGATGACGCGCGTACTGGATCGGCGTTGCGGGTGCCGAGCAGCAGCAGCGACAGCGCGAACAGAGCAATGAACGGACGCAGCGCGCCCGGTCGCGCTCCGGATCGACGCCGGCCGATCGCCGCCATTACCGCGGCGCCAGGGCGTAGGTCTCGGTGACGATCGCGCGCTCGTACTTGTCGAGCTCCTCGAGCACGCGCCCGGTCCCGCGCGCGACGCACGTCAGCGGATCGTCCGCGATGTGGACCGCCATCTGCGTCGCTTCGCTGATCCGCGTGTCGAGGCCGCGCAGGAGCGCTCCGCCACCGGCGAGATAGATGCCCTGATCCATGATGTCGGCCACGAGCTCGGGTGGCGTCTCCTCGATCGTGTCCTTCACCGCATCGACGATCTGCTGCACCGACGGGTCGATGGCCTCGCGGATCTGCGCGCTGGTCACCTCGATCGAACGCGGCAATCCGGTGAGAAGGTCGCGACCGCGGAAGAACGTGGTCACCTCTTCATCCAGCGGGTACGCGGAGGCGATCGCGATCTTGATGTCTTCCGCGGTGCGTTCGCCCATGAGCAGATTGAACTCGCGCCGCGCGTACGAGACGATGTCCTGGTCCATCTCGTCGCCGCCGATCCGGATCGAGCGCGCGAGAACGATGCCGCCGAGCGAGGTCACTGCGACCTCGGTCGTGCCGCCGCCGATGTCGACGATCATCGATCCGGTCGGCTCGTTCACCGGGAGACCAGCGCCGATCGCGGCGGCCATCGGCTCCTCGACGAGCCGGCACCAGCGGGCGCCGGCCGAGAGCGCGGCGTCCATTACCGCTCGCTTCTCGACCTCGGTCACGCCCGAGGGGATGCCGATGATCACGCGAGGACGGGGGAAGAGCGCGATGTTCGAGTGAACCTTGTGGATGAAGTGGCTGATCATCAGCTCGGTCATGTCGAAGTCGCTGATGACGCCGTCCTTCAGCGGCCTGACGGCCACGATGCTCGCGGGCGTGCGGCCGACCATGCGCTTCGCCTCGGCGCCGACCGCCAGGATGGCGCCGGTGCGGAGGTCTTTGGCCACGACGGACGGCTCCATGATCACGATGCCGCGCCCGCGCACGTGCACGAGGGTGTTGGCGGTGCCGAGATCGATGCCGATATCACGCGAGAACAGGCCCAGAAAGCCGTCGAGCACCTAGCGAACGATATGCGTTGGCGGCCTCGTCGCGCGGACGACGCCGGCGACGACGATCAGTCGCGACGTCGGGGCGAGGCGGACGGGCTCGGCGCCACGACGCGCGGCGGTACCGGCGACGCGATCGAGCGCGTGCTCGGCTGTGGCGATGCCGACCGCGTGCTCGGCTGCGGCGATGCCGAGCGCCGCGCCGTCGGCGTCGCGGGCCGGCGTGTCGGCGTCGGCGTCGGACGCGTGCTCGGGCGCTCCGTGGCCGGCCGCTGGAAGAAATTGCGCGGATCTAACGTGCGCTCCGGGGTCTGCGTTCCACGCGGGCGAGAGATCGTCGGCACCAGCGTCGCCTCGGGCTGGCTGACCGGCGCCGGGATGAGGGCCGCGCTGCCCGCGCCCGACAGGCCGTCGAGGCGGATCGGCTGATAGCGGTTGTCGTACGCGACGACGCGGTGCACCGCACGAGGCGGCGTCTCCTCGTAGACCCAGACCGCGCTGTGCGACTCGTTCGCCCAGGCCTCGAACAGGCGGACGTGGCCGTAACCCTCGGGGTCGCGTCCGATGGTGAGGTTCATCGCGTCTCCCGGCCTTAGGTCGTCCTTCGCGATCGGGTAGCTCACGGCCCAGATCGAGTCGGTCGTGTAGCGCGCGACGTCCCACGCACGGCTCACGTACGCGGAACAGTCCATACCGCGGCCGGCGCTGTTGCCGCCCCACACGTAGGGCGTCCCCAGCATCTGCGCGGCGCGGCCAAGGATGTCGCCGCGGATCTCGAGCGACGCGTCGCGCACGGGTGCGAGGAGCTGCGGCTCGAGCGCGGCCGGCGGCGGGGGCGGTGCGGCGGCCGGCGCGTTCGGGCCGGTCGGATCGGCGCGGACGGAATCGACCGCCGCGCGGATGCCGGAGCTGAGCCAGCCCCAGTCGTCGGCGCTAGCGACCGCGCGCACGACCAAGTGCCGGTCGGTGTCGCGCGCGACGTACGTCCGGGTCAAGGTGTGCAGGCCTTCGTAGGTCGTCTCGTCATCGAGCGTGACGTAGCCGGGGATGGAGCCGGCATCGTTCTCGGCCACGCTGGGATCGACCACGAGGTCCGCGAGGTCGCTCCCCTCCCGCACGAGCCCGATCGAGATCACCGCCTTCGCATCGAGCACGAGGCCGCTCGTGATCGGGATCGGCTGCGCGTAGAGCGTCGGATCGCCGACGCGCAGCTGGTAGCGGACGATCTCGAGCACCGGGTCGGCCGGGTCGCTCTGCGGATTGAGGGACGTGTCCGGGCCGCGCACCCACCCGGCAGGCGGTACGAACGAGAGCTTGGCCGCGCTGTCGACGAAGGACGTGAGCGCGAGATCCGCCGCGGGGAGTCGTGGCGCGGGCATGAGGCGAACGGCGGCCGGCGAGGCGGCGGGCACCGCGGGCGCGGCCGGCGCCGCAGTGACGCCCGTCACAGGGATGAGCACACCGGCGGCGGCGGTCAGCAGGGTCAAGCCACGGCGGACTTCCGCAGGAAGAAGCGAATGGAATCCGGTCCCCACCTCATGTGCCGGAACGCCAGGCTCGGCCGGCCGTTACTGGTGCGGCCGCTCAGGAGGCGAGCAGGCCCCGGCGCCGAAGGCTGACCCACCGCCCGCCCGCCCCGATCACGACGTGATCGACGACCGGGATACCCAGGAGCCGCCCAGCGGCGAAGGCCTCTCTCGTCGTCCGGATGTCGTCCCCCGAGGGCTCGGGATCTCCCGAGGGATGGTTGTGGGCCAGGAGCACGCCGGCGGCGTTCCGGCGGACCGCCTCGCTGAAGAGCTCGCCGATACGCACCGACGTGCCCGCGACGTTGCCGCTATAGACGGGCACGATCGTGACCAGATGCTGCTTCCGGTCGAGCAGCGCGACCGCGACCTGCTCGCGCTCGAGGTGCGCGAGACGCGGGGCGAGGACCGCGGCGGCGGCCTCCGGGGTGTCGAGGGCCTCGCCGTCGGCATCGGCGCCGAGCAATCGTCGGCCGAGCTCGCCCGCCGCGACCACGCGCGCCGCTGTCGCCTCGCCGAGACCGGCCGCGCGCAGCGCCGGCCCGTCGGCGCGGGCGAGCGCGCGGAGACCGCCGAGCTTCAGGAGCAGCTCGTGCGCCAGGCGGCGCGCGTCGCGGCCGGGCCGGCCCGAGCCGATGAGAAGCCCGAGCAGCTCGTCGTCTCCGAGGCGGCCCGCTCCGTCCCGCAGCAGGCGCTCGCGCGGTCGCGCCGACGGTGGCCATTCGCGGATCGAGGGCACGCTGCGGATATCGGTGCGGGCTTGTACCTGCCGAAGGCGGCAGGCCGCAGGAGCGCCAGCTCCGAGTCCTACGCGAGACAGCGCTCGCAGTGCAGCTCGGTCCCCTCCTGGTGCCGCTCGAAGCGACCGAGGCCGCAGACGCACACGAACGCGACATGCCGCGCGGGATTGCCGAGCACGAGGCTGTGCGGCGCGACGTCGCGCGTGACGACCGCGCCGGCGCCGACGAGCGCGAAGCGGCCGATCGTCACGCCCGGCAGGACGACGCTGCCCGCTCCGATCGATGCGCCCAGCGCGACGTGGATCGGATCGACGGTCCAGTCGGCGGCACCCTTCAGCGTGCCGTCGGGGCGCGTCGCGCGAGGATTTCGGTCGTTCGTGAGGCACGCGTGCGGTCCGATGAAAACGCGGTCCTCGAGAGTGACGCCGGTGAAGAGCGAGGCGTTGTTCTCGATCTTGCAGTCGTCGCCGACGGTCACGCCGGCGTCCACGTACGTGTTGCGGCCGAGCGTGCACCGCTGCCCGACGCGCGCGCCTTCGCGGATCTGCGCGCCCATCCAGACGCGCGTGCCCTCGCCGACGCTCGCGCCGAGGGACACCTCCGCGGTGGGATGGATGAAAGGAGCTACGGCCGCGATGCTAGACGTTCGACTCCGCGGCCTTGCCGCCGGTATGCACGGTCCAGTCGCGCTCGTCGAAGTCCTTCGTGCAGTACGGGCAGATGTTCCACTCCGGACGGATCAGCTTCGAGCACGACGGGCAGACGCGCTTCAGGCGCGTGCGGCAGGTCGGGCAGAGCAGGAAGTCCTCGCTTACGCGCTCGTGACAGGTCGGGCACACCACGCGCTGCTCGGCTTCCGCGAGCAGGCTCTCTTCCGCGAGCTGCCGCTCGTAGGCCTCGGCGACGGTCTCGCGCGGCCTGACGATGAGATAGAGGAAGAGGCCGAGCACGTTGAGCACGACGACCATGAGCCCGTACAGGTAGGGCGTGAAGGGACTGTCGGTGCGGCTCTGCGCGTCGCGGACGGTCCAGTAGACCATCGCGAGATAGAGGAACAGCACGTACAGCCCGAAGAAACGAAGCGAGAACTGCACCAGCGCGTTGTTGACGAACGCCGTCCAGATCCCACCGACATCAGGCATCGCTCAGCTCCCTACCGCCTTCGCGCCAGTACTCGCTTCGCTCGTCTGGCGTCGCTCGTCCGCGAGCGAGAGCAAACTCTCGCTCTTCGTCCTCGCTCGCCAGTAGTCGAGCAGGTCGCCCAGCGTGCGTTCGAACGGGATGCGCGGCTCCCAGCCCGTCGCCAAGCGGAACTTGCTCGCGTCGGCCCACAGGGTCTTCACGTCCGACGGCCGCAGCCGCGCCGGATCCTCCTGCAGCTTGATCTTCACCTTCGAGTGCGACAGCAGGATCTCGAGCATCTCGCGGATCGTCCACGTCCGGCCGCTGCCGATGTTGTAGACCTCGCCGGGCTCGGCCTTTTCGAGCGCCAGCCAGTAGGCGCGGACCATGTCGCGGACGTCGGTCCAGTCGCGCTTGCTGGTCAGGTCGCCGTGGTAGATGACCGGCTCGTGCCTACCCGCCTCGATCTCGGCGATCTGCTTGGCGAACGTGCTCGTCACGAAGATGGGCCCGCGGCGTGGGCCGGTGTGGTTGAAGCCGCGCGTCACGACGAGGTGCAGGCCGTACGACTTGAAGTATTGATAGGCGAGCTTGTCCTGCGCGACCTTGCTCACCGCGTACGGTGACAGCGGGCGGAGCGGATTCGTCTCCGTCATCGGGACCTCGTTCTCGTGGACGAGGCCGTACTGCTCGCTTGAGCCGGCGATGTGCGTGCGGATCTGCATCGCGTCGTGCCGCCGCATCGACTCCAGCAGATTCAGCTGCGCGCTGATGTTCGTGAAGAGCGTGGATGCGGGCTCGTCGAACGAGGACTGGACGAACGACTGCGCCGCGAGGTGGAAGATCCGGTTCGGCTGGACCGCCGAGATGAGGTGCTCGACCGAGCCGGCGTCGGTGAGGTCGCAGTAGAGCAGGGTGACGCGACCCCGCTTGCTTTCGTCGCGCAGCCCAACCGTGCGGTCGCTGTATCGCCCCTCGACGAGATCGAGCACGCCGCGCGTGCGCAGTTGGTCGAGGTTCTCCATGCGGGAGCGCCAGCGCACCGTGCCGTAGACCGAGATGTCCGGGTGCTCGGCCACTATGTACTCGGCGAGATGGCTGCCGGCGAAACCCGTGATCCCCGTGATCAGGACACGCATCTAGGTGGACGAGCCTAGCAAAGGGCGTGCCGCCTGCTTCAGGGGCGGGCAAGCGCGGCAGGGTGTGCCCCGAAGAGCGCGATCGCCTCGACGATGGCCCGGTGTTCCTCGGCGAGCACGCGCGCGGCGAGGGCTTCGGCGTCCTCGCCCGGCATCACCGGGACGCGCCGCTGGACCACGATCTCGCCCTCATCCAAGGTCCCGCGGTGCGCGCGGTGCACCGTCGCGCCGCTCTCGCGCGCGCCCGCGGCGATGACGGCCTCGTGCACGCGAATGCCGTTCAGCCCACCGAAGGCCGGCAGGAGCGAGGGATGGATGTTGATGACCGGAACGTCGCCCAGCTCGTCCCAGAACGCGTCCGCGAGGATGCGGTCGTAGCCCGCGAGCACCACGAGCCGCGCGCCCGCTTCACGGATCGCGCGCGCCATCGCCGCCTGCGCCGCGGCGCGGGTCGCGCGCGTCACGGCGAATTCGGCGGACGGCACGCCGGCCCGCCGCGCGCGATCGAGCGCCGCCACGTTCGCGCGGCTCGACGCGACCAGCACGACGTGCGCGTTCAGCCGCCCATTCGCGCACGCGTCGATGATCGCCCCGAGATTGCTGCCGCGGCCGCTCACGCAGACCGCGATCGGGAGCGTCAAGCGAAGCGGACGCGGCGCTCGCCGCGAGCCGTCTCCACACGACCGATGCGGATCGCTTCAGGGACGGCATCGCGAGCACGATCAAAGTCATCTTGCGCGACGAAAGCCACGAGACCGATTCCCATGTTCCACGTGTCCCACCGTTCCTGATCGGGGACGTTTCCGCGATCCGCCAAGAAGTCGAAGATTCGCGGCCGCGGGAACGACGTTGGATCGATGACGACGCCGAGCTCGTCGGGAAGGGATCGCGGAATGTTTCCCTCCCAGCCGCCGCCTGTGATGTGCGCAATCGCATGCACCTCAGCTGCCTTACGCAATCGCTTGATCGGCTCCAAGTAACTTTGGTGCTCCTGCATCAACGCACTTGCTGCTGTGTCCTCCGCTAGCGCGGAGCGAGGCGTATTGAGCCATTTCGTCACATCGACTCCCTCGGCAGCAGCGTCTCGCGCCATGATCGCGCGCGCGAGTGTGTAGCCGTTCGTATGTAGTCCGCTTGATGCGAAGGCGAAGCAGTGATCGCCCTCTCGTACATTGGTCTTCCGAAGCAGGTCTTCCTCTTCAACCACGCCGACAAGAAAACCGGCAATGTCGTAGATGCCTTCGGCGTAGATCCCAGGCATCTCAGCAGTCTCGCCTCCAAGCAAGCTCATCTGATGCGCCGCGCAGGCCTGAGCCATCGCGCCAACGACGCGCTCGAACACGTCTGGATCGAGGCGACCCGTGGCAAAGTAGTCGAGGAAGAAAAGGGGCTCCGCGCCCATCGCGAGCGCGTCGTTCACGCAGTGGTTGACAAGATCTTTCCCGACCACCTCGTGCTTGTTCGTGAGGCGCGCGAGCTCAAGCTTCGTTCCGACACCATCGGTTGTCGCGACGAGGACTGGCCGGGAGTACCCCGCCAGTCGGATCAGCCCGCCGAAGTCGCCGATGCCACCGATCACTTGCGCGCCGTTCGTCTGAGCGATGAACTCTCGAACGCGTCCCAGTGCGTCGTTTGTACGCCGCACATCCACGCCCGCGTTGCGATACGTGAGTCTCTCGTTCACCGACTGACCGCCTCGAGCACGTCCTTTGTCAGCTCGAGCTGGACCGGAACGAGGTAGTCGCCGGTGAAGCACGCGGTGCAGAGCTCACCCTCGGTCGCGCCGGTCGCCGCGATCATGCCCTCGAGCGAGAGATAGCCGAGCGAGTCCGCGCCGACATGGCGCCGGATCCCCTCGATGTCGAGGCTCGAGGCGATGAGCTCGTCGCGCCGCGCCATGTCGACGCCGAAGAAGCACTGGTGGCGTATTGGCGGCGAGCACACGCGCATGTGGACCTCGCTCGCGCCGTAGCGGCGCAGGAGCGCGACGATCGGTCCGCTCGTGGATCCGCGCACGATCGAATCGTCGACGACGACGACGCGCTTGCCGTCGAGGACGTCGCGCAGCGCGTTGTACTTCAGGGCGACGCTGTGCTCGCGCAGCGCTTGCGACGGCTGGATGAAGGTGCGGCCGATGTAGCGGTTCTTGATGAGGCCCTCGCGAAACGGGATGCCGCTCTGTCGCGCGTAGCCGACCGCCGCGGGGATCGCGCTGTCGGGGACGGGGATGACCACGTCGGCGACGGCGGGATGCTCGTCGGCGAGGATCTCGCCCATGCGCTCGCGCGTCGCGTACACCGAGCGCCCTTCGAGGTCGCTCGAGGCGGACGCGAGATAGACGTGCTCGAACACGCACAGGCCACGCCGGCCGGCGGCCATGTCGGCGATCTGGAGCGGGCCCGAATCGTCGATCCGCAGCACCTCGCCCGCGCGGATGTCGCGGACGAGCTCGGCTCCGATGGTGTCGAGCGCGCTCGTCTCGCTCGCCACCAGCCACGCCCCGCCCTTCCGCCCCAGGCAGAGCGGACGGACGCCGAGCGGGTCGCGGATCGCATAGAGCGCGCGCGACGTGAGGAGCACCAGCGACCAAGCGCCCGCGAGCGTCGGGAGCGCGCGCACGATGCGCTCGTCCCACGTGTCCCCGGCCGCCGAGGCGATCGCGCGCGCGATGACCTCGCTGTCCGAGCTCGTCGTGAAGCGGACGCCCTCCTCCTCAAGCTCAGATCGCCGGTCGCGGGCGTTGATGCAGTTGCCGTTGTGGCCGACCGCGAGCTCCCCGAGGACAGGATCGGTCACGACCATCGGCTGCGCGTTCTCGATGCGCGACGATCCGGTCGTCGAGTAGCGGGTGTGGCCGATGGCCGCGCGTCCCTGCAGCGCGGCAAGATCCGGTTCGGCGAACACCTGCCCGACGAGGCCCATGCGGACGACCGTCCGCAGCGTCTGCCCGTCGGTCGACGCGATGCCCGCCGATTCCTGGCCGCGGTGCTGCAGCGCGTACAGCGCGAAGAACATGAGCCGCGCCGCCTCGGTGGGCGGCGTGCCCGGCGGAGCCCAGATCCCGCACACCCCGCACACGGCTAGGCCTCCCTGCCGAGAGCGCGCGGCAGCCCGCCCTCGTACGCGCGGCGCAGCGCGTCGATGGGCGTGCCGATGAGCGGCGCGATCTCGAGCAGGTCGCCGCCCACCGCGCCGAGCGTCCACAGCGGCACGTCGCGCTCGGACGCGAGCGCGCGCAACCCCTGCTCGCGATCGGTCGGCACGACCAACACGATGCCCGAGGGACCCTCGCCGAACAGGCCCGCTAGGCGGGTCACGCCCCGTGCGGACGGCAGCGCGGCGCGGATGCCGACGCCGTCGCGTAACGCGAGCTCGGCCAGCGCGACGGCCAGACCGCCCTCGGCGCGGTCGTGCGCCGCGCGAAGCAGGCCTGCACGGTGGGCCGCGAGCACGAAGCGCTGCAGGCGTGCCTCCAGCGCGAGATCGATCGCGACCGGCCCGTGATGAATCCCGTGCAGCGCGCCGTACGCGGACGCGCCGATCTCAACCCCGGCGCTGCCCGCGAGCAGCACGAGGTCGCCATCCTCTCCGGTGGTCACCGGCAGGTGGCGCGCGACGTCGTCGAGGTGCCCCACCGCGCCGACCGCGGCGGTCGGCCAGATGTCGCGCTTGGCCGTCGCGTTGTAGAGCGACACGTTGCCCGAGACGACGGGCGTGCCGAGCGCATCGCACGCCGCGGCGATCCCGGCGACGGTGCGCTCCAGCTGGAAGGCGCCCTCGGGCCGCTCGGGGTTGCCGAGGTTCAGGCAATCGGTGATGGCGAGCGGCTCGGCGCCCATGCAGGCGACGTTGCGCGTGGCCTCGGCGACGGCGGACGCGGCGCCGACGAACGGATCGATCGCGGCGACGCGCGGCTGCGCGTCGAGCGAGAGCGCGATGCCGTCGGCGCGCCCTTTGATGCGCATGACCGCGGCATCGCCGCCCGGGCCGACGACGGTGTCGGTCCCGACCATCTGGTCGTAGGTGCGGTAGAGCACGCGCCGAGACGACACCGCAGGGGACGCGAGCAGCTGCAACAGGATGTCGCCTGCCTTCTGAAGCGCGGGAGCGCCGAGGTCGAGGGTCCGCTTCGCGGCATCGCCCGCGGCATTCGCCGCGGGACGCTGAGAAGGGGCCGTGTTCGCGACGAAGGTGGGGCCCCGCGCCGGGGCCGTCACTTCGCGAGCCGAATGGCGCGGGATCGCCGAGTCGCGAGCACGGCCCCGACCCGAGGCAACGTCGGGGCTCCCGCCGATGATCGACGCGATGTCGTATTCGGGGGCTTCATCGGCCAGCGCCTTTGGCGGCAGAGACGCGACGATGTCAGAGCCCTCGCGGATCTCCAGTACTTCCTCGGCCGTGACTTCGCCGATGCGCACGCCGTGCAGCTCCCAGCGCGCCAGCACGCGCTCGACGTCGGCTTCGCGGCCGGGACGCGCGACCACGAGCATCCGCTCCTGGGACTCCGAGAGCATCACCTCGAGGGGCGTCATCCCGGAAGCGCGACGTGGCACGCGCGCGACATCGATGCGCATCCCGGCGCCGCTCTTCGCCGACACCTCGCTCGTCGCGCAGCTAAGCCCGGCCGCGCCGAGATCCTGGATCGCCTCGACAGCGTCGAGCCGCGAGAGCTCGAGCGTCGCCTCGAGCAGCAGCTTTTCGAGGAAGGGGTTGCCGACCTGCACCGAGGGGCGCTTGGCGGCGTCACCGCTGCCGAGCTCGAACGACGCGAGCAGCGAGGCGCCGGCGATGCCGTCGCGGCCGGTGTCGCTGCCGACCAGATACACGGCGCTGCCGGGGCGAGCGGTCGCGGCGCTGAGCAGGTCGCCGCGCTGGACGAGGCCGACACACATCGCGTTCACCAGCGGGTTGTCCGCGAAGCACGGTTCGAACGAGACGTGCCCGGCCACGTCGGGGATGCCCACGCAGTTCCCATAGAAGGAGATGCCGCCCACGACCCCGCGCACGAGCGACCGCGTCTTCGCGGTGTCCGGCGGGCCGAAGAAGAGTCCGTTCAGGACGGCGATCGGGCGCGCCCCCATCGCGAAGATGTCGCGGAGGATCCCGCCGACGCCGGTCGCGGCGCCCTGGTACGGCTCGACCGCGGACGGATGGTTGTGGCTCTCGACCTTGAAGACGCACAGCAGCCCGCCCCCCAGGTCGACCGCGCCGGCGTTCTCGCCCGGCCCGAGCGCGACGCGCGCGCCCTTCGTGGGCAACGTGCGCAGGAGCGCGCGGCTGTGCTTGTAGGCGCAGTGCTCGCTCCACATCGCCCCGAACATCGCCCACTCGAGCGCGTTCGGCTCGCGACCGACGATCTGGTGCACGCGCTCGGCCTCGAAGTCAGTGAGTCCGACGTCTGCGGGTATCGATTGGAGCGGCTGCGCCTCATTGAGCGGCTGCGCCTCATTGACGGACTGCGCCGTTCTCTCCATCCCCTTTGTCATCGGGGACGCACTCACGAGAGGCTCGACGCTCCCAGAAAGAGCTCGACCTGATCCGCGAACGACGCGAGGTCGGCGGTGCGCGTCTGCAGGTGTCCGTACACCTCGTCGATGTCGGTCTGCTCGCGGTCATACGCCAGGAGGTTCCGCAGATTGGCGAGGTGCTCGAGGCGGTACGCGAGCTGACGGTCGACGATTCCGTGCCCCGCGATCGCGTCGAGGATGTCGTGATACGCCTCGGGCTTCGGCAGGGCGAGCGCCATGACGAGGTACGCGCCCGTGCCGAAGAGCAGCTCGACCGCCTGCTGCAGGTACCACTGCGCCAGGCCGTAGAGCTTGGGGTCGCGCGAGAACTTGGCGTGGTCAATCGGCCGGAGGTCCCCCAGCAGCCGGACGTACTCGCGCAGGCGGCCGAGCCGCGCGCGCACGTACTCGGCGTCGATGGCGAAGCGCTCGCCGCGCGTGCGCTCCGCGAGCGCCTTGGTCTGAACCTCGTCGTACTTCTGAAATTCCAGGAACTCCATGACCGAGCGCGCCTCGAACTGCACCCGCCTGCGCTGGTCGCGCTGGAAGAGCAGCGACCACGAGCGGATGACCTTGGCGCGCTGGAGGAGCGACGCCTGATTGAGGATCACGACGTCGAGGCCGCTCGTCTCGAGCGCCTTCGACAGCTCGCTCACAAAATAGACCTGGTAGTCGAAGAACTCGTTCGCCTGGATCCCATCCAGCAGGAGCAGCGCCACGTCGAGGTCGCTGTAGGAGCCTGCGAGCCGGCGTCCGGATGCCGTCCCCTGCGCGTAGGCCGCGTCGACGGGGCTGGTCTGGAAGATCGTCTGCAGCTGCGCCTGCTTCTCGAAGAGGTCCATTCACTCTCCCAGAGGGGCCCCTGACTCTCCCGGAGGTTCTCCGATCTGCCGGGGTCCCCGCTAGCTATCTATAAGGATAGGCACACCGCGGGCGGATTCCTGCGTCCCGAGGGGGGCGAGCATGAAGAGCCCGTCGACCCCTCCCATGAGCGCCTCGGCACAGCGCTCGGGGTGCGGCATGAGGCCGACGACGTTGCCGGCCTCGTTGCGCACACCCGCCACGTTGCCGAGCGATCCGTTCGGGTTCGCCTCCGGTGTGGCGGCCCCGCGCTCGTCTACATAGCGCAGCACGACCTGGCCCGCTCGCTCCACGGCGTCGGCGGTGTCGGGGTCCGCGACCCAGCAGCCCTCGCCGTGCGCGATCGGCATACGCAGGAGACGGCCGCCGAGCTCACGCGTGAACGGCGTGGCCTCGCTCTCGACGCGCATGTGCACCCAATCGCATCGGAACTCCAGATGCGTGTTCCGCACGAGCGCGCCCGGCAGAAGCCCCGCCTCGCACAGGATCTGGAAGCCGTTGCACGATCCGAGCACCGGCTTACCCGCATCCGCGAAGCGCCGCAGCTCGGAGATCGCGGGCGAGAGCTTGGCGATCGCGCCCGCGCGGAGGTAATCGCCGTGGGCGAAGCCGCCCGGGAGGACCGCGGCGTCGAAGTGGCGCAGGTCCGCGTCCGCGTGCCAGACGACCTGGGGCTCCGCGCCGACCAGGCGCAACGCGTGCTCGAAGTCTCGCTCGCTCCAGGTGCCGGGGAAGAGCAGCACGGCGACTCTCACGGACGAGGGGCCCCGCGATGAGCCGGATGGGCGAAGAGCGGGGACACGGTGATCAAGAGGGCTTCAGGTCCACCGAGTAGTCCTCGATGACCGGGTTCGCCAGCAGCTGATCGCCCATCGACTGCGCGGCGGCGGCCGCGGCGGCGGCGTCCGCGGCAGCGAAGCGCACGACGATCTCCTTGCCGGCGCGCACGTCGCCCACGTCTACGCCGAGCGCGCGGAGCGCGCCGGCGATCGCCTCGCCCTGCGGGTCGCGCACCTCGGCCCTCGGCCGGACGTGGATGGTGGCGATGAAATTCACGCCCGGGCTTCATCCAGAGCGTGTCCGGTGACGCGCGCGTAGCACTCGCGGTAGCGCTCGGCCGTGCCGCGAACGACGTCGGGCGGCAGCGCCCGTCCGGGCGGCTCGCGATTCCACCCGCTCTCGATGAGGAAATCGCGCACGAATTGCTTGTCGAAGGACGCGGGCGGGGTCCCTCCGGGAGAACCGACCGACCCCGGCCGGTACTGCGCGGCGTCCCAGTAGCGCGACGAATCCGGCGTGAGCGCTTCGTCGATCAGGACGAGCCGGTCGCCGTCGAGACCGAACTCGAACTTCGTGTCCGCGAGGATGAGGCCCCTGCCGAGCGCATAGGCGTGGGCCTCGCGGTAGAGCGCGAGCGTCGTCTCCTCCAGCCGCTTGGCGAGGTCGCGTCCGATGAGCGCGGCGAGCTGCGCCCGCGAGATGTTCTCGTCGTGCCCGGTCACGGCCTTCGTCGCAGGCGTGAAGATCGGATCGTCGAGCCGCGCCGAGTCGACAAGGCCGGTCGGGAGCCGCTCCCCCGCGACCGTCCCCTCCTTCTTGTACTCGGTCCAGCCCGAGCCGGCGAGGTAGCCCCGAGCGACGCACTCGATGTCGATGCGCTCGCAGCGCCGCACCAGCACGGAGCGCCCGGCCAGCTCCGGCCGGTCGCGGAACGGCGCGGGCAGGTCCTCAAGGCGCGTGGCGATGACGTGGTTCGGGACGACGTGGGCGGTCCGCTCGAACCAGAAGTTCGAGAGCTGCGTGAGCACGCGGCCCTTGTCCGGGATAGGCGTCGGCAGGACGACGTCGAACGCCGAGAGCCGGTCGCTCGCGACGATGACCAGCTCGGTGGGGCTGGCGGCATAGACCTCACGGACCTTGCCCTCGCGAAAGAGCGTTGCGCCCGCGATCTCGCTTCGCATGAGCGTCATTCCGGCAGCACCCCTTCCAGGCGCTCGCGCCACGCGCGGGACGTATCCCGCGCGACCTCGGCCGAGACCCCGCGGTACTCCTCGGGCCGCTCGAGGATGCGGCGCTCGTCGGGCGTGATCTGCCCGACGAAGGTCTTCAAGATGTCATCGTGCGCCGCGGCCTCCAGCACGCCGAGGCCGCCGCGCTCCGCTTCGAGCGTCAGGCGCCGCACTGCCTCGTGCGCGTCCGGATGGCCGTACTTCGCCAGCAGCACGTACAGCGGCTCGGCGATGACGACCGAGCGCGACAGCGCCAGGTTGGCTCGTAGGCGCTCGCGGTCGACGCGGATCCCCTCGAGCGAGTCGGCGAGCCGCCCGGCGGCGTAGGCGGTCGCCGCGAGGATCTCGCCGAGGAAGCGCTGCGACGCCGAGTTCGTGAGGTCGCGCTGATGCTCGCTGATCTGATCCATATACGTGGTCACGATCCGCGGCGCGATCGCCTTCCACATGGACTTCACGTTCTCGAAGGAGATCGGATTGCGCTTGTGCGGCATGGTCGACGAGCCGACCTGGTCCGCCGCGAACGACTCCGCGATCTCGGCGATCTCGGTGCGCTGCAGCGCGCGCATGTCGTCGGCCAGGTTCGCCATGACGCCGAGCGCGGTGATGCAGGCGTGGGCGAGGTCGGTCCAGCCCTCCGGTTCGACGATCTGCGTCGAGATCGATGCGGGCCGCAGGCCGAGCGAGCCGAGGAAGCTCCGCTCCAGAGCGCGCGGGTCGGCCGTGAGCAACCCGAGCGCGTTGTACGCGCCGACCGCGCCGGAAAGCTTGCCCGGCAGAACGCGCGCGGCATCGCGCAGCGCCAGGGTCCGGCCGCCGACGCGCGAGACGTACTCGGCCATCGCGAAGCCGAAGGTGATCGGCTCGGCGTGGCGCCCGTGGGTGCGGCCGATCTGGGGCGTGTCCGCCTCGCCCTCCGCCAGCGCGATACAGCGCGCCGCCAGCCCGCCCATCCGCGGCAGGATCACGCCCTCGACGCATTCGCGGTAACGCAGCGCGTTCGCGGTATCGACGATGTCGTACGAGGTCGCGCCGAGGTGCACGAAGCGCTTGACGTCGTCCGGCACGCGCGCGCGGATGACGTTGACGAGCGCGCGCACGTCGTGCCGGGTCTTGGCCTCCTCCTCGGCGACCTCGGCCGCCGACACGCGCGCCGCGGCCTCGGCGATGGCGTCGGCGGCGGCGCGGTCGCAGATGCCGGCATCGGCCATCGCGCGGGCGAGCGCCGTCTCGACGCGCGCGCGATACCGGACCGCGGCATCTTCGGAGAGGAACGGATGCAGCGCCCGGTAGAGGATCGGATCCCCGCCGTAGAAGCGGCTGTCCAGGGGCGAGATCGCGTCGAACCGGTCCTGCATCAGCTCTCGAGCACCGTCTTCGCAAACGCTGCGCGCATCGCGGCGAGGCCCTCACGAAGCTTCGGATCGCCGAGGGCCAGGATCTCGGCCGCAAGGATCGCGGCATTGGCCGCTCCGGCCTCGCCGACCGCGACCGTGGCGACCGGGATGCCGCGCGGCATCTGCACGATCGACAGCACCGCGTCCAGGCCGCCCGCGATCGCGTTCGGCGCCGCGAGCGGGACGCCGATCACGGGAAGCGTCGTCGCGGCCGCGACCGCGCCCGGGAGGGCCGCCGCACCGCCGGCCGCGGCGATGACGACGCGGACGCCACGGCGTTCCAAGCCGCTGGCCCAATCGCGCAGCTGCTCGGGGGTCCGGTGCGCCGAGAGGACCCGCGTCTCGAACTCGACGCCGAGGCCCCGGAGCGTCTCCTCCGCGACCGCCATGGTCGCGCGGTCCGAGGCCGAGCCCATGACGATCCCGACGAGTACGGTCATAGGAGAACCCTATCGCCGCTGACGCCGATGTCGGGCCGGTAGAAGCGGCCCTGGAAGCGGACGCGCTCCGCGCCCGCGTACGCCTTGGCGCGCGCGTCGGCGACCGTGTCCCCGCCGGCGACGATGTGGATGACACGGCCGCCGGCCGTCACGAAGCCGTTCGGCGTGCGCGCGGTCGCGCCGTGGAACGCGTAGGCGCCCTCGGGCAGGTCGCCGAGACCCTCGATCGGGTCGCCCCGGCGCGGCGCTCCGGGATATCCCTCGGCGCAGAGGACGACGTCGACGAATGCGCGGTCGCTGAAGCGCAGCGGCGTCGCGGCGACGTGCGCGGCCAGGCGTCCCTCGCCCAGCGCGAGCATGAGCCGGCCGAAGTCGCCCTCCAGGCGCGGGAGCGTAACCTCGGCCTCCGGGTCGCCGAAGCGCGCGTTGTACTCGAGCACGCGCCAGCCGGAGCCGGTACGCATCAGCCCGGCGAAGAGGACCCCGTGGAACGGCGTGCCGCGTTTCGTGAGCGCGCGCGCGATCGGCGCGATGAGCTCGGCGGCCGCGTCCTGCGCCTCGTCGTCGGGGAGCACGTCCGTCGGCGAGACCGCACCCATCCCTCCGGTGTTCGGGCCGGTGTCGCCCGCACCGACGCGCTTGTGGTCCTTCGCCGGCGGAAGCGCGACGACGACGTCGCCGTCAACGAGCGCCTGCAGCGAGCACTCCTCTCCTTCGAGGAGCTCTTCCAGCACCACCGGTCCGCTCGAGAGGGCCGGCGAGCCGAGCGCCTCCAGCGCCGCGGCGCGATCGCGTGCCACGACCACCCCCTTACCTGCGGCGAGCCCATCGGCCTTGACCACAATCGCCCCATCCCGTCGCTCCAGTGCCGCTCGAGCGGCGGGCGCGTCCGCGCACCGCTCCCACGGCGCCGTCGGGACGCCGGCCTCGGCCATGAGCTCCTTCGCGAAGCTCTTGCTCCACTCGATCTTCGCCGCCTCGCGCGACGGCGCCACGACCGCGATGCCGCTCCGCCGCAGCGCATCGCCGATCCCGTCCGCGACGAGCTCGTCGGGTCCGACGACCGCGAGATCGATGTGGGCCGCGGCCAGGTGCCGCTCGAGCGCCGGCGTGTCGCGCGGATCGAGGGCGACGAGGCGCGTGAAGAGCTGCATCCCGGCATTGCCGGGCGCCACATCGATCGTCGCCACGCTGTTCGCCCGCGCCAGCGCCCAGGCGATCGCGTACTCGCGGCCGCCGCCGCCCAGCACCAGGCAGTTGAGGCCCGGCGCGCCCGCGGATCGACCCGCAGGCCGCTGCGCGCGGAGCGCCGCGAGCTCGGCCTTGCGCCGGCCTCCGCCGAAGAGGCTCACGCGCCTACTCCCATTTCCTGCTCAATCTCCGGCAACGCCGGAGACACGCCCCGGCGGGTGGACTCGCTCGTCGTGGCGAAGCCACTCCTCGCTCATTCCCACTCAATCGTGGCCGGTGGCTTAGAGCTGATGTCGTAGACGACGCGATTCACCGCGGGGACCTCGTTCACGATGCGCGATGAGACGCGCTCGAGCAGTTCGTAGGGCAGGCGAGCCCAGTCCGCGGTCATGAAGTCCTCGGTCGTCACGGCGCGGAGCGCGACGACGTAGCCATAGGTGCGGAAGTCGCCCATCACGCCGACGCTCTGGACCGGCGTCAGCACGGCGAATGCCTGGGCCGTCGTGCGGTAGAGGTCGGCCGCGCTCAGCTCCTCGAGGAAGATCGCGTCCGCGCGCCGCAGTGTGTCGAGCCGCTCCTTGGTGAGCTCGCCGAGCACGCGCACCGCCAGCCCCGGCCCCGGGAACGGATGGCGCCAGAGGATGTCCTCCGGGATGCCGAGCTCCGCGCCCACGCGCCGGACCTCGTCCTTGAACAGCCTCCGGAGCGGCTCGACGTTCTCGAGCGACATGTCCTCCGGCAGGCCTCCGACGTTGTGGTGGGTCTTGATCCGCGCGCTCGTCTTGCTGTCCTTGGAGCGCGACTCGATGACGTCGGGATAGATGGTCCCGTGGACGATGACCTCGGTCGGACCGAGCCGACGCGCCTCCTCCTCGAAGCAGCGGATGAACTCCTCGCCGATGATCGCGCGCTTGCGCTCGGGATCGACGATTCCCTTCAGCTTGGCCAGGAAGCGCGCCTCAGCATCCACCGGGACGAGACGCACTCGGGGGCCGAACGTCGCGATGACCTGCGCGGCCTCGCCTTCGCGCAGCATGCCGGTGTCGACGAACACGCAGGTGAGCCGGTCGCCGATCGCGCGGGCCACGAGAGCCGCGGCGACGGCCGAGTCGACGCCGCCCGAGAGCGCGAGGATCGCGTGGCGCGAGCCGATCGTGCGCCGCAGCTCCGCGACGGCCTCCTCGACGAACGCGGCCGGCGTCCAGTCGCCGACGCAACCGCACACACGGAACAGGAAGTTGCGGAGGATCTCGGCGCCGCGCGGCGTGTGCATCACCTCGGGATGGAACTGCACGCCCCAGCGGCGATCCCCGTCGGTGATCGCGGCGATCGGGAGCCGAGCGGTGCTCGCGATCGGATGGAACCCGGGAGGCGGGCGCTTGACCGAATCGCCGTGGCTCATCCACGCGCGCTCGGCGTCCCCGAGGCCCTCGAAGATGCCGGCGTGCTCGGCGATCGCAAGCGTCGCCGGCCCGTACTCGCGCAGGCCTTCGGGCACGACCTCGCCGCCGAGCGCACGCGCCATCAGCTGCATGCCGTAGCAGACCCCCAGCAGCGGGAAGCGACCGTCGAGGATCGCCGGGTCGATCTGCGGCGCGCCGGGCTCGTACACGCTCGCCGGTCCGCCCGACAGGATGACCCCGGCGACGTGGCGCGCCGCGAGCTCCCGCGCGGTTACATCGTGCGGGAAGATCTCGCAGTACACGCGCGAGTCGCGCACGCGCCGCGCGATGAGCTGCGTGTATTGACTGCCGAAGTCCAAAATTGCGACCGTCTGGCGAACCGAGCCGCTGGTCGGCTCGTCCTTCGGCCTCGCCGACGCTCCCATCGTTCGCGCGACCGTCTGGTCCGGCGAAGCCGGACGCAGACGCATCCGCTCCATCAGGACTGCGTCGTTCCTCTCATCAGTACTGCGTCGTCCCGGTGAACGTGAATGCCGCGAGGCGCAGCGCGGGCACGCGGCGCGCGATCGCACTGACGCCGCCGAACTCGCTGGCGGCGAAGAGGTGCAGCTCCCTGCCGACGCCGAGCGTCCCGGCCAGCGCCTCGTGGTACGACTGCGTGAAACGGAAGTTCTTCACCGGATACGCGATCTCGCCGTCCTCGATGGCGAACGTACCGTCCCGCGTCATCCCGGTGACGATCGTGCGGAGCTGATGCACCCAGCGCGTGTAGTGGAAGCGAGTCACGAGCACGCCGCGCCGCACGCCGCGGATGAGCTCCTCGCGCGTCTGGTCTCCGGCCTCGACGCGACCGTGCATCGGCGTGCACGAGAGGAACGAATTGGGCGGCAGCGCGTGGCCGGTATTCTCCGCGCCCGTGCGGTGGGCCGTGGCCGAGTCGTACACCACCGCCCGCGCGACGCCCTGCTCGATGAGCGTCACGGCCCTCGAGGGCTGGCCCTCGAAGTCGAATGGCCGCGGCACGCACTCGGGATCGAACGGGTCTTCGCGGATCGTGACGTCCCCCGTTACGCGTTGCCCGAGCTTGCCACCGACGAAGGAGCGCCCCTCCTCGACCGCCACACCCGTTAACGCGAGGCCGAGGAACGCGGCGATGTCGTTGACCGCGTAGGGCTCGAGCACCACCTCGTACGTCCCCGCGTCAAGATCGCGCGGGGACTGCGCCGCGATGCACTTCGCGATGGCCTCGCTCGCCAGTCCATCCGCGTCGACGCGGGCGACGTCGATCGACGAACGCTCGGCCCAGGCCGACCCGGCGTCGCCGATGCACACCGCCTCGGCGTTCGCCCGAGTCTCGGGCGAGTACGCCCAGACCCCGCGCGTGCTCGCGATCGCGATCTCCTGCGCGGTCGTGGAGACGTACCCCGCGGCCACCAGTGAGCGCTCGCGCGTCGGCCGGCAGATGCGCTCGGCGAGGCGCGCGCGCTCGAGCGGCGTCGTGGCGGCGGTGCGATCGACGAAGGCGGAGGGGGCCGTCGAGATCGGCCGCGCGTCGGGCAGGCCGCCGAACTCGGGGTTCTCCGGAACGAGCCGGCTGAGATCGCTCGCCGACCTGGTGACGCGGGCGATGCCCTCGGGCCCGAGGTCGCTCGTGGTGAGCATCGCGATCCGCTTGCCGCGCACGACGCGGACCTGCAGCTGTGCCTCCCGGCTCGACACGTTCTGGTGGATCGCCGAATTCGCGAACCGCGTCAGCTCGAGCGTCCGCGCGACGACGACCGCTTCGGCCTCGTCCCCGTCGGCCTGCCGCAGCGCCTCCTGGGCGATGCGCCGCAGCTCGGCTTCGCCGAACAGGCCGGCGGTCGCGTCGCGCGCGGCGACGGTCTGGCTCATTTCACGACGCCGACGCGCACGTTCCGGAACCGCCCGGGCGCGGCGCCGTGTCCGGTGTGCATGATCTGGCCGGGCTGGCCCTTGCCGCAGTTCGGCGTGCCCCACATGACCCAGTCGCTCTCGGAGCAGACCGCGTCGCACGAGCCCCAGAACTCGGGCGTGATCCCGGTATAGGTGGGGTTGCGGACCATGTCGCCGAGCTTGCCGTTCTTGATCTCCCATCCGATCTGCGTGCCGAACTGGAAGTTGAGCCGCTTGTCATCGATGGACCAGGAGCGATTCGTGTCCAGGTAGAGGCCGTCGTCGGTGTCGGCGATGAGGTCCTCCAGCGTCCCTGCGGATCCCGGCATGAGCGAGACGTTGGTCATGCGGATGATCGGGACGCGCGCCCAGCCATCGGCCCGCATCGTCCCGTTCGACGTTGTGCCGATCGCGCCCGCGGTCTCACGGTTCATGAGATAGCCGACGAACATCCCATCGCGCACGGCCCAGCCTTCGCTCGCGGGCACGCCCTCGTCGTCCCAACCGAACGTGCCGAGCCCTCCGGGTGAGGTCGAATCGATGCGGATGTTCACCGCCTCGCTGCCGTAGCGGAACGTTCCGAGCCGATCGGGCGTCAGGAACGACGTGCCGGCGAAGGCCGCCTCGCTGCCGAGCGCGCGGTCGAGCTCGATCGGATGCCCGCAGCTCTCGTGCACCTGGAGCATGAGCTGGTTGCTCGAGATCACCACCGTGGTGCGCACGTCCTGCGGGCACGGCTTGGCCGACAGGAGCGCGATCGCCTCGGTCGCGATGCGCGGCGCGTTCCCGCGAAGGTCCCACTTGCGCACGTATTCCCAGCCGGCCGTGTTCTGGCTGCGCCCGCCGGCCGAAGGGTACGAGCGGAGCTGCTGCTCTCCGTCTCCGACCGCTTCGGCCGCGATCCCGCAGCCCGTCTCGAAGAACAGCTGCTCGCAGTCGGCGCCCTCGCTCGAGAGGAAAAGCTTCTCCTCGCGCCAGATCTCGTACGACGCGCGCGTCGTGCGCAGGCCCTTCACCGTCCGCATGGCGTCGTCCGCCTCGAGGAGCTCACCCACGCGGTCCTCGAACGACATCGCGAACGGGTCGATCTCGACCTCCGTGCGAAACGTGCCCCGCGCCGGCTTGACCGCGGCGAGCTTCGCGTCGCCCGTCTTCGTGATCGCCGAAGCCCGCGCGATCTCGACCGCGAGGGCGGCCACTCGGTCCGCCTCCGCAGCGGTGACGATCTGCGAAGCGGCGAATCCCCAGGCGCCGTCGGCGACCACGCGGACGCCGAAGCCGAACGAGTCGCTGCGATCGACCGTCTCGAGGTGCCCGTTCTTCACCGTGACGTCCTCCACGTCGCGGCGGACGTAGCGCACGTCGGCGTACGTCGCGCCGCGCGTCTTGGCCGTGTCGAGCGATCGGTTCGCGAGGTCGCGCTGCGCGGCGAAGCTCACGCCTTCACCCTGTAATTCGGCGGCTCGATCGTGATCTCGACGTCGTGCGGGTGCGACTCGCGCAGGCCCGCGCCGCTGATGCGCACGAAGCGCGCGGTAGTGCGGAGGTCCTCGATCGTCGCGGCGCCCGCGTATTTCATCCCGGCACGAAGACCGCCGACGAGCTGGTGCACGAACGGCGCGAGCGGGCCGACCGCGCGGACGCGTGCCTCGACCCCTTCGGGCACGACCTTCGAGAAGTCGCCGACGTCGGCCTGGCCGTAGCGGTCGCGAGCGCGGCGTGCGGCCATCGCGCCCATCGACCCCATCCCGCGGTATGACTTGAAGCGGCCTTCGTCGGTCTCGACGACGTCGCCAGGCGACTCGTCGACTCCGGCGAGGAGCCCGCCGAGCATCACCGTGTCCGCGCCCGCGCCGATCGCCTTGGCGATGTCGCCGGACTCCTGGATGCCGCCGTCGGCGCAGATCGGGACGTCGTGCTTCGCCGCAGCGAGCGCGCAGTCGAAGATCGCGGTGATCTGCGGCATACCGGCTCCGGCCACGACGCGGGTGGTGCAGATCGCACCCGGACCGACGCCGACCTTCACGCAGTCCGCGCCCGCCGCGATGAGGTCCTCGGTGCCCTGCGCGGTCACGACGTTGCCCGCGATCACCTGCACACGGTGGCGCGCCTTGATCTTCTCGACCATGCGAATGACGCCGGCCGAGTGCCCGTGGGCGATGTCGACGACGATGACGTCAACACCGGCGGCGACGAGCCCGGTCACGCGCTCGTCCGCGTCGCCGGAGACCCCCACCGCTGCGGCGGCGAGAACGCCGGCGGCCTTGACGGCGCGTACCTGCTCGATCTGTGCGGCCAGCTCGAGGTTGCGATGGATGACGCCGAGGCCACCCAGCTTGCCGAGCGCTATCGCTAGCGGCGCTTCGGTGACCGTGTCCATCGCGGCGGAGAGGATCGGGATGTCCAGGGTGAGGTCTTTGGTGAGCCGCGTCTTCGTGGAGACCTGCGTGGGGAGGACGTCGCTACGGGCGGGGACGAGGAGGACGTCGTCGAAGGTGAGGCCTTCGCGTCCGAACTTCTCCTCCCAGCTCACCGCTTCCCCATCGGTGGATTCTAAAGGTCCGTCGGGGAGGATCGAACCGTCCGCTACAGGATCGTGGCGGTGCGCTCCGGGCCGATGCCGACCATGCCGATCGGCGCGCCGACTGTTTCCTCGATCCGACGCAGGTACGCGCGCGCCGCGTCGGGCAATGCCGAGCGTTCGGCGACGCCGGTGATGTCTTCGCTCCATCCGGCCAGGCGTTCGTACCGCGGCTTCACGCGCTCGAGCAGCGTCGTGGGCGGCATGTCGACGGTGACGCGCCCGTCAAGGTCGTACGCGCTACAGAAGGGGATCTCCGAGTACGTGCCGAGCACGTCGAGCTTGGTGACCGCCAGCTCCGTGAACGCGTTCAGCCGATGCGCGTGTCGCGGCGCGACGGCGTCGAACCAGCCGACGCGCCGCGGTCTGCCGGTCGTCGCGCCGTACTCGTTCGCGGCCTCGCGCAGCGCGTCGCCCTCCGGCCCGACCATCTCGGTCGGGAAGGGACCCTCGCCAACCGCGGTGGAGTACGCCTTCACGACGCCGATCACACGCGTGATGTAGCGAGGCGGGATGCCCGCGCCGACCGCGGCGCCACCGGCCAGCGGATTCGACGACGTGACGTAGGGATAGATGCCCCAGTCGAGATCGCGCATCGCACCGAGCTGGCCCTCGAGCAGGACGCGCGCATCGTCGCGTACCGCGCGCTCGACGATGGGCAGCGTGTCGACGATCCGCTCGCCGAGCGTCGACGCTGCGCGCAGCACGGCGTCGCTGACCGCGTCGGCGTCGAGCGGTTGGTCACCGAAACGCTCGAGGATCGCGTTCTTCGTCGACAGCTCGCGCGCGACGCGCGCGCGGAAGCGCCGCTCGTCGCGCACCTCGTAGATCTGGATTCCGTGCCGCGCGACCTTGTCGGCGTACGCGGGCCCGACCCCCTGGCCCGTCGTCCCGAGCTTCTGGCGGCCATGCTCGCGCTCGTCGAGGCGATCGAGCGCGATGTGCCACGGCATGAGCAGGTGCGCGCGGTCCGAGACGCGCAGATTTCCCGTCGAGATGCCGGCGTCCTCGAGCCCGGCGAGCTCGCCGCAGAGGAACGCGAGGTCGACGACCGTACCCGGGCCGAGCACGCAGATGGCGCTGGGATTGAAGATTCCGGAGGGAACGAGGTGCAGCTTGAACGTGCCGTGCTGGTTGACGACGGTGTGACCGGCGTTGTTCCCGCCCTGGAATCGGATGACGAGATCCGCATCCTGCGCGAGCAGGTCCGTGATCTTGCCCTTGCCCTCGTCGCCCCACTGCGCGCCGACGATGGCGGTTACCGGCACGTGGAACGATGCTAAAGCCCTTGGCGGATGCGGGTCAGGCGGCCGTCGCGGTGATGCGCAGGCCGTCCTCCAGCGAGACTGTCGGGCTCCAGCGCAGCTCTGCCGCGGCGCGCGAGGCGTCGAGACACGAACGCCGGAGCTCGCCGGGTCGCTCCGGGACATGCTCGACAGCGGGCAGCGATCCGAACACGGTCGTCATCGCCGTGACGAGCGCGTTGATGCTCGTCGCCACGCCGGTACCCACGTTGTAGACGCCGCGTCGAGGCGAGCGCAGCGCCGCGACGACCGCGCGCGCGACGTCGCCGACGAAGACGTAGTCACGCTCCATCAAGCCGTCGCCCCGGACGGTCACCGCCCGTCCGTCGCGCCACTGCCGCATGAAGATCGCGACGACGCCGCCCTCGAGGTCTGTCCTCTGTCTGGGTCCGTAGATGTTCCCGGGGCGCAGCGTGACCGCGCGCAACCCGCTGGACGCCACGAGCCGCTCCGCGGCGGCCTTGCATGTGCCGTACGGCGAGATGGGCGCGGGCGGCACGTCCTCGCCGGCGCAAGTCGGCGTCTCGCCGTAGATGACACCGCCGCTCGAGAAGTTGACGAAGTCGCGCGCGCCGCACCGCGACCCGACCACGAGCATGTTGCGAGTTCCGTCGACGATGACGCGCTGATAGAGGTCGGGTTTCTCCACCGATTCGAGCACCTTCGTACGCGAGGCGCAGTGCACGATCGCGTCGAAGCGCCTCCGCTCCAGCGCGCGTTCCAGGGCACCCGCGTCCACGATGTCCGCGACGATCAGGTCGACCCGCGCGGGCACGTTCGCGCGATCGCCCGTCGAGAGGTCGTCGAGCGCGACGACGTCGTCGCCCTCCTTCAGCAGCGCCTCCGCGACGGAGCTGCCGACGAAACCCGCCCCGCCGGTGACCAGGATCCGCGCCATGTGGACGAATCGTGCACGACGTGTGGACGCGACGCCCGAATCGTTGGCCGCCGGTCGCGCGATTGGGGACGGCCGCGGGAAGCTTCCCTCGTAGCCTGCGAGGGCGTGAATGACCCCTTGACACGACTCGAACGGACGTTCTAACTAAGCACATGACGCTTCGGATCGAGGCCGACACCGACCGGGTCGCCCCACACGACCCCGCCGCCGAGCAGCAGGTGCTCGGCGCGTTGCTCATCGACCGCGACGCGATCTTCAAGGTCGCCGACGTGCTCCGCGCGAGCGACTTCTACATCGCGCGGCACCAACGGATCTACGACGCCGCCTCTGCGCTGCTCGAACGCCGCGAGCGCATCGACCCACTGACCATCCAGGTCGAGCTCGCCCGCCGCGAGGTGCTCGATCAGATCGGTGGGACCGCCTATCTGCGAGAGCTCGTCGAGCTCGTCCCGACGGCGGTCGAGATCGAGCGCCACGCGCGGCGCGTGCGCGACCGCGCGATCGCGCGCCGGCTGCTCGGCGCGGCGAACGCGATCGCGACGGACGCCTACGCCGAGCCGACGGACGTCGCGCTCACGCTCGATCGCGCCGAGCAGCGGATCTTCGCGCTGCGCGACGAGGCGACCAGCGCGCAGCTGCGGCACATCCAGGCCGCGCTCCTCTCGAACTACGACCACCTCACCGAGCGGATGGAGCACCCCTTCGACGTGAGCGGTATCCCGTCCGGCTTCCGCGAGATCGACGGCCTCACCGAGGGCTTCACCGTCGGCGACCTCGTCATCATCGCGGCACGTCCGTCGGTCGGGAAGACCTCGCTCGCGCTCGCGATCGCGCTCAACGCCGCGCGCCGGGGAGAGACGACCCTCGTGTTCTCGCTCGAGATGGACACCAAGCAGATCGTCGCGCGGTTCCTGGGTCTGAACAGCCGCGTCGACCTCCTCGCGCTGCGGACCGGGAACATCATGGACACCGAGGCCGCGAGCGCTCTCGGGGGCCTGCCGATCCTGCTCGACGACACGCCGGGGATCTCGATCATGGAGCTGCGCACCAAGGCCCGGCGCGCGATGGCGCAGGGGCGGGTGGGGTTGATCGTCGTGGACTACCTCCAGCTCATGCGCACCGGCGAGTCAGAGGAGAACCGGGTCCAGGAGATCGCGACGATCACCAAGAACCTCAAGTCGCTGGCCCGCGAGCTCGGCGTCGCCGTGATCGCCCTCTCGCAGCTGTCGCGCGCCGCCGGCGACGCCGGCTCGGAGCCGAAGCTCTCGACCCTGCGCGAGTCGGGCAGTATTGAACAGGACAGCGACATCGTGATCATGCTGTGGCGCGATAAGGAGGAGACGCAACCGAACGCGCCACGCCTCATCCATGGTTCGGTCGCGAAGAACCGCAACGGCCCGACCGGCCACTTCGAGCTCTACTTCGAGAGCGAGCAGGCGCGCTTCTTCAGCCGTGGGGACGAAGGCGGGATGCCGGTATGAGCCTCACGCGGCTGCCGGCCGAGCGCCGGGGCCCCCCGGGCGGATCAACGGCTCCGAAGCCACCGCCGGAGAATCCCGAGGCCGAGGCGTCGCTGCTCGGCGCGGTGTTGCTCGATGCGCGCGTCTACGAGGAGCTGGTCCGTGGGCGTATCGGGCCCGCGGATCTCTCGCGCGAGCAGCATCGGATCGTCCTTCGGACCATCGAGGCTGTCGCCGGACGCGGCGAGACGATCGGCTTCGCCTCCGTCCAGGGTGAGCTCCAACGCTCGGACGAGCTTGCGGCGGTCGGCGGGCCGCAATTCCTCGTCGGCCTCATGCAGGACGTGCCGACCGTCGCGCACACCGAGACCTACGTCACGATCGTTGAGCGCACCGCATTGCTGCGGCGCCTCATCGGCACAGCGAATGAGATCGCGCGGATCGCGCTCGTCCGCGACGAGGCGAATGCGGCGGTCGAAGAAGCGCAGCGTCTCCTCTTCGGCGTGAGCGAGGCGACATTGCATCGGGACATCGTGCCGCTCGATGTGGCGCTGCGCCGCTACGCCGATCAGATCACAGCCCGCGGCGACGAGCAGGCGGCGGGCATTCCCACCGGCCTGACGACACTCGACGCGAAGACCGGGGGCCTGCAGGCGTCGGACCTCATCATCCTCGCCGGCCGCCCGGGACTCGGGAAGACGAGCCTCGCACTCTGCATCGTCGAGCACGCCGCGCTCTTCACGGGCAAGGTGACCGCGATGTTCTCGCTCGAGATGAGCGAGATGCAGGTCGTCCAGCGGCTCGTGTCGATGAACGCTCAGATCGACGGCACCCGCATCCGCCGTGGCCGCCTGACGCTCGACGAGCTGCAGGCGATCAACGACGCATCCGCGCGTCTGCAGCAGGCACCGGTCTTCGTCGAGGAGTCGACCCGGCTCACCGTGACCGACATCCTCGCGAAGGCACGGCGCCTCCAGGCGGAGCGTGGCCTCGACCTGGTGGTGATCGACTACCTCCAGCTCATCGAGGGCGCCGACGACGAGCAGAACCGCGTGCAGGAGGTTGCGAAGATCAGCCGCAGCCTCAAGGCCGTCGCGCGCGAGCTGCAGGTGCCGGTCGTCGCGCTGTCGCAGCTCTCGCGCCAGATCGAGACGCGCGGGACCGAGCCGATGCTCTCAGATCTTCGAGAGTGCGTGACTGGCGATACGCGCGTCGTGGACGCGCAAAGTGGACGCTGGATACCAGTGCGACAGGTGAAGGCTGGGATGAGCCTGCTCGCACTGGATGAGGACGAGAAGATCCGGAAATTCGAGGTCGCGGATGCGTGGAGCACGGGAAAGAAACCCATCTTCCGAGTCACTTCGCAGACGGGGCGGACCATCCGTGCGACGCGCAACCATCCGTTCCTGACGCCTACCGGTTGGAAGGCGCTCGGAGACCTCCGGGTCGGAGACAGAATTGCGACGGCTCGTCGCCTTCCGACCCACGGCGTCGAGCGGCGCGACCGGGAAGACCGTTGTCGGCTCCTCGGCTACCTGGTTGGCGACGGTACCTACCGGACGCACCGCGCGGTCGGCTTCATCTCACATGAGGACGAATCGTTCTGGGATGTTGTTCGGCTGGTCGAGGGCGAGTGGCCCGGCGTCACCCACCGAATGAAGTCGGGTGACTACTACGAGGCTGACTTCGCTCGTCTCTACCCGAATGGCTACGGCAAGCCCCACGGCAATCCCCTCAGGGAGTGGCTGCGCGCGGTCGGAGTCGAGGGTGAGCGCGACTGCGAGAAGCGGGTCGCGGACTACGTTTTCGAGGCGGGCGCCGTGGGAGCACGAGCCTTCCTCTCGGGATACCTGCAGACCGACGGTTGTGTGAAGTGGACGAGAACACCCCGCGGAACACTGAGATGGTCTGTCCAATTCGATTCAACGAGTCGGCGCCTGCTGCTCGACGTGCAAGCTCTGTTACTTCGACTCGGCATCGTTGCCAGCATCGGCAAGGGCCAGTTCAACACCAAGAGCACGATGCCGATCTATCGCCTGCAGGTCAATCAGGTTGCGACGAATCTGGCGGGTTTCGTTCACGAAGTTCCGACCGAGGGTCAAAAGGGCCGTCTGCTTATCCAAATGTGGGCGGGCCTACCTCGACGCGAGACATCGCCGGGAGTCTTCGCCTTGCCGAGCGAACTCAGCTCTCATCTGGCGACCCTGGACCGGGGATGGCGTGACCAGGGCAAGATGATGCGTCGTTCGACCGCGATGACCTACGCGGAACGAACTGGCGATGCTCGTCTCCGTCGCGCGGCCGAGAGCGATGTCTTATGGGAGAAGATCCGCGCGATCGAGCCGGCGGGAGAGGAGGAGGTCTTTGATCTCCGAGTTCCCGGCTCGGGCAACTTCATGGCGGACGGCTTCATCGTCCACAACAGTGGCGCCCTTGAGCAGGACGCTGACCTCGTGCTCTTCCTGTGGCAGAAGGACGTGCAGGACCGTCGCGACGGCGTGGTGCGGCTCAAGCTCGCCAAGCACCGCAACGGACCCACCGCGGACATCGACCTGCACTTCGAGCGTGAGATCACGCGCTTCCGCGACCTGGGAGAGACCCACGCCACTTCATAGAAAGGAGGTGAGTAGCAGTGGCAAACGAGCAAACGAGCAAGGCGGCAGGGTCGGCTGCATCACGCGTTCTGAGAGACGGTCGTACGGGCAAGGACTCGAAGACTGCTGCGGGGAGCGCACTGACACAGCGTCCGACTAGGAAAGGAAGGTAGAACGGAACAAGTGTGTCCGTGCCTGTGGGCGGACAGGCACGAGCACCTAGTTATCCGGAAGTGACGGAATGGCTCGCCGACTAAGCGTCGCGGCACAGATGCAGGAACGGCATGCGCGCTCTCGTAGGGCCCTACGTGAGTATCTGGACGACCACGAGCGGTTCGGCAACCGGCCCCGCTGCCGCTGTGGGCTGTGCCGACGTGCCCGGGAGCTTCTGGAGATTGACGTGCCATGGCTGGACCCTCGCGCCCGCGGCGCAAGAAGAATTGCGCTCATGGCTAGGTTGACTGCAACCATCGCGAACGAGGACATGGCTCTGCGGAAGTTCTGCTCCTCACACACCGCACAATCCAACCTCTGCCATTGCCCCGCATGCAATACAGCGCGGAGCGTCGGCTAGGTCGGCTCCGGCTCGATCGCGACGTTGACCTGAGCGCGTACGTCCGTCAGCAGCCGGACCTCGACGCGATGGAGGCCGAGCGCGCGGAGCGGCTCCTCCAGGTGGATCTTCGCGCGATCGACTTCGATCCCGGCCTCGCGCGTCAGCGCATCGGCGACGTCGCGATTCGTTACCGACCCGAAGGTCTTACCGTCCTTTCCCGCCTTCAGCCGGAAGACGAGCGTGGTCTCGGCGAGCTTCTTCGCGAGCGCCTCGGCTTCGGCATGAGCGCGGTCCTGCTTCGCCTTGGTGCTCGCGCGCTCCTGCGCGACACGCCGGAGCTCGCCCGCGTTCGCCTCCACCGCCAGGCCGCGCGGGAGCAGGAAGTTCTGCGCGTATCCGTCCGCGACGTCCTTGACGTCACCGGGGCGGCCGAGCCCGCGGACCTCTTGCTTCAGGACGACGCGCATCGCGCGGGATCAGGCCGTGGGAACGGTCGGCGGCTCCGTCGGGCTCTCCTGCTCGCTCTTGCGCAGCTCCAACTCCCAGGCCAGCACGGATGCTGCGACGGCGACGATGCCCATGACCGTGAGCGCGCCGATGATCGCGAGCAGGGCCTCGATGACGCCGAAGAAGCCTGGCCCGTCGTCGCGGTCACGCATCGTCGACATCCTCCTCGTTCTTGCGGGAAATCCGCCGCAGCAGAGTAGCGCGGATGTCGATGGAGCGATCGTCGATCAGGTGCTCGACGAGCCCAAGATCCTGCCGCAGATCCGCCCGCCCGCTCACGAGGTTCCGCCCCGCGGATACCGGCTCATGTTGACGAGCGGGCTCGTCATGAGGTTGCCGTTGGGCACGATGACCTGCTGCCCGTCCGCGGTGCGCAGCTGGGTCGTGCGGAAGGAGATCTCCTGGACCTCGCCGGTGTAACCGGAGATCTCGATTTCGTCGCCGATCGAGAACGGGCGCTCGACCAGGATCCAAACACCGGCGAAGAAGTTCTTGAGGATGTCCTGCAGGGAGAGACCCACCACGATCCCGACCGCGCTAAAGGATGTGAGGATCCAACCGAACGAGCCCTGGGTGTAGATCGCCAGCACGAGGAGCGATCCGAGCACGAGCACGACGATCAGCGCGACGTTGCCGAGGAGGATCGTCGCGTTCGCCTGCGCGCGATGCCGCGCCAGCGAACGCATGGTCGCCCCGCGGACGATGCGCGCGGCCAGCAGCGCGACGGCGATCACGAGCAGCGCCCAGACCGTCCGCACGGCATAGTCGCGCGCCGTCTCCAGCGTGGCCGGGTCCAGGGTCACCTCGGCCGAGGATACAAAGGGTCTTGACGAAAGAACATCCGTTCGGTTAGCCTCCCTAGCGTGACCAAGCAGGACCAGCAGCGTGCCGACCGGATCCTGGCCTACGTCCGCGAATCCATCGCCAAGAACGGCTATCCGCCGAGCGTCCGTGAGATCGCGTCGGCGGTGGGGCTGGCCTCGACCTCTGCCGTCCACCACCACCTGACCAAGCTCCAGGAGGCCGGCCGGCTCCAAAAGCAGGCGACCCGCTCGCGCGCCCTCAGCCTCCCCGGCATGACCGGGCCGAAGCTGCTGCGCGTCCCGATCATGGGCGAGATCGCCGCCGGGCAGCCGATCTTCGCCTACGAGGACCGCAGCGAGACGCTCGATCTGCCAAGCGAGCTCGGGGCCAAGTCCGAGCGCGAGACGTTCGTGCTGAAGGTGCGCGGCAAGTCGATGATCGACGACCACATCGACAACGGCGACTACGTTGTGGTCCAGGCACAGCAGACCGCGCGCGATGGCGAGATCGTCGTCGCGCTGCTCGAGGACGGGACCGCGACCCTGAAGCGCTTCTTCAAGGAGAAGGACCGCGTGCGGCTGCAGCCGGCGAATTCGGAGATGCAGCCGCTGTACGCACGCAGCGTCCAGATCCAGGGCAAGGTCATCGGGCTGATCCGCCGCCTCGCCTAGGCTCTCCCGCCGTGGCGGACCGCCTGCTGACCCTCCGCGAGCTCAACCGAGCGCTCCTCGCGCGCCAGATGCTTCTACGGCGCGCACGGCTCGACGTCGTCCCCGCGATCGAACGGCTCGGAGCGCTGCAGGCGCAGTGGCCTCGCGCACCCTACATCGGGCTCTGGTCGCGCCTTGCTCATTTCGAGCGCGCCGACCTGGAGGCGGCGCTGCGATCGGCAGAGGTGCTCAAGGCGACGCTCATGCGCGGGACGCTCCACCTCGCGAGCGCGCGCGACTACCCCTTCTATGCCGTCGCCGCGACCGAGGCGCGCCGCGCGCAATGGGCGTCGACGCAGCGCCAGCTCGTCACGTTCTTCGCGCGGTCCCTGCCCGAGGTCCGCGAGTTCGCGCGCGAGGGCCGCGCTCCCATCACCAATGCCGCGAAGCTCCACGCGGAGCTGCTGCGGCACGCGGCGAGGCCGCGGTCGCGCGAAGAGCTCATCGACTTCATCGCGAAGCGGGCGAAGCTGCCGCTGGAACTCGCGACGCACCTCGTCTGGGGATTCGTCGCGGCCCACGGCATGCTCGTCCACATCCCCGAGAGCGCGGCATTCGCGGCGAACCGCGCGGGTGATCTGGTCGCCGCGCGGGTGGTGGTCCCGGGCTTGAAGGCTCCGGCCTTCGATGACGCGGTTCTGCACACGGTGAAGCGTCATCTCGCCGCGTTCGGCCCCGCGACCGTCGAGGATGTCTCGTCGTGGACGTCGATCCGGACCCCGCCCATTCGGGCGGCCATCGCACGCCTTGGCGCGGGCGTGCGGATCTTCCGCGACGAGCGCGGTCGCACCCTTCACGATCTGACGCGCGCGCCCCGGCCGTCGCCAGAAGTCGCCGCGCCGCCGCGGTTCCTGCCGAAGTGGGACAGCACGCTCCTGGCGTACTCGCCGCCGGAGCGCGTGCGCATCCTCGCCGAAGGTCATCGCGGCGCGGTGATCGGCAAGAACGGGGACGTCGCCCAGACCATCCTCGTCGACGGCATGGTCGGCGGGACCTGGGCGCTGGCGCGCACGGACCGCGAGGCGATCGTCGACGTCACGCCGTTCGGCCGCCTGGGTCGCGCCGAGCGGACCGCGATCGTGGACGAGGGCGAACGGCTCGCGCGCTTCATGGCTCCCGACGCCCATTCGCACGGGGTCCGGGTGTGAGCGCCGGCATGTGGACGGGACGGCGCGCGATCCTGCACTGCGACCTCGACGCCTTCTACGCGTCGGTCGAGCAGCGCGACCACCCCGAGTACCGGGGCAAGCCGGTGATCGTCGGCGGCGGACCGAACGAGCGCGGCGTCGTCAGCGCCGCGTCGTACGAGGCTCGCCGTTACGGCGTCCGCTCCGCGATGCCGCTCCAGACCGCGGGACGCCTCTGCCCGGACGGCATCTTCGTGCCCGGAGACTACGAGCGCTATCACGAGGCATCCGACGCCGTCATGGCGCTGTTCGCGGAGCACACGCCCCTCGTACAGCCGATCTCGCTCGATGAGGCGTTCCTCGACGTGACCGGGACGCAGCATCTCTTCGGCGGCGCCGTCGCGATCGCCCGCGCGCTCAAGGTCCGCGTCCGCGAAGACCTCGGGCTCGTCCTATCCGTCGGCGTCGCAACGAACAAGCTCTGCGCGAAGATCGGTTCCGACCTGCGGAAGCCCGACGGACTCGTGATCGTCGAGCCCGGCGCGGAGGCGGCATTCCTGGCCCCGCTCGCTCTCGAGCGGCTGTGGGGCGTGGGCCCACGGACGCGCGAGGTCCTCGAGGGATTCGGCCTGCGGACGATCGGCGAGCTCGCGGCGATGGACCCCGCGACACTCGAGGCGCGGCTCGGTGCCCATGGCACGGCGATCTCGGAGCGCGCCCGGGGCCTGGACGACGACGAGGTGGTACTCCAGACCGCGCCGAAGTCGATCGGCCACGAGCACACCTTCGACCGCGACACGTCTTCCGCCGCGACCATCGAGTCGACGCTGCTGCGGCTCTGCGAGGGCGTCGGCAGACGGGCACGCGACGCGCAGCTGCGCGGCCGGACGATCACGTTGAAGCTCCGGGTCGCGCCATTCGAGACGCGCTCGCGCCAGCGCACGCTCGCGGAGCCGACGAACGAGGACCTGCGGATCTTCGGCACGGCCCGAGCGCTCCTGCGCGACGCGCTCGCGCAGGATCGCGCGACCGGCGTCGCCAGTCCGGTACGCCTCGTCGGCGTGAGCCTCTCCGGGCTCGTCGAGGGGCAGCAGCTCGGCCTCTTCGAACACGCGCGCGCGGATCGGCTCAGCGCCGCGCTCGATGCGGTCCGAACTCGATTCGGAGATGCTGCGCTGGATCGCGTCAGCGCGCGCGAGACGCCGATGCGTCGGCGGCTTACCGACCATCGGGACAAGCGATAAGAGAACTGTAACCGCGTCGCGCTTCCAGCCATCGCTCGTCGTCGCGCCGGTCTTCGGCTCCGGCGCTTCTCCTCGCTCGGCTGTGGACGAACCTGTGGAGAAGGTCGTGGACAAAGGGGCTTGTTCCGCGAGTACCCAATCGGGATGATGCGACGGGTCCGGCGACAAGGGGAAGGCTCACGGCATCCGACGAGGGCATCGCCACGCTCGCGATCGACTTCATCACGTTCTGCTTCAGACGGCGCTCGGTCGAATGGCCGCTGTTGTACGACGAGATGTGTTTCGTCGCCGGCAACCGCCTCTACAAGGGGCTCGGCTACGACGAATTGAAAGAGGCCGGCCTGGACTTCACGCTCGTCGGGCTCGGCAAGACGAGCCGCATCGCGAACGCGGTGACGCGAGAGATGCGGCGCGAGGCGATCGCGACCTAGCGGAGGACGCTGGCCACACCGGCGGGGCGGCGAGTGAAAGGAAGCGCACTCGCCGCCTCTTTTTGTCCTCTGGCAGAATGGTCCACGCGAGGGGAGCGCACGCATGCGCTCGTCTGGTCCCGTGGTGCAGCGGCCTAGCATACGTCCCTGTCAAGGACGAGATCGCCGGTTCGAATCCGGTCGGGACCGCGGCTCACCCGTCATCGTTACCGGCAGGATCAAGCGTTTGCGCGCCGCGTCAGTGCCTGACGTTCTGGCGGCTCGCGAGCTTCGATCCAAAGCGAAGTACGCCGGGCAGGCGATGGGCGATGGTCACGAGTGCTCGGTCCATCGTCCGCATGTGCGCGGCGGGTCCGTCGAGCGCCGGCCTCGTCCTGTCGGATCCGATGACCGCGAATAGCTCCACCGGTTCGGGAATCCCCTTCAGCTGGTGGGCGCCGCGATCCACGAATCGGAGTTCCGATCCGGCGACCAGATCCCGGACCGTGCGTGAGACCAGCACCTCGCCCGACCCTGCCTGAGCGGCGACCCTTGCCCCGATGTGGATCGCGAGGCCACCTGGTTTGCCATCAATCAGCTCACATTCGCCCGTATGGACTCCCGCGCGAACGGAGATGCCGATCTCTTCCACGGCAGAGCAGATCGCGCGTGCGCAGCGCACGGCGCGCACAGGTCCATCGAACGTGGCGAAGAATCCGTCGCCCGCCGAATCGATCTCGCGTCCCCCGAATTCCTCTAGCAGCTGCCGGACGCGGACGTTATGGGCATCGAGCACCTCGAGCCAGCGTCGGTCTCCGAGTTCGCGCGCGCGATCGGTCGATCCGACGATGTCGGTGAAGAGCACGGTGGCGAGCATCCGATCGGCCTCCGGCGTCGCTCGGGCTCCAGTGAGGAACTGTTGGATCTCGCCGACGATCGGCTCGATGTCACCTGACCAGAACACGTGGTCATCGCCGGGGAACTCCGCCAGCCTCGCCTGCGGGATCCTCTCCGCGAGAAAGCGACCGCCGCCGACGGGGAAGACGTCGCCGCGACGGTGAATGACCAGCGTGGGCGCCCTAACCGAGGGCAGGATCGTCGTGACGTCGGAACGCAGACTCGCCTCGAGTAGGGCACGCGCCATCGCCGGGCTCGCGCCGGCCCGCTCGAAGACCCCCCAGAAGTGGCGTTGGAGCTCGCTCGCATCGCTCGGTGCGAGCAGCCGACCGAGGCGGCCCTCACCCCAATGCGTGACCGCGTCACTGAAGCCCGCGACGACCCGCTCATACGCGGCGGGATCGACACCGGCCCTGCGCAGCAGGGCATCACTCGGCCGACCGGTCGCGAAGGAGCCATAGAGGATCAAGGCGCTGGCCCGATCGGGCCAGCTCGCCGCAAAGAGAACGCAGGTCGGACCGCCCTCGGAAAATCCCAGCAGCGCGGTCCGCCGTGAGCCGACGGTGTCGAGCACGCAGCGGAGGTCGGAGATCCGCTCCTCGAGCGTCGGGACGTGAGGGATCGGATCGGAGAGTCCGGTGCCCGGCTTGTCGAAAAGGATCAGCCGGGTGAACGATGACAGGCGGCGCATGAATCGACTGAAGCCGGGATCCGTCCACTGGAGGTCGAGGTGCGACATGAATCCCGGGACGAGCACCAGGTCCGGCCCGCTACCCCCGACGACCTGGTAGGCGATGCTCACGTCGCCATTCCGCGCGTACTGGGTCTGCGGGCTCGCCACAGTCGTACCAGCCTACCTAGACCTCGTTACGCACCGCCAGTTAGCGTCACTTCACCACGATCTGCAGGAAGACCCCCTCGTCCTCCATCCATGTGACGCCTTCGATGACCGGACGCACGCGGACCTGGTAGGCGCCCGGCGCGCCCGGCGCGCGTAGGCGCATCGAGAACGTGCCCACGTCGCCCGGTCCGACGTACAAGACGTCGGTCGTCGCGTAGCGGTTCGTTCCGAAGAGCGGGCTCACGAGGATGCCGGCGTCGAAGTCGCGCCGGTTGTCGAGCGGATCGTTCGAGCCGAGGTCGGCCTGCGTCCCCTGGTTGCCTCGGTACCACCCGGAGGTGCCGGTGTTCTTGAAGCGGACCGCGAGGTCCACAAGCTGGCCGGCGCTGAGATCGACGTAGTCAGACTGCCCGCTCCACGCTGCGTGGTAGCCGGTCTGCGTCGCGACCGCGCGGGCGACCTCGCGCACGGTCGGCCGCGGTACGCGGGCGAGCCCGAAGACGGTGAGGTGGTCGGTCGTCAGCGTCACGGTCGACGTCCCGACCGATGAAGCGGACAGGTAGGTCCGCATGCCGCGCGCGTCGATCGTGACCGGCTGGAAGTCGGACGCCGACGATCCGGACGGCACCGGCAGCGTGAGCGTGATCGGGCGGTCGAACGTGAGCGCGGTGCCCGGCGAGAAGTCGTACGCGCTCTCGACGCCGGTCGCGGTGACCGCGGACGGCGGCTTCAGCTGGCCCGAGAAGGCGACGCCGCCCGATCGCACCGTCGTGCCGGCCGGGAGTGCCATGCTCGCCGTGCCGCCGGCGATGGTGGTCGGCGCCGTCACAACGCCGTCGGTGCCGAGCTGCACCGGCAGCGTCGTCGAGATCGGCTGCGTGCTGGGCGTCGTCGGCAGCGTGGTCACCGGCGGCGGCGGAGGCGGAGCGGGGGCCCGGGCCGCCGGCTCCGGATCCGGCTGCGACGGCTCGGTGTACTGGAATCGCTGGCCGGCCGCGCTCGTACCGCCCGCGGTCGTCACCAGGACGTCCACCGCGGCGCCAGCGGCGCGGGACGGCGCGGTCGCGCGGATGAGCGTCGAGCTCACGACGGTGAACGCGGTCGCGGGGGTGTCGCCGAAGAGGACTGCGCTCGCCGCGGTGAGCGCGGTCCCGGTGATCTGGACCGTGGTGCCTCCGGAGATCGAGCCACTCGCGGGGCTCACGGAGGACACGCTCGGGGCCGGCGCGATCGAGAAGTTCGGGGTTGAGTACGAGATCGACGGGGCGTTGATGACGAAGCCGCCCGGGGAAGTCGAACGGGTCACCGTCGTCGTCACCGTCGTCGTCACGCCCGAGACCGTCTGCGTCGTCGTGAATGAGCCGACCGGCAACGACGCCGGGTTCGCGATGCCCCAGTACTGGCTGAGCAGGGTGTCCGGCACGAAGGCGCTGAAGAAGCCGGTGTTGGTACCGCCCGCCTTCTTGAGGTGCGGGGCTGCGACCTGGAAGATGAACGCGCCCGTGACGGGATCGACGTTCGGCGGCGTGAAGCTCTGCGCGTTCGTCGCGATCCACGCCCCGCGGCTGGCGGACCTGAAGGTCGCGAACGACGGTGGCGGGGTACCCGGGAAGGTCATGTCGCTCACCGCGCCGATCAGGAGCCCGCCGTAGTCGACGCTGGCCACCGTCGTCAGGTCACCGCACGAGACGACCGTGCAGCCCGAGAACTTCCAGGAGGAGGCGCGCGGCGTCCCACGCAGCGTGACGGTGTTGCCGCCCACGGGATCGATCGTCAGCGTGTACGACAGCATGCTGCCGGTCAGCACAGTCTCGATGACCTCGTACGAGCCGACGTTCAGGCCGATCTCGAACACGGTATTCGCGCTGTACGGACTGCCGGCGTAGTAGAGGTCGTACCCGTCGCTGCCGGTCGCCGTGTACTTCACCTGGACCTGGACCGACCCGGAGGTCTCGCTGACGTCGAGCGTGGTGTTCGCGTCGGTCACGCTCGCGAACGTGCCGGACCCCGTGAGGTCGACCTTGAATGACGTGACGCACTTCTGCGTGACCGCGCCGCCACAGGTGCCGTAGCCGGCGGTGAAGCTGGACGTCGCGCTCGTGAGCCCGGTGCTCGTCGCGGTCAGAACGTAGCTCCCGAACGTGCTCACGCTGAACCCGGCGAACTGCGCGACGCCGTTGCTTGCGTTGACCGGGTTCGTCGTCACCGACATCGTGGCGCCGGTCGGTTTCGTGGTCAGCGCGAGCGTGATGGCCGCACTGGAGCTCGCGGTGTTGCCCCACGCGTCCTGGACGAGCGCGGTGGGCTGCGTCGTGCACGCGACACCGGCCTTGCACCCGGCCGGGCCGCTCAAAGTGAGCTTCGTGGCCGTGCCGCCGACCTCGCGAAGCGTCCCGAAGGACGTGGTGCCGGTCACGCCGGCGACGACGGCCGTGCCGCTCGCGACGATCGAGCCTGAGGGCAGCGGGTTCGCCGCCTTGGCGAGGGGTTGGACCCTGATGCTGCTCCACGTCAGCGTGCAGGTGTTGCCGTTCGTCGAAGGGCCTCCGCTGATGGTCGTGGTGATCGACCCGGCCGCCTGCGCGGCGACCGAAACGGTGAGCCCGCAGACGCCGAACGAGCTCTTCGCGACGCTCGCGCCGCTCGTGTCGAAGGCGAAGCCGCTCGGCGCGTTCAAGATGATCGTCCCGTTGCCGATGTCGCCCGCGGCCTGCTCGGTGAGTGAGGGACCGGTGAGCGTCGTCCAGGCCGCGCCCGGCGCGTCCGAGGCGGTGTCGGCGGAGATGCTCGTGAAGCCGCCTGACCCGGCGGGGTTGACGATCGCCGCGGCCGCCGCCGGCGACGCCGCGAGCAGCGACGTCGCGAGCAACAGCGCAACCGCGGTTCCGACCGAGATCGCGCGCCGCACCCTTAGCCTCATCAGCTGCGCCTTCTCCACGGCTCGCCTTCCCCCGACGGAACGCGTGCGGCCGAATGGTAGCCAGTCAAGCCATCGCCGAACAGCACTCTTGGTGACATTGCCGTCGCAGTCCGGGGCACACTTCAGCGGTCGCGACGGCAGCTCGCGCGACCGGCACCCGAACAGGCGTGCGACGCTCGCGGCGGCCGCGCTAGTTCGGAGCCCTTGAGGATCCTTGGTGGAAGCGCGGCCTATCCTGCGCATCGTTACAAGGAGGAAGTAAGGATCGTGAGCTCGAAGCTGGCGCTCTCCATCGGTGGCGTGGTCGCGGTCGTGTTCGGCGTGGCGCTCACGCTGCTCCCCGCCGCGATGCTCGGCGGATTCGGACTTGGCGCCCCGAACGAGGCCGTGATCCTCTCGCGAGACGTAGGCGTAACGCTCATCGGGCTCGGGATCCTGAACTGGATGGCGCGCGACGCGACCGGTACGTCGCTCCGCGCCATCCTCATCGGCAACCTGTTCGTCCAGGCGGCCGAGTTCGTCGTCAACGGTTACGAGATCGTCAGCGGCGCCCTCCCGGGAGCGGCCGGCGGCGGGCTCGTGATCCACGTGGTGATGGCGGTGATCTTCGCGATCCCTCTGTTCCGCAAGTCCGCCTGATCATCACCCGGCGGACCGCTGTTCAGGAGAGGCGGCTCTAGCGGACGCGATACCAGCGGATGACGCCGTCCGAGCCGATGAAGCCGAGAAGGCTTCCGTCGACGCTCGCGCCCATGTAGCTGGCGGTCCCGGCCGGCATGCCGAGCGAATCGGGCGACGCGGCGCGGTACGTCGCGATGACCGTCGCTCCGCCACCTGACTGGAAGCCCTGAACCGCACCTGGTTGCACGGTGCAACCGGCCAGCATCAGCGATGCGACCAACCCGATCCCAAGCATCTTGCGCATCTCACACCTGCTTCGACTGATCTAGAGGGGGTCGTCGGTGCCCTCGATCGGTCGGTGTGCATGGGACGGGCCAACCAGCCGCCTCCCGCTATGCGATCCCGCACACGCGGGCAACAACAGCGTTACGGACGTGTAACCGGCTAGCGTGGCGTGCGTGGAACCGCTCCTGCGAGCGTCCATCGAAGAGCTCGCCGCTGCGTTACGCGCGCGGCGGGTGTCGCCCTCGGAGCTCGCCGAGATGTCGCTCGCCCGCATCGCCGAGCTCGATGTCCGGCTCGGCGCGTTCATCACGGTGGCCGACGCGTTCGCGCGCGCGGAGGCACGCGGGCGTGAGCGCGAGCTCGACGCGCGCCGCGATCGCGGTCCGCTCCACGGCATCCCGATCGCGCTGAAGGATCTCTACGAGACCGCGGGCGTCCGCACGACCGCGGGCTCCGCGTTCCTGCGCGAGAACGTCCCGGCGAGCGATGCCGAGCCGGTCCGCCGGCTGCGCGAGTCCGGGATCGTGATGCTCGGCAAGACCTCTCTGCACGAGTGGGCGTACGGCGTCACGAACGACAACCCGCATTTCGGTCCGGTGCGCAACCCGTACGACCTCGAGCGCATCCCCGGTGGGTCGAGCGGTGGCAGCGCGGCCGCGCTCGCGACCGGCATGTGCGCCGCATCGCTGGGGACGGATACCGGCGGCTCGATCCGCATCCCGGCCTCCCTGTGTGGGATCGTCGGGCTCAAGCCCACGTCGGGCCGCGTGAGCGTCCGTGGAGTGATCCCGTTGAGCTGGACGCTCGATCACGCCGGCCCGATGACGCGGACCGTGCGCGACGCGGCGATCGTCCTCGACGCGATCGCCGGCTACGACGCCGATGATCCGAGCTCCGTCGATCGCCCCGCGCCGGACAGCCTCGCGCACATCGAGGACGGGGTGCGAGGCATGACGCTGGGATTGCCGCGGGAACACTTTTTCGCGCGCGCGGAGAGCGAGGTCGGCGTGCTCGTGCGCGTCGCGTCGCGCGTGCTCGAATCCGCTGGCGCGCGCCTCGTGGAGGTGTCCATGCCGTGGATCGACGAGGTCACGGAGACGCAGGCGACGATTCTCGGCGCGGACGCGGCGGCGTATCACCGCGAGCGGCTCGAGACGCGCGCCGAGGACTTCGGCAGCGACGTGCGCCGACGACTGGAACGGGGCCGCGCGCGCACCGGGCCCGAGGTGTCGGCGGCGCGGCACATCCGCACGCGACTGCATCGCGACATGGAGATGCTCCTGCTGGACGTCGACGCGCTCCTCATGCCCACGACGCCGATCGCCGCGCCGCCACGCCTCGGTCAGGATGCGGTCGAAGCCGCGGCCCGGCTCACCTCGTTCACCGCGCCGTTCAACCTGACCGGAGTGCCCGCGATCTCGATCCCCTGCGGCTTCACGAAGCAAGGCCTTCCGGTGGGACTGCAGCTCGCTTCGGCTCCGTGGACCGAGGGGAAGCTGCTCCGCGTCGCCCGCGCGTATGAGCGCGAAGCGTCCTGGCCGACGGTCGTGGCTCAGCCCTGATCGATTGGTTCTCCGGCGTCGGTCGAGCCCCGGATCAGGAAGAACAGGAGAGCGGCGATCACGGCGACGACGCCGAGGCAGCCGCAACCGGTCACGCGATTAGCGCGCGGCTAGTGACCGCAGCTGCAGCCGCCGCCCTCGAAGCTCGGATTGCGCACGACGAAGCCGGTGCCTTCATCCGTCTCGACGTAGTCGACGGTCGCGCCCTCGACGAAGGGAAGGCTCGCCGGGTCGACCGCGACCGAGATGCCCTCTCGCTCGGCGACGGTGTCCGTCTCATCCGCCGCGCCGTCGAGCGCGAGACCGTACTGGACGCGGCAGCAACCGCGTCCCGCGACGTACACGCGGAGGACCTGACGATCGGGCGCGGTCGTGCGCAGCGAACGGAGCATCTCGGCGGCCGTGGGCGTCAACTCGATCATGGAGCGAGGGTACCATCGCCGCGACGTGACGCGTGACGAGGCGTGGGCCTTGCTGTGCGAGCACACCAAGGGGGAGAGCCTGCGCAGGCACGGGCTCGCCGTCGAGGCGGCGATGCGCCGTCTCGCGCGGTCATCCGGCGGCGACGAGGAGGAGTGGGCGATCACCGGCCTGCTCCACGACTTCGACTACGAGGGCGACCCGGCGGGACATCCACAGAACGGCAAGGGGATGCTGGAGCAGGCTGGCGTCCCGGGGAACATCGTCCACGCCATCCAGACGCACGGCGATCACCTTGGGATCCCACGGATCGCCCCGATCGAAAAGAGCCTTTACGCGATCGACGAGCTCACGGGCTTCGTGACCGCGGTCGCGCTCGTGCGGCCATCCAAGCGCGTGGCGGATGTGGATCCCCAAAGCGTTCGAAAAAAGATGAAGGACAAGGCATTCGCGCGCGCGATCGACCGCGACATGATGCTCAAGGGAGCCGAGGCTCTCGGCGTCCCGTTCGACGATCTCGTCGCCGAAGTCGTCCTGGCCCTCCGCGGGATCGCTCCGGAGCTCGGCCTTGACGGCATCGCTCCACGTGAAGAGGGGGAAGAGAGAAGCCCCGCGTCCTGACGTGCGAGCGCCGCAATCGCCGCGGCGCGCGTCGGGACCCCGAGAGCCTCGCGCACGCGCCGTACGTGGGTGCGAACGGTCGACTCGGCGAGGTCCATGCGGGTCGCGATCTCCTTCGTCGTATAGCCGGATCCGATCTCGTGCATGACCTGCCGCTGACGGTCGGTCAGGCCGTCGGCGAATGCGACGGCCGGCTCATCCTCGGCCGCCCGCCGAGCGGATGACGAGAGCCAGATCCCCAGCAGAACGCCGCCCGCGAACGCCGCGCCGCTTCCGATGCCCATGCATCTGGAAACGGCGCGCGCTTGCTCTTCAGCCCGCTCGGCGTAGCGCTCGGTCGGAGCGGCGCACGACCTCGTGCTCGAAGCGCTCGAGGAACAGCTGCCCACCGCAGCGCGGGCAGATCGGCTGGCCGCTCTCCTCCCAGACGGGAGCGAGGGGCTCGGAGACGCGCGAATAGGCGACCTTCAGCTGCTCGGCGGTCGGCCGGCGCGCACTCGTCGCGACCAGCACCTCGCCACAGCCGTGGCCGCAGAAGTAGCAATAGAGCTCGGCTCGCAGGGTCATGTTCGGGGCCTCCAGTCCGCCACCACCCAGATGAACGCGGGAACAGGCGTTCGTGTTCCGCTCGTATTACCGGCGAATGGGCGCGCCTGTTCCATATCGGCGGATACGAAGCCTGCGGGCCGGCGGACGCCTGACGGGTGGGGTTAGCCGGCGGCGACCTGGAGCGAGACGAGCGAGCTTTGCTCGCGCAGGACGGTCAGCTGGCGGATCACGCCTCGCGGGATGATGTGGAAATCGTTGTGGCGGTAGTCCTTCCCGGCGTTGCTGATGTCGTAGTCGCCGACGACGACGATGTACTCGTCGGTCTCCTTCCAGAGGAGCCCGCAGGTGAGCTTCCGGAGGCGGTACGACTCGAAGTCATCAGGGAGCGCGGTACGGGAATAGGCGGTGATGTCCTCCCACTCGACTGCCACCAGCGGAACCATGACGTCGTCCAACCTCTTCCCCTCCTCCGAGCAAGCAGACGATGTGCGCTTCTCGGTACAGAGCGTCTCCGGGGAGACCTCTCTGCGTACAGGAACGGAAGATAGGTAGAGACGCAGCGTTGTCAATCGTCCGCCGGGCATATTTCGCCCGAACTGATCCCGAAGAGGCGCTGCCTAGCTCGCTTGGCGACCACGGGCGATGAGCTCGGCGACCTTCTGGCCACCCTTCTTGCCGATCTGCTCGAAGTGCTCGTGCCCGTACTTTTCGGACACCGCCTCGCCGCCGATCTTGCCGATGCGCCCGTAGAACCGCGGGCCGTACAGCTCCTTGACCTTCTGGCCACCCTGCTTGCCGATCTGCTCGTAGAAGTCCGAGCCGTGGCGCTGCGCGGTCATGCGGCCGCCCTTCTTACCGATCTGCTCGTAGAACTCCGGCCCGTGCCGCTGGGCTGTGGTCGCACCCCCCCGCCGGCCTGCTTCGGCCACCGTCATGGCGCCACCTTTGTTCTTCGCCATTCGTGCGTCCTCCTCGCGCGTTTTGCGCGGCTGTTCCTGCCAAGCCGGCGCTTTGCCGACCAAGCCGTGCACATTCCATGCCTACGCTCGGTCGCCTGCCATCCGGCCGGGCAATCCGCGAACAGTCAGTCGTCGATGTGCATCAGAAGCGTGCAGAGGGGCGGGCAGCCGAGCGCGCCGCGCACCGCGGCGCTCAGATCGAGCGTCCGCCCGGCGACGTAGGGGCCGCGGTCGACGACGGGTACGGTCACGGTGCGCTCGCCGTACGAGAGCACCAGAGAGGTCCCGCACGGGAGCGTCTTGTGCGCGACGCCCCAGGTCTCGGTCGAGAGCGCGGTGGGCAGTCCGTTCGCCTCGAGCCACCGCCAGCAGGGCAGCCGGTTCCCGTAGAAGCCTGGTCCGTACCACGAGGCCACGACGATCTCGCCTGGCTCCGGCGCGCGGCCGCGCGACGCGGGCTCGGACCGCGCTGCGGGTTCGCCCGGCGCGATGGCTGGCGCGACCGCCGCGGTCAGGTCAGATCGCTGGATCGCTTCCGGTTCGGGCGAAGAGCTCGGCTCCTCGAGCGCGCTGCTCGGGGGTGGTCCGCTGTCGATCGCGGCTGCGACCGCGCCACGCGGAGCGCCCACCGGCAGGGCCAGCAGGCCCGCGAACACGAAGACACCCGCCGGAGCGAGCGCGCCGCGCACCAGGCGATCCACGCGTAGCAGCGCGCTCAGTCCCGTTCCCACAAGCAGCCCATCCACTCGCGGCCGCGAGAGAGCAGGGACCGTACCGACGCTTGTCGATGAGCTCGACAAGGAGGCGCGCAGGCGACACGCCGCGCGTGACGAGCGCTTGCTCTCTCGCCGCACTTTCCCGCGTTGCGGCATGAAGGCGCGTCATCAGCGGGGATAGGCGAACACGACGAAGCGCGGGTTTCCTGGGTCGGGGCCGGTCGATGTCTGCAGCGTCAAGCGCTCGGTCGGCGTGGGCGCCGCGACGGAGACGTCGGTCGGGGGGACTCGCGGGAGGACGTCGCGGATCACGTACACGAGAAGGTCACGATCGGGCGTCGAGATGAAGACCTCATCACCGGGCCGCGCGTCCCAGAGCGAGAGGAACATGCCGCGGCGCGCGTGCGCGTACAGGTAGGTGTTCGAGCTGCCGCCCGGGATCGCCGTGCCGGGCAGATGGAACGCGACGTTCTCCGGCGTCTGGGCAAGGTCGATGTCGCGGCGCACGTCGCCCTCCTCGATCGGAAGGTCGATGCCGAGCCGAGGGATCTGGATGCGGTACCCGTCGGGGATCGCGCGCGGGCCGGGCGTCGCGGTCGCGACGATCGCGTCGGGCGGACGCGTCGTCGCGAACGTCTGGCCCGGCGTGAGCGGGGCTGCGCTCTGGCTGGTGAGCGAGGCCGTTCGGGGCTCGATGAGCGAGACGCCGAGCACCGCGGCACCGACGAGGAGGCCGATGGCGATGGGGAGCCAGAGCCGCCGCATGCGGCGATAGGATGCAGGCCCGATGCCGAACGACCCCTCCATCTATCGCCAGCGGCGCGAGAGGGCAGCCGGCGAGTGTGCCGCCGCCGGTGTCGCGGCCCTTCTCGTCACCCCGGGCTCCGACCTCGTGTATCTGAGCGGCTACCGCATGCACGCGAGCGAGCGGCTCACCTGTCTGGTGCTCGACGCGGATGGCGGCGCGACACTCGTGCTGCCGGCGCTCGAGGAGCTACGCGCCAGGGCGGCCGCGCCGGACCTCGAGCTTGTCACCTGGGAGGAGACCGAGGATCCGTACCGGCGCGCGACCGAGCGGGTGAGGACGCGCGGCGCGATCGGCCTCGCGGATCAGATGTGGGCGGCGTTCGCGCTTCGGCTGCAGCCGCTCCTTCCAGGCCGGGACTTCCGTCCGGCCTCGAGCGTGCTGCGGCGGCTGCGCATGCGCAAGGACGAGAGCGAGATCGCGTCCCTGCGCGCGGTCGGCGAGCAGGCCGATCGGGCGTTCGCGCGGATCCGCGAGCGCCCATTCGCCCGACGCGCCGAGCGCGACATCGGCGCCGAGCTCGCCGACGCGCTCCGTGAGGCGGGGCACGAGGCGGTCGCGTTCACGATCGTGGCGAGCGGGCCCAATGGCGCGTCACCGCATCACGAGACCGGCGCTCGCGCGATCGCCGGCGCGGAGCCGGTGGTGCTCGACTTCGGTGGAACGTTCGAGGGCTACTGCTCCGACATCACGCGCACCGTCCATGTCGGAGCGACCGTGGACCCAGAGGTCCGGCGCGTCCACGACATCGTCCGCCGCGCGCAGGAGGCAGGCTACGCGGCCGCACGCGCCGGGGTACCGGCGGAGTCCGTCGATGCGGCGTCGCGGAAGGTGATCGACGACGCGGGCTACGGGCGCGCCTTCGTCCATCGCACCGGTCATGGCATCGGGCTTGACGGCCATGAGCATCCATATCTGGTATCGGGCAACCGCGAGCCGCTCGAGGAGGGCATGGCGTTCTCGATCGAGCCGGGGATCTACCTGCAGGGCCGGTTCGGCGTCCGCATCGAGGACATCGCATATATCGCGCCCGACGGCCGCGCCGAGCCACTCAATCGCGCCGACCACGCGCTCGCGATCGTGGGCTGAGCCGTGATGCTGCGCCTGGTCGCCGCCGTCCTCGCCTCGACCACGGGCCTCGCGTTCTGGTGGGGACTCACGGAGCCGCTGCCCGTCCCGCCTTCGGTCCTGCTCGGCGTGCCCGCGGCGATCCTGCTGTGCGCCGGCGTCATCGCCGGAAAGCTGGGCGCGGTCGCGGCGCCGGTCGCGCTGCTGTTCTCGCTCTTCCTCGGCAGCATCATCGCCACGCAGCTGCATCAAGCCTTCGTCGCCGCGTTCGCGCCGGTCTCGACCTTCGGTGGGCTCCTCGTCATCGAATGGCCGCAGCTCGCCGTCCCGCTCATCGCCGCGGCCGCAGTCGGCGCGCTCGGCGGCGTCCTCGGCGAGCGCCTGCTCCCGAGCGCGAGCCTAGCGGAGCGTCAGCGGCGCCGCGGCCTGTAGCGCCCAGGCGTAGATGCCGTCGGGCAGCACGCCGATGACGACGACCGCGAGGGCGGAGAGCCCGAGCGTGAAGGAGAGCAGGCGCGCGGGCACGAGCGTCGGCGTACCCGCCTCCGCGTCGTACATGTACAGGCGCACGACGACGCGCAGGTAATAGAACGCCGCGACCACCGCGTTCAGCGCGATGACCACGGCGAGCCACACCAGGCCCGCGTCGAGCACCGGCTGGATGACCAGGACCTTCGCCACGAAGCCGATCGTCGGCGGGATGCCCGTGAGCGAGATGAGGAAGATCGCGAAGGCGAGCGCGCCGCCCGGCTCGCGCTTGGCGAATCCGTTGAGCTCATCCAGCGTGGCGCCGCGCGTGCCCTCGACGTCGAGGTAGAGCAGGCACGCGAACGCGCCGAGGTTCATCAGCCCGTACGCGAGCACATAGAAGAGGACTGCAGCCCCGGCACTGTCGCCGGCACGATAGGCGGCCACCGCCGCGAGGATGTACCCGGTGTGGGCGATGCTCGAGTACGCGAGCATGCGTTTTACGTTCGACTGGGCGAGCGCGACGACATTCCCGCCGGTCATCGTGACCGCGGCCAGGATCGCAAGGACGATCGTCCAGTCGAGGCCGAGCGGCCCGAGGCCGGTGACGAGTACGCGCAGGATCGCCGCGAACGCCGCGGCCTTCGGTGCGACGGACATGAAGGCGGTCGCGGGCGTCGGCGCGCCGTCGTACGCGTCCGGCGTCCATTGATGGAAGGGCACGACCGCGGCCTTGAAGCCGAGTCCGACGGTGACGAGCGTGAGCGCGATGATCGCGGGCCCGCTGGTGAGGCCACCGGACGCGAGCGCCTTCGCGATCTTGCTCAGCTCGGTCGCCCCGCTGAAGCCGTACAGCCAGACGAATCCGTACAGGAGGAGCGCCGAGCTGAACGCGCCGAGCAGGAAGTACTTGAGCGCGGCTTCGTTCGAGTAGCGGTCACTCCGCTGCATGCCGGCGAGCACGTAGATCGGGATCGTCATGAGCTCGATCCCCACGAACAGCGTGATGAGGTCGGTCGAGAGCGCGATGGTCATCGCGCCGACGGTCGAGAAGCAGATCGTCGCGTAGTACTCGCCGGGCGCCACGCCTTTGCGGTCGAGATAGCCCGGCGCGACGAGCGTGGCGAAGACCGCCAGCAGGATGAAGACCGCGCGGAAGAACGTCGTGAAGGTGTCGACCAGGACGAAGCCGGAGAAGTGCGTGCCCGGTGCGATCGCGAAGGGTCCGCTGAACAGCGCGATGACGAGACCCGCGACGGTCAGCACCGCGAGCACGTGCGCGCTGCGCCGGCGATCCACGAGCGTGTCGGCGACCAGGACGAGCAGCGCCGTGAGCGTCACGACGATCTCTGGCAGGACCGAGACGAGGTCGCTCATTTGATCACCGCCAGGGTCGTGTCGGTCGCCAGCGCGACGATGCGCTGAAGTGAGGGCTCCACGATCGCGATGAACGGCTGGGGAAACACGCCCATCACGACGGTGAGGACGAGCAGGGGCGCGGCGCAGACGACCTCCAGTGGCGACAGGTCCGGAAGTGAGCGATACGCGTCGCGGAGCGTGCCCATCATCACGCGCTGGAACATCCACAGGAGGTAGATCGCGGCGAGGATCACGCCGATCGCCGCGAGCGGTCCCCAGGTGAGGCCCCCGAGCCCGGTGGGCGGATTGAAGCGGAACGTCCCGACGAGGACGAGGAATTCGCCGACGAACCCGTTCAGGCCCGGCAGCCCGAGCGACGCCAGCACGAAGACCCCGAAGAACGTCGTGAAGAGCGGCCAGCGGTTCGCGAGGCCGCCGAGGTCGGCGATGAGCCGCCGATGGGTCTTCTCGTACTGGATGCCGACGAAGAGGAAGAGCGCACCGGTGACGACGCCGTGGCTGACCATCTGCAGCACGGCGCCGACGGCACCCTGTGTGTTCAGCACGAACGTCCCGAGCGTCACGAACCCCATATGCGCCACCGACGAGTACGCGACGAGCTTCTTCAAGTCCTTCTGGACGGTCGAGACGATCGCTCCGTAGAGGATCGCGACGATCGAGAGGACGATCAACACCGGCAGCCACGCCTGCGTTCCATACGGGAACAGCGGGAGGCCGAAGCGCAGGAACCCGTACCCGCCCGCCTTCAGCAGGATCCCGGCGAGGATGATCGAGCCCGCGGTCGGCGCCTCGACGTGGGCGTCGGGCAGCCAGGTATGGAACGGGAACATCGGCATCTTGATCGCGAATGCGAGCGCGAAGGCGAGGAACACCCAGAACTGGAATTCGGCCGAGAAGCGCCCGCGCGCCGCGACGAGCTCGGGCAGGGAGAGCGTGCGCGATCCCGCGTCGCCGCTGGCGAGGTACACCGCGACGATGCCGACGAGCATCAGCAACGATCCCGCGAGCGTGAACAGGACGAACTTCAGCGTCGCGTAGACCCGGCGGGGACCACCCCAGATGCCGATGATCAGGTACATCGGCACGAGCATCAGCTCGAAGAACACGTAGAAGAGGAAGAGGTCGAGCGCCATGAAGACGCCGACCATGCCGACCTCGAGCACGAGGAACGCGGCCATGTACTCGCCGATCCGCTCCTTGATTACCTTGGTCGAGTACAGGACGGAGATGAAGGTCAGGAGCGTGGTCAGCACCACGAGCAGCACGGAGAGCCCATCGACCGCGAGCTCGTAGCGGATGCCGAGGCTCGGCAGCCACGCCGCCGACTCGCGGAGCTGGAAGCCCGCTTCGCCGACGCGGAAGCGCGAGAGCATCACGAGGGAGACGACGAGCTCGACGAACGTGGTGACGACCGCGACCTGCTTCACCGCTCCCGGGTTCCGCAGGAACGCGGCGAGCGGGAGCAGCCCCAGGAACGGGATGACGACAAGGAGCGTGAGCAGGTGCTCGATCAACGGCGGAACACGCCGGTCGCGTATCCGCCATACACGACCATGATCACCAGCAGGCCGGCCACGATCGAGAGCGCGTAATTGCCGACGACCCCTGTCTGCGCCCTGCGCAGGCCCGAGCCCGCGAGGCCGAACAGCCAGCCGAGGCGGTTCACGAGCCCGTCGATGATGTGGATGTCGAAGGCCCACGCCGCGCCGGAGAAAGCCTTCGCCGCGTCGACGATGCGATGGTCGTACAGCTCGTCGACGTAGTAGCGGTTCACGAGCAACGTGTACGCCGGCGCGATCGCTCGCGTGACCGCCGCGGGATCGGGCCGGTGACGCGCGTACGTCGACAGGCCGATCGCGATACCCACGAGACCCGCGACGACCGAGACGCCGGCGAGGATCGCGATGATCCCGTACTCCGTCGCACCTTCCGCGCGGCCCTCGATGACGCGAGACAGGAAGTCGTGGATGAAGCCGTGCTCCGGCGGGAAGCCAACGAAGCCCGCGAGGACCGATCCGGCCGCGAGGACGAGCAGCGGCACGGTCATCACGCGCGGCGACTCGTGCGCGTGGTCGTAGAGGTGGTGATCGCGCGGCTCGCCGTGGAACGTGAGCCAGATCGCGCGCGTGACGTAAAAGGCGGTGAGCGCGCCGGTGAGGACGCCGACGGCCCAGAGGATCGGGAATCCATTGAGGAAGGCCGCGCCGACGATCTCGTCCTTCGACCAGAACCCCGCCAGCGGCGGGATCGCCGCGAGCGCGCCGCCGGCGATGACCATCGTGGCGTACGTGGTCGGCATCTTCTGCCGCAGCCCGCCCATCCGGCGCATGTCCTGCTCTCCGCCGACACCGTGGATGACCGAGCCCGAGCCGAGGAAGAGGAGCGCCTTGAAGAACGCGTGGGTCGCGAGGTGGAACATCGCGGCGATCGGCGCGCCGACGCCGAGCGCCAGGAACATGTAGCCGAGCTGGCTCACCGTCGAGTAGGCCATGACGCGCTTGATGTCGACCTGGACGAGCGCGATCGTCGCGGCGAAGATCGCGGTGATGGCGCCGACCGCGCCCACGATCGGTAGCGCGGCGCCGGCCGCGCTGAATAGCGGCGTCGAGCGCGCGACCAGGTACACGCCAGCGGTGACCATCGTGGCGGCGTGGATGAGCGCCGACACCGGCGTCGGTCCCTCCATCGCGTCGGGGAGCCACGAGTAGAGCGGGAGCTGCGCGGACTTTCCCGCGGCGCCGAGGAAGAAGGCGAGGCAGATGACGAGCAGGACGCTCTGCGACGCGATCCCGACGTGCTCGAACACGCGCTCGAAGTCGAACGAGCCGAATACGAGGAACGTCGTGATCATTCCGATCGTGAAGCCCCAGTCGCCGATGCGGTTCATGACGAACGCCTTCTTCGCCGCGCCCGCCGGCTCCGGCCGCTCGAACCAGAATCCGATCAACAGGTACGAGCACAGCCCCACGCCCTCCCAGCCGACGAACATCAGCAGGTAGTTGTCGGCGAGGACGAGCAGGAGCATCGCGAACACGAAGAGCGGCAGCCAGGTGAAAAACCGCGGGAAACCGTCGTCGTGCTCCATGTAGCCGATCGAGTAGACGTGCACGAGGAAGGAGACGACGGTGACCACGAGCAGCATCACGCTCGAGAGCGGATCGACGAGTGCGGCGACGTCGACGCGCAGGTCGCCGACGCCGATCCACTCGTAGAGCGCCACGGTGGTGCGCGTCTGCCCGGCCACGACCTGGACGAACACGCCGATGGCGAGGACCGCGGCCCCGCCGACCGCGAGCGACGCGATCGGACCGGTCCAGTGGCGCAGCCACCGCCGCCCGAAGAACCCGTTGACGATGAACGCGGCAAGAGGAAGCGCCGGGATGAGCCAGACCAGACCGATCATCCCTAACCCTTCATGGCGCGGAGCTCGTCCACGTCGACGGTCGGGCGATTGCGGTACGCCGACAGGACGATCGCGAGGCCCACGGCGACCTCGGCGGCGGCGATGACGAAGACGAACGTGACGAACACGCTGCCGCGCTGATCGACGGAGCCGAGCCGGCGCGAGAAGGCGACCAGCGCGAGGTTCGCGGCGTTCAGCATGAGCTCCACGCACATGAGGATCACCACGGCGTTGCGGCGCATGAGCACTCCGGCCATTCCGATGAAGAAGAGCGCGGCTGAGACCGTCAGGTACGCGCCGAGAGGTATCACTGGTCGACGCCGGAACCGTCGTCGTCGCGCTTCACGAGCACGATCGCGCCGACCATCGCGGCCAAGAGCAGCACCGAGGCGACCTCGAACGGGAAGGCGAAGTCGCCGAAGAGGCTCGTCGCGAGCGGAACGAGATCGCCGCCGCGAGCCAGGGGCTCCTTCGCGTCGGGGAAGCTGAACGCGAAGAACAGGACGGGCAGCGCGATCGCCGCGACGAAGACCGCGGCGGCGGGCGTCTGCTTCTGGAAGAACAGACCGTATGGGCGGGGCTGCTGCGGAGTGAACATGACTCCGTACAGGATCAGGACCGTGATCGCGCCGACGTAGATCAGCACCTGGAAGAGCGCGATCGTCTCCGCGCCGAGCAGCAGGAACATCCCGGCCACGCAAAGGAAGGTGAAGGCCATCAGGAGCGCCGCCGAAGTGATCCGGTTGATGAGCACGACCGCGGCGCCGGCCGACACGATCCCGAGCGTGAGCAGCGCGAAAACGATCGGCTCGATGAAGTCGAACATCAGCTCGCGGCCACGCCCCGAGCGGCGCCAACACGATCGCGGAACCGATGGAGCCGGCGGCGCTGGAGAGCCGGTAGGCCCAGCACGAGCGCGACGACCCCGACCCAGTTCACGATCGCGATCGGCCACAGCGTGCCCGGGAACGCAAGCAGCAGGGTGCTCGTGACCATGATGTTGAACAGCGCGACCGGGATGAGCACCTTCCAGCAGAAGCCCATGAGCTGATCGATGCGCAGCCGTGGCAACGTCGCGCGGATCCACATGAAGACGAGGACGAAGACGTACGTCTTCAAGGTGAACCAGAGGATCCCGAGGACCGGCACCGCGTCGACGCCCGGACCTTGCCAGCCGCCGAACCAGAGCGTCGTCATGATCGACGAGACGATGGTCACCTCGCCGTACTCGGCGAGGAAGAACACGCCCCAGCGCATGCCGGAGTACTCGGTGAGAAAGCCCGCGACGAGCTCGGACTCCGCTTCCGGAAGATCGAACGGGGCGCGGTTGGTCTCGGCGAGCGCGGAGATCAGGTACACGAGGAACGCGAGTGGAAGCACGAGCACGTTGACGAACGGCCCCTGCTGCGCTTCGGTGATGCGGACCAGCGAGAGCGATCCGGCGACGAGGACGACCGTCACCAGCGCCAGGATCTGGGGGACCTCGTAGGAAATGAGCTGGCCCGCGGAGCGAAGTCCGCCGATGAGCGAGTACTTGTTGTTCGAGGCCCAGCCGGCGATGACGATCCCGAGGACCGTCATCGATCCGAGCGTCGTCAGGTAGAGGAGCCCCACGTTCAGGTCGATGGCCGTCCAATCCTTGGCGAAGGGCAGCACGACGAATGACCCGAGCATCGGCGCGAAGACGATCGCCGGCGCGGCGATGAAGAACGCCGAATCGGTGAGCTTCGCGCGCACGTCCTCTTTGCTCAGCAGCTTCAGCGCGTCGGCGAACGTCTGAAGCAGGCCGAAGGGACCAACATGGAGCGGCCCGTAGCGGTCCTGGATGATCGCCTGCACCTTGCGCTCGAGGTAGACCTGAAGGAGCGCGCCGTTCATCGCGAGGAACACCGCGAGCGCGATGGCGATGACGAGCCGCAGGACGGCCCAGATCGTGGGGTCGATGCCGAAGGGACCGACGGACACTTCTAGCCTCCGCGGGCGTCGCTGCGCGGCGGAAGGAACGCCTTGCGAAGGGGATGGCCGGGGAAGCTCTCCTCGAGGAAGATGCGCCGCAGGTCGGGGTGGCCGTCGAACTCGATCCCGAACATGTCATAGGTCTCGCGCTCCGGCCAGTTCGCGCCCACCCAGACGTCGCACAGCGTCGGCACGTGCGGATCGGCCTCGTCGCACGAGGTGCGCAGCATCACCGAGACGCGCGTCGCCGTGCCCCGCACGAACGTGACCGAGCGCAGCTCCGTCCCCAGATCGACGCCGGCGTTCGTCGAGTACTGGTCACAGCGCGTCCGCGGGTCGTCGCGAACGAGCGTCGCGATCCGCACGAGAAGCTCGGCAGGGACGTCGATGACGATCAGGTCGTGGAGGACGCTGACCGCGGCTCTGCCGGCGAGCTCGGCGGCGAGCGCCTTGCCGAGGGCGGCGAGCGCGTCGGTCGCGCGCGGAGCGCTCAGTACCATCGCAGCGCCTCCTTGCGCCACGCGTAGTACAGGCCCACGACGAGGATGCCGATGAACACGGCCATCTCGCCGAGGCCATACCAGCCGAGCGTTCTGAACAGCACCGCCCACGGGAACAGGAAGATGACCTCGACGTCGAACACGACGAACAGGAGAGCGAAGACATAGAAGTGCGTGGGGTAGCGGCCCCACGCTTGGCCCACCGGCTCCTCCCCGGATTCGTAGGTCCGCAGCTTCTCGGTCGTCGGCTTTCGCGGCGCGATGAGCCGCGAGAGGACCAGGAGGATGCTGATGAAGATCGCCGCGACCACGAAGAACGCGAACACGTAGAAGTAGGAGAGGTTGTAGTCGGGCACGCCTGTCCTAGCGTACGAACCGTCCTGTGACGCGGCAAACCAAGGCCGATCGGACCGTCACGAGCGGACAAGCGTGCGATAGTCCGGGGGAATTTCGGCCCATTGAGCCCGTTGCGCGATTGACACATCCGGAGTGCCGGGGTACGGTCGCCCAGTCTCACCCAGTCTGTACGGTCTTCGTACGGCGTTGCCACGGGGAAGGGCAATGGACCGGTGAGCGCACTCTTGGGGAGGCGCGAGGGTATTGCGGGAATCGTCCAGGCGCCCACAGGCGACGCCATCCGCGCGCCGCGCTCTGCAGCGCCTCCGACGCCGATCCACCGATCGTCTGCAACGGTCCAGGGACGAGATCCTCGCCGAGCTCGGTGAGCTCGCCGCAAGCATCCATCCCCGCAATATCTCCGATTACTTCGGTTTTCGTGGGCTTCGTCTCCTGGTCAACGTCGGCGTCGCACTGCTGGTCCTGAGCCTCCCGCTCGCCGCGACGGCGGCGACGGGTTCGGCACCGAGCGAGCCCGCGATCGCGCTCGCGGCGCCGGCGCTCGACGCCCCGCGCGCGCAAGCGATCAGCCGCGGCGGGACGATCAGCGCGGGCCGGGCCCCGGTGACCGTTCTGGCGCCCGGCGTCCGTCCGATCATCGAGCAGAAGCTGGGGCCGGACGACACGCTCGCGACCATGGCGAACTTCTACGGCGTGTCGCCGGAGGCCATCGCCTACGCGAACGGCATCACCGACCCGGTGCATCTGGAGCTCGGGCGGTCGCTGCGCATCCCGCCGGCCGATGGCGCCCTCTACACCGTGGCCGAAGGCGACACGGTCGCCTCTGTCGCGGAGCGATTCAAGGTCGATCCCGCGGTCATCGAGGATTACAACCGCCTGTACTTCGAACCGGAGCACTTCCAGCCCGGTCAGCTCGTCTTCGTGCCCGGCGCGACGCTGCCCGGGCTCGTCTACGCGACGGTCGAGCCGGAGCCCGAGCCCGCGCCAACCGTCATCGCTCGCGTCGCACCCGCGCCGGTGCTTGCTCCCGCCCGCAGCGGGCGCCTCGCCTGGCCGGTCGGCGGCGTGATCACGCAGTACTTCTGGTACGGGCACACCGGGGTCGACGTCGCCGCGCCCTACGGCACCGGCATCGGTGCATCGGACGCCGGCGTCGTGAGCGCGACCGGGTGGGTCGCGGTCGGCGGACTCCGCGTCTGCGTTCGGCACAGCGGTGGTTTGGAGACCTGCTACTACCACACCGGCGCGGTCTTCGTGACACCGGGCCAGGCGGTTGCGCGCGGGCAGATCATCGCGTCTATCGGCCTCACCGGCGTCACCACCGGGCCGCACGTCCACTGGGAATGCAGGCTGAACGGCTCGCTCGTCAACTGCCTCGGCCTGTAAACCGCTAGATACTGGGCGGATGCTCTCCGCCGTCCACACCGATCGCTCCGGTCGCGTGCTCGTTTCCGGTGACTACTTCGCGGCCGGATCCGACGGCGCCTCCATCGTGCCGCTCCGAGACACCGTCGCGCTCCCCGAGAACGCTCGGCTCGTGCCGATCGAGCGCGATGCGGAGGGCTTCGACCGCGCCGGGCGTCCGCGGCTTCTCGCGCACGGCCGGTGGACCCTGGCGGCAGTCCTCCCGTCGGGATTCGTGCGCACCCACAATCCGGCGTACCGCGAGGCACCCTCGGATCCCCCGCTCGACCCGCTCCCCTACGCCGCCATCGCGGCCGACGAGCATGGCGCGCTGCGCGTCGCGGCACTTCAGACCGGCGCGGCGGATGGCACGGCCGTCGCGGATCTCGAGCCCGCGATCAGGGACGAGCTGCGCGGGCATCCCTCCAACACTCTCGCGCGCCAGCTGGCCCGCTGCGCCCGTGACTACGGGTGCGCGGCGGCGCGCGGGGCCTTCGCTGGGCGCGGGCTCGCCGCGGTCACGGTGGCGTCGCCCGACCCGGCGACCGCGGACGCCGAGCGAAAGGTCATCGCGCCGCGGTGGCGGCCCGACGAGTCCCCGACCGAGCGCGCCGCGTTCCGTCCGACCTCGGCGGAGATCGCCGAGATCGCCCTCGCGCACATCGCGCGCGGAGGCACCGGGGTCAGCTTCGGCCGAGCGTGTGAGGGCGAGCCGCTCGGATCGGTCCGGCTCATCGAGGAAGCGATCCGTCGCATCCGTGAGAGCACCGACCGCGGCCGGATCCACCTCGAGACGGGCGGCGCATCCGCGGCGGCGCTGCGCCGCCTCGCCGCGGTCGGGCTCGGTGCCGTCACCGTCCGCGTCGTGACGGCGCGAGCGGATACGCACGACGCCCTCCATGGAACCGTGGACCACCGCTGGCCCGATGTCCGCGCGACGCTGCAGGCGGCGGCCGAGCTCGGTCTCGATCTCGAGATCGCGCTGCTCGTGTTCCCCGGCATCACCGACCGGCCTGTCGAGCTGGACGAATTCACCGCGCTCCTGCGTGACCTTCCGAACGCGAGCGTGATGCCGCGCGACCTCGCCGCCGATCCGCATCGCGCCCTCGATCTCCTTCCGTCGCGCGGATCGCCGATCGGCGTCGCCGCCGCCCTCGAGCGCATCCGGCGCGAAGCGCCGCGCGCGCTGCGTGACGTGCCCGCGCCGGTCGCATGACCGATTTCGTCGATCGCATCCGCGTGAGCGTGAAGGCCGGCGCAGGCGGAAAGGGCGCGATCTCGTTCCGCAAGGAGGCCCATGTGCCGCGCGGCGGACCGGACGGAGGCGACGGAGGCCGCGGCGGCAGCGTCATCTTCCGCGTCGATCCGGGGGCCACGACGCTCTCCGAGATCCGGTTCGCGCGCGGTCTGCACGCCGAGGCAGGCGCGGCCGGCAAAGGCAAGAATCGCAGCGGCGGCGCCGGCTCCGACCTGATCGTGCGATTGCCCCCGGGAACCGTCGTCCGCGACCTCCCGAGCGGTGCGCTCATCGCGGACCTGACCGCGGGGGCTGAGGAGCTCGTCGCCGCACGCGGCGGTCGCGGTGGCCGTGGCAACGCGCGGTTCGCCTCGAGCACGCGTCAGGTGCCGCGGATCGCGGAGGACGGCGAGCCCGGCGAGGAGCGCGAGATCGAGCTCGAGCTGAAGCTCATCGCCGACGTGGGCCTCGCGGGCCTTCCGAACGCCGGCAAGTCGACGCTCCTGGCCGCCTTGACGCGCGCGACGCCGAAGATCGCGGCTTATCCGTTCACCACGCTCGTCCCGAACCTCGGCGTCGCGCGGCTCGAGGAGCGCGAGCTCGTGATCGCGGACATCCCCGGCCTTATCGAGGGTGCGCACCGCGGCGCCGGTCTGGGCGAGGAGTTCCTTCGGCACATCGAGCGGACTCGGCTGATCGTGCACGTCGTCGATGCGAGCTCCGCCGACCCGCTCGCCGACCTGCGCGTCGTCGAGGCCGAGCTCGCGGCCTACGGGCACGGTCTCACGGAGCTCCCGCGGATCGTCGCGCTCAACAAGCTCGACCTCGCGGAGGCCCGCGAGGCGGAGCCCGAATTGCGCGATGCCCTCGGGGACCGCCCCGTCGTCGCCATCAGCGCCGCCACCGGGGAGGGTGTGGTCGACCTCAATAAGCGGCTCTTCGCGGCGGTCGCGCCGCGAGCGGCGGTCCCCACGACGGTCGCGCCCCGGCGCATCACCATCGACCGGGCCACGGCCCAGTGGACGATCGAGCGCGAGGAGGGCGCCTTCCGGGTCCGAGGCACGCGGATCGAGCAGCTCGCGGCAGGCATCGATTGGTCCGATCCCGATGCCTCGGCTTATTTCCAGCGCCTTCTCGTGCGGAACGGGGTCGACCGCGAGCTGCGCAAGCGCGGCGTGCGGGACGGCGACACGGTGCGCATGGGCGAGCTCGAGCTGGAATGGCGCGAGGCGCCCGCTTGATCCCGGAGGCTGCGGCTTTGATTGTCGTAGGGGAGCCGAGGACTTGAGCCGCGTCGGTGTGTTCGGGGGAACGTTCGATCCCGTGCACGTCGGTCATCTCGCGATCGCCGCTGCCGCGCTCGAGTCGATCCCGCTCGACCGCGTGCTGTTCGTGCCCGCGCGTCGATCGCCACTGAAGGACCGCGCACCCGTCGCATCGGAGGCCGATCGCCTCGAGATGCTGCGGCTTGCGATCGCGGACGAGCCGCGCTTCGCGGTGTCGCGCCTCGAACTCGACCGCGAGGGCCCCTCCTACACTGCGCAGACGCTGGAGGAGCTGGCGGGTCCGGACGAGCTTTTCCTGATCCTCGGAGCGGACGCGCTCGCCGGCATCCCTCGCTGGCACCGGCCCGATCGCATCTCTGAGCTGGCGACAATGGTCGTCGCCGCGCGGCCGGGCGCGCCCGCGGCGATGGCCACGGATCGTCGCCTGGTCGTCGACACACCGCTGTGCGACATCAGCTCGCGCGAGCTGCGCGCTCGGGCCGCTCGCGGTCGATCGCTGCGGTACCTTGTTCCCGACAACGTGTGGCGCTACATCGAGGACCGCGGCCTGTATCGAGCGGAGGCGACGCCTCGAACGAGCTGAGCCCTCGCGCGCTCGCGGATCTGGTCGTCGAAGCCGCCGGAGACAAGAAGGCGGAGGACCTGATCGTGATGAACGTCTCCGAAGTGACGACGTTCGCCGACCTCTTCGTCATTTGCAGCGGACGTGGCGAGCGTCAGGTGCAGGCCATCGCCGACGGCATCGTGGAGAAGGCCAAGGCCGCGGGACGAACGCCCATGGGGGTGGAGGGCTACGCCGCGGGACGCTGGGTGCTCATCGACCTCGGCGATGTCGTGGTCCACGCCTTCGTGCCCGAGGAGCGCGCGCTCTACCGCCTGGAGCGGCTCTGGGGCGACGCGCCGGTCGTGCTGCGGGTGCAGTGACGTCCGCGCATTGTGGAGCTGAGGGGGATCGAACCCCTGACCTCTTGAGTGCGATTCAAGCGCTCTCCCAGCTGAGCTACAGCCCCGAAGCTGCCTCCGGCAGCTTCGAGCGTACCCGAACGCGCGGCTCTAGCGGTCGAGGAGGACCGGGCTCGGGCACGCGCGGGAGGGGGAACCTCTAGGCTTTTGGCCGATGGATCGCTTCACCGATGACCCCGAGCGGCGGGCCAACATCGCGTTCGCCCTGATCTTCCTGGGCATCCTGTTCGTCGGCGGGCTGACCATCTGGCTCTTCTACGGCGGGGCGCTCCAATGACCACGCCCCACCTGCGCAACTACATCGATGGTGCATGGATCGACGCGGTCGATGGCGAGGCGTTCGAGGATCTCGACCCCGCCACCGGCGAGGTCATCGCGACGGCCACGAAATCGACGGCCGCCGACATCGACAGGGCCGTCGAGGCCGCCCGGCGCGCCCAGGACGCGTGGCGCCTGTATCCGGCTCCCAAGCGCGGCGAGATCCTCTACCGGGCTGGCGAGATCATGCTCGGCCGCAAGGAAGAGCTCGCGCGCGCGATGACGACGGAGATGGGCAAGGTCCTCGCGGAGGCGCGTGGCGATGTCCAGGAGGGCATCGACATGACCTATTACATCGCGGGCGAGGGACGCCGGCAGTTCGGCGACGTCGTTCCCGCGGAGCTGCCGAACAAGTGGGCCATGAGCATGCGCAATCCGCTCGGCGTCGTGGCCGCGATCACGCCGTGGAACTTCCCGTTCGCCATCCCGACGTGGAAGATCATGCCCGCGCTCATCCTCGGCAACGCCGTCGTCTTCAAGCCCGCCTCGTACACGCCGATGCTCGCGGTGCGGCTCGTCGAGATCCTGGAGGAGGCGGGCCTGCCCAAGGGCGTGGTCAACCTCGTGCTCGGGCCCGGCGGGACGCTCGGCGACGCGCTCGTGACGCACCCCGGCGTCGATCTCGTCTCCTTCACCGGCTCGTCGGACGTCGGCGCGCACATCAGCGAGATCGCGGGGCGTTTGCTGAAGCGCGTCTCGTGCGAGCTCGGCGGCAAGAACGCGATCGTGGTCCTGGACGACGCGGATCTGGACCTCTCGCTCGAAGGCATCGTGTGGTCCGCCTTCGGTACGTCCGGGCAGCGCTGCACGGCCGCTTCGCGCGTCATCGCGCATCGCGGCATCGCCGCGGACGTGATCGAGAAGCTCGTCGCGCGTGCGAAGAAGATGCGGATGGGCCACGGGCTCGAAGCGTCGACGGACCTCGGTCCGGTCGTCTCGAAGGACGCCCAGGAAAAGGTCCACAGCTACATCCCGATCGCCGAGGCCGAGGGCGCGACCGTGGCGGCCGGGGGACGGGTCCCGACGAGCGGCGCGCTCGGGAAGGGCTTCTTCCACGAGCCGACCGTGCTGACGGACGTGAAGCCCAACATGCGCGTGGCGCAGGAGGAGATCTTCGGGCCGGTCGTCTCCGTCATCGAGGTCAAGGAGATCGACGAGGCGATCCGTGTGCTCAACAACACGAAGTACGGGCTCTCGTGCGCGATCTACACGCGGGACGTGAACAAGGCGTTCCGGTTCATGCGCGACGCCGAGACGGGCCTGGTCTACGTGAACGCCGGCACGATCGGCGCGGAGATCCAGCTCCCGTTCGGTGGCATGAAGGCGACGGGGAACGGGCACCGTGAAGCGGGCCGCGCCGCCCTGGATGTCTATTCCGAGTGGAAGTCGATCTACGTGGACTTCTCGGGGAAGCTCCAGCGCGCCCAGATGGACGAGGGAAGCTCGCCCGGATAGCGCGGATCAGCCGGTGCGCGGCAGCGTGAAGGTGATGGTCGTCCCCCGACCGTTCTCGCTCCGAGCGGAGATCTCGCCGCCGTGCGCCGCGACCAGGCTCTTCGCGATCGCCAGGCCGAGGCCGGCGCCACGCGACTCGGGCGACTTCGAGAAACGCTCGAACACGTGCGGGAGCGCGTCCGCGGGGATCCCGGCGCCGTCGTCCACGACCGCCACCGTCACGCGATCGTCGGTCGACGACAACGCGACCTGCACGCGGGTACGCGCGTACCGCACCGCGTTCGCGATCAGGTTCGCGAGCACCTCGCGCACGCGAACGGGATCGACGTCCGCCTCGATCGGAGCTGCCGCGGTCGTCTCGATCGAAGGTCCGGCCGTCGTGGCGCTTGCCGCGAACGATGCGGCCGTGTCGCGTGCCAGCGCCGCGACATCGGTCGGCTCGCGGTGCAGCGCCAGGACTCCGGCTTCGGCGAGCGACAGCGTGCGGAGGTCCTCGATGAGCCTGGCCAGGACGCGCGTCTCGTCCAGGATGGGACGGACATGCGCCTCATCGGCGGCATGGACGCCGTCGATGATCGCCTCGAGGTTCCCTTGCACGATCGCGAGCGGCGTCCGCAGTTCGTGCGATACGTCGGCCAGCAGACGCCGCCGCTCGGCCTCGCTCCGCTCGAGTCGAGAGCTCATCGCGTTGAATGCGCGCGAGAGCGCCTTCAGCTCCCGCGGTCCACGCTCCCGGACGCGGACGCTGTAGTCACCCGACTCCACGCGCTCCGCGCCGTCGATGAGATCGCCGAGCGGCACGATCAGACGGCGAACCCCGCGCGCGACGTTGAACGAGACCACCAGCAGCAGGAATGCCGCGAGCGGCACGGCGGCCCCACCGCCGACCCCGCCGAATGTCCCGATGAGGAGCGCGACGAACGCCGCGACGACGAACGCGAACACGACGAACGCGATGGCCGCGAAGAGCACCATCCGCCGGGCGAACCGAGCGCTCATCGCTCGCCAGGGCCGCCCCGACTCGGGGGGCCAGGCCTCGTTCTCGGGCCACCACGGCGGTCGCTCTCGCGGCGTCCGCCACTCGCCGCGGCCGTGACGCCAGGGCCCGTGCATCACCGCTCCACGTCGATGAAGCGATAGCCGACGCCGTACACCGTCAGCACGTAACGCGGCTCGTGCGGATCGCGCTCCAGCTTGCGGCGGATGTTCTTGATGTGCGCGTCGATCGCTCGCTCGTACGACTCGAACGCGACGCCGCGGACGGCCTCGAGGAGCTGGCCGCGCGTGAGGATGCGGCCCGGTCGTCGCGCGAGCGCGACGAGGATCTGGAACTCGGTGGCGGTCAGCTCGACGCCGCGACCCGCAACGGTCACGCGCATCCGAGGCACGTCGATGACCACGTCGGCGACGCGGATCAGGTCGGCGGGCGCGTCGCCCCGTTCGCCGCGACGGAGCACCGCTCGGACGCGGGCCACCAGCTCCTTGGGGCTGAAGGGCTTGGTGACGTAATCGTCGGCTCCGAGCTCGAGCCCGACGATGCGGTCGCTCTCCTCGGTCCGGCCGGTCAGCATCACGATCGGGACGTCGGACTCGGCTCGCAGATCCCGGGTGACGTCGAGGCCATCGCGCTGCGGCAGCCCGAGGTCGAGCACGACGAGATCCGGCCGTTCGCGCCGGGCGAGCGCGAGGGCCTCGCGCCCGTCGAAGGCCGTCAGCACGGCGAAGCCGCCGTGCTCGAGGTAGTCACGGGCGAGCTGGACGATCTTGGGCTCGTCGTCGACGACGAGGATCGTCTTCACGGGCGGTCCATCGTATGACCGCGGCGGCGGAGGGCCGCATCGGCCCGCCGCCACCGCGGAGTCGTCAGCGACCGGACGAGGGTGGAGTGGACGGACGGTCGTCCGCGGGCGCTGCCTCGCCGTGCGCCTGCCGGTGCCAATCCTCGAACGCGGAGGGCGGACCGTCGCGCCGCCAGCTGTAGTTATGACCGTAGCGGCCGCGCCAGCCGCCGCCGAAGGCCGCGCGCATCGCGCCGAAGATGAGGAAGAGGAACAGCAGCGGGAACAACAGCCCGAAGAAGCCGAAGAACCCGAAGGGGTGCCAGTAGTAGGGATAGGCGACCGGTACCCCGCCCGCCGCCGGCGCGATCTGCTGGGTGACGCCGATCTGGTAGCCCGCGAAGCCAACTGCCACGATGAGGAGGATCGCGATCAATCCTCCGAGGCCTTTCATGTCGAACGCTCCTTTTGCTCTTTGATGTGCTCGCATCGTCGAGCCCGAACGTGGAGGGAATGTGAAGGGCGTTCGGAGGACCCTGGAGCGGCGCCTCTTTAGCGCAGCGTCGCGTCCAGCCAGCGCGCCGCATGCGCGATCGCCTCGCGCTCGCGTGGCCCGAAGTCGTGCCCGGTATCGGGGAGGGTGACCAGGTCGATGCGCGGGTTCGCGCCGGCGATGCGCTCGAGGACGCCGAGCGGGCCGAGCTCGTCGCGGTCGCCCTGAACGATGAGGACCGGGCACGCGATCTCGGCGAGCGCGGATTCGTCGGCGGGACGCGGCCGGCGCGGAGGCGAGATGGGATGTCCCAGGATCACCAGCGCCGCGGGGGGTTCGCGGGCGGCGAGGAACGCGCACATGCGTCCGCCGAACGAGCGCCCGACGAGCGCGACATGCGTGGCTCCGCCGGCGGCGAGCGCATCGCGCGCGGTGCGAAGGTCGGCGAGCTCGGACTCATATTCGCGGCTGGGCCGGCCGCCGCGCGAGGTGAACGTGATCGGGCGCGCTTCGATACCGAATGTCGCGAGCTCGCGCGCCAGCGCGACGAGGATCGTCTGCGACGCGCTGCCCCCGTATCCCGGCGCCAGCACCGCGGCGCGCGCGCTCATGCGCCCTTGGCTTTCGCCTTCGTCCCACGCGGGAGCTTCTGCGCCAGCTCGAGCGACGGTGACAGCAGGTCGCCCACCTTCGCCAAGCGGGCCATCACGTTGGCGATCGTGTACGCATCCGGGCGCCCGAGCGACGAGATCTCGTCCCAGGCGAACGGCGTGGAGACCGGAGCGCGGCGGATCGGCCGAACGCTGTAGGGGCCCGCGGTGGTCTTGCCGCGGACGTTCTGCAGGTAGTCGACGTAGATGCCCTTGCGGCGCGACTTCTGGAACTCGAGCGTGACGAGCTTCGGCAGCTTCTCTCGTGCGGCCGTCCCGACCGCGAGCGCGAATGCTCGCGACTCCTCGAACGAGTAGCGGCGCGCGATCGGCACGAGGACGTGGATGCCGCGCGATCCCGTCGTCTTTGGGAATCCCCGGAGGCCCAGGTCGTCGAGCACCCCCTTCACCGCGTGCGCGACCTCCTTCACGTCGTCCCACGTCGCGCCGGTCGCGGGGTCGAGATCGATCATCACGAAGTCGGGAGTGTCCGGCCGGTCGACGCGAGCCAATCGGGGATGGATCTCGATCGCGGTGTAGTTCGCCAGCCACACCAGAGTCGCGGTGTCGTTGGCCAGGACGTAGTCGTTGCCCTCCTCCTCCTCGTCCTTCCAGCTCACAACCCAGCGAGGGGTGAAGCTCGGCTTGTTCTTCTGGTAGAAGCTCGGCCCGCCGATGCCATCGGGGAACGGCTTGAGCGTCAACGGACGGTCGCGCAGCCACGGGACCAGGAAGGGCGATACCTCGGCGTAGTACTTGATGAGGTCGGCCTTCGTGTAGCCATCCTCCGGAAAGAGGACCTTGTCGAGGTTGGTCAGCTTGATCTGATGTCCGTCGACCGCCAGTACCGCGGGCACGCGGGTCTGCTTGCGGTCGTCCGGCGCGGCGTTTTCCGCGCCGGTCGTCTCGCTCAGCCGCGCCGCCTTCTCCGCGGCGACCTGCGCGCGCTTCGCCGTCTCTCGACGCTCCTCCCCGCGACAATCCTTCGGATCGATGTCCGGCCGCAGCCCGCGATAGGTCGGCTGCCGCAGCGTGCCGTCGTTGGTCATCTCCGTGTACTGCACCTCGCACACCAGCTCGGGCAGGCACCAGCGCGCGGGCTGGTTAACGCGCGGCTCGCGCGCGAACGGCGACGAGGGGGATTCGCGCTCCCGCAGCGTGACGAGCAGGTCCTTCAGCGTCCGCTCGTCGAAGCCCGTGCCGACGTGGCCAACCGGCACCAGCCCACCGTCGTCCCGATAGATGCCCAGCAGCAGCGCGCCGAGCGTCGCGGCGCGCCCGCCCTGCCCCGCGGTCCAGCCGCCGATGACGCAGTCCATCGTGCGCACCGCCTTGATCTTCACCCACGCGGCGGATCGGCCGTGGGTGTACGGGGAATCCAGCCGCTTGGCGACGATCCCCTCGAGCCCCTGCTCGCGCACGGCCTCGAACAGCGCGCGGCCCGTACCGACGAACGGCTCGGACCTCCGGATCTGGCCCATCGGGGTGAGCACGTCCTCGAGCAGCTTCTGCCGCTCGCGCAGCGGCCGGCGCAAGAGGTCGGTGCCGTCGACGTGCAGCAGGTCGAAGACGTTGTAGACGACGGGCGTGCTTCGCCGCAGCTTCCGGATCGCGCCCTCGTCCTGCTGATGCATCCGCGGCTGGAGCCGCTGGAAAGAGGGCACGCCGCGCTCGTCGAGGGCGACGATCTCGCCATCCAAGATGGCGTGATAGGCGCCGGTCACGGCCTCCGCGGTGCCGAGCTCGATCTCGGGATACTGCCGCGTGCAGTCGAGCAGGTTCCGGGTCTGAAGCCGCACCTCTCCCCCATCGACAAAGGCGAGCGTCCGCACACCGTCCCACTTGGGCTCGAACGCGAACGCGGGGGAATCGAAGGGCTCGTCCGCCGCGACAGCGAGCATCGGCGCGATCGTCCGCGCGAGGGGATCGTCCGCGGGGACGGTCCCGTGCTTGATCATCAGCCAGTCGCGACCTTCGTTCGCGCCCGTCTGCACGATGACCCACTCACCCTCGAGGCGCGTGCCGTGGAACCGGAGCTTGTATTCACCCCGTCGCGCGTCCTCCTTCGCCAGAAGGAGCTCGTACGTCCCGCTGTCCCAGATCGTCATCGTTCCGGCGCCGTAGCCATCAGGGATCACGCCGTGGAAGGTGAGGTATTCGATGGGATGGTCCTCGGTGTGTACGGCGAGGCGCTTCTTGCCCGGCTCGAGCGGCGGCCCTTTCGGAACGGCCCAGGACAGGAGCACGCCCTTGTGCTCGAGCCGCACGTCCCAATGGAGCCGGCTCGCGTGATGGCGGTGCACGACGTAGCGAAGCGCCGACGCGTTGGCGACCGCTCCCTTCGGCTCGGGCGTCCGCTTGAAATCGCGCTTGCGCTGGTATTCGGTCAGACTCACGGCTGTCCATTGTCGCGGGGGAGGATCAGATGCCGTCCGACTTCAGTGCGCTCGCCGACGCCTTCCTGAAGGAGGAGTACGCCGACTCGCCGGTCATGGCGTCGAGCCTCGGACTGACCGAATACGACGAGCAGCTCGGGGACCTCTCCGCCGGCGCCATCGAGAAGCGTCAGGCGGCCGACACCGAGTGGCTGCGGCGCTTCCGCGCCGTGCCCGACGCCGGCCTCGAGCCGGCCGAACAGGTGGATCGCGACTTCCTCGTCTCGATCCTGCGGGGCCGCGAGATCGGGCGGCCGCACCAGATGTGGAAGCGCCAGCCGGCGGATTACCTGAATCCGGGGTCCGGCGGGGTCTTCACGCTGTTCCTCCATCGCATCCGGCCGGAGGCGGATCTGGCCGACGCCGCGCGAGCGCGCCTGCAGCAGGTGCCGCGCCTGGTCGAGGACGGGATCAGAAACCTGGACTTCACCCTGACGCCCCGCGTCTACGTCGAGCGCGCGATCGGCCAGGCACGCGCCACCGCGCGCTACATGCGAGAGCTCGTGCCGAACGAGGTGTCAGCCGGGCTGCGCGAGAAGGTCGCGCAGGCCGGCGAGACGGCGGCGTCCGCGGTGGATCGATTCCGCGCCCACCTGGAGGCCAACGTCGGCAAGGCGAGCGGGAGCTACGCGGTCGGCGACGCCGTCTACAGCGGGCTGCTGCGCGAGAAGGAACTGCTGCCGTACGACGCGCGCGCCCTGCGCGAGCGCGGTCGGGAGCAGTACGACCTGCTCGCCGCGGAGGCGAAGCGCATCGCGCGCGACATCTCCGGCAGCGATGACTGGGTCGCGCTGCTGGAGCGCTTGAACAAAGTCCACGCCGCCGACCCCGAGGGCATGCGCGTCGAATACGAGACCTGGACGGAGAAGGCGCGCGGCTTCCTGCGGGAGAAGGGCCTCGTCACCCTGCCGCCAGGCGAGCGCTGCCTGGTGGAGCCCTCCCCGCCGTTCCAGCGGCCCGTGCTCGCGGTCGCCTCGTACAACCGGCCCCCCGCCTTCACCGATTCGCTCACCGGTCACTTCTTCGTCCCCTTCCCGCCGGACAACACGCCGCCGGAGGAGATCCAGAAGCGGCTGGAGGGCAACAGCAGCGACGGCATCCCGACGACCTCGGTGCACGAGGCGTATCCGGGCCACCACTGGCATCTGGTCATGGCGCACTTCAATCCCTCGAAGGTGCGCAAGACGTTCAGCACGTCGTACTTCTCGGAGGGCTGGGCGCTGTACGCGGAGCGGATGATGCGCGAACAGGGCTTCTTCTCCGACCCGAAGCACCTGCTCTATCAGTACGAGGCGACGATCTTCCGCGCGGCGCGGATCGTGGTCGATGTGAGCCTTCATCTCGGCGAGATGAGCTTCGACGAGGCGGTCACGTTCATGCGCGAGAAGGCGAACCTCACCGAGCCCAACGCCAAGGCCGAGGTCGGACGCTACTGCTCGTGGCCCACGCAGGCGTCGTCGTATCTCACCGGCATGCTCGAGATCGTCGACATCCGCACGCGCTGGCTCGCGCGGAAGGGACGGAACGATGTCGCGGCGCTTCGGGAGTTCCACGACGCGCTCACCGGAAGCGGTGCCCTGCCGACCTCGCTCGCGGAGCGCGCCATCAGCGACTGACCGCGCGCATCCGGCGGCATGGCACGAGCATCGGAAGCGCGCTTCCCGCAGCCTAACGGGCTTGACGCCCGTCTTATGCTGCGCGCGGCAGGCCGCGCGGAAAAGGCGGCGGGAGGTGGCGCATGCCTCGCTCGATCTGGAAGGGCACGATCAGCTTCGGCATGGTCGCCATGCCGGTGCGTCTGTACCTCGCGACGGAGAGTCAGTCGAAGGTCTCGTTCAATCTCCTCTGCCCCGACCACAAGTCGCGCATCAAGAACAAGCGCTGGTGCCCCGAGGGCGACCACGAGGTGGCTTGGGGTGATGTTGTGCGTGGTTACGAGATCGAGAAGGACACCTACGTCGTGCTCGAGGACGAGGACCTGGAGAAGCTCCCTCTCGCGTCGAGCAAGAGCATCGACATCTCGGGGTTCATCAAGGACGAGGAGCTGCCCGGCCCCGTCTACTACCAGGCCGCGTACTACCTCGAACCCGAGAAGTCCGCGCAGAAGCCGTACGCCCTGCTGAAGAAGACGCTCGAGCGTTCGAAGCGCGTGGCCATCGCGAAGTTCGCGCTCCGCGAGCGCGAGCGCCTCGTGTCGCTGCGCCCGCTCGACGGCGTCCTCCTGCTCAACACCCTGCACTGGCCGGATGAGATCCGCTCCACCGAGGAGCTCGACCTGCCCGAAGACGTCAAGGTCAGCCCGGCCGAGCTCAAGATGGCCGAGAACCTCGTCGACATGATGGCGATGAAGTTCGAGCCGGACGAGTTCAAGGACGAGTACAAGCAGGCGCTGATGAAGGTCGTCGAGGCCAAGCGCGACGACAAGGAGATCATCGCGCCCGAAGCGGAGCCCGAGACGACGGTCGTCGATCTCATGGCGGCGCTCAAGGCGTCGGTCGAGCGCGCCAAGGCCGGCGAGAAGACGCGCGGGCGCGAGTCACGTGGCGGCCACGAGTCCATCGGCTCGCGCGCGGCAAGCAAGAAGACGGCGGCGAAAACGGCGCGCCGGAAGGCCTCCTAGCGCCATATCCTCGCGGCGTGCCCGAACAGCCACGCCGCGAGGATCTCGAGCGGCCGACGCTCATCGAGCTGTCAGAGGCACGCGCGGCGCTCCCCCGCGAGATCGCTCCGATGCGACCGCGCCTCGCCGCGGAGCCCTTCAACTCGCCCGACTGGCTGTTCGAGCTGAAGTGGGACGGCATCCGCGCGCTGCTCTACGCCGACCGGGGCACGGTTCGTCTCACCGATCGCCACGGAGGCGACCTTCTCACCCTCGTACCCGAGCTCCGCGATGTCCGCATCCCCGACGGGACGCTCCTCGACGGCGAGATCATCGTCTGCGACGGTCGCGGACGGCCGAGCTACGAGCTCCTCGCGGCGCGCGTCGGACCGAAGGCCGCACGGCGCGGGCGTGGGCCGTACTTCGTGGCGTTCGACCTGCTGTACCAGGAGCATCGATCGCTCCTCGGGCGCCCGTTGGCCGACCGTCGCCAGCGCCTGGCGAAGGGACCGTTCGAGGGGCGTCGCGTGCTCGTGCCCGAGCACCTCGAGGCCGACGGCGAGCCATTCTTTGATGTGGTCGCGGAGTACGGCCTCGAGGGCATCGTCGCGAAGCGCCGAGAGGGTCGCTACGTTCCCGGGACGCGAAGCTCGGATTGGCTCAAGTGCTTCGTCACTCCGCGGGCGGATGTCGTGATGGGCGCCCTGACCATCGACGGCGATCGCGGCGCGCGCGAGATCCTCTGCGGCACCGTCGCCGAGGACGGCTCGCTGGTCTACGCGGGCGACGCGTACGTCCCGCCGTACCTCGGCACGTGGCTCGAGCGCTCGACGCGCGACTTCGGCTCGGACGCCTCACCGTTCGCCGGTCCGCTGTCGCTGCGCGCCGGCCTCCGCTGGCTGCAGCCGCGCCTCGTCGCGATCGTCGAGCACGCCGGCGAGCCGGGTGCGCTCGCCGAGGCGCGGTTCCGCGCGCTCCGGTTCGACGGCCGCCTCGACGATTGCCGAGCCGACGCGCCCGTGCCGGTGCCCTCAGGCCCGCCGAGCGGTCGATCCGAGCGTCCACGATTGGTGGTGCTGCACTCACTTCCGCTGTGATTCAGCTCGATCCGCTCGGCTCTTGATCAATCCGCTCGGCCCGTCGGCTGCGCCTCCGTGCCTCGACGGAGGGCTCAAGGCTGGGGGACTCGCTCGTCGCGGCTGAACCGCTCCTCGCTCGGCCCGAGTCCGTACAATTAGAAAAACCCCGGAGGGTCCGTGATGCCGAAGTTCGTGTTCGTGACCGGAGGGGTGACCTCCTCCCTTGGCAAGGGCATCACGGCGGCGTCGCTCGGCAGCATCCTCGCCGCACGCGGGTTGTCCGTCGCGTCACTGAAGATGGACCCGTACCTCAACGTGGACCCGGGGACGATGTCCCCCTATCAGCACGGCGAGGTCTTCGTCACCGAGGACGGCGCCGAGTCCGACCTCGATCTCGGTCACTACGAGCGCTTCATCGATCGCAACGTGACGCGCGCCTCGAACCTCACGACGGGCCAGGTCTACAACGCGGTCATCGCGAAGGAGCGGCGCGGTGACTACCTCGGCGCGACGGTCCAGGTGATCCCGCACGTCACGAACGAGATCAAGTCCCGCATCCACCGTGTCGCACGCGAGGCCCAGGCCGACGTCGTCGTCGTCGAAGTCGGCGGCACGGTCGGCGACATCGAGTCACTTCCCTATCTCGAGGCGATCCGCCAATTCCGTAACGACGTCGGCCGGCAGAACGTGCTTTACCTGCATCTGACGCTCCTGCCGCGCACGGTCGGGGGAGAGCTCAAGACCAAGCCGACGCAGCACTCCGTCAAGGAGCTCCGCTCGATCGGTATCCAGCCCGACGTCGTGATCGCGCGGGCCGACGAGCCGCTCGACGAGGAGCTGCGCGAGAAGATCGCGCTCTTCTGCGACGTGAAGGTCGACAACGTCATCTCGGAGCCGGACGCGTGGTCGATCTACGCGGTCCCGCTGATGCTCGAGCACAGCGGACTGGGGCGCATCGTCACCGAAGAGCTCGGCCTGGGCACGCCCGATCCGGACCTGGTGATGTGGCAGCAGCTCGAGGATCGGATCCGCGGCGCGCGCATCCCGCTCGAGATCGGGATGGTCGGCAAGTACATCGAGCTGCACGACGCGTACCTCTCGGTGGCCGAGTCGGTCAAGCACGCGGCCTGGGCGAACGGCTGTGACGCCCGGCTGCGCTGGATCGACAGCGAGAAGCTTGAGCGCGACCGCGATGTCGAGCCGCTCCGCGGGCTGGACGGCATCGTCGTGCCCGGGGGCTTCGGCTACCGCGGGATCGAGGGCAAGGTCCAGGCCGCGCGATACGGTCGCGAGCAGGGTGTCCCGACGCTCGGCCTCTGCATGGGCATGCAGTGCATGGTGATCGAGCTCGCCCGCACGGCGCTCGGGACCGAGGACGCGAACTCCACCGAATTCGACGCGTTCACGCCGCATCCGGTCATCGACCTGCTCCCGGAGCAGCGCGACGTCGCCGACAAGGGCGGCACGATGCGCCTCGGGTCCTACCCGTGCGTCCTCGCCGCAGGCTCGCTCGCGCACCAAGCGTACGGGCAGCCGATCGTGCTCGAGCGCCACCGCCATCGCTTCGAGTTCAACAACGCGTACCGCGAGCTTCTGCTGAGCCACGGGATGCGCTTCTCGGGGCTGTCGCCGGACTCGCGGCTCGTCGAGATCGTCGAGCTGCCCGACCACCCGTTCTACCTCGGGACGCAGTTCCACCCCGAGTTCCGCTCCCGTCCGAATCGACCGCACCCGCTGTTCGTGGCGTTCGTCCGGAGCGCGCTCGCGTACGCACGGGCGAGCGGGCGGGCCGGCGAATCGGCACCAGTGCTGCAGGAGGCACGCTCATGAATCTCTTCCTCGATACCGCCGTCCTCGATGAGATCAAGGCCGGCGTCCAGGAGTGGGGCGTCATCACCGGAGTGACGACGAACCCGACGCTCATCGCGAAGGCCGGCCAGGACCACGAGACGCAGGTGAAGAAGATCTGCGAGATCGTCGGCAACGTGTCCGCCGAATGCGTGAGCGAGAAGAAGGACGACCTCATCGTCGAGGGACGCCGCATCGCCAGCTGGCACAAGAACGTCATCGTGAAGGTCCCGATGACGCCGGATGGGCTCGGCGCGGGGAAGATCCTCGCCGGCGAGGGCGTGCGCATCAACGTGACGCTGTGCTTCACCGTGAATCAGGCGCTGCTCGCCGCGGCCATCGGCGCGTACATCGTGAGCCCGTTCATCGGGCGGCTCGACGACATCAACCAGCCCGGCATCGAGCTCATCCGCGATGTCGTCGCGGCCTACCGAGCGCAGCAGATCAAGACGAAGGTGCTGTCGGCGAGCCTGCGGAACCCGATCCACGTGCAGGATTCGGCGATCGCCGGCGCGGACATCGGGACGATGCCGTTCAAGGTGCTCGAGGCGATGGTGAAGCACCCGCTCACCGACGCCGGCCTGCAGAAGTTCGCCGCCGACTATCGCGCGACGCAGGAGCCGAAGCCGCTCCCCGCCGGCAAGGGAACGCCGGGCCGCTAGGGCCGGGCCGCTAGCGCCGGGGCGGCTCGCCGACGACGAGCTCTCGCGGATCCGCACCGGGCACGCCGCAGAGGTCGAGGACGCAGAGCAGGAGCGCATTTTCTGGCTCGGTCCGGCCCTGCTTGATCGCGAGGTCCGTCGCGTAGAGCACCTCGTAGGCACGGCGGACGTCCCTGAGAGAAACGCGAGGCGCCTGCGATCGCCAGCGCTGGATGGCGCCCGGCGAGCTGCGGATCGCCTTCGCGGCTCGCTCGGCATCGGCCGGGCTCTTGACCACGCCCGCGAACAGCAGGACGCGGAATTGCCAGAGCAGCAGCGCGAGGATCTGCTGCGGGGCCTGGCCATCCGCGAGGAGCTGCTCGAGGCGCAGCGTCGCGTTGCGCGCGTTCTGCTGAACGACTGCCTCGGTGAGCGCGAACACGTCGCTCTCGATCGCGCCCGACACCAGCGCCTTCACGTCCGCGGCTTCGACCCGCCTTCCCACCGCGAACGCGCGGAGCTTCGCGAGCTCGCCCTCGAGCCGGTCGGTGTCGCTGCCGACGGCGCTCGCCAGCTCCCCGATCGCGGCGGGCGCGAGGTCGATGTGGGCCAGCGCCGCGCGCGCGGTGATCCACGCCGGCACCTCCGCCGGGAGGAGGCGCGCGATCCGTTCGGTGCGACCGCCGGCGTCGCCCACGATCCCGAGCAGATCCGAGGCAGCCGGCGCCACCGCGCTGTCGCGCTTCGGCGCGCGCGAGGACGCACGCCGCGCACGCGCCGCGGGCACCTTCTCCGCCGTGACCAGCACCAGCGCGGACTCCTCGGGGAAGGCGGCGATGAAGGCGTGCTCCCGCAGCGCCTCGGCATGCTCGACGACGACCACCGGCCGCTCGTCCGCCGCGGCGAAGAGGCCCTGTGCCTGGCCGGAGAGGAGGATCGTCGAGGGCAGGTCCGTTCGCGCATCGTGCCGCGTCACGCCGATCGGGGATCCGAGGTCGGGAGTGGGCCAGCGCGCGAGATCGCTCGTCTGCGGCGGCTCGATCCGTGCGCCGGTCAGCGACGCGACGAGCTCAACGAGCCGCAGCCGGCAGCGGAACGGGTCTTCCCCGAGGAGCAGGAAGATCGTTCGCGTGGACGCGGACGGAGAAGTGCGCGCCATCGACGTTGAGCTCCACGGTTCCGTCGCGATCGGTCCGATACGTGGGAATGGAACCGAGCGCCGCGAGCGTCTCGGGCGTCGGATGTCCGTATCGGTTGTTCGCGCCGACCGAGAGTACCGCGGCATCCGGATGGACCGCCCGTACGAGCGATGGGCCGTTCGGCGTCGCCGCTCCATGATGCGGTGGGACGTACACGGTCGCTCCGAGGTTGGCCGGGTCGAGCAGCAGATCGGCCTGGGCCTGCTCGGTCGCGTCGCCCATGAAGAGCATCGCGAAGCCGGCGCGCTCCAGGCGCACCACGAGCGAGGGCACGTCGACCTTCGGATCGTCGTTCGGCGCGAGGATACGCAGCGCCGCCGCGCCGAAGCGCACGCGCGCGCCGGCTGCGACCTCGCGGTGCGCGACGCCGGCACGATCGGCGGCCTGGTGCCAGAGCGTCGAGAGTGGCACGTCGTTGAGGCCGCGCGGCTCGAGCGCCAATCCGATCTCGAAGCGGTCGAAGAGCGCGAGCAGCCCGGCGCCGTGGTCGACGTGCGCGTGCGTCAGCGCGACGACGTCGATCCTCCGCGCCCACGGAGGCAGCGTCGCGCCGAGCTCCGCGACGAGCCGGCCGGGATCGGGCCCGCCGTCGATGAGCGCGTACCGGCCGTCGCTCTCGATGAGGAACGCGTCGCCCTGACCGACGTCGAGCGCGCGCACGCGCAGAGCCGGACCGCGTGGGAGCGCGAGCCCGACGCCCAGTCCGGCGATGACCACGAACGCGCCGGCAACGATCGCCACTCTGCGTCGCGGCGGCGCCGGCGGCCACCAGCGCGGTCGTGACACTCGCGGTCGGATGAAGCGCGCGCGGGGCGCCACGACTGCGATCGCGGCGACGACGGCAGCGGTGGCGACCGCGCTTCCCGGTCCGGACGGCAGGTCCAGCGCGGCGCCGGGCACCGCCGCGCTCGTTTCGACGATCCGTCGGAGCGCCAGGGCAAGCGCATACGCCGCGAGCGCAAGGGGGCGGCCGGCGTCGAGCGAGAGCGCGCCGACGACGCTCGCGGCGACGCCGGCGACCATGAGGGGCGGGAACAGCGGGACAGCCAGGAGATTCGCGAGCGGCGACACGAGCGAGAGACGCCCGAACGCGCCGATGACCAGCGGGATCGTCGGGATCGATGCCGCGAGCGTCGTCGCCAGGCCGTGCCGGAGCGCCGGCGGGAGCGCGCCCAGGCGCGCCGCGATCGGCGCTTGAAGGCTCAAAAGGCCCGCGGTCGCCGCGACGCTCAGCTGCAGGCCGGCGTCCGCGACCGCATCGGGCTCGAGGACCAGCATCACGGCGACGGCCGCGCACAGGGCGTTCAGCGCGGCGGCGCGGCGACCCAGGGCGAAGCCAAGCGCGGCGACCGCGGCCATGATCCCGGCGCGCGCGACGCTCGGCGCGAGCCCGACGAGCAGGCAGTACGCCGCGACGGCGACGGTCACGAGGACCGCCGCGATGGCCGGCCGGACGCGGCCGCGCAGGACGAGCGCGACGCTTCCGGCGACCAGGGTCATGTTGAAACCGGAGATCGCGAGCAGGTGCGTGGTGCCGCTACGCGCGAACGCCACCTTGAGATCGCCCGGGATCTCGGCACGCTCGCCGAGGACGATGCCAAGCAGGATCGCGCTTTCGGGATCCGGCACGAGCCGGCGCAGCGGCATCGCCAGCACGCCCCGCAGATCCGCCAGAGGATCGAACGAGAACGAGAGCACCCCAGCGGGCAGCGCCAGACGCGCGAGTGCCATGCAGGCGGTCGCGGCCGCGGCGAGCCAGATCAGCCGCCTGAGCCGATCGGCGCTCGCGAGCGCGAGCGCGGCCGATCCGAGCCCGAACACCAGCGCCACCGGGACCGCGAGCGCAGGGGTCACCCGCGTGCTCAGCGCGACGAGGAGCGCGAGAGCGGCCGCCGGGCCGAGGGGAAGACGCAGCGCCGCGCTCATCGGACGGTGACGAGGTCGCGGACGTCGGCGAGCACCTTGGGCGGCACGAGGCCGCGCGTCTGAAGCTCTTCGACGCGAGTGAACCGGCGCTCGTCGCGCGAGCGCACGATCCGTAGCGCGGTCGCCTGCCCGATCCCCGGCAAACCGTCGAGCTCGGCCGCGGTCGCGGCGTTGAGGTCGAGCTTCCGTTCGGCGTCGCTCCCGAGGCTGCCCGCGGGCACGATCTCACCGGGGTGCGGGACGTAGATCCGCGCTCCATCCCGGAGCGTCGCGGCCTTGTTGAGGGCGAACAGGTCGGCGTCGCCGGTCATGCCCCCGGCGGCCAGGAGCGCGTCGAGGACGCGAGACCCGGCCGGCAGCCGAACGACGCCGGGGTGCGCCACCGCGCCGACGACGTCGACGAGGATCGCCGGTGCGGGAGTTGGCGCGGCGGTGGGCGGCGGCGTCTCGACCACGGGGACCGGCTCGGGAGAGCGCGTGACCACTCCGGCGAGCAGGCCCGCGGCGGCGAGGACGGGGATCGCGAGCAGTGCAAGACGCATGGCCACACGGTGCGCGTCGCCGCGGGCCCGTGACCATCCCCAAAAGCGCTGGTCTGCCGTCGTCCGTTCGGGCGACGGCGGTCATCAATTCGCGCGCTTGCCCTGCGACGGCGCCTGCATCTGGACGATCGACACGGGGAGCGAGCCGATCGTCTGGCCGTCGACGTCGAGGTCGAAGCGGTAGCCGCCCAGCGAGGTGAAGTTGAGGTTGTTCAGCTCGACGATCACGTTGACGTCCTGTCCCGCGACCGCGTGCACGGAGATCTCCGGCGGATTCGGCATCGTGGCCGAGCCATCCGGGTTGCGCATCCGCACGATCACGCTGTGCCCGCCCATATCGAGCGCGAGGACGGCCACGAGGTACATGCGCGGGTGCTGCGCGGGCAGGGTGCTCACGCTGATGTTGCGGAAGATCCCGAGCAGGCTGACCTTGCCGTCCTGGCTCACGGATGCGTAGTCGCAGAGCGCGGCCAGGCGGATCTCGGGATCGCTCATCGCGGCGACGTCACGATGTTGACGAGGCGATCCGGCACGACGAACGACTTCGCGACCTTCCGGCCGTCCAGGTGGGCGCGGACGTGCTCGCTGCGAAGCGCGGCCTCGCGGCTCTGGTCATCCGACAAACCCGCGGGGACGGTGACGCGGTCGCGCACGCGCCCGTCGACCTGAAGCACGAGCGTGATCTCGCGCCGGACGACCAGGGCTTCGTCGTAGGTGGGCCAGAGCTGCTGATGGATCGAGCCCGCGCCGCCGCGACGCTCCCACAGCTCCTCGGTGATGTGCGGCGCGAAGGGCGCGAGCAGCAGCATCAGCGCGCGAACGCCGTCGGCGCGGCTCGGACCGCTCGCGTGCTGAAGCGCGTTCGACAGCTCCATCATTGCCGCGATCGCGGTGTTGAAGTGGTACGCCTCGAGATCGTGCGTGACCTTCTTGATGGTGCGGTGCACCTGGCGATCGATCTCGGCGTCGCGCACTCCGGCCTCGTCGTCCTTGCCCAGGGCGAGGGTCCACACGCGGCTCAGGAATCGCGAGCAGCCCTCCATGCCGGCGGCGTCCCAGTCCGATCCCTCGGTCCAAGGGCCCATGAACATCATGAACAGCCGGACGGCGTCGGCGCCGAACCGAGCGACGTACGCATCGGGCGCCTCCACGTTCCCGCGCGACTTCGACATCTTGCGGCCGCCGAACACGATCATGCCCTGGTTGCGCAGGTGGATGAATGGCTCGTCGAACCACAGGTAGCCGAGATCGCGCAGCACTTTGCAGACGAAGCGGGCGTACAGCAGGTGCAGGATCGCGTGCTCGATACCGCCGGTGTAGCGCGCGACGGGAAGCCAGGCGCGCGCGACCTCGGCATTCATGAACGCGGTCGCGATCTTCGGGTCGGGGTAGCGGTACACGTACCACGACGAGTCGACGAAGGTGTCCATCGTGTCGGTGTCGCGCTTCGCCGCCTTCCCGCAGCGCGGGCATGTCGTGTTCACGAATTCCGGCAGGCTCGCGAGCGGCGAGCCCCCACGGCCGGTGAATTTCGCGTCGCGAGGCAGCACCACCGGGAGCTGGTCCTCCGGGACCGGCACGGCTCCGCAGTCGTCGCAGTACACGATCGGGATCGGCGTGCCCCAATAGCGCTGGCGGCTGATGAGCCAGTCGCGCAGGCGGTAGGTGACGGAGGCGTCGCCGATGCCGCGCGCCTTCGCGTCCGCGGCGACGGCACGCTTGCCGTCCTCGACGGATCGCCCGTTGAACGCACCACTGCGGACCATCACGCCCGGGCCGACGTAGGCCTCCGCCGGGGCCTCGTGCTCCGTGCCATCGGCCGAGATGACCTCACGGATCGGCAGGCCGTACTTCTTGGCGAAGGCGAAGTCCCGCTCGTCGTGCGCCGGTACGGCCATGATCGCGCCCGTGCCGTACGTCGCCAGCACGTAATCCGCGATCCAGATCGGGATCCGCTCGCCGGTGAACGCATTCAGGGCGAACGCGCCGGTATCGACCCCGGTCTTCTCGCGCTCCGCCGACGTCCGCTCGATGTCGGTCTCGAGGCGCGCGCGATCGACGTACGCCCGCACCTCGGCGCGCCTGCCGGGCGTCGTGATCCGCTCGACGAGCGGATGCTCCGGCGCGAGCACCATGAACGTCGCGCCGAAGATGGTGTCCGGGCGGGTCGTGAAGAACTCGATCCGCGCGTCGGCGTGCCCCTCGACCGCGAACGAGATCTGCGCGCCCTCGGACCGGCCGATCCAGTTCTGCTGCATGACGACGACGCGCTCCGGCCAATCGAGCCCGTCGAACCGCAGGAGCTCGTCGGCGTACGCGGTGATCTTGTAGAACCACTGCGTCAGGTCCTTCTTGATCACCACGGTGTCGCAGCGCTCGCAGCGTCCGTTGATGACCTGCTCGTTCGCCAGGACCGTCTCGTCCCGCGGGCACCAGTTCACCGGCGCCGTCGCGCGATAGGCGAGCCCCTTCTCCAGGAACTTGAGGAACATCCACTGGTTCCAGCGGTAGTACTCGGGGTAGCAGGTGACGACCTCGCGCCGCCAATCGATCGACGCGCCCAGCGACCGGAACTGCTTGTGCCAATGGGCCATGTTCGCCTCGGTCCAGTCGGCCGGGTGGATACCGCGGTCGATGGCCGCGTTCTCGGCGTTGATGCCGAACGCGTCGAAGCCCATCGGGAACAGCACGTTGTGTCCGCGCATCCGTGTGAAGCGCGCCGCGCAGTCGGATGGCGCGATCGCGTACCAGTGCCCCACGTGCATCTCGCCCGAGGGGTACGGGAACATCGTCACGAAGTAGTAGTTCGGGCGGTCCGCGTGGTCGGGCGTCTCGTACAGCCCGTCCCGCTCCCAGCGATCGTGCCACTTCGACTCGATGCGGGCAGGGTCGTATCGCTCGATCTTGGGACGCTTCTCGACCGCCATGCCGCACCTCCGGACACAAAATGACCCTCCGTCCTGGGGACGGAAGGTCACTTCCGCGGTACCACCGCCAGTTGAGAGATCGGACCAGGCTACGCGCCTCGTCACTCTGTAAGCCGCTTCGCGGCTTGCCAGGCCGTCGTCGCCCGCTCGTGTGAGCAAGCTCCCACGGACGGGCTCCTAGCCCTGGTGGAGCTGGCGGGATTCGAACCCGCGACCCCCACACTGCCAGTGTGATGCGCTCCCACTGCGCCACAGCCCCGCGCGATCTCTCCGCTCGAGCACCGCGATAACGTGCGGTGACCCCGGCGAGCGCTACAAGACCTTCGCGCTCGCGGCTCCCGGGCGAGTTCCGCCGCCGTTCACACCGACTCGCACCGACCGTCGGCTCTCTGACGTACACGTCGCGGCGTAGTGCTCCCGTTCGCAGCCGTTGAAGGTACGAGTGTAGCGTCGCGTTCCGGGACGCGGCGCTAGAGCTTTTGGCCGATCCCGGGTGGCTCGCGCCGCATCGCGACGCTCTGCAGCACGCCGAGCGCGAAGCAGACCGACAGAAGCGATGAGCCGCCGTGCGAGATGAAGGGCAGCGGGATGCCGGTGACGGGCATGAGCGAGATCGCCATGCCGACGTTGACGACGATCTGGAACGCGAGCATCGAGACCACGCCGCACGCCAGGAGCGCCCCGAATGGTTCGCGCGCTCGGAACGCGATGCGCAGCGCGGCCAGCAGCAGCACGATGTAGAGCGCGAAGAGGATCACGGCGCCGACGAATCCGAGGTCCTCGGCGAGCCCGGCGAACACGAAGTCCGACTCGGCGATGGGCAGGTACCCGAGCGGCGACTGGGTGCCCGCGGTGAGGCCCTTTCCGGTCGCCTGTCCCGAGCCGACCGCGATGAGCGACTGGATGATGTTCCAGCCGGCCCCCTGCGGATCGGCATACGGGTCGAGGAACGCCGTCATCCGCGCGCGCTGGTAGTCCCGCAGGAGCGACCAGATGAGCGGGAAGGCGCCGCCCGCGAGTGCCACGAGCGCGGTGAGCTGCCAGAGCCGCGCGCCGGCCAGGAAGGCCATACCCAGGAAGATCGCGACGAAGACCAGGCTCGTCCCCAGGTCCGGCTGCCGGTAGACGAGCAGGACCGGAAGAACGAGCAGGGCAGCGGCTCCGGCGAGCGTGCGGAGCGACCCCGGCCGATCGCTGCGATCGGCCCACCACTTCGCCAGAACGATGATCACGAGGATCTTCGCGAACTCGCTGAACTGGAGCTTCAGCCCCGCGAGCGTGACCCAGCGCTGGCCGCCGAGCACGGACGTGCCGATCGTGAGGACGACGACGAGCAGCGCGATCGTGAAGAGGTAGAGGAGCGGCGCGAACGTGCCGAGCCATGCGTAGTCGAAGTACGCGACCAGGAACATGATCGCGATGCCCAGCCCGGCGAAGATCGCACCGCGGACGACGAACTGCCACGGATCGCCGGAGAAGTCGCGGTCCTCCGCCGTCACGGAGTACGTCATCACCAGCCCGTACCCGATCAGCAGGAGGGTCGCCAGGAGAAGGATCGGGTCGAAATGCTCGATGCGGCGGACCGTCGGCCGGTCGTGCATCGGGGATAGCGCCCGCGGCAGGGAGATCTGGCGCGTGCTCACTGATCGGGCCGCCGCAGCGTACCGAGAAGGCCGGAGCCGCAGGCGGAGGTCACTTCTTGTCCGCCACGCCGAGGTACGTCTCATACACGCGCTGCGTGATCCCGACGGCGGGGTTGAGGCAGAGCTCACAGAGCGTCTTGCTCGAGTCGAAGGTGAAGATGACCATCGCGATCTCGGCGGTGGGATCGGTGTTGTCGGCCTTCGGCAGGAACGAGACGAACCAGTTGTGGAAGCCGAGGAGGTTGTGCCCGGCGCTGTCCTTGCCCGCCGACGCGCCGAACTCCGCGGTCCCGGTCTTGCCGGCGATCGGGAGCTTCGCGTTCGGCATGACTGCGTGGCCGATCGTCACGACGCGCCGCGCGGCCTCGCGGAGCAGGCGCAGATCCTCGGGCTTCATGGCGAGCTTGCGCGTCACCTCCGACTTCGCGCTGAAGATGACGTCCCCCCGTGTGTCCACGACCTCCTTGAGGACGTGCGGTGCGTACACGGTGCCACCGTTCGCGACCGCGGCGTACGCGTTGAGGAGCTGCAGCGGCGTGACGGCCACGAAGCCCTGCCCGATCGCCTCGTGATAGGTGTTGCCGATCGTCCAGGGCTCGTCGAAGGTGGCCTGCTTCCAGGCCGGATCGGGCATGATGCCTGCCGCCTCCCCGGGAAGATCGATCCCGGTCGGCGCTCCGAACCCGAGCATGCGGCCGTATTTCGCGATCGCCTCGGGGCCGACGCCCGCGTTGCTGCCCATGGGGCTGCCGGCCGCGAGGGTGTAGAAGTAGATGTCGCTCGAGTGCGCGAATCCGTTGACGAAGTCGAGCGTGCCGTGCTGCCGCCAGTCATAGAATGGCGTTCCCGCGATGGTGAACGACGTCGCGGTGACATTCACGGTGGTGTTGCGCGTCGCGGTCCCCTCGGTGAGCGCGGAGAGCCCGGTGACCATCTTGAACGTCGAGCCGGGCGGGTAGATCTCGCCGATGGCCTTGTTGATGAGCGGATGGCGCGTGTCCGCGTTCAGCGCGTTCAGCTGCGCGCTGGTGATGCTGTTCACGTACCAGTTGTTGTCGTACGAGGGCGTGGAGACCATCGCCAGGATCTCGCCGTTCTGCGGATTCATGGCGATGCCGACCGCCTGGCTGAAGGCGTCCTTCTGGATGCCGGTCTCGAGCTCGGCCGAGAGGATCCGCTGCAGGCGGTCGTCGATGGTGAGGACCGCGTTACCGCCCGGTCGCGGCGGGATCTGCGCGAGCGTCTTGATCTCGCGCTGTGCCGCGTCGCGCTCGATCTCCCGCCACCCGTAGGTGCCGCGGAGGAACCGCTCGTAGACGCGCTCGACGCCCGTCCGGCCGATGATGTCGTCGGGCAGATAGCCGAGATCACGGCGCACGTCGAGCTCCTCCGGCGTGATCGCGCCGACGTATCCGACGATCGGCGAGTACAGCGGCCCGTCGACGTAGCTACGCAGCGCGTCCGGATCGACACGCACTCCGGGATACGCGTCGGCGCGCTCGACGAGGAGCAGCGCGGTGTCGCGCGGGACGGCCTTCAGCGAGATCCGGACCGGTTCGAAGGGGTTGCGCGCGCGCTGTGACCGGATGGCGCTGAGGACATCGACCCCGTCGCGACCGACCAGCGCGCCGAGCCGCTCGGCGGTCGCGATCTCGCTCGACGGCGGCAGGTCGATGGGGAGAACGCTGACCGCGAATCCCGGAAGGTTTCGCGCGAGCACGACACCGTTCCGATCGAGGATGATCCCCCGTTCCGCCGTCACCGGCAGGCGAAGAACGCGGTTTTGCTCGGCGAGCTCGCGGTAGTAGGAGCCACGGACGATCTGCAGGTCGTACAGGCGCACGCTCAGGGCGACCATCACGACGACGATCGCAATGCCGGCAGCGACGAATCGGCGCGGCCGCACACCGGTGCGTGAACGCTCGGGCCACATCAGAACGGCGACTCCTTCTCGGACAGAGCGCGCACGCCTCGGAGGACCGGATACACGACGATGCCGAGGACGGCGGTGTACAGCGCGCCGGAGACGGCGTCCACCACGAGCGTCGGGAGAGACGGCAGCGGCTGGCCCACGATCGCCAGCAGCGCGACGTAGAGGAGCGCCGCGGCCAGCGCCGCGATGCCGATCAGCGCGACCGCGACGAGCACCGGCGTCGGTCGCGCGGGCGAGCGCTCCCCCAGCCCGATCGCGGCCACCGGGGGCAGGGTCGACGCGGCGAATGCGCCGAGCGGCCCGCCCGACAGCAGGTCCGCGCCAAGGCCGCCGAAGAACGCCCACCAGACGCCCTCGCCCGCCCCGGCCGACACCGACCACGCGCCCGCGACGAGGAGTGGCACGTTCGGCCGTGCGCCCCCCACGGCGATGAACGGCACGAGGGACGCCTGCAGCACGGCCGCCATGAGCGGCACGACGATCGCGAACGCGATGCGCAAGCTGCCTCCCTCGATGCGGAACGTCGTCGCCATCATGCCGCTACGCCTGGGACGGGACCATCGCGGATCCTCCCGTCAGGCGGCCTACGGTCGCAGGCTCTCGGGGCCCATCGCCCGCACCGGCTCTGCGGGCGGGACCGCGCCCGATTCCGCCAGCTCGTGCTCCAGCACCGGGTACGGGTCCTGGTCGCGCAGCTTCGCGCCAACGTAGATCAGCAACAGGCGGATCGTGGCCGCCGCCGGTACCGCGAGCAGGATCCCGAGCAGACCGAAGAGCGCGCCGCCGCTCAGCAGGGAGAAGATCACGACGGCGGGGTGCAGCCGGACGATGCGGCCGATCACGAGCGGGATGACGAAGTAGTCCTCGCTGTGCCGAAGGATCGTGTACATCACGACGACCACTCCGACGTACGCGAGCTGCTGCCACCCGAACGGGTTCGGATGACCGAGCGCGACGAGCGAGGCGATGGCGCCCGCGGTGATCGGACCGACGATCGGGATCGTTTCCAGTACTCCGGTCATCAATCCCAGCAACAGGCTGTACGGGACCCCCAGGACGGTCAGGCCGACCGTCGTGACGCTCCACATGATCGCGATGAGGATCAGCTGGCCGCGCACGTACCGGCCGAGCAGCTCGCTCACCTCGCCGAGAAGCGGATACAGATCGCGACGCTGACCGACCGGGATCAGACCGCGCATCCACTGCACCAGCTTGGGGGCGTCACGGATCAGGAAGAACGTCGCGATGAGGAAGACGAGCAGCTGCAGCAGGAACTCCAGTACGCCCAGCGCGATCGGCAGGGCGAGGCGCGCCGCCTGCGCCGCGACGTCCTGCGTCCCCTGGTTGAAGATCAGGTCGTCCGCCTGGTCGATGCCCATGTTCGCCAGCGCATCCGACACGACGAGCTGCGCGTTCGCGAGCAGCGTCGGAAGCGAGCTCTGCAGATCGAACAGCTGCGCCGCCGCCAGCGGGACCAACAGCCGGCCGCCACCGAAAATAGTAGCGAGCAGTGCGACGAACACCACCGTCGCGGCCAGGCCTCGCCGCAGCCCCGCGCGGCGCTCCAGCAGTCCGACCAGCGGCAGCAGGACATAGGCGAGGATCGTCGCCCACACGAACGGCTTGACGATCTCGCCGGCGCGCGTGACCGCGAGGAGCAGCAGGACGGCGATGGCCGCGATCACGACGCGCTTGGTCGTGGTCCCCCATCGCGTCTGAGGGTGTGTGGTCACCGTTGGGTTCGATTATCCCGTAGCGCCTGCGACACCGTGGGCATCTGCCGCCAGGCGCGCAGGTCGTCACGGTGCGACCACACCATCAGCAAGGCCGCGCCGATAGCGAACGAGGCGAGCTCCGTTGTTGTGCCCATGGCTGCCGCCATGGCGAGGAGCGCGGTCGTCGCGACCGTCGCGAGGATGAAGCGCCGAAGGATCGCCACCGAGAGGAAGGCCCACAGCGCAAGGCCCGCGATGGCGAACACCGGCTCGATCGCGAGATACGCGCCGAGCATCGTCGCCGCGCCCTTGCCGCCGCGGAACCCGGCGAAGACCGGGTAGATGTGCCCCGCGATGGCGAAGACACCAGCCGCGGCCGCGGCTGCGTCGCCGCCCAGCGCCAGCCCCACGGACACGGCGACCGCGCCCTTCGCCAGATCCACCAGGAAGACCGCGGCCCCGGCGAGCACGCCCGCCTGGAGGAACATGTTCGACGCTCCGGGGTTCCCCGTCCCGACCGCGCGCGGATCCGGGATGCCGCGCGCACGGGCCACGAGCACAGCTGTGGGAAAGCTTCCGATGAGGTAGCCAAGAATTGCAGCGAAAGCGATCGTGAGCAGCATCGATGGCCTAGCGCAGCCTGCGGGGTGGCGGAAAACAGCGCATCGCGTTAGACTTCACAACACGATCCTGAATGCTCCGAACCATCATCGCCGCGCCACTCTAGCCAGTTCAGGACGCCCTCTGCACGCGAACCAGGCACGCTCGCGGCTCATTTCAGGGCGCCCTCCGCATGCAATGTCGCACGTGAATCAGGCCCGGTCAGGACTGACTTCGGGACGCCGCTGCAGGTGATGTCGCACGTGAATCAAGCACGGTCAGGACTGACTTCGGGACGCCCGCTGCAGGTGATGTCGCACGTGAATCAAGCACGGTCCCGACTGCCGTGACGACGGTCTCGATCGCCAACCAGAAGGGCGGAGTGGGGAAGACCACCACCGCGATCAGCCTCGGCGCCGCTCTCGCCGAGCGCGGCTCACGGGTCCTATTGGTGGATCTCGATCCGCAGGGCAACGCGACCAGCGGGCTCGGCTTCGGTCGCGGCCAGGACCCGGGTACCTACGCGGTCCTGCTTCAGGACCGGCCACTTGAGGAAGCGGTGATGCCGACAGAGATCGCAGGGCTCGACCTGCTCGCGGCATCGCCCGAGATGGCTGGTGTCGAGGTCGAGCTCGTGCCGACCCTCGCGAGGGAATTCCGCCTCAAGGCCGCGCTGGCGGGAACGAGCTACGACACGATCCTCGTCGACTGCCCGCCGTCGCTCGGCCTTCTCACGGTCAACGCGCTGGCGGCCGCGGAGCTCGTTCTGATCCCCGTGCAGTGCGAGTTCTTCGCCCTTGAGGGCCTGGCGCAGCTGATGAAAACGGTCGAGGCGGTGCGTTTTCGCCTCAACCCGAAGCTGGAGGTCCTGGCGATCGTCCTGACGATGGTCGACGCGCGCAACCGCCTGTCGATCCAGGTGATCGAAGAGGTGCAGAGCCATTTTCCGGATCTCGTCGCGCGCGTCCGCATCCCGCGGGCGGTACGGCTGGCGGAGGCCCCCAGCCATGGCAAGCCGATCTCGACCTACGACCCCGCCTCGCGCGCCGCGCAGGCCTACGGCGATCTGGCCCAGGAGCTGAGTGCGCGGATAGCCGCTCGCCAGCCCGTCGCGCTCACGGCCCTGAACTGATGGCACGCACCGGGCTCGGCCGCGGCCTCGACGTCCTGCTCGGCCAGACGTCGCCGACGATCCAGCTCGCCGCGGCAACGGAGATCCCGCTCGAGCGGATCGTGCCCAACCGGCAGCAGCCGCGCACGAGCTTCCCAGCCGAGTCCATCGCGGAGCTGGCGGAGTCGATCAAGCGCCACGGCGTCCTGCAACCAATTGTAGTATCGAGGCGCGACGACGGCTACGAGCTCGTCGCGGGACAGCGCCGCGTTCTCGCATCGCGCGTCGCCGGCAAGACCTCCATCCCGGCGGTCATCCGCGAAGACGTGAGCGATCGCCTCGAGCTCGCGCTTGTTGAGAACCTGCAGCGTGCGGATCTGAACGCGATCGAGAGTGCCCGCGCGTACAAGCTCCTGATGGAGACGTACGACCTGACGCAGGAGCAGCTCGCGGAGCGTCTCGGGAAGTCCCGCTCGGCGATCGCGAACACGATGCGAGCCCTTCAGGCACCCCAGGTCCTGCAGGACGCGGTGATCGAAGGGAAGATCAGCGAAGGACATTTGCGCGCGCTTGCCTCGCTACCACTTTCGGTCGCTCTCAACGCGCTTGCGGACGTCCTCGCGAAGGGGATGTCGGTTCGGCAAGCGGAGGCGCTAGCGCGCAAAATGGTGAGACCGACGGGCCACTCGACGGACCGCCGTCAGGCACGCAGTACCGATCCGGAGATGCGTCAGGCAGCGGCCGATCTGAGGACCGCGCTCGGCACGAAAGTCGATATCACGCGCGGCCGGAGGGGCGGCCGCATCGCCATCGAGTTCTATTCCAGCGAAGACTTCGAGCGGCTCTACGAGCTGCTCCTTCGCGCCGGCAAGAGCGGGTAAGGAGCATGGCAGTCAGGACCGTGACCAGCGGCAAGGGCACCGGCAGGAACGGCAACGGGTCGGACGACGACCGCGACAAGAGGCCGGGCGACAACGGCGGCCGCGAGAAGAAGCCCGGCGACGGGCGGTCGTACAGCGCGAAGGACATCCAGGTCCTCGAGGGACTCGAGGCGGTACGGCGACGTCCCGGCATGTACATCGGCACGACCGACATCCGCGGCCTGCATCACCTGATCCGCGAGGTCCTCGACAACTCCATCGATGAGGCCATGAACGGCACGTGCGACCGCATCGACGTGACCATCCACAAGAGCAACGAGATCACGGTCGCGGACAACGGGCGCGGCATCCCGACCGACAAGCAGGCGCAGACCGGCAAGTCCGCCTTGGAGGTCGTGCACACGATCCTCCACGCCGGCGGCAAGTTCGGCGGCGCCGGCTACAAGGTCGCCGGAGGCCTGCACGGTGTCGGCGTCTCGGTCGTGAACGCGCTGTCGACGACGTTGCACGTGGAAGTGCACCGCGACGGCAAGGTATTCGAGCAGACCTACGAGCGCGGCAAGCCGAAGACGGCGGTGCGGCAGCTTCCGAAGGGCCAGCACGAGCCGCCGCGCCTGGCGTGGAAGCAGAATGGCCGGCCGACCGGCACGATCACGACGTTCGCCCCGGATCCGCAGATGTTCCCGGTGATCGAGTGGGACGCCTCGATCGTCAGCAACTGGCTCCGCGAGACGGCGTATCTCAACAGGGGACTGTGGCTGTCGCTACGCGACGAGCGTGACGACCGAGACGAGGCCTACTACTTCGACGGCGGGGTCATCTCGTTCGTCCGGCACCTGAACCGCTCGCACCAGAACCTGCACACGCGGCCGATCTACATGGAGAAGACCTTCGAGAACGACACCGTGGTGGAGGTCGCGCTCCAGTACAACGACAGCTTCGTCGAGAAGGTCTACACGTTCGCGAACAACATCAACACGATCGACGGTGGGGCGCATCTCACCGGATTCCGCACCGCGCTGACGCGCACCATCAACGCGCACGCGCGCAAGATCGGAGCGCTGAAGGACGCGGATCCGAACCTCACCTCGGAGGACGTGCGCGAGGGCCTCACCTCGGTCATCAGCATCAAGATCAAGGAGCCGCAGTTCGAGGGGCAGACCAAGACGCGGCTCGGCAACGCCGAGGTGCAGGGTCAGGTCGCGACGGCCGTGAACGACACGCTCGGGCAGTATCTCGAGGAGAACCCGCAGGACGCTCGGCGGATCGTCGAGAAGTGCCTCACCGCGTTCCGCGCGCGCGAGGCGGCGCGCAAGGCGCGCGACCTCGTGCTGCGCAAGGGCGCGCTCGATGGCTTCTCGCTGCCCGGCAAGCTCGCGGACTGCCAGGAGCGCGACCCCGAGAAGGCGGAGCTGATCCTCGTCGAGGGCAACTCGGCCGGCGGCATCGCCAAGAGCGGCCGCGACCGCCGTTTCCAGGCGATCCTGCCGCTGCGCGGCAAGATCCTGAACGTGGAGAAGGCCCGCGCCGACCGCATGCTCGGGAACGAGGAGATCAAGGCGATCATCACCGCGCTCGGGACGGGCATCGGCGACTACTTCGACGCGAGCAAGCTCCGGTATGGGAAGACGATCCTGCTCGCGGATGCCGACGTCGACGGGTCGCACATCCGCACGCTGCTCCTCACGCTCCTCTATCGGCACTTCCGTGCGCTCATCGAGCAGGGCCGCATCTACATCGGCCAGCCCCCGCTCTACCGGCTTCAGCTCGGCAAGGAGGTCCGCTGGGCGTATTCGGACAGCGAGCGCGATCGGGGGATCAAGGAGCTGAAGTCGGTCGCGAGGACCAAGCGCGACGATCGCAAGACGAAGGCGGCCGTGAGGAAGGCGGCGGGGAAGCCGGCGGAGGCGATCGAGGCGGAGTCGACCAACACGGACGAGGGCACCGACGACGGCAAGGGTGGTCGCGAGCCCGCGATCGCGCGCTACAAGGGACTCGGCGAGATGAACGCCGACCAGCTGTGGGACACGACGCTGAACCCCGCGACCCGGACGCTGCGACTCGTGACGCTCGAGGACGCCGAGCAGGCCGACGTCGTCTTCGACGAGCTGATGGGCAATGAGGTCGAGGGTCGCAAGAAATGGATCATGGCGAACGCGAAGAAGGCGGAGCTGGACCTCTGATCGACCAACCCGGCGACACCCGACGTGTCGTGAACGTCGACATCCAGGCGGAGATGCGCAAGGCGTATCTCGACTACGCGATGACGGTCATCGTCGCGCGCGCGCTGCCCGACGTGCGCGACGGCCTCAAGCCGGTGCAGCGACGGATCCTCTGGACGATGCACGAGATGGGTCTGCGCAACGATCGGCCGTTCCGGAAGTCGGCCGCGATCGTCGGCGAGGTGATGGGCAAGTACCACCCACACGGTGACGCACCCATCTACGACGCGCTCGCCCGGTTCGCGCAGGACTTCACCATGCGCTACCCGCCCATCCAGGGCCAGGGCAACTTCGGCTGCTTCTCCAGCGACACGAAGGTCGAGCTGGTGAACGGCGAGCACCGCAGCTTCCTCGAGATCGTCGACCTCGTCGCCAAGGGTGTGCGCTGCGAGGTCTTCACCGTCGACGCGCACCGGAACGTCCGCATCAAGCCGATCCGGGCGCCCCGTCTCGTGCGCCGGAATGACCCAGTCGTGAAGGTGACGCTGGCCTCGAGCCAGGAGATCATCTGCACCCCCGATCACCGCTTCATGCTCCGCGACGGGACGTATCGCGAAGCCGGGCAGCTGCGCGCGAAGGACGGTCTCATGCCCTTCGCGCGGTCGGCGATCCCAGAGCGCCTCCACCGCACCGGCGCCTTCCCGATCCCGGCGAGCCTGCTGGCATCAGTGCGGTCCGTCGAGCCCGCGGGCAAGGCCGACGTCTACGACCTCACCGTCGACGTGACGCAGAACTTCGCCCTCGCGGCGGGTGTCTTCGTGCACAACTCCATCGACGACGACCCCCCGGGCGCCATGCGGTACACGGAAGCCCGGCTCGCGACGATCTCCGCCGAGCTCCTGGCGGACATCGAGAAGAACACCGTCGACTTCGTACCGAACTACGACAGCCGCCACCAGCAGCCGACGATCATGCCGGCCCGCCTGCCGCACCTGCTGGTCAACGGCTCGGCGGGCATCGCCGTCGGCATGGCGTCGAACATCCCGCCGCACTGCCTGCGCGAGGTGATCGAGGCGGAGAAGCGGCTCATCGAGGATCCCGAGCTCACGAACGACGACCTGTGCGAGACCGTGCTCGGGCCCGACTTCCCCGGTGGTGCCGTCATCTACCGCTTCGAGGAGCAGAAGAACGTGGAGACCGGTGCCGTCGAGCGCGTCGACGCCATCCGCCGCGCCTACGCGAACGGCCGCGGGCGCATCCTCATGCGCGCGCGAGCCCACGTCGAGGAAGGCAAGGGCGCTCGCGAGTCGATCGTCGTGGACGAGCTCCCGTACGCGGTCAACAAGGCCTCGCTCATCGAGAAGATCGCGGAGCTCGTCGGATCGAAACGCCTCGCCGGCATCTCCGACATCCGCGACGAGAGCGACCGGGACGGCATGCGGATCGTGATCGAGGTCAAGCGCGACGACGACGTTCAGCGCGTCCTCAACAACCTCTACAAGCACACCGCGATGCAGTCCGCGTTCAACCTGAACATGCTCGCCCTCGTCGATTCCTCGCCCAAGACGCTGTCGCTGAAGGACGTCCTGCAGGCGCACATCGAGCACCGGCGCGACGTCATCCGTCGACGGACCGAGTTCGATCTCGGCAAGGCCCGCGAGCGCGCGCACATCCTCGAGGGCTTCAAGATCGCGCACGACCACATCGACGAGATCATCAAGCTCATCCGCGCGAACAGGAGTCCCGAGCCGGTCCTGGCGAAGAAGCTCATGGACGCGTTCGGCCTGTCCGAACCGCAGGCCAAGGCCATCCTCGAGATGCAGCTGCGGCGGCTGTCCGGCCTCGAGAAGCAGAAGATCGAGGACGAGTATCGCGAGACGATCAAGACCATCGCCGAGCTGGAGTCGGTGCTCGCGAACCCGCGGAAGGTGCTCTTCCTCATCAAGCAGGACCTCGACGAGGTCTCCGAGAAGTACGGCGACGAGCGCCGCACCAAGATCGTCGACGACGTGGTCCGCGAGATGACGGACGAGGATCTGGTCGCCGACGAGGACGTCGTCGTCACCGTGTCGAGCCGCAACTACGTGAAGCGAATGCCGCTCTCGACGTACCGCGCGCAGCATCGCGGCGGGCGCGGCGTCATCGGCATGGCCACACGGGACGAGGACGACGTCGAGCACCTCCTCGTGTCGCGGAGCCACGACAAGCTCTACGTCTTCACCGACCGCGGCCGTGTCTTCGCGCTCAAGGTGCACGAGCTGCCGGATGCGAGCCGGACCGCGAAGGGCACGCCCATCCAGAACATCCTCGAGGCGATGCAGGCGGGGGAACGCGTCTCGGCGCTCATCGCGATGAGGGACCAGGCCGCTTCGAATGCCCATCTGATGATGGCGACGCGCCGCGGGTTCGTGAAGAAGACCTCGCTGTCCGAGTACGCCAACGTCCGCCGCGCCGGACTCATCGCGATCGCGCTCCGTCCGAAGGACGAGCTCGCGTGGGTCGCGGCGTGCGGCGACAAGGATCGCGTCGTGCTCGGGACGCGCAAGGGCAAGGCCATCTGCTTCAAGGCGTCGGACGCGCGCCCGATGGGGCGGCAGACGCAGGGCGTCACCGGCATCCGTCTCGCGAAGAACGACGCCGTCATCGGCATGGGGATCGCGCGTCCGCGGACCCAGGTGCTGTCCGTGACGGCGAACGGTTTCGGCAAGCGCACCGCGGTCGACGATTTCCCGACGCACAACCGCGGCGGGCAGGGCGTGATCCTCGCGTCTCTCAGCCCGAAGACCGGCGACGTCGCTGCGATGGCGGTGGTCGACGAGGCGACGTCGGAGGTCCTGCTCATCTCGACGACCGGCGTCGTCATCCGCACCCCGATCGACCAGGTCCGAGTCCTCGGTCGCGCGACGCAGGGCGTGAAGGTGATGGCGACGGGCGACGCGAAGATCGCCTCGATCGCGACGTTCACTCCGACGGCATCCTCGTCCCAGACGGAGCTCGGCCTGGGGCGCTAGGGACCTTGCGTGGTCGGAGCTGACCCCCCGACCGGGTGCCCGCCGAGTGTCCCCCTTCCGTACGTTTTGGCCTCGAGGGCCGCCCCACCGTACGAATTGGTCATTCCGAGCCATTGCGCGGCGGCGATCTCGCTCGTTACGGTCTGCGAGCGGCGAAGAGACGAGCCGGAGAAGGTGGACGCCTGATCACCCTCGACGACGTCAGCAAGCGCTATCCGAACGGCACATACGCGCTCCGTGACGTCGACCTCCACATCGACGCGGGGGAGTTCGTCTTCGTCGTCGGCGCCTCAGGCGCCGGAAAGTCCACGCTCAATCGCCTGCTGGTCCGTGAGGACCTGCCGTCGTCCGGACGAGTCGTCGTCGACGGCCAGGACGTCGCGCGCATGCCGCGGAGCAGGGTGCCCCACCTGCGTCGCAAGATCGGCGTCGTCTTCCAGGACTTCAAGCTGCTCTCGACGAAGACGGTCGCGGAGAACATCGCCTTCGCGCTGATCGTGACCGGACGCGAGGGCGCGATCGTGCGTGAGGAGACCGATCGCGCGTTGGCGCTCGTGGGCCTCGCCGCCCGCCGGAAGCATCTCCCGCGTGAGCTCTCCGGCGGCGAGCAGCAGCGCACCGCGATCGCGCGAGCTCTCGTGAACCGGCCGCGGATCCTCCTCGCGGACGAGCCGACCGGAAACCTGGATCCCGTGACCACGTGGGAGATCATCAAGCTGCTCGTCCGCGTGAACGAGCTCGGTACCACCACGATCGTCGCGACGCACAACGCCGAGATCGTGAACGCGCTCCGCCGTCGGGTCATTCACCTCGACCACGGCGCGATCGTGCGCGACGAGCGCGAAGGCCAGTACGCGGCATGAGGCGCGTCGGTTACATCATCGGAGCGGCGTGGCAGGGGTTCTGGCGGAACCCGGCGATGAGCGTCGCGTCGACGGTCACGGTCTCGCTCATGCTGCTGCTGTTCGCCTTCTTCGTCGTCACCGATCGCGGACTCCAGGCAGCGGTCAGCATCCTCGAATCGAAGGTCGAGCTCGCCGTGTATCTCGACGATGGCGCGAAGCCGTCGGACATCGTCGCGCTCAAGGCGCGCATCGAGAACGACCGCGCCGTGTCCACCGTCACGTTCGTCTCGAAGGACGAGGCCCTGCGGCGGCTCAGCGAGATCGCCGCCCGCGGCAATGACGTCAGCGTCGTGGACACAAGCGCGAACCCGCTGCAGAACGAGCTCGAGATCAAGCTCGCGAACGCGCAGGACAGCAAGCGCATCGGGACCTCGCTCCGCGAGGAGATCGGCCAGGGCGTTGTCAGCGACGTGGTGGACAACCCGTCGGTGGTCGACAAGCTGCTCACGATCACGCGTGTGCTGTCCATCGGCGGGGTCGCGATCCTGGCGATGATGCTGTTCGTCGCGCTGTTCGTCATCGTGAACACGATCCGCATCGCTGTGCACGCGCGTCGCGACGAGATCGAGATCATGAAGCTCGTCGGCGCGACGGATTGGTTCGTGCGCTGGCCGTTCGTCCTCGAGGGCATGCTCGTCGGCGCCCTTGGCGCGATCGTCGCTCTCGGCGCCGTGTTCGCGGCCGCCGGCCCGGTCTCCGCGGCACTCGTCGACTTCCTAGGCATCCTCCCGGTCTCGCTCGGTGCGAATTTCGTCGCCGAGCTCATCGCCTTCGTGTTCGCTTTCGCCCTCCTGGTGGGCGCGGGCGGCGCCACGATCTCGGTTCGGACGCACCTCGCGAAATGAAAGGGCTCTTGACCGGCCGATACCGAAAGTGGGACCATGCGCCAGGTATGGGAACTCCCCGGAAGCGCCGGGGAGGTGGGGTCTGGCGTCGCGGCCTTCGCGCGGGCATTTTGGCCTTCGCGGTAGCCGCGTTCCTTGCCGGCCAGTACTCGCCCGCGCTGGCCGACGATCCGCTCGGCGACCTCCTGCGCCAAAAGGCAGACCTCGAGCGCGCCGTCCAGATCTCGCGCCAGAACGCCGAACGCTACCGCCAGGCCGCGAACCAGTACGACGCCGCGGTCGCCACGGCGAACCAACGGATCGCGGATCTCGCCGAGAAACAGGATGCGGCGCAGAGCGAGGCCGACGCGCTCGCCTTCAAGATGCAGATCGCGCAGGAGCAGCTCCAGCTCGTCGCGCTCCAGCTGAACGAGACCCGCACCCTCATCGAGTCATTGAAGTCACAGGCGGCGTCAGAGGCACGTCTGCTCACGCAGCGCGAGGATCAATACGGGCGCCACCTGCGCACCACCTACCGCCAGGCGCAGGTGAGTCCGCTCGAGATGCTCCTGTCGAGCGGTTCGCTGGCGGAGTTCGCGAGTCGCGTCCAGGCGATGATCCTCGTGAATCGGCAGGACGTGCAGCTCGCGAACGAGATCCGCCTGTTGCGGGCGTCGACATCGCTCAAGCAGGAGAATGCCGCGATCAAGGCGACCGAGGTCCTCGGGCTACAGGAACAGATCAGCAAGCAGAGCGCGGCGCTCGCGCTCGAGAAGTCGCGCTACGACGACCTCGTCGCGCAGACGAAGGGCGCGATCGACCAGCAGGCCCAGCTCCGCGGGACCAACGCGACGAATCGGCAGGCCGCGCTCCAGCAGCAGCGCGCCGCGTCGAACGAAACGATGGCGCTCAACCGGCAGCTCGAGCAGACCGAGGCGCTCTACGAGGACCTCGCCGCCCAGCTCGCGGCTCGCTCGGGCCTCGGCGTGTTCAACGGCAGCAAGCTTCCGATGTGGCCGATCCGCGGACCGCTCACGTCCGGGTTCGGTCCGCGCTGGGGTGGCTTCCACAACGGCCTCGACATCGCGTCGCCGATGTACACGCCCATCCGCGCCGCGGCGGCCGGCCAGGTCGTGACCGTCGGCCGTCCGTACGTCGCATCCGGCGACACGGCGGTCGTCGTGATCATCGCGCACGGCTCCAACTTCTCGACGCTGTACGGCCATCTCGACGACGGCCGCTGGCCGCCGGTCCGCGTCGGCCAGAAGGTGAACGCGGGCGACGTCATCGGCTACGTCGGCATGACGGGATGGACCACCGGCCCGCACCTGCACTTCATGACGATCGTCAACGGCCGCGCGGTCAATCCCCTGCCGTACCTTCCCTAGCGGAGAACCTGAAACAGCGCGGTCCGACCGCGCGTTGACGCGGCAATCGGCGCGTGCGACGATGACGAGCGAAGGAAAGGAGGTGATGTGGAGTGGGCGATAGCCATGGGAATCCGAAGACCCAACGGTGGCTCACTTCAGACTTCCGGAATGCGTCCAGCTGAGGTGATCGCGTTCTAGCGGTCTTCGTGAGACCCAGCGGAACGGCGGCAGCGATGCCGCCGTTCCGCATTTCCAGGAGACTGCGCACCGTGAGCGACGAGGGCGAGCCGGTCAAGGTCATCGCCGACAACCGCAAGGCGTTCTTCGACTACACCATCGACGAGCGGATCGAAGCCGGCATCGCCCTGCTCGGAACGGAGATCAAGTCGGTCCGCGCGGGCAAAGTCAACCTGCGCGACGGCTACGCCAAGATCGACCGGGGTCAGGCGTGGCTGCGCAACGTGAACATCGCGCCGTGGACGCACGCGTCGTTCGAGAATCACGAGCCGACGCGCCCTCGCCGGTTGCTCTTGCATCGCGGCGAGATCGGCGTACTCGCGGGCCAGGTCGCGCAGAAGGGCTACACGATCGTGCCGCTGCGCCTCTACCTGAAGGGCAGCGTGGCGAAGGTCGAGCTCGGACTCGCGCGTGGCAAGAAGCGCTACGACAAGCGGCAGGTCATCAAGGAGCGCGAGAGCGCGCGCGAGATGGCCGCCGCCGTCCGCAGACGCGTGGGCCGGGGCTAATCCCCGAAGCTCGGCACCGGCGCTGGCTGCTCGCTTCCGCGCGGCTCGCGGCCGCGCAGCGGGACCTCCTCGAGGAACACCGAGACCACGACCGCCACCGCGACCGCGATGGCCGCGTAGAGGAAGAGGTCGTGCAGGGTGCTCGCGAGCGCCGATCGGATCGCCACCAGGACCTGAGGCGGGATCGCGGCCGTACGGCTCGGGTCAAACAGGCTCTGCGCGCTGGCGCCCTGGCCGATGGCCGCGCGGGCCCCCGCGGGGAGGCCCAGGGCCGTGACCTGGTCGGCGATCTTCACAGGGAGCTGATGCGCGAGCACCGAGCCCAGGATGGCCGTGCCGATGGTCGCGCCGACGTTCCGCCAGAACTGCAGCTGGCTGGTGACGACGCCGATCACATTGCGCGGCAGCGCGCTCTGGACCGCGTTGATGTACAGAGGGAACGTCGCGCCCACGCCGAACCCGACGATCAGGAGATCGCGGACGACCTCGACCGACTCGGTGGTCACGGTCACGCCCGACAGGAGCCACACCCCGACGATGACGAGACTGATGCCGGCCGTACCGATGAAGCGGTAATAACGCAGCCGGGTCATGAGCTGGCCGGTGAGGATGCTCGCGCCGATCAGGCCGACCATCATCGGGGTGAGAAGCGCGCCGGAGTTCGTCGCGGAGATCCCGAGCACGCCCTGGTAGATCAGCGGGACATAGACGATCGTGCCGAACATCCCGACCGCGATGAGGAATCCGGTCGCGACCGAGACGGCGAACGTGCGGTTCTTGAACAGCTCGAAGGGCACCATGGGGTTCTCCGCGCGGCGCTCGATGAAGTAGAAGGCGACGAGCACGACGGTCGCGATGGCGAGCAGCCCGAGCACTTCAGGCGAGCCCCAGTCGTGGTCCCGCGTGATCGAGAACGCGATCAGGAGCGGGACGAGGCCCGCGGCGAGCGCGAACGCGCCGAGGAAATCGATGTCGCGCCACGAGGCGGAGTGCTCGAACTTCGGCATCGCGAAGAAGACGAAGGCGATCGCGGCGATCCCGACGGGGATGTTGACGTAGAAGACCCAGCGCCAGCTGAGGCTGTCGGTCAGGTAGCCACCGACGGTCGGGCCGACGACCGAGGCCAGGCCGAACACGCCGCCGAACACGCCCTGGATCCGCGCGCGGGTACGCGGCGGGTACAGGTCGGCGATCGAAGCGAACACGGTCGCCATCAGCACGCCCGCGAAGATCCCCTGCAGGCCTCGCGCGCCGACGAGCTCGGCCATGTCCTGCGCCTGGCCGCACAGGGCGGAGGCGACCATGAAGCCCCCCATGCCCCAAAGGAGCAGCGGTTTGCGGCCGAAGAGGTCGCCGAGCTTGCCCGCGATCGGCGTCATCGTCGTGGACGCCACGAGGTATGCGGTCAGGACCCACGCGTAGTAGTCGAGCCCCTGCAGCTCCGCGACGATGCGCGGCAGCGCGGTCCCGACGATCGTCTGATCGAGGGCGGCGAGCAGCAGCGCGAGCATGATCCCGACCGTGACGAGGATGGTTCGCGAACGGGTGAAATTGTCAACGGACATCGGCGGCCTCCTGTGCCTGGCTCTGTTCGCGGAACGCGCGATGCAAGTCGGCGAGGGTCGCGCCGAGTCGCTCCCGCTTGGACGGCTCGAGCCGGCCGACCACCTCGGCGAGTGCGGCGGCGATCGCCGTCTCGAATCGATGCAGCTCACGGCGGCCCTGCGCCGTAAGCGCGAGGATGACCGCGCGCCGGTCGCTCGGATCCTCGTCGCGGCGCACGAGGCCATCGTCGACGAGCCCGTCAACGAGCTCGGTCAGGGTGGGCCGGCCGAGGTGGCATTGCTGCGCCAGCTCGCCGGCCCGCATCGGTCCGCCCAACACGAGCGGCCAGAGGATCTTGGAGCGCTCCAACGTCAGCGTGCCCCGCTGCCGCGCGACGCCGTGAGCCAGTCTGCCCATCAGCGGCATGAGGCCGATCAGGGCCTGGGCGATCTCGCGGTCAGCGTCGAGGACGGTGGCGATGGGCAATCGATTCCCCTACCGAATAGTTCAGTTTCCGAACTATACGGAGGCCGAACCGATCCCGCAACGCATCGTTGGCGACATTCGCGACGCTCGGCGGCCTAGCCGGCGCCGGATTCCACGTTGGGCTGGAGGATGTCGGCCGGGAAGAACGTGCGCCCCTTGCACTGCGGACACGTGCCGGGTGCGACCGCGTCGTGCGAGATGGTGCCGCAGGTCTCGCAGCGCCAGTGCTTGAGGCCGCCGGGACGCGGGAGGACCGTCGGCGAAGCGATCATCAGCTGCCGGATCTTCCCGAGCTCGGCCGCGATCGCGACAGGTTCCATCTGCCTCCCGACCTGATCGGTTTCGACGAGCTGGCGCATCAGCGAATCGAGGCGATCCACGGCTTCGGTCATCGGTCGAACCTCCTTCGCGAGCCCTCACGTTACCGCCTCGCTGGATGGGACCGCGGGTACCATGCGGCGGGATGATCGAGGACTACCAGGCGAAACGCCGACGCTCTCGTCGCCTGTCTCGGCTGCTCCTGATACTCGGCATCATCCTGGCGCTTGTGGCCGGGGTCACGACCTACTTCTACGCCTCATTCGGGGGCGGGGGAGGCATCGCGCCCGCGGCCGCACAGCCCACCGAGACCGTGGTCGTCGCGACACGCGACATCGCGCCTCGGACGACGATCGTGAGCGACGACCTGATGGTCGTCCGCACCGTGAAGGATCTGGTGCCCCCCGGCGCTCTCACCAGCCCCGACGCCGCGATCGGCCACCTCGCGACGGTCCCGATCGCGAAGGGTGAGGTTCTGCTGCCGGGCAAGTTCCAGCCGATCGAAGGATTCGGTTTCAGCGTCTTCCCGGCCGGGCAGCAGCCCACCGGCTCGGCTCCCGAGTTCCGCGCCATGTCGATCAGCGTTCCCGACGCTCAGGCGGTCGGCGGCGCGATACAGGCGGGAGACATCGTGGACATCGTGTTCTCGTTGTCGTTCGAACCGCCCAGGGTCCGGCCGGCCGCATCAGCCGCGCCCGCCTCCGCGGCACCCACACTCCCCGCCGTACCGGTAACGGGACCCTTGACAGACTTCGCGGCCAAGATCACGTACGAGAGAGTCCCCGTGCTCGCGAAGGTGCTCACGACGTACACCATTCGCATCGAGGCGGGACAGGCCGAGCGCATCGCCGCCATCACCAGCGCCGGCGCCACCATCCACCTGCTCCTACGGGCGCGCGAGGACACCCGCGCGACCACCGCGACCGGAGCGCTCTACTCGGTCGAGTCGTCGAACCTCATCCGCGCCATTCCGACGCGCTAGTACGCGCTCATTCGATCAGCGCGGGCGCGCGTCCGCCGGCGACCTTGCTCGGATCGAAAGTCAGGTTCACCACTCCCGTCGCGCTGTACCGGAGCACCACCGGCTGCGCGTTGAGGTTGAGCGTGTTCGTCTGCGTGGCGATGAGTGTGGCATTCGGCAGATAGATCGTTCCGTCCAGCGTCCGCGTGCCGCTGTTCTCGAGGCGCATGCTCCCGGTGCAGTTCCGGTCCTGGTAGATGACGATCCCGGCGTAGCTGCCGACCGTCTGAGCGCGGAGGCTCACCGAGCCCGTCGTGTTGAGATCGATGCTGCCGCAGGTCGTACCGGTTCCGGGCCAGCTCGAAGACGTGTTGAAGATGAGCACGCCGCCGCTACCGGTGATGCTCACCGTCGAGCTGCCCAGGATCTGGAAGCCGAGGCTGCTTCCGCCGCCCATCAGGATGTAGACGCCCGCGGTCAGCGTGACCTGGCAGCTGCCCTGCACGCGGATGCCCCCGGTAAAGGTTCCCGGCGTGAGCGGCACGGCCGCGGCCGAGGCACACGTCTGGTCGACCGCGGCCTTCGAGCTCGAGACAGGCGGTCCTGGGAGGTTCACGGTCGCACTCGCGTAGAACGGGTCGGCGACGGAGGAGGCGCTCGACGTCGCGGCGGGGATGATCCGCCCAGTGTCGTTGTAGGCGAACCCCGGATTGCCCACCACGCGTGTGTACGGGGCCGTGATGTTGCCCACGTCGAGGCTGATGGCGTCGACGGCGCTCGAGTTGACCTGGACGCCGCTGCTCGTGACACCGAGGGCACCGTTCCCGGTGAGGAGCAGCGTCGTGGAACCCGACGAACGTGTCACGAGCATCCCGTCGCCCGTCCCGGTGCGCGTGGCGCCCGCGACCGCGCGCACGCTCAGCGTCCGCGATCCCGTGAAGAAGGTCGGTGTGACCGCCTGCGAGATCGAAACCTCGACGAAGAACGGGTCGCCGATCGCGTTCCCGGACAGCGGCGGCGAGTTCACCGTGATGCCGCTCGAGTAGCCGTTCTTCGCCGCGTCGGCATTCGCCGCGGATTTCGCCTGCGACACGTTGCCGCCATCGAACAGCACGACCGCGCCCGCCCAGGCCGCCGAGTCGGCCGCGTTCTGCGCCGCGCGGCGGTTGACGTAGAGCTGTCCCGCGTCGATCGCCAGGCCGACGGCGAGCAGCAGCACGGCGATGACGGCGGAAATGAGGACGATGGCTTGACCGTCATCGGCGCGACGGAAGGCGGTCATTGCTCGATCAGCATCGTCGAGCTCGAGCGCAGCGTCATGGTGAGCCCACCGGCGAGGAAGACGGATGAAAGGATGGGAGTGAACGGCGTCGTCGCCGTCACCACGACGCGGCTGCGGCGGTTCGCGTCGCCGTCGGGCCAGGTGCTCTGGATCGTGAGCGGTGTATTGATCCCGACGGCGTATTGCTGGACCACCGCGTTGATCGCGGTGTCGGTGCTCGGCGCGGTGTAGGTCGACGATCCGGGACCGCTGCGGTTGGACGAGAGCTCGCCGTGGACGATCGCGTAGCGCGTGCCCTCGCGCACCGCCGCGTTCAACGTGCCGGAGGCCAGGATGATCCTGCCGACGTCGAAGATGCCGACGAGCAGGATGACGAGGATCGGGAGGATGAGCGCAGTCTCGACGAGGGCTTGGCCGCGCTCCCTCATGGCTACTGCGTACCCCGCTCGCTCGTGCGTCTGCGGCTGCAAGCAGCCGTCCCCACTCTCGCTCACGGGTAGATCCGCATGGTCGCGGTGCGATCGAGGTTCACGCTGTTCGGCACGAGCGGCCAGGTGATGATCGTCCGGTAGGTGTACTGGACACGCACGTTCACGTAGTTGACGAGCGTGATCGAGTCCTGGGTCCAGGTGGGCGTGATCGTCGCCGTCGACACGTCGACCCCGGGAACGCGGCCGAGCTCGTCCTGGGCATAGCTCTGGATCGCCGCAATGTTCGCGCTGGACGACACGTTCAGCTGCCGCACGACGCCTGCCTCGACCCCGGCCCGTGCCGAGTTCAGGACGCCGACCTGCGCCGCGAAGACGCGCGCGAAGTCAGCACCCCCGATGAGCAGAAAGACCAGGATCGAGAGCGACAGCGCGGTCTCGATGAGCGCTTGCCCGCGCTCGCCGCGTTCACCCATCCGCTCGCAGAGGATAGGACCCGGAACCGGCGTTCCTGCGCGCTGCTGGTCGCCCGCGCTCAGTTCAGGCGCGGGCTCCTGGCATGCCGCGCGACCGTGCGCACGACGTCGTCGAGATCGAAGGGCTTCGCGAGGTAGCCGTCGGCGTCGATCTCCTCGGCCCAGTCGCGGGCGTTCCGCGCCGCCGTCATCACCACGACCGGCACCTTCAGCTCACGGTGGCGCAGCGCGAAGGCGAACGACCAGCCGTCGAGCCGCGGCATGCGCATGTCGAGGAGCACCAGCACCGGCCGCTCGCGCTCGCACGCGCGCAGCGCCTCGAGCCCGTCCGCCGCTTCGGTCACGGCATAGCCCTCGCCGCGAAGGATCTCGGCGATCAGCTCGCGGATGGACGCATCGTCCTCGACGACCAACACGGTCCCCTCGGGCATCCGCCAACTGTACGCACCGACTGCGGCCGGCGGCAGACAGGCTCGGTCGCCCGCCCGGATGGCGGACGAGCACTCCGCGAGCGGTCCGCGCATGCTGTCGCGATGAGCGGCGGGCCCATCGACGTCACGCGAACCGGCGGCGTCGCGACGATCACCCTCGCGCGTCCCGAGGCATTGGGCGCGCTGTCGATGGATCTGGCGCGGGCGCTGCTCGCGGCGGTCGATGCGGCCGTAGACGACGACGCGGTGCGCTGCGTCGTGATCGCCGGGAGCGGCCGGGCGTTCTCAGCCGGCGGCGATATCCACGAGTTCACCGCGGCGGGCGATCGCGTCGCGGCGCACATCGAGGAGCTCGCGAGCACGATGCACCGCGCCATCGAACGCCTCGCAGGCGGCGACAAGCCGGTCGTCACGGCGGTGAACGGCGTCGCGGCGGGCGGTGGCCTCGGTCTCGCGCTCGCCGGCGACCTCGTGCTCGCCGCCGAGTCGGCGCGCTTCGTCATGGCGTACCGGCGCATCGCCGCGGCGCCCGACAACGGCTCGACTTACTTCCTCGCGCGGCTCGTCGGGCTGCGCCGCGCGATGGAGCTCTATCTCACCGATCGCGCGCTCGGCGCCCAGGAGGCGCTGGCGTGGGGCCTCGTCACGCGCGTGGTGCCCGACGCCGATCTCGCTCGGATCACCGCGGAGGTGGCCCGCGATCTCGCGGCCGGGCCCACGCGCGCGATCGGCATGGCCAAGCGGCTCTTCCGCGAGGCGAGCGGCGATCTCCTGCGGTCGCAGCTCGCGTCGGAGGCGCGCGCGATCACGGAGAGCAGCGGCACGGAGGACTTCCGCGAGGGCATCGCCGCATTCCTCGCGAAGCGCGGGCCGTCGTTCCGCGGGCGATGAGAGCGGTGTGAGCGAGACGTACGACGTCGTGGTCGCTGGCGCGGGGCACAACAGCCTCGTCTGCGCGGCGTACCTCGCGCGCGCCGGCCTGCGCGTGCTGGTCCTCGAACAGGCCGCGCATATCGGCGGCGACACCGCGACCGAGGAGCTCACGCTGCCGGGGTTCCATCACGACGCGTGCGCGTCCGCGCACAACCTCATCCAGACGAGTCCGATCCTGCGCGACAACGAGCTCGGGCTCGACCGATACGGGCTCGAGTACCTGTTCCCGGATCCGGCAGTGGTGATGCCGTTCCGCGACGGACGCAGCATCACGATGTTCCGCGACGTCGAACGGACCGTCGGGGAGATCGAGCGCTTCTCGGAGCACGATGCCGCGGCGTATCGCCGTCTCCTCACCGACTGGGACGCGATCAAGGCGCAACAGAACCGCGCGCGCTATAGCCCGCCATCAACGCCGAGCGCCGCGATCGCCGGGCTCGAGGCGACGACCGCGGGGCTGGAGGCGGTGCGCTGGCGCTATTCCAGCGCGCTCGAGACGGTGCGCGAGCGCTTCGCCGACGAGCACGTACGCGCCTTCTTCCTGTGGCTCTCGCTCATGACCATGGCCTGGGTCGACCAGCCCGGGACCGGCCTGCTTCCGCTCTCGATCACGTCGGGACGGCAGTCGTTCTCGTGGACCACGCCGCGCGGCGGCTCGGCGGCCCTCCCGAACGCGCTCGCGGCGGTCGTGCGCGAGCACGGCGGCGCCATCCGCACCGACACCCTCGTCACGCGCGTGATCGTGCACGAAGGACGCGCCGTCGGGGTGGCGACCGCGGATGGAACCGAGCACCACGCGTCACGCGCGGTCGTGTCGACGATCCATCCGCAGCATCTCCCGGCGGCCGTCGGAGTGGAGCGGCTGGGCACACCGTTCGTCGAGGCGCTCGCGCATTGGCGCACCGGCGTCACGATGTTCGTTAGCCACTACGCGCTCGATAGCGCTCCGCGCTATCGGCTCGAGCAGGGACCGACCGCGGCGGTCGCGTGCGGCATCGCCGACTCGCCGACCGAGCTCCTCGATGCGCTCGCCGCTTTCCGCCGAGGCGAGGTGCACCTCGATCGGCCACCGCTGCTGTGCATCTCCTCGACCGTCGTCGATCCCAGCCGCGCGCCCGCCGGGCGCCACACGCTGAAGCTCGTCGGCTTTCAGCCGTACGAGCTTCGCGATGGTGGGCCGTCGCGGTGGGACGCGATCAAGGACGGCGTGTCCGAAGCGAACCTCGATCACTACCTCGGCTACACCACCAACCTCACGCGCAAGAACGTGCTCGGCCGCCACGTCGAGAGCCCGCTCGACCTCGAGCGGCGCAACCCACACAACTGGCGCGGCTCATGCCACGGCGGCGATCAGGACCTCGCGCAGGAGGGCGCGTTGCGGCCGGTGCCGGGGTGGTCGCGGTACCGGCTCCCGGTGCCCGGCCTGTACCAGACGGGCTCGACGACGCATCCGGGCGCCTCGGTGACCGGCGCGCCAGGCCGCAATTGCGCGCGCGTGCTGCTCGAGGACCTGGGCCTGTCGCTCGAGCAGGCGATCGCGGCGAGGGATGCGGTCGCACGACCGGCCTGACGCATCTCACTGCGCAGCAGCAGGCCGCAGCAACGCCAGCTCCGGGTCCTACGTCGCGGGATAGAGATGGCGGACCGGGTCGCGAGCGAAGTCCTCATACGAGCCCGCCGCACTGATGCCCGGGATCGCGGGGATCCAGTCCTCGCGCAGCAGCTCGTCCGGATCGCCGTAGCGGCGGGCGCTCTCGCGCACTTCCGTATCGTCGAGCGCGGTCAGGCGCCCGTGGTCGATCACTTTCACCGTCTCGCCGGCCTTCGTCGTGATCGCGTAGGTGGGGAAGAGCAGATGCACGTGCAGGTGTCCGTAGGTGATCCCGCGCTCGCCGGCCCAGACCTCCTCCGGCCCGCGCCAGCGCGTGCCGATGCCGGCATGGATGACGCCGGAGCGCCGGCGCTCCCACTCGAAGCCACCGGACGACAGCAGCTGGATGTCGGACGGTCGCCGGATACGCGGGTTCGTTCCGATGGCGAGCTCCCACAGCCAGAACAGCCCGGGACGCGGGAAGCACGGGTACTGGTTGTGCGCCGTCGCCGCGAGCAGGTCGCGCCAGGCGTCGCCGTACGCGCCGCCGCCCTCGACCGCCGCGAGCCGGCCACCTTCGAAATGCAGCCTGATGCGCGGGAACGGCCGCGCGAAGTGGCTCGTCGTGCCCGCGATCACGCCGGTCGCGTCCTCCTGCGGAAGGATCGGCTGCGGCGGATGCCCGTGCAGATGCCCGTGCGAGCGGATCGGGTCGGCGTTGAAGCCGCGCCGCGCGCCGTCGAAATACGCCTCGTGCAGGGTGAACGTCAGGTCCGTTCCCTCGGGGTCGGTGAGGCGCACGGTCCCGCCGCGGCCCGCCGTCCAGATGCGATCCCAGGCGCGCACGTTGATGAGGTGATGGACGTCCTGTGGGAATGTCGCCGCGCCCTGCTCAAGATGCTCGGCACGCAGCCAGGGGATCTGCTCGTAGCGGAAGTCCGTCTGCGCCGTCGGCCCGCCCTTGCCGTGGATGAGCAGGTCGTAGCCCTCGCGCCGCGCGAGATCCTCGACCCACGGCAGGCCCTCCCAGCGACGCGGGGCCTTGGTGAACGGGACGTCGCGGATGGTGACGCGCACCTCATCGAGGTCCTCGAACTCGCGGTCCGGCCCCGCGTCGACGCGCAGGATGTCCACGTGCGCGCCGCGCTCGCGCAGCGCGCTGGCGAATGCGTCGGCGACGCGCGGCTCGTAGTGCGTGTCGATCGCGATGAGGACCCGATCGCCCGGCTTGGTGTTCCCGTAGCCGACGATGTGCGGCGAGCGCGTTTCCGCGGCGTTGGCCACGAGGCGCGCGACCTCGCGGTAGTCGAGGCTCGACGGCAGCGCGCGCGCCGCCGTCGAGCCTCCCGCGTTCGCGCCGTCAGCGTCGTCGGTGTGGTCGAGGCACATCAGACGCGCTCGAGATGGCGCTCGCGATGGGCCTTGGAGTGGCCGAGCAGATCGTTCGGCCAGAACCGCGAGCGCGGCGGCTCGCGGAAGTACTGCTCCGGCTTGGCACGCAGTGCCGCGATCGTCTCGCGGTGAACCTGACGGTGGAACGCGACCACATCAGCGACCGGCGTGCGACGCCAGCGCTCGTACAGCACGCGGTTCTTCCGGTCGATGGTCAGCCCTCGCAGCTTCGGGTCGCTGCCCTCGGTCCGGAGGCCGCGCAGGACCTGGCGCTTCCATTCGACAATGTGCGCGAGCGCGTCCCGCGCGCGCCAGCGTTCGCGTCTGATGCGCGCCCGCGCGCCGAAGCCGGGGATCGGCCGCGCCAGGCCGGTGCGACCCAGGCGGCGTACCGCGCGGTCGAGCGCTTGGTACTCGGCCTCGACCCGCGCGATCGTCCCGCGCTTGGTGTGGTGGATCCTGGTCCCGGCCACGGCGGGCGGCGTATCCACGGCGAATCTCCTTGCGTCCTACGAATCGCTCCATGCGAACACGTCGAGACCGTGCTGATCGGAGTCATACACCCAGAGCTCGGCGATGTGGTCGGCGGCGAGACGGTAGACCACCGCGCGGTCGAACTCGAAGGTGCGGCCGTTCCGGGTCGCCCGTTCGCGCATCAACAGCGCACCGTGCTGATCACCCACGAGGATGTCCTCGAGTCCGAGCATTTCCATTCGGACCCCGGTGCGGTCGGCGAAATCGCGGGTGAAGGCAGCGAACCCGCTGCGCCCGCGGTGATCACCCGCAAGGGGATGCCGTCCAAAGATGTGGACCACGACGTCCTCCGCGAGGAGCTCGTCCACGGACGTGTAGTCGCGCCTCTGCAACGCCTCCGCGTACCGACGCATCAGCGACGAGTTGTCGGCCATGGCAAGACCATAACCTGCGCTAGGGGAGCTGCGGTCCCGGCGTGCTCTGACTGGTGTGGAAGAGGCGAAGAAAGCGCACGGGACCGACGCGACCGGTCGCCTCGTCGAACGAGTGGTAGACGTAGAACGGGGCGCGCCGCAGTCGCAGCCGTCGCGCAGCGTGTGCGTGTCCGTTCGCGAGAGCTCGCTGCCGCTCAGTGGGAAGTGGCTCAGCAGCGTCTCGCGATTCCGTGGCAAGGGTCGTCACGCACGCGATCATGGTGATCTCGCTGTGGCTACGTCCCGAACGCGCGGCGACTGCGGTATCCGCCGCCGTAAGCGCCGAGGTCGACGATCAGCGCGAGGAGGATCCAGAGCAGCCCCAGGCCGGAAACTCCGCCGAACGGTGCGAGGAACGCGATGACCAGGGTCGTCCATGGCAGGAAGAGGAACCCGAGCACCGGGACGATCCATGCGCCGTCGAACGCGAGGGCCCAGCGAAGCGGATCAAGGAGCCACCACAGCACCATCGCGACGCGCGGGCCGATGAGCGCGGCGACCGCGACAACGCAACACACGGGTTCGCAGTGGCTTGCAATCCGGGTGCCGTTGCGTGCTTCTCGGTTGAGTTGGAGACAAGAGTTTGACTGCTCTGGCGAGGAGAGTTTGGCCCATGATTTGACCTAAACCGCTTCACTTCGCCCGAAGTGTGGGGCGACGTCACAGGGCCTGAGATAGCCAAGAGCAGCTGGGACAAATCTTGTTCTCCATCCAGTGGACGTCGAGCGCCGAGTGACGTGCGCGGAGGGACGTCTAGTCTCTCGCGCCATGGGCCTGGACAGTTCGGGCTGGCACGACTTTTACGTCATGGCCGGTGGCGCCGCGGCGGCGCTCACCGGGCTGGTCGTCGTCGCGCTGTCGCTGCACGCGAAAGCGATCATGGCCCACCCCCTGTACCGCGACCGTGCCTTCGCGGCCATCATCGCGCTCATGTCGCAGGTATTCCTCGCCGCAGCGGTGCTCGTCCCGGCGCAGTCGTCCCTCGCACTCGGCGCGGAGATCGGCATCGTCGGCGTGTTCTGGCTCGGACGGAGCGTATGGGCCATCCCGTACATCCGCAGCAACACGGCGCGCCTCCGTGGTCGGTCCTACGAGGGCCGTCGGTCAGCCAAACACTGGGTCCTTGAGTGGTCGGTGTGGATCGCGTGGGTCGGCGCGCTGATCGCGAGCGCCGCGCAGGTCCTCGCCGGCTCGGCGACAGGCTTGTACCCGCTCGCCGCGGCGATGGTCCTGATGTTCGGCTCGCAGGTGTGGAGCGCATGGGTGCTGATAGCCGAAGTGACCGAGTAGAGGCGCTCCCAGCGTCCCGTCGGCGTCCGGGCCGCGGACATTCAGCGCGTCTTTGTCGGGACGCACGACGCGCGCATGGTGACGCGCGGCGCGTAGTAGCCCGGCATGCCTGGCTGGACACCGCGGATCGTGCGGAATCCGGCACGCCGGAACAGCGCCGGAGTGCCCATGGAGACCGAGCCGTCGTCGAATCGCTTCTCTCCGGCGCGCGGGTAGCCCTCGATGGCCGGCGCGCCGTGGGCGCCCGCGTACTCGACCGCAGCGCGAAGCAGCGCGAGTGCGATGCGCTGCCCGCGGTACGCCTTCCGGACCGTCATGCACGGGATCACCCATGCGGGGACGTCGTCGACCGGTTGCGTCGTCTTCTGCGCGCGGAACCGCTCGTAGTCGGAGCGCGGGCCGAGCGACACGAAGCCGACGGGCTCGCCACCGTCATACGCGACGAGAACCGGAGTGTGTCGACGCCGTGCGAGCTTCGCGAGGATCGCGCGTCGCTGGCCCTCTCTCTTGTCTTTCGGCGCGGTGACGGTCGTGACCGGTTTCGTGAATCGCCACCACAGGTCCCAGCACTGGCTGCCCCACGTGCTGGCGGTGATCGTCTTCACGTCATCCGCGCGCGCCGGAGTGAGTGGCCGGATCTCGAGGTCGCGGGCGCGAGGTGTTTTCGCCATCGCTCGCTCACTAGTTTGCACAGTTTCGCCCGTAGGCTTGCCGCATGGCCGCGTTGTTCGTGCCCGAGGGGACGGGCGGTCACACGTTCGTTCCGGCGTCCCGATGATCCCTACCGAATTGCAGGCGGTGCTCGATCTGCTGCCGAACCCGGCCAGCGAAATCGCGCAGCTCGGAGGACCGGAGAGACCCTGGTCGGTCCGATATGGACACACTCACGCCGTTCTCCGCCGGAATGACCCCCGCCGCTTCCGGGACTTCGGCCAGTCTGAGGACGTGGCGCTCGCGTCTGTCATCTGGGTCCACGACGTCCTGCGCGATCTTGCCGATCTCGGCCTTGCGGCGCCGACGCCGATCGCCGGCCTGGCCGGTCGGAGTGTGGCGGTCGTCGATGGCACGATCTGGGAGCTGCTGACCCACGTCCCCGGACTGCCGATGGGCTGGGCGGACGATGACATGCACGCGGCCGGCGCGCTGCTCGCACGATTCCACCAGTCATCGCTGGCCCTGCCGCTCCGACCGCAGCGCCCCGGCGCGCAGCCGTTCAGCGAGTGCCGACCGGCACATCCGGCAGCCCGCAACGCGCGCGACGCGTTCGAGCGCGAGCTGCAGGAGATCGAACATGACGTCGCTCCTCGGGGCGTCATTCACGGTGACGCCACCCAGAGCAACGTCGTCATCGATCGGGGCGCCTATCGCCTCGTGGACTTCGCGATCGCGTACCAGGACGCGCTGCTGGCGGACGTCGGCTCGGCCCTGTGGCGGAACAGCAGGGCCAGCCCGGATGCGGTGACCTACGACCCGGTACGCGCCGCGACCTTCGTTCGCGGTTACGCCGCGGTGCGGCCGCTCCCGCCCGAGGCAGGACGCGCGATCGTCGTGTACATGACGGGCCGCGGTCTTCAGCTCCAATCGCGGCTGGAGCTACGCCGAGGCGCGGACGAGACGATCATCGAGCGGCTGCGTTCGATCGAGGCGCAGCACGCAGAGCTTGAGTCCGCGATCACGGTCGCGCTCAACGGTCCCGGTCGGCGATGATCGAACTCGAAGTCGAGACCGTCAGCGGTAGCGGGGAAGCACCTGTGAGTAGTGTGGTTGTTCGAGAACATCGGCATGACCTGCAGCGGTGGGCGCAAGATCGTGAAGCCGGTGCCGTCCGCGTTGATCCGGCACAGGAGCACGCCGAAGGCCCCGTCCTTCTCGACCGCACCGTCGAACACGATCGTCTTCTTGTCGGGCGAGAAGGCGCCGTCGAGCGGGAATGTGCCCGCGCCACCCTGACCGCCGAAGCGCGTGTCCGGCCGAGAGCCGGCCGCGGCGAGCCCCGCGATGACCTGGGCGCGGACAGCAGAGCGTTGCGCGGCCATGATGTCGGCGTATGAGTGGGGCTATCTGGCTTCTCAGTGGCACCCCGGGCGCCGGGAAGACGACGACAGCGCGTGCCCTCTGCGCGCGCTATCCGAAGGCGATCCACATCCCTGTCGATGATCTGCGGGACATGGTGGTCTCGGGGTATGCCTCCCCGATCGAGACATGGACCGACGAAACGGTGCAGCAGATCCACCTCGCCCACCAAACAGCTGCGCGCATGGCTGTCGCATACGTCGACGCCGGCTTCGTCGCTGTCATCGATGACGTCTTGGACGAGGAATACCTCTGGCAACTGACGCTGCATCTCGAGGGGCACCCGCTCATCAAGGTCCTCCTCTGCCCGCGCCTTGAGGTCGCGCTTGCGCGTAACCGCGCCCGGACGACCAAGACGTTCGAGCCGAGCCTGCTCGCACCCCACACGGAGCGGATCCACCGCTCGCTGCTCAACGGCTGCCGGCCTGCAGACGGATGGGTCGTCGTCGACACGAGCAATCTCGATCCCGAGGCCGTTGTCGACCAGTTGCTCCGGTGCGTCGCTCCTCGCTCCGCGTAGTGAAGCCGCGCGCTCGAAACAAACCCGGTCTGCTATGTCAGACGCTGCGGGTGATCAACACAACAACCCGCGGGAGGCCTAAAGCGCGCGTTCTAGCGCGGCCCAGTTCTCATCCAGCCAGGCGACGTCGTTGGTGACCATGTTCTGCGGCGCGCCCATCGCGACGAGGCGCTGCATGCCGGGATCCCCCGCTTCCGCCTCGCGAACGATGAGCGCGCTGACGTGGAGGAGGCGCGATCGCATCGTAGGCAGCAGCTCCGAGCGGTCGTGTAAGCCGTAGGAGTCGAGGAAGAGCCGTAGGCGTCGGATCTGTTCGGGGAGCGGCGCCAGATGTGATGCGGCGATGAGTGGCACCCAGGCGTACGCCGCGTTGCCGATGTCCCAGACGCGCGTGCCCGGTCCCGCCAGATCCCAATCGAGCATGACCTCGACGTTCCCGCCGCGGAGCAGCGCGTTCCACGGGCTCCAGTCGTTGTGGCAGATCACCTCGTAGCTCGTCGGGGCGGTCAGCCGCCAGGTCGCGTTCGGCGGTGGCTGGAATTCCGCCACGACGTCGTGATAGTGGCGCAGCAGCTTGGCTGCGCTGACGAGCAGGTCATCGGCGAGGAGCATCCTCGGGAGGGGCTCACTCGTCCCGTTGTACGCCTCGCCCTCGACGTACCGCAGTACCTCTCGCCCCTGCGCGTCCATGCCGACGACCCGCGGCGCAGGAAAGCTCGCGCGCGCGAGATAGCGGAGCAATGCATGCACCGAGGGCGTCCACAGGCCGGCGCGGCGATGGACGGTGTCGCCGATGCGCACCGCGTCCTGCAGGTTCCCGCCGAGCAGCGCCTCTTCCACCCGGTCATTCTGCCCGCGTATTGCGGTCCCGACGTAGCGCCTCAGGTCAGCGCGACGCGAGATCCCACCGCTCCGTGGTACGACGGTGCGTGAATGTTCACGACGAACGACCTTCGCCTGGCCCTGGCGGCCTGGGATGTTCCGCACGCGGCGGAGCTCGCGCCGCTTGCCGGCGGCATTAACGCGAGCGTCTGGACGGTCGGTGCTGGCGCCACGAAGCTCCTCGCGAAGGTCGCGCATAGGTCAGCGCTCCATCCGGGACTCGAGGTGGCGGAGTTCCTTTCGGATCGTGACTTCCGGGCGGGCGCGCCGGTGCGAACGCGCGCGGGTCAACTCTCGGTCGCGACGGCGCCAGAGACCGAATTAGCGCTCCTGCAGTTCGTCCCCGGTCGTCCGCTGGGCGTCTCCGACGAGGACCTCGAGCACCGGGGACGCACGCTCGGTCGGGCGCACGCGCTGCTCCGAGCGTTCGCCTCAGCACCGATCGAGCGACGCTGGCCGTGGTCGTGGCTTACCGACTTCGACAAGCTCCCGCTCAGTGCGCGTCTTCGTGGGGCGATCGAAGGTGCTGTCCAGCGTGCCGAGGAACTTGTCAGCATGCACGCCCTGACGATGGGGGTTCTGCACGGCGATGCTGCTGGGCCGGACTTCTTGTTCGAGGAGGCGGCGGACCAGGTCGGTCTCGTTGATTGGGGTGCCGTCATGTACGGACCGTTGCTCTACGACGTGGGCACCGTGTGCGGTCTTCGTCACCTCGAAGGCGATCGCCGCCGCGTCTTCGTGACGGCCTACCTGAGGGAGTCAGCGTTGCCCGAGGGCGAGCTCGCGTTTCTCGACGACTTCGTGCGACTCCGCTGGGGCGTACAAGCTCGCTATTTCAGTTGGCGCATCTCGCAACGGGTGCGCGTCGGGATCGCGAGCGACCGAGAGAACCGGAGCGGCCTGCGGGATGCGCTCCGTGCGCTCGGCATCACGTAGATCTTCAGGTGGTTCCAGCCACGCGTTCGAGCACGCGTCGCAGCGTTGATGCGGACGTGCTCCCGTTCAATCGGATGACCTTTCCGGCATAGCGCGCGCTGCCTTCCGCAACCTGCGACCGAGTCCAGGCAGTCCACTCGTCGGCGGGACGCTCCGTTGCCTTGGCGTAGCGTCTGCGGACCGAACGCAGAAAGCCATACAACCGCCGATATCCGGGGTAGGCATTGGTGCGTACGAGGTCGGCGAGGACGTGGCGGCGGATCATCCGCATCGCAGCCATGCGAAATGGCAGATCACACCAGACGATCAGATCGCTGGCTTGAGCGAACGCCGTGACAAACGGCGGCTCGGCCCCCTCGACGATCCACGACTCGCGCGCGAGACAGTCGGCGACGAAGGTGTCCCGGTACCGCGCGGCGGTCGGCGACCACGTCCAGCCCGCCGGACGTGGCCGCTCGAAGATCTTGCTCCAGTGATCATCCAGGTGGACGACCGGGATGCCGAGTCGCGCGCCGAGCGCGCTCGCGAGCGAGCTCTTTCCACTTCCCGGACCACCGACAACGTAGAGGCGCATGGGAGCAACGTATCGCGTAAGGAGTAGGCCCGCTCATGATGCGCGCGGCGCAACCTGCGCACGAGATGGCTAGGAGAACCGACGCGGCTGCTCGGTGCCGTCGAGCTTGAAGGCCAGTCCGTCGTTGAGACCGTACGCCTTCCCCGGCAAAACTTTCGCGGCCGGCTCACAATTTCAGCGGCTCACGTGGGTTCGGCATGCGTGGGGACGAGAGTCCGGCGCGCGATGTGACGGGAACGTCGACGACGGGCGGTCTTTGACCGCCTACACGACCTGGCCGAATGCGGCTTGAACGGGCTGCGCCAACCTTCGTCCCCACTGAACACCGGTCGCGGAACATGCCTCGACAGGTCGCTCCATATCAGGTCGGCGGATTCGTCAGGCCGAGCGCTGCTAGATACACGCCGGTGTCCGAGTAGGTCCGGACCCGCCTGACCTTTCCATCCCGAAGCGTGAACACGCGCGCGGTCTCTAGGGAGAAGCTGCGCCCGGTCGCCTTCGCATGGCCGCCGGCGCGAGAAATCACGACGTCGTCGTCGGCGTCCGCGAAGATCTGAAGGAGCTCGAACTCCGTGTACGCCAATCCTGCGTGGAGCAGCTCGGTCTGGCGGATCAGACCTTCTCGCCCGCGCCAGGTGCCGGCCCAGGGAAGGAGCGTGGGATCGCCCGGGATCCACCACTCGAAGTCCTCGGTGGCGACCTCAAGCAGCATGTCGCGCATCGGGCGTTCGCGCGAATGGAGGCGCGTGACGATCGCGAGGTTTTCCTCACGGTCCACATCAGCACGATAGCTGCGAGCCAGCAGTCAGCGGGCCCGGCGCAGCGATCGCATGGCCATCCGAGCAGGCGCTCTTTGGGGACGAAAGGTTGGCGGCCGAGCGCCAATCATTCGTCCCCACCGCCGACAATTCAGAGTCCGCCGTCGCGTCTGTGGAGATGGGGGAGGTCGAACTCCCCGTCCAAACCACTAGAGCGATCCGCACCCACGAGCGTCGTCGGCGTTCTTTTCGTCGCACGGGGCTCCCGCCGCGAACCGACGCGCCTCGGGCTCTCGCCGGTCCGTTCAGGTTGATCCCGCCTACCAGACGCTCGGCGGGCCGCACCCCACTTCTGTCGGACCTGCGGGATGCGGGTACAGATCCTCAGCCACGCGCGTCAGGTGCGTTCCTCCGATGACGGGGAGGCTACGCCGTCGCCCGCTCCGCGTCCCGCTTGATGAGCCGGAGCATCTCGAGACGGATGAGCGCGCTGCCGGGCGCGATGATCCGCCAGTAGCGGCGAAAGGCGCGGCGCGCCGGCTCGTCGATGCAGAGCACACGGGTCTGGGTGCTGACGCGGGTCCGACCATCGGCGAGTGGCTCCACACGGAAGCTGATCGCCGATTTCGCTGTCCCCGGCGATGCGTACGAGGCGAATTCCGACGCCTGGATGCGCACGCCCCCTCCGAACATGCGCCAGAAGCGCCCGACCGTACCGAGCACGATCTCGCGGCCGGGCTCTTCGGCCAGTAGGACGAAGCCACCGCGGCGCAGGATGTCGCCGATGCAGAGTCGTGGGGGACGGGTCGGACGGCCGCGCCGGATCGACAGCAACACGGTCGACAGCCACGAATCCGACAGGTCGAACGAATGGATGGCCAGATAGCTGCGTTCCGGTCCGGCCCCCACCACGATCGAGTGCGTTTCGATGGCGTCGAAGTTCGGGAGCAGGCGTTCGATCTCCACGCACACATGAAGCACCGCCGAAGCGACAGTTGTGACCGGCGCGCGCGACCATTCGACGATGTGCGCGAGCGCGTCTCGTTGCGTGTCCTACGAATCGCTCCATGCGAACAGGTCCAGACCGTGTCGATCCGAGTCATACACCCAGAGCGCCGCGATGTGGTCGGCGGCGAGGCGGTAGCAGCGCCTCCGCGTAGCGACGCACGAGCTCATCGATGTACGTGTGCCGAGGCCATCTACTTGCTTTCGATCCAGTCTTGCCACTTCTGCACGTGGAACGGCACGCGCTCGACAGCTCGCAGAACCGACTCGGCCTGGGCAGCGCCGAGTGCGCGCTCCTCTGGATCTGCACCCTCGCCGAGCGCTCGTCGGATGCTGTAGTCGAGCCACGGCAGCCAACTCGCGATGCTCGCCGGCAGAGCGCGCAACGCCTCGGCTGGAACGAATGGCAGCACCGCCCGGTACCCGTCCAGGACTGCGACGAAGATGTCGGCGGTGCTGCGGCCTTCGATGAAGCCCGACCAATCGATCGCGGCCGCGACGAGCTCGGCCATGGGACTTGTCCACGCCGAGCTCTCCCAGTCGATGAGCGTCGGGATCGTGCCGTCCCAGAGGACATTCTCTGGGACCACATCGCGATGGGACACCACGCGGCGCTCGAGACGGAGCCGGCTCCACGCGGTCGATGCGCCCGCTGACAGCGCGGAGAGCGTTGGCACCAGCTCGTCGAGTTGAGCTGAAAACGATTGATCCTGACTCCGCATCGCAAGGTCTCGCCAGCGATCGGGCGCAACTGACCACGTCGTCCGGTCTGGCACGCCAGCGTCAGAAACCGCGCAGCGGTGGAGCAACCCGATGGTCGCCCCGACGGCACGGGCGTGATCGGAGGTCACATTCTTCAGCGCGATCATGGCGCTAGTGATCCATGGGTACGCGAGATACCAGGAGCCAGCGATCTCTCGCAGCGGCTCGCCTGATCTGTCCAGTGCGACGACCGCCTGAACGCCGCACTCGCGACAGGCAGCCGCGATGCGCTCGCTCGCGCGGAATCGCTCAAGTGCATGGACGCGCGCGATGACCTGGGGATTCAGCTGCTTGATCGCGAACGTTCCGCTCGTGGCGTCGAGCTTCCAGAGCCGATGGCTGAGTCCCCCTGGGACCGTGACCAGAGCACTCCGCGCGGTGCCCAGCGCGAACGCGCGGCAGAGCGAATCGGCACTCGCAACGGCAGAGCGAGAGTCAGTCCTCCGCGTGGCCCAGCACCCAGACCTGCTCGCGGCCGTAGGCGGGTGGCCCGCCCCTGAAGTCGCCGTAGTCGGCGACCACCTCGAAGCCGACCAGCTCGAAGAGGAGCCGCATCTCGCTCCGCAGAGACCAGCGCAACGTGAGCTGCTCGGTGGTGGTCCGAAGCACCTCGCCAGATGCGTCGATCTCGCTGAATGTCCAGTCTTCGTCGATGAGCTGGCGGGTCGGATCGGGCCTCTGTCCCGTGATCTTCCACGTGACGCGGTTTCCGGTCGTTGGATGAATGAGCTCGCCGCCTCGCGTCTTGACGTCGGCGCTCGGGATGACGAGGTCGAGCAGTGGATCGAACAGGTCGAGGACGAGCCGACCGTTCGGGCGGAGATGGGTCCGAAGTGCCGCCAGCGCCTCCCGCTGTGCGGCGGACGTGAGCATGAACTGGAAGACCCGGGCGGGCGTCACGATGAGTGCGAAATCACGCCCGAGATCCAGGGTCCTCATGTCCGCTCGATGGAACGAGATGCGGGCCGCTACATCGGCGGACGACGCCTCTCGCCGCTGTTCTGCAAGACGCAGCATTGGCCCAGAGAAGTCGACGCCCACCACTTCGTGACCATCCCCCGCGAGGGCCGCGGCCACCCGACCAATGCCGCACCCGACCTCAAGGATCGGTCCGCCCGTTTCGCTGGCCAGTCGCCGGTAGAAGTCGGTGTCGCCCTCCACGGAACTGCCCATGACGAGGCTCGGGCCCAGGGCGTTATAGATCTCGGTGTGCAAGCTGTCGGCCTCGTAAAAGGCACGGAGTTTCGGCTTCTCGCTCATGGGCCGAGCGTGGCTTCCGATCGCTATGGCGTCAAGGCGTTCCGCCACCGCGAGCCGCGTTCGCTGAGCTGACTCGCCACACACGTGACCAATCACCAGGTGGAGAGGAAAGTTTGGCCGACGAACTGACGTAGCGCCCGCCATTTCGTCCGACGTGTGCGGCGGCGCCACATTGCCCGAGCTCGCCACGTGCGGCTGTGGGCCAACCCTTTGTTCTCCAACCGGCTTTCCGGGGCAAACTTGGCGCGATGCCAGACGCGCTCCTGACTTCATGGCTCCAGGAGGAGGCCACGCCCTTCACCGGCTGGGACTTCTCCCACCTCGCAGGGCGCTTGCACGAGGAGCATCCGCCCTGGTCGTACGAGGACCTGGCCCGAGAGGCGCTCCGTGGAGCGCGGTGCGCCGTCGACCTCGGCACTGGCGGAGGAGAGCGGCTGAGTCGTCTCGCAGACGCGTTCCCCGCGCGGATGTTCGCGACCGAGGCGTACGAACCCAATGTCCCGCTGGCCCGAGAGCGGCTCGCGCCGCTCGGCGTGACCGTCCTCCCGTACCGAGCACACGATCTGGTCGGCGGCACGCTCCCATTCGACGACGCGTCCTTGGACGTGGTCCTCGATCGCCACGAGAGCTACGACGCGCGCGAGGTCGCGCGGGTGCTCGCCCCGGGCGGGAGGTTCCTGACCCAGCAGGTCGACGGCGAGAGCCTCGCCGATCTGCTGGGCCTGTTCCGCGCGATGCCAGCGGTGCCCGAGGTGAAGCTGGACCACTTTGTCGCGGACACCAAGCGCGCGGGGCTGACCATCGAGCGGGCGGAGGAGTGGTGGGGCGACTCGACTTTCGCCGACGTCGGGGCGATCGTCTACTACCTCAAGGCAATCCCGTGGTCGGTGCCAGGGTTCTCGGTCGTGACGCACGAGTCGCTGCTCCGCGAGCTGCAGCGGCGGCTCGAACGTGAAGCGCACCTCCGGTTTCGTGCCGGGGCTTTCTGATCGTCGCGCGGAAGGGCGGCTTGGCATGAGCGCGTCAGTGAACGGCCAGGTCTGGCTCATCAGCGGAGTTCCGGGCGCGGGCAAGAGTTCGGTGGCACGCGCCATGTGCACGCGGTTCCCGAAGTCGGTCCACATCGAGGTGGACGACATTCGCCACATGGTGAAGAACGGCTACATCAGTCCGGGTGCAAGCCCGAGCGAAGAGCAGGCTCTACAACTGCGTCTGGCCCACCGTGGAGCGGCTGAGATGGCCCAGCGGTACGCGCAGGCTGGCTATACAGTCGTCATCGACGATGTCATCACCGATGCCGAACTTGGGCACTACCTTCCGTACCTGGATGGTGTTGCTGTTCACAAAGTTCTGCTTCTGCCCTCTCTGGACGGGACACTCCGCAGAAATGCGGATCGGCCGATCGAGACTACAAATGCGAACGCCGCTGCGAGAGCGACCCTCGACGCGATGATCCGGCGACTGCATCCTCGATTTACAGGAGGTCACGTCGGATGGTCGAAACTCGATACCACCGCGATGCCCATTGAGGCCACGGTCGATGCAATCCTGGCGACCGCGCCTCTCGCCTGATATCGGCACGCAGAAAAAACGCGCCCGGCTTGATTAGTCGGCGAGGCCAGAGAACTGCGCCGGCGTGAGCGCGAACATGAGTTGGAGACAAGAGTTTGACGGCTCTGGCGAGGAGAGTTTGGCCGACGATTTGACGTAGAAGGCGCCAAACGCCGTCGATGTTCGCCGGTGCCGTATGTCCGAGAGGCGCAAAGAGCGGCTGGGCCAAACTTTGTTCTCCACCCTGGCCTCGGGCGCCCTGGGGATCGCGTCCGGTCGGTCGCTGAATGACCATGCCGAGGTGGCGCAGGTGGCCATCGCTGCGGTGGCGATTTACGTGGGGCGCGCGAACCGCGAACTCCGGGACGACTAGGACCCTAGACCAGCAGGTGCCCCCAGCGGTCGGTGGAGTACGTCGAGAGCGCGTCTTCGAGCGGCTGGGCGAACGCGATGATTTCTGCGCGACGCCCAAGCTCGTACACGTTGTTCACCTGGACGAGCGCCTCCGCGATTGACTTCGCGCTCGCGAGGAGCGGCTGCCAGACGCTGTCGAACCGCGGTCCGAACGCGACGTCCCGGCGAGCACCTGCCGCACCTCGACGCCGATCGCCCTCGCGGTGACGTGGCCCTCCTCCGAGAAGCCGGCGTAAAGCGTACTCGTCGCTCCGTTGCGGGCGCCGCGCGTCGGCCGTCCGCAACCCGGCCCGCCCGGGCCAACGACGATGTACTCCCGACTACTCTCACATCAGGTTGAGCGGGCTCTTGAACATCACCGCGGGATCGTCGGCCGGCAGAATCTGCGGCCGACCTCGGAGCGGTGACGGGCGTGTCGATTCGCGCCGCCACTCCGCAGAGGCCGGAGCGCGCCCGTGAGCGGTGTGCAGACATTTGAGCTACAGGCAGCTCTCGCGTGGCCCTGCGACGCGTGCTTTCTTCGCGCGGCGGACGGCCTCACCGCCCAGTGGCGCGGCGGGCTCTATCGGATCACGGGCCGACGCGTCGCGACCCTCGCGCGGGCCTTCTCAGGCGAGCCCCAGACCGATCAGGAGCCCCTGACGTCCTGGATCGAGTTGGTCCGGGGACTCGAACAACGCGCGGCTGAGCGGAGCGTGAGTGATCGCATGCCCCGGACCGCAGCGCTGTGCCGTGCGCCCACCACACCACACGCGCTATCAGACGACCCCATGGTCGTGACCTGCCTCGGGCCAGGTGCGAGCCGCAACGTCGCCGCGGCCCTGAGCAGATTCGCGCCAGAGCTCGCGGTCGTGACCGCGGGCTACGCGTGGCAGGAATCCCTTCCGGGCCTGGTCAGTCGGGGTGCACCGTCTGCGCAGTTCAACGCGGCGACGCGCCAGCGCACGAGGCCCGAGGGGCCACTCCTCTGCGTGCTGAGCCCAGTGATCGTTGGCGAGGTCGCCGACTGGGTGGCCGCGGAATCGCCGCGGATGGGTCGGGTCGTGTGGTCGATCCTTTGGCCAGAGGGTCTCTACCTCGTTGAGTCAGATACGCCCAGCCACAGCGCTATGACATCGGCCGTGGCTCGTGCTGAGGCGAACTCGGACGATCTCGCGATCGGACTTTCGATGATGCGCGCGAATGCGTCCGGCTCCTTCGTCCCTGCGACCGCAGCCGGTCCGACGGACGAGCAACTCAAAACGTTGCTCGCGCTGGTCGAAGACGAACAACCGTCCGCAGGCGCGACGGTGCGAATCGTCGACTCAGGCGCGTTCGAGCTGCTCGCCGCGTCCGGGCGCGCAGCCGCGCCTACGCACGCGGCGGGAGCGCCGCTGCAGGGCGTGAGCGGCGTGGAGCCTCAGGGGGTTGACCGCCTCGCGGACCCACGGCTCGGCGTGCTGACGTTCGACTACGCCTACGGGACCCTGGAGACGACCGGGGGACCCATTCACGTGTGGCGGGCCCGTTTTGGCGACCCGCGTCACCGTCTCGGGGAACACGACCTTCTGGACCCGGGCATGGATGCGTTCGCAGCCGACTCCGACCCGTCCGTCGCACGTCTGAAGGCACAGATGGAAGCCCTCGAGCGTTTCGCGGGAATGCATTGGCCTGCGGCGGGGGCAATCATCGCAAGGCAGGTCGACCTCCCCAAGGCACTAGGTATGGAGGAGGTTGCGAGCTACTCCCAGGCGCAATACGAAACATTGGGCTTTGGTCTGCGACGCTTCGATCGGAATCAACGCTGCTGGTGGCTGCCGGCAACATCGCTGCTCGACGGCTGTGCGATCTGGGTACTCGGCGACCTCGTGATCTGGCCACCACCGGTGCGGCCGGGCTACGCCCAAGCGAGCTCGAGCGGCACCGCGGCGCATTTCAGCTGGGAACGAGCGTGCGTCAACGCGATGTACGAACTCGTCGAGCGTGATGCCCTCTTGCTCGCCTGGCTCAAGAGAGTTGCGTGCCCTCCACTGCCGCGTACCAGCCTCCCGCACGAGCTCGTGACGTGGACCGAGGCGCTGGCTCGCGATGGCTACCAGGTGCACATTCTCGATGCAACCACAGACACCGGCATCCCGACGGTGATGACGCTCGCCGAAGCGACGCTCCCTGGCGTCCCCGTACTCCAGGCGAACGGTGCCGCGGGCCCGTCCTTGGTGCTCGCAGCCCGGAAGGCGCTGCTCGAGCTCTTAATGATGATCGTGTACCGACGCTCGCTGGGCACGCAGAGCAGCGCAAACACCGCGGTCGAGCGCTACCACGAACCTCGAGACCACGCGCGGCTCTACTTTGGCCCTGCCTCGCGCGATCGATGGACGTTCTTGCTCGCGAACGACGCTCCTACCACTCGACCTCTCGAACTCGGTATTCCCACAGAGCCTGCAGCGGCGCTGCGCGAGTTGGCCAGCAGACTCGGGACGCTGGGTCCGCTCGTCGCAGTGGATCGCACGCTTCCGGTCATGGCCGAGAGCGGCGTGCGCGTTGTCTCGGTCGTCGCAGCGGGTCTGCAGCCCCTTCATTTCGGCGCCGACCACTGCAGGGTCCGCAGTGCCCGGTTGGCCGCAACGGCGTTTCCGGCCGAGTGGTCGCGCGCGGGACCGACCGACTCGCACGGGTTGAACGCCTATCCGCACCCCTTCGCCTGAGGGTCGTTGAGGGTCGCAACCGCAGCGCGCCTGGATCCGTTGTCAGCGGACGACTCACGGAGGAGAATCCGCGCACGACAGAGCCCGCCGCACCCGTGGACGAGCAGCCGTGGGACGCGTCCGGGGGGTTGGCATGGCTGCTGGCCCCCCTCGGTGTATCGACCTTCCTCGCTGGGTCGCTTGGCCGTGCGCCCTTGGTGCTCCCTCGTGGCGAGAGCGGCTACTACAGCGGTCTGCTGTCGCTCCCCGACGTAGAGCTGCTCATCTACACGCTGGCCGATCCTGCCAACCGCCGCTGGTTCCAGGTCGTCAAGGATGGTCAGACGCTGCCGATGCGCGCGCCACTCGTCGATGACAACGGCGATCTCGTGCCCGCCGCCGTCGTCACGCTCTATCAGCAGGGCTGCACCGTGGTGGTCAACCAGCTGCAGCGCCGCTGGGCGCCGATTCGGGCGCTCGCGAACGCGCTCGACGCGTCGTTTTCACGTGCGACCGGAACCGTCCTACGCGGTCCCATCACGGCGAACGCCTACCTGACGCCACCGGGGGCTCAGGGGTTCTCGCCACACTTCGATGATCACGACGTCTTCGTGCTGCAGCTTGCCGGCCAGAAGCGCTGGTCGATCTACGCGCGACGGGAGGAATTCCCGAGCGCAGGAGAGAGCCGCATCTCCCGCGAGGAACTCGGAAAGCCCCCCGTCAGCGCGAGCATCGCGGCCGGAGATCTGATCTATATCCCGCGCGGCTGTCCCCACGAAGCAGCCGCACAGAGCGACTTCTCGTTGCACCTGACGTTGGGTGTCCGCACGCTCGCGTGGGTCGATCTGATCACCGCACTTGCGCGCGCCGACCCGGAAAGTCAACGACCCCTGACCTACGATCCATCAGACCCCGCAGGCGCGTCACTCGCGGCCGCAGAGGTGATCCAGGGACTCGCACGGCAATACGACGGTGCCGCGGTTGCCAACGCGCTCGGCCACCTGCGCGCTGTCCACGCGCGCAGCCTTCCTCCGATCGCCGGGTATCACTTCGATGCCGTGAATCGACAGCGGCGATTGAGCGAGGCCACGATGCTGCGCGTGACTCCGGACGCACAGATCGAGCAACACGGCGAGTTCGTGACGCTCCTGTTCCCGGGCAACGCCGTCACCTACCCGCGTCGCGCGGAGGGAGCCCTCCGGTTCATGATCGCGACCGGCCGGTTCCTCTGCGGCGCGATCCCCGACCTGCGCGATGACGCCGAACGGCTCGCGCTGGTGACCCGTCTCATCGCCGATGGATTCATTCAGAGCGAGCCCAGCTAGACGAAGGTCGGCTCCGCGAATCGATGCACCCCGCTGTCAGCATCGCGTGGTGGCGCGGTCCCCCGAGGCTCTCACCAGAGCACGAAGCCGCCGACGAAGGCGTGAGCACCCTCCTCGAATCCCATTAGGCGCTCGACCGCCACGACGTCCGCCCCGTTGACTGCGGCACCCTGCATACCCAGCCCAGTGCCGACCAGGTAGAGCTGCTGCATGAGGCAACCCACGTCCTTGAAGACGATCGAGAGGGCGGAATCTTGGTACTTGCATCCGGTTCGCTTTGGTACGGCGCCGAACAGAACGCTGACAGCGGGCGCGCAGCGCGGCGGCTTCGCCATTCCGGCGATAAGAAGCCGCGCGATCGTCTCGGCGTCGTGTGGTTCGGACGAGAGCAGATTGAGACGATGGCCCAGGGGATCGTACTGGTAGAGGCCCGCAGGCACGTCAGTCACGCGCAACATCGCGAGGAAGCCATCGATCGGATGACGCGCGCCCCCCGACGCTGTGGGGCGAAAGCTGATTTCGCCGAACGTGTCGCTCGCGACGCGTTGGATCCGCATCGAGTACTCCAGGAGTGCGGACAGGTCCGACAGAGGTAGCAGGCGCTCGGCTGCGGTCCGAACGCTCCGGCGCGTGCGGATGGTGTCCCAGAGGTCCTTCGGCGACGGCGTCGTCGTCGGGAGCTCGATCTCGGTGGTGTGCGTCAGAGCCGAGAACCTCGGCGGTGCCTCGGCACCGGGCGCAAGTCCTGGCGCGAAGCAGCCCCCCGCCTGTGCCATCTTCAGCGTCGCGTGCTCGACCAGCGAGAGCGAAGCAGACGCTGGTCCCGAATCCGGCACGCCAGCGGGTCGCAGCGCACCCGCCGCTGCGAGGTCGGCGACGACCGCCGCGATCCTTGGCGTGTCGAACGTGTCTTCGTCGTACGCCCCAGTGGCGACATCGCAGAGGGTCTGCAGGACGCCTCGTCCGATACGCAATCGGCAGCGTGCGTCCGGGATTATCAGGTTGCAGGTCCGATCGGGGAGCAACTCGACAACGAGTCCTTCCGCAAGGCGGAACGCCTCGCTACGAGGGGTCACGAAAGCGGACTCCCAGAGCGCGCGAGGGCCCGATCCAGGAGCGCGGCTCCTGAGCTCCAGTCGTGGCGCCTGCCCAGGTAGGCGCGCAGCGAGAATGGGTCGCCGAATGCGTACCGGTCGTACAGCAACTGACGTGTTCCAATCGGACCGAGCGCCACACTCCAGGCGAGTCTCAGAAGGGCAGCCTTGGCTGCGCCGGAAAGGCCGGGACCTCTGGCGATCTGCTCGAGCGCTCGCCACTCCGGACCCTCGGAGCGCACGCCGGGGTCGAGCCGCATCAGCACGCCAGATCCGGCGTGTTCGCTAATCAAGCGGGTGAGGCCCTTGGCCACACTCTCAACCTTCAGCAGCCCCGCAAGCAGGTACGGCATCGATGGCGACCAGCACGCGCGGGCTGGGTCCCACGCCGATTGATCGAGTGCACATTGGAGGAGTGCACGAATAGAAAGGAGCTCGAGCGCCGCGTCACCCAAGACCGTCTTGTTCTGGGGGAACTCGGCGGCTCCGATGGCCTCGAGTACCGCGTGCCCGACCGCCGCGATGAAGTCCACACGGACCTGCGCCCGAGTCAGCGCCGCGAGATAGGCGAGCGGTGTCGAGTGGGTAAACAGGTCGTTCGCGCCCGCCACATCTCCACACAGGAACACGCGGGCGTGCGGCACGAACACATGATCAAAACGCACAGTCGCGTCCGGCTCGTCGAGTACCGCCAGTGGATCGCCCGGCGCCGCGTCGAGCGGACGGACGTGCATGCTGAGACCCTGAGCGTTGAGCGGAACGACGCACATCAACACCAGGTCACTGTCGTCAGCCGCATACAGACCGAACGGCGCGATCAACAGCTCGTTCGCGAGCGGAGCCAGCGTCGCCACCATGCGCGCGCCATCGAGGACGACCCCGTCTGGCGTGATCGCGCTTACACGGAGGGCCCCGTTCTCCCGCGATCCCCTCCGTCGATCGACTTGAGGGTGCGAGATCGCGTGGGCCACCAGCGGCTGCCTGACCCGGCAGTGGTCCAGGAATGCCTCGATCCGCGATGGCGCGTCAGGTTGCGCGCGGGAGAGGATCTCCCGGAGCGAGCACAGGTCGAGCAGATAGCTCAAGGTGTAGTCGTTGAGGCGGCCCAGGAACCCGCTGGAGACAGCGGCCAGCGCACCCGACGCCGCGCCGCGCTCAGCCAGCTCTCGCGGCGTCGTCGGAAGGGTCAGAGCAAACGCCGGATCGGTCGCGCGCGACCAGCTCGCCCCGCCGTCATCTTCGATCGCGCACAACGTGCTCAAGATCGGCTGAAAGTTCGGGACCGCGGTTACGTCATCCACACGGGTGCCCGCGACGAACACGGTGCGTCCGTCGCGCAGGCTCTTGAGGTACGAAACACTGCTCCGCACTCGACTAGCGATCTACCCAACTGAGCTCGAGTCCGTTGCCGATGTCCACCTCAAAGGACAGCATCCCCGGAGCAGTCCGGGCGATCTCTTGGTAGCGGGTCGCCATGGGCCGGGTCTCCGCTGGGTAGCGCATGTTGTCCGCGACCACGAGGGCGTCAGGAGCGAGCACTGGGAGGAGCGCCTCAAAGCACGGGACGTACGCCTCCTTCCAGAGGTCGAGCAAGACGAGATCCCATGGGCCCGCGTCGCGACCCAGAAACGCGAGCGCATCCGCATGCTCGAAACGGACGCGATCCAAGCAGTCTGCGTTCGCGGCGTGGGTGATCGCCGTCGCGAGCTTGCTCTCGTCGTGATCGACGCTGATCACGTACCCGCCGGTCCGTCGAGCGGCATCGGCGAGCCACAAGGCCGAGTAGCCGACTCCAGTCCCCAGATCGAGGATGCGCGTGCGCTGCGTGCAGACAGCCAAGAACCACAGGAACTGCCCGGTCGCAGGTCCGACCGCCAGCATGAATTCACGTTGCCGCCTTCCGCGTTCGCGTAGATCGAGCGACCGATAGCGCTCCTGCTCAAGCGCGTGCGTGCGATCAAGAGCGTCGATCACTGCACGCGCTGGCGGGGCAACCGCGGCGCCTGCTGATTCGACGTGACCGCGCGCGTCTATCACGGCGCCGGACCCACCAGGGCCGCGTCGATGCCCGGGCCCTTCGAGGACGCGGTCAGGAATGCTTTCACGGCGCTCTCGAACATCGCACGCTCGAACTCGCAGTTGATTCCGGGACGGTATTCTCGGACCCCGGCGCGCGATGAACAGGCACAGCTCCCGCCGCAGGGACCTTCCACGGCGCAGCCGTGGCAGCCGGGAATTTGCCCTCCGATCCGACGCGATACCGCGCTGAACTCCTCGCTCGCCAACGCGCGAGGCAGATCACGTAGGTGCCCGAGCACGATGGCGGTTCCGCTGCAGGGCCGGATCTCTCCGCTCGGGTACACCACGAAGCCAGTCCCTCGTTCGCACCACCGATCGAACGCCTCTGCGCTCGCGAACACGTTACGGAAGGCGTGGAACAGCCGACCGCCTAGGTAGATGTTGCGCGTCAGTGCCAGGAGCCAGAGCTCGGCAATCCGATCAGCGAGCGTTCGCTCGGACGCACGGAAGCGGGTCTCGGACACGAGTCCTTTCATCAACGACAGGTACAGCACCACCGGCCGTGTCGACTCGGGCCGGAGGCGGTCGATCAATTCGATGAGACCCGGCAGCGCGTCGATCGAATCGTCATCCGCCAGGGTCACCGAGACGTGCGTACGTTGCGCCTGCGCCAGTTCGGCGATCAGGCCCCGGACACTGCGGTCGAACGTGCTGCGCCCCTCGTGATCGATCCGCACGCGATCGTTGATGGCGCGGATCCCATTCAGACTCACGAAGACCGTGACGCCGTTGGTCCCCAGGAACTCCGCGCGCGAATCCGTCAGCAGTGACCCGTTCGTGGTGACGTAGATCCGACCGGGATTCGACCGCACCCGCAGCCAGCCCACGATGCGCTCGATGACCGACCAGTTCATGAATGGCTCGCCGCCGAAGATCCGCACGACGGTCTCAGCGCGCGCGGTCGCACGTTCGCGCAGTGCGACGAACTGCTCCAACGCATTCTCGGCAACGGCCCACGGCATCAGCGTGTGCGCAGGCGGAACGACGTTGGAGGGCTCGCTATACACAAAGCAGTTCCGGCAGGCGTAGTTGCACGCGAGCGTGACCATCAAACTCAGTTGACGCACGAATGCGCCGGACGCGATACCCGCGCCATCAAGGCGTTCGTCCGGCGCCTGTGCCGGTGAGCTGGTGAGCAATCCGCGCGCGTGCAGCAGCGCCAGCAGGGCCCCAAAAGCAGGCGGGCGACCCTGACCAACATCGACCCGGGTCACGCTCGCCGCATGCGCAAGCAACGGCCGCGCGAGTTCGGTTTGCTCGCTCGAGAGGACGCACGCGCCGCCATGGAGTCGGTCGTACAGCAGGCCAATGCCAGCGTGTTCGATGAGCGCGAGGCCAGGACGTAGGTAGCCGCCCGTGACCTCAGTGGTTGGCGCGACCGCGATACGCCGTCCTCCTACAAGCTCATGCCACGTGCTCCCGACGGGCCGACCAGCGCTCCCGCCCCTAGTAGCTGTTGGTGTCAGTGTCCAGAAGACGACGAGTCATGTCGGGGACCACGGCGGTGATGCTGAGATCGCCCGAGGTGAGCGGCGATTCAGCACGAGTCTTGTAGTCCACCCCGGTGATCGCGGCCTTGAATCGTGCGGCGTGTCCACTCGCGTTGAACATCGTGCGGACTTCGCGCTTGACCAGGCCGAACCACGGATCCTTGGCAATGAAGTCTTGGTACTCCGCGAGCGAAACGTGAAGGATCAGGGTCCCAGTGTTCACCTCACCGTAGGAGACGAACCACTCGGCCTTCCCCGCATCGACGAGTCGCTGTCGGTACTCGAACCCACTGAGGACTCGCTGATCGACCGCGGCGCGGTCCTGCGCCCCTCCGCGATTGGGCCAGAAGAAGTTCTCCGTGATCATGAATGCCGCTTCGGCCGCATTGCCGCGCTCTGCCATCTGCTCTACCTCCTGGCGACTGACGGCGAGTTTAGCGTCAGCGGTCAAGTGGAGGTGAGCATTTCTCGTCACGTACGGCACGCCCTGAGAGGTCGGACGTTTCTAGGGCGAATCCGCGGCGGTGCTCGCCGCCGCGAGCTGGCAGTCCCAGCGTTGCGCGTAGGGGATCGCGTCCTGCCACTCGGCCTCAGCGGCAGTCAGCACGGCGCGCCGCTCTTCCCGGGCGCTCCCGGGCTGCCTGGGGTCATCGTTCCATTCGGGCCTGGCGCAGGTGGGAAGACCTTCTTGAATATCCCACCTCCGAAGATCCACCCCGCCGTCGTCACCGGACCCCCAACGCCTGGCGTGGCCGTACTTGACCCTGCGGGCGAAGCCGTCCCGGGGTACTGCGCGTCACCCGCGAGGTTGCCGTCACCACCATCGCCTGACGCAGCGTCTCCTCCTCGGCCGCCTCCGATCCGCTTCGGCAGGCCGAACCAGGCGAACCCATACACGCCGTTGCCGCCGTCGCCGCCGATAGCGATGCTGTCCCCGCCCGCCCCAGCGTTCCCTCCGATCCCGCCGTGAGGCGAGCAACTCCCTTTGGCCCCATATCCGCCAACGCCGGCCTTGTCCGACGTCGCGTTTCCGCCGGTACTGCTACGTCCGGTACGGTTGAGAAACGGGGGAAAGACCATGGTCACGCTGAGGATGTCGCCGCCTCGCCCGCCGCGCGGCGAGCTATTGCCGCCGCTGCCTCCGTTGCCTCCGCGCGCACCGTGTCCACCGTCACCGCCGTTGCCGCCAGCACCAGCAACTGCGTCGCCCGCATCACCAGGGCGCGAGAAGTTCGTATCGGCACCTGCCCCGCCATCGGCCTGGGACTTTCCGCCATCTGCGCCATCACCGCCGATGAGCTCACCGTTGCCTCCGTCGCCGCCCGCGCCAGCACGACCTGAATGCGCAGCCCCGCCGATGCCGCCACCCGCTGGGCCACACGCGGTGCCGTCGCCTGCGAGGGCCACAGAATCGCCGCCCTTGCCGCCTTTCTTTCCGATGCCGCCTCCGTTTCCGCCGTTGCCACCAATGCCCCCGTCGCCGGCCCTGGCGTCCCCGCCGCGTCCGGACGTAAAGGCGGTCCCGCCTTGCCCGCCGGTCGCGCGGCAGTGCCCGCCCTCGCCGCCTAGGCCCGGGTTCTGTGCGTCAGTCAGGCCGTTGCCTCCATCGCCGCCCGCACTGGCAGTGGCCACCCCGCCCGCGCCACCAGACGTCAAGAAGGTCGGGATCGGCGGCGGTGACTTGCCGATCGTCGGGATGCCGATCAGCAGCGTGTTGGTGTTGCCGCCGCGACCAGCCTCAGCACTCGAAAGCCCGCCATTGCCGCCGTCCGGATGCTTCGGACAGCCGTCTCCGCCACGACCTCCGACGTCGGATTCAGCTGCACCGCCATACCCGCCACTCATTCCCTCGCCGCCGTCGCCGCCCTTCGCGATCGAATTCCCTCCGTGACCACCACACGTGCCAGGACCACCCGCCAAGGCAGTCGCATTGCCGCCTGCTCCACCCTTCCCCAGGAAACCGCTGCCGGAGGCCCCCGCCGCGCCAACGATGTCCGAGGACGTGCCGTCTATCGCCATACCGGCTCGATTACTTGACCACCGTCGCCGCCACGGCCAGCGACAGCGACACAGTCACTGCCGTTATGGCGCTCCGATGGCTGGGTGCTCGTAGCAAAGACTCCCGCCTGTGCATCGCCGCCGCGACCACCATGTCCACCGCCGCACTGCCACGGCTCGCACCTCGCGGTCACGTACGAGGATCCACCTCTGCCTCCGTCCCCACCCCGCGCGTACGCACGTCGACCCACGAAGCCGGCCGTCGCTCGCGCGCTGCCGCCGCTGCCGCCACTGCCAATGAGCAAGAGTCCTCTGCCACCGATCGAGGGTGCTGTGAGGTGGATGTCTCCACCGTCGCCTCCTCGTCCCCCGATTGCGCGTGCGCTCCGAATTGAGGACGCGGTGGCTGACTGGCCTGGCGAACCCTCTCCGGAGGTCAGTGTTCCGTGTATCACGATCCGGCTCCCGGCGTGGAGCAGTAGGACCGTCCCGGAGCACCCGTCTCCGCCGCGGGCGATTCGCGACATGCCTGCACGATTCGGATGAACGTCGGCTCGTGCGGCTGGATCAGGTCGGACGGAGCCATTGATGTGGATGTCCCGGCCCGCACGTAGCACGAGCACACGCACTGCGGCGGCGTACGCGAGGGTGCCGTCGATAATGATGTCTTCGTCCGCTCGTATCAGCGTGTCGGCGCGGAGGGTCCAGGTGCGTCCCCACGCGACGTGCAGGGTCGGTTCGACCGACACCGAGCCGAGGTCGGTCTGGTCGCGCGCGTTCGTCAGGATCGACAAATCGGAGAGGCGCCCATTGAAGTCCACGCCAGGCGGCGTCAGTTCAAGGACGTCCAGCGAACCTCTCTGGCTCGCGACAGTGCGGACCTCGACGCGGCCACGGCGGCTCGCCTGCGTGCCACCCCGGCTACCTTCACGGGTGCGCTCCCTGTTTCGGCGACTCGAGTCGAACGCCCTCCGCCAGGAACGATCGGACCCCGGCGCGCCAATGGGGCGAGATTGACTAGGCAGCGTCCGCACCGAGCAGCGCCTCGACCGCCTGCCGAACGCTGTCCTGAGTCACTGGGATGCCGTGTCAGCAGGCGTTCCGCCCATCAGCGACCGCGCTGGGTCCATGCGTCGTCCTCCAACACCGTTCGTGTGCTTCGCGGTCAGTGTCGCTCATGCCCACCGCTGGAGCGCACGCTACACGACGCGGTCAAGTGAATCGTCAGAAGGTAAGTAGCGCAGGACTGTATGACGACGCCGACCAGGCGCCACTCACGGCGGGGAGGCCAGACGATGCGATTGAGCACTCGTTTCGTGGTTGATCAGCGCACAGCGGCGCGACAGGATCTCGGTATGAGCACGTATCGGCACGTCGCTGGACTCGCGCCCGGTGGCACGACGAGCTGCGCCGGCTGCACGTGCTGCTCATGCTCGTGCTGTTGCGGCGCGATCGCGGACTGGACGCTGCCGTCGTAGCGGCGCCCCAGGGGCGGAGCGTCTAGAAGAGTCGTCCGGCGTCCGGATCGCGGGGTGCATCCAGGAGGCCGTACTCCTTCCAGCGTCTGCTGACGAGTTCGCGGACGTCTTGGCTCATCGTGATTCGATCCGGCCAGATCCGCGCAGCTTCAGCGGGCAGCTTGTGCGTCGCGTCAACGCCGAGCTTCCCGCCGTAGGACGGGCGGAGCGCGGCGTGGTCGAGCTGATCGAGCGGCCCTTCGACAAGCACGAAGTCGCGCGCCGGATCGACGTTCGCACAGGCATGGAAGAACACCTGGTGATAGTCGTGCATGTCTACGAAGTCGTCCACGACGACGATGCACTTAACGAGGCCGAGGCTGCTGAGGCCTCAGAGCGCGTGCATGACGCGACGCGCGTGTCCAGGAAACTCCTTCTGGATGGACACGATGACGCAGTTCTGGAACACGCCGGCGACCGGGAGGTCGTAGCTCACGAGCTCGGGGATGGCAGCTCTGAGCGCGGGGATAGAACGTGTGTTCGATACGGGTATCGCCCCCGCCCCCCTCCCGGTGGCGCTCGTCAAGCGCCGTCCAGCGCCGAGAACGGCCTGCGTGCCGACCACGCCGAGTGATCAGCCCGAGGAGTACGCGACGCGCAGCTGACTGACGCGCGAATCAGGCGTGGACTGCCCCGCCTGAGCGGCGCCAGCCCTCACGATCCGTCGGGTTCAATCGCGTGGTCCCAGACGAAGTCGCCGATCATGGTCGAGACACCAAGGTCACGCGCTTGCAGGCCAACGATGTTCTGCGTCTCGTCGTATGGCTCGATCAGGGCGCCCGGCGGGGGACTGACCCAGTGAACCGCGCTCGCGACACCGTCTATGAGCTCGGCGTAGTCCTCGGGATGCTGGTCCATGCCCAGGTGCTCGGCCCAGAGGGCCATGCGAAGTCGGTGCGCAACACAGAGGGCATCCGCACGGTCGGTGTCGTAGACGCCAAGGTAGACCTCAGAGTCAGTCGTCCAGCTCCGCCGGCCGACGTTGAACGAGCCGACCAGGGCGAATCGGTCGTCGATGATGACGGTCTTCGAGTGCACGTAGGTGTGCGGCGCGCTCGTGTACGAGGCTGGCGGCGGGGTACTTGTCGGCCGCAGGTTGAACACCCGCACCTTTCGCAGTGCCCCCGGGACGCTGAAGAGCCGGTTGATGAATTCGGTCCGGTAGTAGTTGGTCTCGGGAACCTGGGACAACGACCAATGCGGGATCAGCAGCGTCAAGTGTTGGATGCGCGGCAGGGCTGCCGCGAGGGCGTCTGCGGCCTCGAGGCCATAGAGGAACTGGTCCTCGACGTAGATGAACCGCTCCGCGCGCTCGACGGCACGCAGGAACATCTTCCGCGCTGACTGACGGCCCAGGGGCGCAAACCGGTAGCCGTTCGGCCCCGACTGGCCGCTGCGCGGGTGCGGGTCCACGATCGTGTGCGTCCCGCCATTGGCGAAGGTCACGCCGACCTCGACGCTCTGGTGGCCATTGCCAGCGCCGCGTGGCAGCGACGCGCCCCGCAGCGTGCGGGTCTTGCCCGGGAGCGTTGGGCCAGCAAGCCCCTCGGGATGATCGGTCCACCGATCCATGAAGACGTTCATCAGATCCCAGGCGGCGGGCCCCACGATCTTCAGGTGCACATCGTGCAGCGGGCTGCCGGGCTGCTGATCGGGTGGGTTGGCATCGATCCGATCCTCGTTGATGTCGACGCCTCCCGCGAACGCAGTCAGCTCTCTGCCGTTGTAGACGATGACGATCTTCTGGTGGTGCGAGCCGACGTTGATGTCAGAGCCGATGAACGCGCCAGCGGCGCCTCCGAGCGTGCCGAGCCCGGCCACGGACGTCAGCAGCGCGCCAAGTGCGCCGAGCGCCAGCGGGCCGTAGCTCGAGATGGCGGCGTCCTGCATGGTTCGGTTGTCGAGCACCGCGGCGCCGTTCGGCAGCGCCTCGATGAAGTCCACTGCCTCCAGATTCGGCCCGGTCCCCCCGACCATTTGCGCCGCGACCCACTGAATGGGGATGTACGTGCCGACCCAGCCCCAGAACATGGCCCGGATCTCGACACTGCGTCTGCGTCCTCCCTTGTTGATGAGCAAGACCCGCATGGTCGGCAGCTGGCCGATAGTCGCGCCCGCACCAAGGAGCGGAGCGTCGAGCGAGAACCACCAGCCCAACAGGTAGACGAAGTGGTCCGATGTCGCGGTGGAGGCGATGGCGTCGTGGATGGCGGCGAAGGCCTTGGGGCCGTCGATCAGGAAGGTGACCTCGTTCTGCTCGCTGAGCTCACCCGCACCCGAGTAGTACGGCGACTGGGCGAATGGCTTCGGATCCACCGGCACAACAATGGTGTTGGCGAACGACAGCGAGACCCTCGACGCCCGCACGCGCAGTCGTTCGGGCGCCCGCCGGCACGCCGGATCGGTAATCGGTTCACACGTCATGGCTGGCCGCCAGCGCGTCGCTCGTTTGCGTGTCGAGCGTGCCAGAGACGTTCGGCCGGTTCCGCAGACCACCGGTGAACAGCCGTCGCGACGTCTCGAAGCGCTGCAACGAACGCGTGTGCAGCGCGCCGTCGTAGGCGCCCGGGGTCTCCGGACCAGCGTCGAGCCCCAGATTGTTCAGGCGCGATCGACTGCCCGCGGTCGTCGTTGGCATGTGGAGGTCGCCAATCGAGATCGCGAGGTCGAGCACTGGCTCGGTGGCGGGCGGGTCGCCCTGCACCTCGTACACGTGAAGCTGCGCTGCGATGAGATCTGCTGCTATCGGGTGCTGCAGGAGCCCAGCCGCGTCGCTGGCGAGGGTCCGCACCGCGCCGGACGGGAGGATGAGCGCACAGCGCCGATGCGCGAGCGGCTGTCCTTCGAGGTCCTTGAGCGCGAGCCGCAGGAGCAGCGGGTGCGCCATGAAGTCGAACTCATGTGAGGCGTGCTGATCTGGCAAGCTCACCGCCTGGCCGCCGACGTCGATGACGCCACCGGGCACGGTACTGGACGCCACCACCCGGAAGCGGATGTCGGTCGCCAGCTCGGGAACGTAGACGAGCGCTGAGTTCGCAAGCGGCTCGGTCTCGCGGACGACCTCCGTCGCGCCGCCCGTGTTGGTGATCGACCAGATCACCGGCGGCCGGGTGTCCTGCTCAAGCTGGCCGAAGGACTGCGGACAGTCGGGGTGCTCCAGGTGCACGTCCCAGTCCGCCCGGTACACACCCTGCACCTCGATGGGGAGGAGCTCGCCGACGGTGATCGTCCTCGAACTCAGACTCGTGACCGGCTCGTCCATCGTGAACTTCGTCGTCCGGAAGGTCGAGGCAGGATCGCAGTCGTCCTCGGTGCCCCAGAACACCTCCATCTCCGGGTACGGACGAGTGGGCAGCGTGTCGTCGGGCACGTTCACGCCGACGACATAGCGGTCGCCGGTGTCCCAGCCGGGATCGATGGTCAGGACGTCCCAGTCGGGAAGACCGACGTAGGGCGGGCTAGGCGCGCCGGGCGGCTGGCCGGTCGCGACGATCCTGACCGTGCCCGACGCACTCGCCGCGCCTGTGCGCGACGTGGCCGTGCAGGTGATCACAATCTCGAGGTCGTCGAGCTTGCCGGTGAGCGCGCCTGTGGCGACCTGGTCGGTGTAGAGCCGCTCCAGGTCGAACCGCACCACGAGGCATTCGCCGTTGGCGAGCGCGCCAGGCCGGCACTCCAGGCCAAAGGGATCGAGCGACCCGATCAACGAGACGGGCAGACCCCTCCCGGGTTGCGCAACCGGGACTGCGGGACCGAAGTACGCGCTCGGGTGTGCTGCATTCGTGAAGGCGTCGACGCGCCAGCTGTAGGTGAAGTCGTTGTTCTCGACGGTGAGCTGCTCCTGGTTTGTCACATGGCCCGCACGCTCGGTGGTCACCCAAATCGCGCGCTGCCAGAGTGCCTCCGAGCGCAGGACGAGATACGGGAGCGGGCCGGAGATGCCCAGCAGGCTGGCCGCATCGATTCGGTCGATGTCCAGCACGACTGGGTCGTCGTGCGGCCGCGTCTGCACGGTGCATGGACAACTCCCGGGCCCGGTTGGCGTTCGTCCGTGCTTCGGCTGGGCGGGGCGGATGCCGTGCCGCGCCAGCGGGGCCGCCTCGATGCTCGCAACCTTTCCGGCGGACGAGGCGCTGGCGGCGAATCCCTCGTTCATGTCCGGAACCACCAGGACCCCAGGCGGCGCGTGGACGACCCACGGCACTCGGTCGGCCGTGAGGGTCAGGTGCTCGCGGAGCACGTCATCGGGGAACCCGATCGCGCCGACATCGAGGAATCGCTCGGCGCCATCTCGACGGCGCACGAACCGGAAGCGCGGCACCACGACCAGACCAGACCCAAAGACGCCGCCCTCTGGCGTCTCCTTCGTGATCGTCATCGTTCCACGAGACGGCGTGACGGCAGACTCACTCACTTCGAGGTTCCAGTGCTGCTCTCTCCTGCGGACGAGGACGCGAAGGGGCCGCACGCTACGCATGGAGAGCTTGGCGATGCTGATCGGGATGGTGTCACTGCTGGGCAGCGAGTCCGCAAGGGTAGCCGGCTGCTCCCGCTTGATCACCGTGTCGGCAGTGCCGACGTCCACTCCTTTGAACAGACCAATCGGCACGCCGCGGAACTCGACCACCTGGTCGATGACCGGTTCGGAGCCGGGCTCGAAGAAGTCGGCCGGGATGGCGAAGGGCAGCTGAAAGCGGAACTGCGTGCCGCGCTGGGTCCGGAAGAAGTCGTACCCCGGGTTGACGACGCTCACGGACGCTCAGCCACGCTGCTCCGCCTGCGTCCGATCGACGACTCGCCTTCCCTCCGCCACGGCGCGCACAAGCACGTAACAGTAGGATTAACTGTCAAGTGTTCGTGCGTGCTGGCCGATGACGACGCCGCTCACCGCCATTCTCGACGCGCTGTGGTGGCATCGCGTGGTGGAGAACTGGAATACACGCCCGACGAGGGCGCTCCTTGCGGGTCTCGGCCTCGTCACGTTCGTGGTGTCGGACGATCCACGTCTTCAGCTCCATATCGTCTGGGACACGGCTGGTCTCGCGCACTTCGCCGAGCGCGGCGACGGACGGGTCGCGGAGTTCTCAGCAAGCCCGCAGAGTTGGCTGGACTTCGTCGAAGGCAGATTCTCAGCGCTGGTAGGCGTGGTCCAGGGACGCATCCATTTCAGAGGCGCGATCGCCGCGGTGATGCCGCGCATCGCGGGCTTCGACGAGCTCGCGCGCGTCGCGCGGGAGACCGCCGTCAGCGCAGACATCCATCAGGGACCGATTAGCATGCACGACCCACGGCGTGCGGGTTCAGAGGTTCAGTCCCGCTTGAGAGGAGAGTAGGCGACGAGCGCAGGGAGGGGTCCAATTTCGGAAGCGGATGCCCCGGCTAGCGCGGCGCAGGCAGAGCCCGCTCCGGTAGCTGGCACGAGCGCGGAGGCAGAGGGTTCTCCGACCGAGCCGACGCGCGTCCTGAGAGACACCTTGCTTACGGCCACAGGCAACGGCCGTCAGGGTGCGGCCGAGTCCGATACAGAGCCGACTGCGAGATGCTGCAAGACCGTTCATCAGTGCAGCTGTGTCCCGGTTCAGCCTGAGCCGAAATTGACCGACGCAGCCATAAGCTTTTTCACTTGGAACGGTAAGGGACTCAATAAGAACGAGAACACTCAGCTAACGGTAACCGTGCGGCAACTAGACGGTACGGTGGCGGCGCGAATCGCTAACTATTTCGGGGAGTTCAAGGAAGGGAGCAACAACGGCCCCTTCAATCTGCTGATTATCAATCAGAGCGCCAGAAGCCAACTCCGGTCAGGGAATGTGACTCTCCGCATCGATCCAGATGACGTGAGTGGTGACGAGTGGAAGTTCAATTTCTTCCTGAGTCTGGGGTTCTCCGATTCTTCTCACCTGTCTGCCTCAGCGGACGGCGTGAAGTTGACCGAAAACAGTCGAGAACAATCGTTCGGAGTTGCATAGCGGCGGCTAGCACCGTGGTTCCCCAGAGCAGGTTAGGGGGCAGCGGGGATGATCGCTGAATCCGCCCTGCGATTGTTCATGCGCGAGCAAGCTCGTAGTGCCGAGCGGCCAGTTGGTCGGGGTCATCTCGGCACATCTTGACTGCGCCGTGACGGTCCATGGTGGCGGCGTCCTGTACGTACGCGGGAGCACGGTGAGCGGTTCGATCAGCGTCGAGATCGGTGGGTTGCTCACCGTCCTCAACTCGACCATTGTCGGTCCCGTCCGCAGTACGACCACACGTCCGGTCACGTTCTGTTCTGACAACATCACCGGGTCGGTGAACATCACGAATAGCTCCGTGACCACGCCGTCGCCCGAGGACCGCTCGTTGCTCTCGGCCGACGACGCGATCACCAAGATCGACCAAGACAGGCTCGGACGCGCGGACTTCGCGAGATCCCTCGGCACCGCGCTCGCAGCGTGGCGCGGCGATCAGAGTCTGATCGTCGGCCTGTATGGCGAGTGGGGATCGGGCAAGTCGTCGATCAAGAACATGGTCATCGATAGCTTCGCGGAGATGCCACAGACGCTACGTTCCGCGAGGCCATGACGCGCCGACGTGCCGGCAAACCCGACTACGACCCGATGCGCTCACGGATGGAGGAGACTGACCCCCTCAACTTCGGGCGGGCTCTTCCTGATCGAGGCCCGCCAAACTTTCGTCCCCAGCGCCCGTTTGGGGAACAAAGTTTGGCGCAGCCGCTCTTTGGGGACGAGAGTTTGGCGCAGCCGCTCAGCTAGAAACGGGCTCCCTGAAGGTCATTTCCCGAATTCGTTCGAGAACTCGTGATTTCCTGCGCCAAACTTTCGTCGCCACCCACATTGGGGACGAAAGGTTGGCGGAAGAGCGCCAACCTTTCGTCCCCAATTCAAAGTGCGGCGTTCTCCATAAAGTGACGCGACTGTTCGCCATTTAGTGTCGCTGCGATTGTCGGCCTTGGCGACAAGCAGGACGTGATGCCGAGGCTAGCGACACGGACCGAATGGCCCGAACGCGTCCAGCGTCAACTTATGGCGAACAGGCCGGTTTCATTGCTCGAGCATGCTGTGAGCATGGTCATCTCTGAACCGATCGCCGACTGGTGCGAGCGCTGGCTCGGGTCGACGCCGACGACCGCGCTATTCGCGTCCGACAAGATCTCGGCAGTCATCGGGCTGCGGCTGGCGGACGGGCGAGAGGTTGTGGTGAAGTCGCGCCAGCCGCAAGAGCGCCTCGCCGGCTGCGTCGCGGTCCAGCGGCATCTCTGGTCTGCGGGCTTCCCGTGCCCGGAGCCGCTCGCTGGTCCGGCGCCGCTGGGGGATCTCGTCGCCACAGCCGAGCGCTACGTCGTGGGCGGGACGCCGCTCGTCCGAGATGCGGACGCGCCGCGCCGTTACGCGGACCTACTCGCACGACAGGTCGCACTCGCGGCCGCGATCGCCGAACGCGTGCCCACGCTGGAGCCACCGCCCTACTGGGCGCGCTGGGATCACGAGCTCGCTGCCACCTGGCCGCCAGATCCCAACGTCGACCTGAATGCTCCAGCAGGACCGGATGAGCTCGATGCCGTGGGCGAACGCGCGCGGCGGCGGCTCACTCGGCCGCACGGGCTGCCGGACGTCATCGGCCACTGCGACTGGGAATCGCAGAACCTGGGCTGGCGCGACGGCGAGCTCCTCGTCGCGCATGACTGGGACAGCCTTGCCCGCCGACCCGAGGCCGCGATCGCGGGCATGACCTCGCTCATGTACCCCTCGACTGGGACGACGAATGAGCCAGCCACGCTCCAGGAGTCGGAGTCGTTCCTACGCGCGTACCAGCGTGCGCGCGGATGCGCGTTCAGCGCCGAGGAGCGCGAGATCGCGTGGGCGGCGAGTGTGTGGATCGGCGGGTGGAAGGCAAAGAAGGCCGCGCTTTATGGAGATGCCGGCGTGGTGCGCACGGGGTTTCTGCCCAGCGCGAGCGAGCGCCTGCGGCGCGCCGGTGCGTGACCCTCCGTGTTTGCGCCCTGGCTTCAGGAAGAGGCTCTCTGGCCGCTGGCTCGAGGAGCACCCGCTGTGGTCGTACGTGGCCCACCGGTGGGCTTCACGGCCGGAGCACGGGCCTCAACCCGTTATGGGCCTCGACTACGACCTGACCGCCCTCCCTTTGGATGGTCAAGCGCCAGTTGCCCACCGGATCGGTGATGACGAGCGCCCGCTCCCCATCCGGGACAGTCAATTTGACAGCACCGGCGACCGAAAAATCAGAGCCCTGAATCTCGACTCGAGCCCTTCCGGTCAGCGGGTCGGGCGTGATGCGGATCCGGCTCTCCGCCTGATTGGGGAACACGGCACGAGGGGGCGTGGTGGAAGTCAAGAACGCGAGGGAATGGTTGTTCTCCACGCCGATGAAGACAACATCCGTCGCGGGGTCATATCCATGCCACCCGCTGCCGATGCTTTGCCCCCGCGGCTCTGGGTCCTCCGGTGTTCCCCCATAGCGGTATTCGTCCCAATAGCCGATGGCACCGGCGCTCGCCGTCGAAGCATGGTGGAACCACTCTGCATCTCCCATGTGCGGCACGCCTGTTTTTCCACCAGAGGTGCCCTGTGGTCCTGTCTCGATCCAGAAGATATCGCGCCATGACTGGCTCTGATCGTCCCAGGTTTCGCGCGTAATGTTCCCGTTCGGTAGCACGCGCTCCCGCATGACTTCCCTGCCGCCTACGCGCCACACTTGAAGGATGGTGTCGACGCCACTCGGGGCATCCCAAAGTTGCGGCATCAGATGACCTCCTCGATACGGGCTCGTACGAGCCGGATTTTGCACTCCGTAGTAAGCCCGCGACCAGCCCTGTGACAAGGATCGTCTGAACCGCCACAACGAAACTGTGCCGCGCCAACCCATGAGGTCGAGGCCAGGTCGGCGGCACCAAGCGCGGATCCTCGTTCTGGCGCTACGTCACGCGAAGTGGACGAACGGCAGGAGATCCCGCTCGCGCAGCTCTTGGACGACCCGGACATACGCTACCGACCGAGTGCGGCACTGGTCGACGCGGTTTCAGTGAGCGCGACACTCGACCGACCGCTCGTGCCGCTGCTGAACGAAATTCAAGCTTGCGGGATCAGGACCTTCGGATCGTGCGCCAGCCACATACTGTCCGAAGGTCCGTTACCCCGCCGGGCGTACGTGGAACTGCTCTCGGCCGATACGCGCAGCATCGCGATCGCGCGCGGCATCCAGCGGCTTGTCACGGCACCCACGGTGGCGCTCTGGATCATGCGGTACGCAACGCCGCTTCGCGATCCGCAATGGATGAACCCGGTCCGACTCTATATCGCGTGGGGTGAACCGCTGAGGAACGCCGCGGATCTTCGTGCCATCGACGCAGAGACCGAGGCCGCCGCGTGCTGGCTCGCTGCGGTGCGTGATCAGCTTCCACCCGCCGGGATACCGAGCCCCGAGCTGACGCTCGCCGAGACGGTCGTTCGTTGGGCACAGGAACTCCCGGTCGCAGCGATCACGCCGGAGATGCTCGAGGACGACGCAACGCTCAACGACGTGCCTGCGGCGCACGATTTGATGGTCAGCATCCGCCAGCCATACGAGCAGGCGGCTTGGGCGTTAGGAGTGCACGCCAGCCGCTACATCGGCGATGACGACGCGGGGTACCCGCTCTTCGCTCCGGTCTGGCGCAAGGACGCGAGCGCCGAGAGTTGGGACGCGCTCGAGGCGGCGGTCGGCAGGCTCCTTAGCTAACTTTCTGGCACACCGTGCACTGGTACCGGGTCTTGCCATCCGTGTCTTGGTACTCGGTGTGAACCGTCTGTTCCCCACACCGCGAGCAACGACGCACAGTTTCACCCATCACGGCCCTCCTCATGCATCCTCCGCTGCGACGCTCTGCGAAGAGTAGGACAAGGCTTCGTTCTCCGATACGGTCGCAAGTTCGGGGCACCCAGGGTAAGAAAGTTGGCCAGAGAGCTACCGCGTACCCCGCGACCGGCGCGCGGGCTCGTCGAGACCGCACACCCATCTGAGTCCGAACGCGAAGTCAGCTCCGAAGTCCTCACGTTCCACGCGGTTGCGCGCCGCGATCCGATCGTGCCGCGCGCGCCGGAGCGCTTTGGTCGGAAGTGCGAGGCGGTACGCGAGATCACCCGCTTGAGCCGCGTCGATCCACCAGTCTTGGCGCTCGACCTTGAACAGCCCACCGAGCCACGCGCTTCCAAAACTCGAGATGACGAAGTCGGTCCGCGCGTCGGCCGAGGCAAGCAGCTCGCGATGCAGCCCTTCGCTCCAGGGTCCGACCGGCACGAAGGCGCGCCACTCATCGGTCCTGGTCGACGCCTCTGTCTCCCAGATCGCGCCGAGGGCGTGAGACGAGATGTTGAGTTCGACGGCCAGAAGGCGTCGCACCTCGGGTAGGTGCAGTTCGGGAGCCCACACGCGGGCGAGAGCGCCCACAGCTCAGGCCACCCGCTCTTCGCCGACGGACTTGGTCATCCGCGCGAGCCTGCCAGCGATCGCGGCCTTGAAGACGCTGTCGCGCTCGTCCGCACTGAGGCCGTCAGAGGTCGTGGCGACGAAGCCGGGGTACTGCTTCGCGGCGACGAACGCCAGATCGAGCGCGACTGCGAGGCGACCGGCGCCAATGACGCCGGCATCCATCACGGACCAGGTGCCCACCGGAGGCAGGCCAGGACCGCCGGTGATCTCAGCGAATGCGACGCGCGTCTCCCCGAGTGTGCCATCGCTCGCGCGCTGACCCACGAGGACCTGGAGCACTTCGTGCCGGCTCGCGCGGCCCTGCGTTGCACCGACCTCCGTCACCCACGCGGATGTCGCGTACGCGATGTAGGTGGGACTCTCCTGTGCCGCGATGAAGCAGGTCTCCACGACGAGCTGGTCCTTGGCGGCGTCGTTCTTGAAGAAGGCGGGATCGAGCTCGACAAGGATGGGCACGCGCGCTGTGCTGGTCTCGAAGCCGCACATGAACAGCGGCTGCCAGTCGTCCGTCAGACACTGGACGAAGCTGAGGAACTCGTCGATGGTCTCGAAGCGGGGCTTGGCGGTCGGGATGAATTGTGCGGTCATGTCAGGCGCTCCTTCACGTTGTTGTTCGTGCCGTCAGTTCTGTATCCGCCAGGCGAGATGGCGTCGGTGTAGTAGGTGCGCTTAGAACACTCCCGCTTTGTTCATAGCTCACCCTCGCCTGATTGCGTGAGTTCGCTCGTTCAGATCGGTGAGCTTCTCGATTCACCTGCGGCGCTTTGGTCCGTACCGCTCACGCAAGATCTTCTTGACCTCAGGCCAACACGTGAACCGGCCCGCGCGCACGTCAGCGAGGGCGCGCGCGAGGTCATGGCGCCAGATCCTGCGATTGGCGGCACGCTCTGCAGCTGCGTTGATCTCGTCCCAACTGCCTGCGGCGGTGTCTCCGTTCGCGATCGCTTGCGAATCCGCCCACGCGTGCGCGAGCTGGTCCTCCTGATCGCTCCGCAGGAACTTCTGCCGCGCCAGGTCGCGCCGTGACGCTTCATTGAGCTCGCGCTGCCGCCGCTCCTCGTCGCTCATCGCGTTTGCTTCTTCGCCTTCGCTGGTCGCATCGGCAGCGGGCGCTCGGTGCCCGCGCCCCGAAGCACGTCGAGCACCGTGTCGAGCTTCGTCCGGTCCTTCGGCGTCGTGTCCTCTCGAAGTGCGCGGAGCAGGTCGAACAGATCGTCGAAGACGTCGTCGACGTCGCGTTCCTCGTCGCTCATCACTTGTCCTCTTGTCCTTCAACAACGAACTGTCGTCGCAGCCGCTCAGCAACCTCGATGGTCCAGATCGTCACGCGTCCTTCCGCGAGCGCGCGAAGTCCGCGCGGAATGACCTCGCGCCAGATCCGAGCGCGTTCCTCGTCCAGGGGCAGATCGCGTTCCTCTTCGGTCATCGCGCGCTTCGTGCCAGCAGGCGGCGCAGCTTCTCGCCGGTCGCCTTCTCGCGCCGCTCGACGCTGCCAATAACCGGCACGTCAGTCATCCGCCGCCTCGTTCGATCAACGCGCTGCCGGTCCGGCCGTACGTCGGTCCGAATCGCAGGAGGTGGTCCACTTCGATGCCGGTCGCCCGATCAAAGGTCCACAGTGAGGCCCCAGGCGGGAGGGCCAGCTGCCCGTGCTCGAGGGCATTACAGGTGATGAGCGTTTCGTCTACGGCGAGCACGACCATCTCCATGAGGACCTCGCCGGCCAACAGCCGCACCACGTGATCACCCACCTTCAGGTGCCAGAACGTGCTCACCGCTTTGCCTTCGTCTTCGGTGGTCGCATTGGCAGCGGGCGCGTGGCAGCGGCGCCGTGCAGCACGTCGAGCACCGCGTCGAGCTTCTTCCGGTCCTTCGGCTTCATGCCATCTCCACGGGAGCCCAGCAGATCGAACAGGTCGTCGAACACGTCGTCGACGCCGCGGTCCTCTTGGCTCGCGTTCGGTTACGCGGGTCGTAGACGGTCGTGCCCTTGTCCATGTCGATCTGACGGCGCGCGCCGCAGGCGCAGTCGTCCCACCACGCCATGTCGTCGAGCTCGGTCATGTACTCGTTCGGGAACCACGTGTGCGTGTGGCGCGGTATCTTCCTCGTCTGCTTTCTCGGGCGCGCCTTCGATGACGCGGTCTCGGCACGATGCGTGTCGTTCATGCGGCGACCTCCCACAGTCCGTGGGCGAGCGCGAGGAGGCGCGACCTGCTCGTCGAGAAACAGCTCCGGCCGCCCGCCTTCTGGGAATCCCTCTTGAGTGCTCATGCGACCTTGTCCTCCGTGCGCGCGGTGCCGACGGGGTCGCGCTGCAGCGTGCGCTGGCCGGGCTTCGTGGTCCGGGCCGTCTTGATGGGCGTGGGCTCCTTGGCCTCGTCGGGGTACCCGAGCGCCAGCTGAAGCTCCTTCTCATCTCCTTCGAGCAGCCGCAGCTCCTTGAGCCCTTCGTCGTTCTCCTTCGCGATCTTGGTGAGCTTGCCGGTCATCATCACTTCGCGCTTGAAGTCCTCGATGGCCGCGCGCGACCGGCCTTCGAGCAGGCAGCGCCGAAGCACGCGCTCGAACCACGGCTTGAGATGCCCGATGGATCCGCAGCTCCCCATGAAGAAGAAGCGGCAGTGGGCACTCACATCGAACCCGCATGTCACGGGCATCGCATCGCAGAGCGCCTGGACCGCGCCCAAGAACGCGCCGAGGTCCTTGGCGACGGGGGCGTAGGGCAGGAACGGGATGTGGCGAAACCGCCTGCCGAGCTGGCCCGAGAGCAGCGCGAAGTCGAAGAGCTCGTAGGTGCCAAAGAGCACGATCGGAACGGTCGCTTGGTTCGCGATGTGCTTGAGCGTGTCGAAGTTCCGCCGGAGACGAATCTCCCGCGCGGCGTAGATCATGTGCTGGGCCTCGTCGACACAGAACACGATTGGCGAACGGTTCTGGAGCTCTTTGATTGCCTTCGCCTGCAGCACTTCGCTGCGGGTGCTCGTCGCGAGCGGTGCGTCGCAGGCCTGCAGGATGGACTGGTAGAAGCCCGGGAATCGGAAGTCGGCGTGCAGCGGAGGCGCAGCATCAATGCGCAGGAAGGCCAGCCGGCCGCGCGGCGCGCCCTGCGTCTTGAAGATCTCCCGGGCCTCGGCTTCGACCCGTTCGATCAGGTTGGTCTTGCCAACGCCGGTCCCGCCGACCACGGCCGTGATGGCGTGGTCATCGCGCGCGTCAGAGATGGAGGCCCAGACCCGCTCGAAGACGTCTCGCTGGCGTTCGTGATCGACCTTCTCGAGCAGGAACGCGTCGAACTTCGCTTGCGCCTCTGGGCTGAGCGCGCGCCGGCGTGACTTGGTCATGCCGCGTCCTCGGTTGAGGGGGCCTCAGCCTCGTCGTCTGGCTGTACGTGCGGGCGGTAGCGCTCGGGGACCCGAACTTCGATCGCGCCTGCCTCGGTCGGTCGCGCGTCAGCGTCCTCGGAGCTCTCATCTGGCACGGGCGGGTCGATCCGCGCGACCAGCGCGCCCTGCTCGGCTGCACGCCGGAGGTTCTTACCGGCTTCGTTCTTCGCGAGCAGCAGCTCGGCTTCGCGTTTCTGCGCTTCCTCGAGGTGCAGCGCGATCGCGAGCATCGAGGGGTCCTTCCCGAGGCGCTTGCGCAGTTCCTGCGACGCAGTGTCAATCTCGCGTTCGCTGCGGTTCTCAAGCTCGCGGTACTCGGCCCGGCAGACGTACCAGCGACCCTGCACCTTGGCGTAGGCAGTACGCGCGTCGAGCGGCTCGTAGCGCACCTCGACATCGGTGTCTTCGATGCCCGACCCACGGAACGCCTCGCACCAGTAGGTGAGGTTGCGGATCTGGACCCCTTCGCGCGTGACGCGCGCGAAGCCGCCACGCCTGGGTCCCGGGAAGGCGGTGAGCGCCCGGAAGGCTGGCTCATACGCGAGGAGCTTGCCGGCCCGCGTGCCGGCGATTTGCAAGCTGCGCTCAAAGATCTGCCGCGGGGAGCCCCCGAGCGAGCGGATCGGTTGCACATCGTGCCAGGCGCGGTACTCCGCGATCTGGTCGGAGAGCGCGCCGAGCGTCCAGATCGCGTGCGCCGACGGATCGGCGCTGGGCGACATCTGCCGGACGTTCTTGCGGATCTTCGTGTTCCCGACGAGGTTCCAGAGCAGGTCGGTGCAGAGCTTCTTGAACGAGTTTTCGACCTCGCTGCCTTGGCGTGGGTTCCCCGCCTGCTTGTACTGCATCTCGACTTGGAAGGCCGCCATGGTCTTCTGGAAGTAGGTGCTCTCGAAGTCCGGGCCGTTGTCGATCACGAAGACTTGGGGCAGCCGTCCGTACTGACGCACCAGCTCGCGCGCGATCAGCAGATCGGAGCGTGAGCTCGGGGAATCGAACAGCAGGATCGCAGCGAGGATCCGATGGGAGAAACCGTCGACCGCGATCGTGAGCCATGGCCGACCGAGGTTCACCCCAGTCGCGCTGTCCACGCACTCGAGATCGACGCGGGTGTGATCAAGATGCACGCGCGCGAACACGTAGTCCCCGGACACGGGGATCGCGTTGCTGGGTCGGCGCATCGCCGCGCTGTTGGCCGCGCGGTGGCCCCAGCGCTTACGCGCAACGAGCTCACGCGAGCGACGACGCAGCTGGTCGAAGAACGCGGTCTTGCCCATCGGGCTGACCTGCTCGCGCTCGCAGCGGAGCCGGTAGAGCGCGTAGCACTTGCGCACCGAAAGCTGCTTGGGCTGGAGGAACTGCTCGTCAATAAGCGTGTCCGCCAGCGCGACGGGAGCTTCGGCGAGCCGTGGTGTGCGGTTCCCGCGCTGCAGGATGTCCGGGAGCAGCCCGACGTAGCCGTCGCCGTAGAGCTGACCTGCGTCGCGGTACTCGCGAAGCCAACGCCGCTGCGAGCGATCCTTTGGTGCAGCCTCGCCTGAGAGGTACGGCGCAATGGCGCGGTAGCGGCACTCGGCCACATCGAGGAACTTCCTGCGATCGAGCAGCCGCGCCGCGATGGCCGGGCGCGCGTTCGAGATCCCGGCGATGTCGCCCTCGGCGCGGTATTTCTCGAAGGCGGCCATCGCCAGCTTGAGACCTGGCTGATTGTCGGCACCCAAGAACACGTGCTCCGGGGTGATGCCTTGGATCACGTACTCGGCATCGGCAAACCGGACGCGTGCACCGACTTCGACGATCACCTCGCCGCGCTCGATCGGGATCGCGGGTCCCTCAAGACGCGTAGCAAGCTGCGGCGAGCTGTAGAGCTTGACGTCGTCGTGGTTCGTGAGCAGCGCAGAGCGCAGGTCCGTCCAGATGGTCTGCTGCTTGATGAGCCAAAGCACGTCCTCGACCTTCACGTCGTCGAGGTGCGTAAGGAGCTCCTTCAGCGAGCACCCCGGCTCCAGCTCGATCGCTTCCGCGATGCGCTCGGCGACCTGCGCCGAGATGGCGTGGGGCGCCGTGTCGAAATCAGCGAGCAGCGTCTCGTTGCGGACGAGCGCACCAGGGATGTCCGCTTCGGTGTTGATCTGGTAGTCGAGGCCGAGCGCGGCGAGGTACTCGGCGACCGGCGGCTGGCCCCAGCGACCACTCGCAAGACGCGCGTAGCGGATCGGATCGCCTTCCTGGAGCTTTTGCATGCGCGCCTCAAAGCGCCACTCGTCGAACCCCAGGCTCCATCCCGCGCTGCCGTCTGAGGCGAGCGTGCGTCGGATCACGAAGTAATCCGGTGTGTGGGTGATGCCGTCCCGAGTCGAGCCGAGCCGTTCGTAGGGGACACTGAGGGCGAAGGGCTCGTCGTAGAACTCGACGATCTCGTCGCTCGCCTCGTACAGCCGGCACGCCGGCGCCGTGAGCGTCCCGCTCTCGTACTGGATCGTGAGGCCCATCTTTGCGCTCGGGAACCTGCCCGTCCGGGAGGATCCCTTGTTCACGCGCCGGGCTGGTGGCGAGCTGCGGATCTTCCGCACGAGCGCGCGGCCCTCGCGGGGGAGATCCAGCTCCTCGAAGATCGCCTCGAGTTGGTCATCGGTCAGCTTCATTTCGTCTTTCCCTTCGGCGCCGAGATGGCGCGCGCGATCTGGCGAGACGCGGGCAGCGCGAACGTGACGTCGGTTGCGGGCCGTGAGTGCCTGCGTGGCGTGATGCGGGCGGTCCGATTCGACGCACGGGTGACGCGAGTCGCCCGCCTGATCGCGCGCGCGTCGAACGGTCCTCTGCGCTGAACCACGAGCTCAGCTGGCATTGAGACCTTGCTCATCACGCCGCTGAACGAGAGCCGCGAAATGTGCCGGCCGCTCAGCCGGTCGTTGATCTCGATTCCTCCGGCGGTGTCGTCGAGCTCGAACCGGAGCCACGGCTCGGCGTCGAACTCCGCAACCTCGTCGTCGCGCAGCTTCATTTCGTCTTCTCCTTCTTCGGTTGCTGGTCCTCGATGAACCTTCTCGCAGTCGCCGAGATCTGGGGGTCGCGAAGTACGCCCGGATGCGGGAGACATTCGGCGAGCCCACGCCAGCTGCAACGTCCCGTCTCGGCGATGAGCTGCTCCGCGGTCCGGCAGATGAGTGCGATGAGATCGGCCATCCGCGCCGCGCGTCGCTCGCGCTCGTAGTCGCGACGAGCGGTTACCAACGCGCGTGCGCTCTCCGGGCAGCGCTGCACAACGAAGGTCGGTTCGGTGCGATGCGCACGAGCGAATGCCCTGAGCGTCGGCAGTTCGGACGCCGGACCCGCAAGGAGGCGCTGCAGGTCACGCTCGATGTCGGCGTGATCCCGTCGGCGTCCGTAGTGTCCGCCGCCAGCGCTCATTCCGAGTGGCCGCACCTTGGTGTGCGACAGGAACGTGTCGACACCTTCGCCGGAAGCTGCGATGACTGCCAAGACGGTCCGCGCGAGGGAGGCGTGGCCCGTCCGGAAGCCAGCGATCGCCCCATGAGTGACACCAGCTTTCCTCGCGAACTGAACCCACGTCGTCGTCGCGATCGCTGCCTGCGCGCCAGCGACGACGTGCTGGGCCGACACGGGTTCGCCCCGCTCGATGCGCGCGACAAGCGCAGCGATGATCTGAGCCTCCACGCTGGGTGGCTCGACCAACAACTGGATCCGCATCGTGAGCGGCGCGCCGCAGAGCACGTCGTCGCGTCCGGTCCTGCGTGGGCAGCGGAGCGGGTGCGCTCCGGTCTGCAGCGGCAGATGGGGCTGATGGCAGCGTGCGCACTGGGTCTGGAGCGCTAGATGGTGGATCGGGCACGCGTTCACGAAGGTGAAGGCCCAGAGCAGCCGGTCGTAGGCGCGCGGCCCGTCGGCCTCAAGGCAGGCTGGGCACCAGGCGCGATACCGGCGGAAGCTGCCTTGGAACACGATGCCGGCGACGCGATCAACAAGCGTGCAGCGGAGGGCCTCAGGCACCCAGGTCAGCTGGGCCAGCCGTGTCGCGACGAGGCGCGTGGTGGTGCTCGGTCCATTGAGGACCTCGGTCACGCTCGACGGATGAAAGAACGGTTCCTTCTGGTTGCGTTCGAGGCGATACGGTTCAAGGACGTACGCGGTCAGAAGCTTCGTCGTCGACAGCTCGTGTTCCGCGGCAAGACGACGGATGTAGCTGGTGAGGCTCTCGACGTACTGCGTCCCGAGCCCGCCTGGTGGCAAGGCAAACAGCACGCTCGTGCCAGCCGCATTCGCGATCCGCGCGTGCGGATCCAATGCGGCGGGCACAAACTCACCCCGACCATCGGTCGGCGTGGCGACGACAGAATGCGTGAGGGGCGACCGCTCGGGTCGCTCGTTGTCCACAATGTCCGACGCGCTTGTGAGAGCGGCGTAGACCTTCCGTCCACTCGTCGGAACCTGCTGGCGTTGCCTGCAGGCACGAGCATACCTAGCAAGCCCCCTCGATTCCAAAATGGATTCAGCGCGGGCGATCGCCGAGAACCGAGCGAGACGAAGGCTCGTCTCTAGGCCGCCTTCCGGCGAGGTGCGTTCGCGCGACGCGCCGGCGCAGCGATAAGCGCCGCTCGAGGAGTCCGCGGGGTGAAGGTCAGCTGCAGCGTGCAACTGGGGACGCGCGTGAGGAGCTGCGCGAGGCTACGCACGAGAAGCCAGGCGCCGTAGAGCCCAGCGAGGGCGATGCCGATGCTGCCGATCTGGGCAGCGAACGATGTCAAGAGGTGGAGCGCGAGCAGGGTCTTCAAGAAGAAGGCCAGACGGGAGGCACACGCCTCGAGGTCGCGGAGGTGATCAATCGCGAGGACCGCACTGCCAAGGCGCGTGCGGAGTCCGTTCATGGACGGTGGATCTCTGCCCGCCGCGCGGGCCCCGGAGGCCACGTGCGCTCGCACCGTCGTCGTGAAGTCGATTCCATTTCTGGTATCACCTCGCAGAGACGAATCTACACCCCAGGCGCCCGGATCTCCAAGCGATCCGACGCCCCTCTTCGGTAGCGGCTACCCAGGCGCCCCCGCGCGGGGGCCCGTCCCGCCGAGCGTCCTAGGCGGAATCGCCTGATAAATCGCAGAAAACAGTGCTAAGAACCTCGTAGGCAGCGAAAGGGAACCCCGGTGGACAAGGGTCAACCGAATGGGGAAGGGTCGCCGACGCAACGCTGCCGGGGCCTCGCGGGAGGACGCGCCGCCAGCCGGCCCAGTGAGCACTCCGAGAGCCGGTCCTCGGATCGCCGATGCACTGATCGCGGAACCGCCACGCCACGCCTGGGGTGCTCGGCACAAGGAGCGCCCGAATTTCGACGACGAGGAGAGGTACGGCTGGCAGTGCACGCGCTGCCACGCGTTCTTCACGCTCACCCTCGCCCGCGAGCAGCTCATTCATACCGACTACCAGCCGAGACCAGGCGGACCAGCCGTCGCGGCATCAGGACGCATCTACGTTCCGTGCAACCTGGACCGCGACGACGTGCCGCCAGTGACGTTCTCGTTTGGAACGCTGCAGAACCTGGCTCGGGCGGGAGGCTGGCAGGGCCACTGCTTGCAGGACGCCGACGACACGCGCGAGTTTCGATCTGCGGTGGTGTGCCGCATGTACAACTTGCTCGACCCAAGCGGCCATCCTGCGACGACCGGCTACGTTCCCGCGCTGCTCGATAAGGACTCCTGGGTTCGTGAGGAGCCGATGTAGCGCGCCACGCAATCCCGCGGCCGCCTGAACCATGAAGATGACGATGACGAAGGCCGCTCCAGGTCCGCGCGCTAACACGCCCGAGCAGGGATTGCCGCAGATGCATAGCTAGGAAGCCCGCACGCCCAAATGTCCTAGGCGGAAATGGCTCTCATAAATCGAAAATAAACCGCGCTAATAACTGTTTAGCAGGGAAATCGCGGCGGTGGATCGGGGACATCGAGGCGACAGGCGGCCCTGCGTCAGTGATCCTTGGCGCGCGCTGGCGATGCATAGGACTGGAGCGGTTGAATCACCGTTCGACCCGGTCGTATCGCACGCCGGCAGAGCGCCATGTCCTCATGCTGCCCATTGGGGAGCGCGCTGTCCGTCTAGGCGCGCACCCGCTAACAGAGGAGCGCGCTGTCCGCCTAAGCGCGCGCCTGCTTCAAGTTCGAAGGTCGACGGAGCTGCTCGTCGAAACTGCTCAACGGCGCTCGGAGCGCGTCGAGTGCGAGCGTGAGGCGGCGTCGCGCCATTGGGATCAGCGCGAATGGCGCGGACGCGTGCGCGAGCTCGCGGGCGCGGAAGTGGATCTCGCTGAGCAGGCGGCGCAGCTCGAACTCGGGCGTGATCGTCGCGCGCTGGGCGTACCCGAGCGCGAGTTGCGCAACTGGCGCATAGGCGTCATGGATCACATCCCACTGCGCGAACTCATACGCCGGGTCGCCACTTGTGGCCTCCTCGAGGTCAATGACGCCGGTGATACAGCCTCAGCTGCACACTCCCGAGGAGGGAGTGTCTGGTTTCAGCGGATGCGCGACAGATGTGTCAGGACATACGCGACACCGTGGTGAAGGGGTCGTCGTATGGACATCGGGCGGTACCTGGTCGAGGCGCACCTGCGCGAGGGCCGCTCGGTCGGCGAGCTCGCCGCGCAGCATGGGATCCACCGCAGCTGGCTGTACCGGCTCCTGGCGCGGTACCGGGCGGAGGGTGAAGCCGGACTGGTCCGGCGCTCGCGCCGCGCGCACACCCAGCCGCACGCGGTCGCGGACGAGGTCGTCGAGCGGATCGTCGCCTTGCGGCGCGAGCTCACCGCGGAGGGTCTGGACGCCGGGGCGCTGACGATCCAGTGGCACCTCACCGAGCGAGCGGGCGACGCGCCCTCGGCGAGCGCGATCTGGCGGATCTTGCGGCGGCGCGGCCTGGTTGTGCCGCAGCCGCGCAAGCGGCCGCTCTCGGCGACGATCCGCTTTCAGGCGGAGCTGCCGAACGAGTGTTGGCAATCGGACATGACCCACTGGGCGCTCGCCGACGGACGCGCCGTGGAGATCGTGAACTTCATCGACGACCACTCGCGGTTCTGCGTGGCCTCGGTGGCCCTGCCGGTGACAAGCGCGGTCGACGTCGGACGGATCTTCCAGGACGCGCGCCTGCGCTACGGGGCGCCGGCCGCCGTGCTCACCGACAACGGCTGCATCTACACCGCCACGCACCGCGGCGGGAAAGTTGTGCTGCAGACCGAGCTGGAGCGGCTGGGCATCCGCGACAAGCACGCCCGGCCGTATCACCCTCAGACCTGAGGCAAGGTCGAGCGCTTTCACCAGACCATGAAGCGCTACCTCGCCGCCCAGCCGCCGGCGGGCTCGCTCGCGCTGCTGCAGGCACAGCTGGACGCCTTCGTGCGGCGATACAACGACGCCCGTCCGCACCGCTCACTGGGGCGGCGGACGCCGCGCTCGGTGTATGAGACCAAGGTCAAAGCTACCCCCGCCACGCGCGTGCAGAGCCACTTCCGCGTCCGCTACGACAAGGTCGACCGCCACGGCAAGCTGAGCCTGCGCTACGACTCGAGGCTGCTCCATATCGGCTTGGGCGCGCGGTTCAAAGGCCAGAGCGTGGTCATGCTGGTCGCCGATCGCGACGTGCGCGTCGTCTCAGCCGTGGGCGGGGAGCTTCTCCGGCATCTCACGCTCGACCCGAGCCGCAGTTACCAGCGGCAGTCGGCCTGACCACTACGCTCTCTGTCGCGTATGCCCCGACACATCCGTCGCCGATGGCGCGACACATCACACTCCCGAGGAGGGAGGATTCGAACCTCCGATTGGCTGATCCAGAGTCAGCTGATCACCCTGAAGTCGCGACCTCGACTTTCGGAACGATCTTGCGAATTTCGAGCGCAACACATAGGCGGGCAGGCCCGCTAACAAACCGAATCAGTCAATCACACCGAATCAATCGATGACCTTGGTATTACGTGTCCCCTCTGCTCGTGATCGATCGGCACCAGGCTCTGTGACCGCGCCACATCCGGTCACGGCATCCACGGAGAGGGCCCACGACAACCTAACGGGACACCTCGACATCGACCTCTTGGGCGGGGCCGTCAGCGCCCGCCCGTGAGACGGACAGCGTTCGGATGGATGAGGCCAACTAGGGCGTGTCGGAACGCGACCGAAATGTGGAGAGCGGTAACCGTCGCGAATACCGCGATCGCTACGAGCGCCAAGAGGAGAGCGAGTGGTGACCCGATACCCGCGTTACCGTCGGTCGAAGTGCTGGGTAGTGCGCCAACGCTCGCGCAGTTGGTGGCGCTTGTGAGGCTCCAGTTCGTGAGAACGCCGTCGCTCCGCGGAGTGCCCTGCAATTGCACGGTCACCGGGTTGAGGCCGGTGCCGATCGCAGCGATGTTGGGCGGCGACACGGTTCCGTCACCGGTCACGTGGAATACGCGATCCTGACCTGCTTCGTTGATCCGCACCTGGCCGATCGGGCGCACGGCAGTGGGCGCTTCGAAGGCGCTCAGGTGTCCGCACGACGTGACCGTCGCCGCTGCGGCCGCAGTCGCTGGCGCGATCGCGACGAGCGAAAGCACGAGGAAAAGAACGAGTGAGCGGGCTGTCAGCATCGGGCACCTCCGCGCAAAGTCGCAACATGCAGAGGTCAGGCCAAGCACGGCTATGGAGCCAATTCCCGCCATCTGTGGCCTCCGTCCGTCGTCGCGAACAGCCGGCCGCGCATCGGGCCGGCAACGAAGTTCGACGCCCAGCCAACCGTGCGGCTCGCGAACGAGATGTCGAAGACGCCAGCAGGCAGTCCGGTTGTCGTGATCGCTTGGGGTGCGGACGACGAACTCGCCACGTATACGGTCGCGGCCTGCGGGGGTACTGCGATCCAAGTTTGGCCGTCGACCAGTGCGGTGGCCACGGGAATGTCCGCACTGACCTGTCGGTCCGTCGGGATGTCCGCGACGAGCTGCCAAGTCGCGCCAGCATCGACAGTCGAGTAGAAGCCGATACCGGGTCTCGCGTCCCCCGCAAAACTGACGGGCAGGACCGCGTGTGCGCTATCGAGACTGAGCGGCCGTCCCACGACCACCGCCGCGCCCTGGTGGCTTGCGGGAACTGGCACTGCCGATCGGCTCCATGATTTGCCGCTGTCTGACGAGCTCGCAAGCACACCACCGCCGCTGCCGCCGGCAATCCACGTGAGCGCTGGGGAACCTGACACGCGCCCGCGCGCGGGACTCGCCGCCTCGGTCCATGTCACGCCGCCATCCGAGGTCACGAAGAGCTGCGATGGGCCCAGCACTGCGGCGCCCTCGAGACTCAAGTCCAGCCAGCCGTCCGCCGCGTCACCGAAGTGCAGCCGCGCGGTGCGGGTCCCACCGTACGAAGTGTGGCCGATCGGGGTCGCAATCCACGACGTACCACCATCGACGGTTCGGTAGGCAACCAGAGGCATGACCAATGCGCCAGCAGTCACCGGCGTCGCTACAACGACCCAGCCTTGTTGCGCGCTCAGGAAGTCCACCGTGATGATGTCCATTGCCTGAACCCCGATCGGGGTAATGCTCCGCCATGTAGCGCCGCCGTCATCAGTTCGCGCCAATCGCGATTGGGTCAGCGCCCAGCCGACGCTGGTCGTCACGAGTTGCATGTCGCGTAACTCGGTGACGGCGCCGCGTCCCTCGGATGGCAGAACTCCCGAACCTACGAGCAGCCCCGCGCACAGACTCACACCGAGGGCCAAGGCGAGGAGTGCGCGCTGGCGGCGGATCATGGGTGCGTCCCTGGGCAGTTCGGATATCGGCTGTCAGGCCCGTAGCCCGTGCCCGCGACGATGCCCCATGCGCAGGTTTGGTCAATCGACTTGTACACATCGCCGAACCAGATATTCGGAATGTCTCCCCTGAACTGATGTAGGCGTCCGTATGGCGGCTGCGCGCTCCAAGACGTGTTCTGGATGTATGAGGTTGCCCACACGGAGATGTTCGGACTCGTCTCGTCGCCCGCATTCCACTCGGCGAACCAGACGTCATCCGGCGGCGGCGAGATGGAGGCCCAACTCTGAACGTCCGAGCCCGCGGAGGATCCATATACGCCGGCGACCTTTCCTTCGTAGGTCTTCATCTGGGTAAGCCAGCCGTGCAGGAACTCGAGCACCGCTGTGTGGCACGCGGTGTTGCTAGTGAGGTAGGCCTCCATATCGTCGTAAACCGGAGCTGCGCCGGTGAACCCCAGAGTGCGAGCATTCGCCGCAGCGGTCACGGCACCCTGGACGCCCTGGTTGTACGCGGTCGATGGGTTCGGGCTCATCCGCGCGTACGCGCCAGGCTGGCCCTGGAGCGCTTGCGAGCCCACCTCGCAGCCCGGAGGCGCCTGCAGGTCGACATCGATTGGGACAAATCCGAAGCCGATGTCATTCACGGACGACACCCAGTTGAAGCCGGTGGTGTTCTGCGGTGTGAGGTTGGGTTGGCTGGGGGCGTTCGCTCCAGCGATATAGATCCCAATGTAGAAGTACGCGTAGTTGTTCCACGAATACTGCATCTCCGCCACGCTGGGCGCGTTGTACGTGTCGAAGCCGAGACGATTCGTGTATGCGTTCGCGCCGCCCGGAGAGACCGCGAGCGCGCGCACGCCACCGCCAATTGCGAGGCCGGTCATGAACATCGCCACAAGCGCGGCGGCGAGAACCGATGATTGTTTCTCCGGGGTCATGGCTCAATGGTGAGAACTGACTCCTGTACTGGGAAGCTGTCAGATTGCCTAATGGTCCGACCGCTGTGGGGGCAAGCGTGCCTCGGCGCGCGCTTCGCCCGGTATCGGGATATGACCTCGTTCAAATCCAATCGCGACAGCGTGCGCCCGATTTGTCGCTTGCAGCGCGTGCTCGATGGCGATGATGTGTGCACGCACCGTTCGCTCACTGATGACGAGCAGCCGCGCGATCTGCTTGTCAGTGTGGCCCTGCGCCATCAGCGCAAGGACCGTGACCCGCCGCGGTGTGAGCGACGTGCTCATCGGAGGGCAGTCGCAGAACTAGGGGGCATCGTTCAGCCAGACTACGTTGGCTCGTCCCTGATCTCAACTAATACTCACCCTATCATTACTCGTCTACTGATCGCAGCGAAAGCGGATCCGCCAATAGAGCCACGTCAACGAACAAGCGGCGTTGGCACCGACGCCTAGGTGAGGGCTTTTTCTGACGGAAATGACTGCATTCGTTGCTGTTTCATGCAGAGCAGCGACCTCTCATCCCGGCAGAGGTATGACGACTGAGGACAAGAGAACGCGCATGACCGAAGTCGCGGCCGAACGACTGCACTCACGGATCGTGGACACGTCCTCCATACCGTGCGCGAATCAGCCCAGCGCTGCCGCAGCGGGTCCTAGGCGGGGTGCTGAAGGTGTTCGAGGAACTTGGTCGTGATGCGGACCGTTTCCTTGGGCAATCTCCGAGGCTGCAGGTGCTTGATCGCTCGCAGGTCGAAGCGCTGTGAGAGCTGGCCAAACACCCCGCCGGCGTAGCCGTAATCGATCACCCCGCTCGGTGGCAGTGCGTCGACGGCGAAGTAGCCACGAAGGATGGTCCCGTCATCCGAGATCTCCGCGAACCAGCTCACGGCGACCCGACGCCCAGCGGTGACACGTATCCATGGGTATGAGCCGAGCTGCGGGAACGACCCGTTCGCGATCTCGATTTCGGCCAGCAGATGCGGACGGTCATTGAGCTCGCGGACGACCTGCCGAGCGTGCCATTGCGGCCCAATCGGATGGAGCGGGCTTCTGCTGCGTGGCGCCGAGCGTCCCATTCTCCTGACCATCTCCCTTTCCTACGGAGTAAACGCGACGTCGTCAAGGTCAAGCTCTCCGGTCGCGGTCTCACTGAACACCAGCGCGACGCTGGCGACGTTCTTCAGGTCCACGATCGGCGCGCCGGCGCAGACGATGTTGTACGAGCGCAGCGGGATTCGCAGCGTATTCATCGCAGACTTAGTGAAGTCGACCGGACCCACGAAGGTCATGACGTTCTGGCGCATGTCCGGGTAAGGAAGCTCGGTGAACGCGCTGTTGCGTACCAAGCGCTCGTTCCCGTTGGCGTCCTTGAGGCCGATGCGGAGGATCTGGGCAGCGTTGGGTGGGTTGGAGCCACTCTCCGCCTTCTGCGACGCACGGACGCTGATCGCGGCGAAGCCGCTGACGTCGCGCAGCGGCCCTTGCGGGATGCTCCATTCGATGCGCGCGCCCGCGTTCGCCCAGCGCACGCTCAGGCCTTGGTCGTCGTGCGGCGAAAGCGGGTCGAGGCCAGGCGAGGCCATGCTGTAGTCGCAGAGCTTGCCCTTACTCGGCTGTGCCGCCAGGCCCATCTGAGTGACCGAGTTGGCGCCGCCGATCGTGCTTGTCGTCCACGGTCCACCGCTGAAGTCATCCACGGTGCGCTGGTCGGGCGAGCGCGATTGCACGTAGAGCTTGACGCCAGTGGCTGACACCGACGGCGGCTCCCAGTCGCCGGAGAATATGCCCTCGAAGCGCACGTCGTGCTGCACGTGGAGGCGGAAGAAAGCGTTGACGTACGCCAGTGTGACGGCCTGCTGCATGGTCGGATCGATCGCGTCGAGGGCGTCGGAGTTGGTGGTGATGAAGCCGTTGTGCGAGGCGCCGTAGACGAAGACCATGTGCTTGGGCGTCCCGGCGGCGCGATCGTACAGGGAGAAGCCACATTCGCGCACGCTGTAGCCGGCGACGACCACCCCGCTCGATGGCGGCCAGCCAGCGACGTCGCCGTCGCGCGACCCGTAGAGCACGAGGTAGGGGGTAGCCCAGGGCGGGCCGAGCACTTCAGTACCGTACTGGTCAGTCGGCGCAAGCGAGAGCAACGCCTCGATGCTGTAGCCCAGCGCGCTTTGCTGGTTCAGTCGTGCGGCCTTGAGGATGGCCTCGCCGCCACGCGAGTGACCCATGAGGCCGATGTGGTTCTGGAGGTGTTGGCCGAAGACGGACTGCAGGAGCGGCAGGTGCTTGAACAGGACGTTCGCGCGTCCAAGGCCATTCATGCCGCCGTTGAGGTGAATACTCGCCGCGATGCAGCCGTTCTTGGCGAGATGCTTGAGTACGAAGTCGTAGCTCGTGTAGAGGTGGCCGTTGCCGTGGACAATCACCACCAGCGGATAGGAGGGCTTGTTCGCGCTGATTTGCGTGGGGTCGGTGATTCCGGGCGCGTCGGCCGGAAAGTACACGTGCGCACGCATCGGTACCGGCACGTTCACCGTCATGAACGCGCCAGGCGTGCTGTACGCGCCCTGTTCGTCCGGGACGGTCACCGTGCCCTGGAAGCCCATCGGCACGCTGTTCTCGTCGTACTGCCAGAGGCCGGAGTTGGCGAAATCTGCGAGGGTGCCAGGATCCTCGACGACACGGAAGCCGGGCGTGAAGTAGCCGTCAATGACATCCAGCGGCGTGTCGTAGTGCGCGTCTGAGATGAACTGCACCGGATCGGCGACGTTGTTCCCGAAGTCAGCAACGAGGTCGTAGTCGCCGAGCTGCTGCGCGTTCGGCCACACGAGCCGATCGTTCATGTTGATGCAGCCCGCTTGGAGCTTGAGCTTCTGCGCCGCGGCGTTGCCGCCGAGCACCGCGAGGTGCGCAAGTGAGGTGTCCATGTTCCACTCGGCGGTGGTCTTGGCCGGAACCACGTAGAGCGCGCACATCTTGCCGACATTGCCTGGGTCGACAATGCCGGGATCGAGCGCGGCCCAGACACCATCCCCGCGCGCGAACGTCCTGCGGTAGCGGTAGTAGGGCGCGCCCCAGACTGGCGCGCCGGCCATCGCGACCTTGTTCACGCAGCCACCCAGCACAGTCTTGGCACGCCAGAACGACTCGCGAACCACGAGGCCGGTTGTCCGCCGCGCCCCGACGACGTCGCGTTCGGTCAACCGGGGGTCCCGATCCTCGAAGCCGTAACGAACGGGTCGGACCACGATGTCGTATGCGCCCGGGCGTAGCGCACGTAGCGGCGGCAGGGCAGCGATCGTCGCACCGGAGCGTCGCGCACGCGCCGAGACCACTGCCGCTCGACCGTCTCTGAGGTATGTCGGGACGATGGGGTCACCCACACGCCAGTCACGCTGCGCGCCGACGAGCGTGATCTGCGCCGGCCCTTCGAACGGAAGGTTCAGAAGGCTCACGTAGGCGCGCACTGGCGCTGAGGTCTTCCTGCGTGGCTGTTCCTTCGTGTTGGGCTCGAGCGGACCGAGCGCGTTGAGCAAGCGTCCCTCGCGGTCGGTCACGAGTACCAGCGGGCGTGTGATGGCGGTTGCGACGCGGACGCTGACCGAGCCGACCTGCTCCTTCCCGAGGCGGACCGTGACGCTGATCGTGGCGCCCGCCCAGCGCCGCAGGGCCTGCGCGGGCGTCAGCAGCGAATTGCGCGCGGGGTCGTCGAGCCCGAACTGCGCCCAGAGCACGGTCGACGAGATAGCTCCACGACGGTCAGCGAGCAGCCGTAGGTTTAGCGCAACGCGCCGGTTGAGCGCGACGTCCACTTCATACGCGGCCTCGGCCGTGAGGCCTGTGGCGCGAAGCGCGACGCTTTCACCGACCTCGATTTCCTGACGTGACCGGTCGTCGTCCCCAATGAGCGCGAGGAGCACGCCGTCGCTCATCTCGGTGCGATTCTCGCGCGTGCGCCCCGCACGAACGCGTGTGTCGGACCAGGTGCCCGAGAGCCCGAGCACGCGCGCGTTGATCCGCTCACCCAGTTCTCAAGCACGGCCTCGTGCTCTCGTCAGCATGACGTCTTCTGGCCAGGGACGTGGCGCGCTGTTGCAATGGGCACCGAGTTCTATTTGCAGGGTGCGGCGGCCGAGCGCGCGATCGGGCGAATTTCCATCTAGACACGTGGGACCGACAGGGCATGCGCGCCAATAGCGCGAAAGACAAGCGCCGACCTGTTTGGAGCCCCGAACTCTTTGAGTAGACGCCCGACGTGCCACTTGACGGCCTGCTCAGAGATTCCCAGTTCGACGGCGATGGTCTTCGTCGTCTCACCGTGAGCGATGAGGGCGAGAATTTTCTGCCTCTGTGGAGTCACCTCGCCTCCCCTCACGTCTGTCTGTTCGCTAGGCAGCCAGGTCGCTAAACCTTGATGTAGCTCGACATACTGCGACTTAACGCGACTATAGCCGACCGGGGGTTGTCTGGGCGAGCCGGTTTTTCTTACCGCACAGGCTGGTCATCGCAGACGCCAGCGCCGAAAGAAGTGAGAAGAGGACGGATCAACCGTTGATCGGGGCTGTCTCAACGCAATTCCTCGCGGATGTGGTCGGCTGGGTCCTGCTCACGGCGGGCGTTGACAAGGCACTGCGCCCGAGTCGCTTCATCGAACAGCTGGCCAGCCTCCCAGGCGTACGTCGTCTGGCGAGGCCGATCGCTTGGGCGGTCTGTGCAGGCGAGGTCTGCGCCGGGATCGCCCTTCTGGTCGGGCTCGCGCTGGCGGTTGCCGCGATCATCGCCGCCGCGCTGCTCACCGTGTTTAGTGCCGTCCTCGGATACCGCCTTCTCGTCGGTGACGCAGATGCATGCGGCTGCGGTGGCTTGGCGACGCTCGCCGAGGACGGCCGCGCGCACCTTGTGGCCAACGGGCTTCTCCTGATGGCGGCGACGTTCGTGGCGCTCGCCGCCTCCGGCGTAGGTGCGGAACTGCCCGCCATCGGTAGGGCCATCGCGGCTACGAGTGCTCTCGCGTTGCTTCTGAGTTTGCACGTTGGCCGCGCCATTCAAATGGTGCTTCGGGCGCGGCGCAACGTGGATAAGTCGTTCATGAGGATGTGAACATGGAGGCAGTCATCACATTCGGTCTCGTCGGGCTGGGGATTCTTAACGTCGTGTTCCTGTTGCTCCTTCTCGCGTTTGCTCGCCAGCTAGGCGTCGTGCTCGTGCGTCTAGGTCCGTCGACCGTGCGAGCGACGGCCTCAGGACCGCAGATCGGTGAGCGCGTGGAACCCTTTAGTGTTGTCGATCGATTCGGCGTCACCCATGCGGTCGATCGAACCAAGTTTGAAAGCACGCTGCTCGTGTTCGTTTCGCCGGCTTGCGGTGCCTGTCGAGACCTTGCCCCGGGTCTGGGCACATTCAGCCGTGACTATCTCGATCGTCTTCGCGTATACGTAGTGAGTACCGTCGTCGCGTCGGACGCTGCTGATAGCGACGCGTCATTTGTGGGCGCCCTCGGGGGCAATGTCCCATTCTCTCGAGATCGTGCGCTCGGTAAGACGTTCGGCATCCAGGCGACTCCCTACGCGGTTCTGCTCGGTCCAGAGTTGGACGTCCGCGTAAAGGGAATCGTGAACAACCTCGATCAGCTAGAGAGTCTGCTGGCGGTCGAAACCTTCGACCTGTCTCGATCGACATCGATTTCAGCTAACGAAGCCCTAGCAGGAGGCGGCGGATGAATGATCCGAGTGAGGTCGAATCCTTTTCTAGTGCCCTAGAGAAATCCTGCGTCGAGTTGGCGACACGCTTTTCGCGCCGGACGATTCTGGCCCGAGCCCTGAAAGTGGCGCTGATGACGGTCGGAGTTACCACCCTCTACGCGACCGTGGGGCCTGTCCCGACAGCGCGCGCGGCGGACTGCACTCCATGCGAAGTGTGCGGCATGTGCGGCAAGCCGTGTGCGGCATGTGGCGGCAACAACAGCACATGCCCGCCGGGGACCGGCCAAGGCGTCGGCTTTTGGTCAGCATGCTGCTTCTGCGGGACTTGTGGGACGTATCGGTACTACGACTGCTGTGGGACTAGCAGCTGCGCCGATGCCGGCTGTACGCAGGGCTGCCCGCAACAGGCATGGTGTGCGGGCAGCGGCTTCGCCGTCTACAACTGCAGTATCGCCGTCAATGTGGGCTCTTGCAGCCCGTGCTGAGCGGGCAGGCAGTCTTGGTCGAGCTCGCTCTCGCCGGCGCGATCCTTGCGACCGCGCTTGGCGTTCACAGTTGGCGTACCGGCTGAGGTGAGTCGATGGTAGGAACCATCGCTTCTGTCGGAGACAGAAGACATGCCGCTCACTTAGCCATTCGGCTCTTGGTCGGCGCAACGGCGAGCGCGAGCATCTTGGGTTTCGTCCTTGGAGTGGGAGGAGAAGCGTTCGCCCTGCTGAGCCACACGAGGTTGGCCCTCTCCGCCCTCTTTGTCCTCAGTGCGCTCGCGCTCGTCGTCGATCGTCGCCATCGACATGTGCCACTGCCCTACCTCCACCGACAGGTGTCGGCGCGTGGTTGGCTCCCGCAGTCATATGAAACGACCGCAATAATGTGGGGCGCCCAGTTGGGTGTCGGCGTGCTGACCCACCTCAGCTCGTCTGTGTATTACGTGCTGCTGGTGCTCGCCGCGCTCGTTGGTCCTGCTGGGGGCGCGATCCTGATGGCCACTTTCGCAGCGGCTCGGACATCGCAGCCTCTAGTCCTGGTGCTCGCGGGGAGAGGGCAGCGCTCTGGGCAGCGACGCATATGGCTGCCGCTCGTACCCGCCGCGACCGCGATACTCCTGATCATCCTCGCGGTGCTCCTCGTCCTGGGAAACGCGGAACTAATGAAGATCTGATGTTGTACTCAGAGACAGAAACAGAGGTTAAAAACATGGCGACTGTAGGTCTCCGCCGACCATGGTCTCTTCCCCGACGCACTGTCGTCCTGCTTGCAGGCATTGGCCTGCTGGTGGCGGTCGGGCTTGGAGGGGTGCTCGCGCGTCCAGCTGGGCCAGCTATGACCATTACCGGCGCGACCGAACCGGACTTCCGCGTCGCGGCGTCGGTCGTGCCATGGCCGCTGCGTGAGACTGTGCTCGTGGGGACGGAACAAGGCGCACGTTCCAAGTTTGTCGCGTTCAATGCGCGGACCGGCCAAGTCCTCGGCTCCGTAGACGCGAGCTTCGGGCCGATGGTGGTGCTCCGAACTTCTCACAAGCAGTTACTCGTCTCGGATGTCGTCGCCGACACGCCTAACGGTGGCGGCCTGCCGCATCCGCGTCTTCTATGGTTGGATGAGCAGCTCAGCGTCATCCGGGTCGTGCCCCTGCCGACGCGCATCATGTACACGCTTTACGCGCCGGCGATGACGCTGTCAGCCGACCAGAGCCTGCTCTACTACGTCGGCAGCACCAGCTGTGGTGCTGGTTGTGACGACTACGCTGTGATCGGCCTGAATCTCGATAGCGGCGCCCAGGTCGTTGCTGCCGATCTCCCACGCGGCTGTGGCTATGCCCAACTGACCGCTTTTGCCAAGACCGATGTCGTGGCCATGTGCCCGGCGCTTCGCTCACTCTTCCAGATCAGCCCACGAGGAGGGGTCGTATCGCTGGCAACGTTCTCCGCCACTGGTTGGCCGATCGCGGGCGGTGCGACCCAGGATGGGCGTCGTTACTTGGTCACGGAGAGCGGAGGCCTCATCGTCCAAGACTCGAGCGGCGCCGTGCTGATCGACCGAACCGTCGCGCCTGCCGGCATGCGTTTTAGTGGTGTCCAGCGTTGGTCTCTGAAGGGTCGCGTCGCCCTTGGTCTCAAGAGCACTACGGATATTGAAATGGACGGAGTCGTGTTCCTCGATTCGAATACCTTCGCGACGAGGGTCGTGCAGCTGCCCGCCGGCAGCACGGCGATCGCGCCGCTAAGTCAGGAGCGATTGGCCGTGCTCCACTCAGGCGTAGCCTCGGTACTCGACCTCGCCGACGGTTCCCTGGGCCCCAACATCAGTGCTCCTGGCGGCGGGTTGATGCTGATCGGGCCGCCCAAGCCCGACGGCGGGAGCGATGACGATGACTGATGTGTAACAGCACAAGTCACCGCATTCGCTGGGAAACGAGTCTTTCGTTGCTACCGAGCATTCGTGATATCAGCGGCACCTGGCTGTGCTTGTCGATGGTGTGAAGCACTAGGAAGACGCGTGACACGAGGCCTTCGGGCGCCGGTCCTCGTCGCTGCTCTGGGCATCTGCGCGTGCTCTACACAGTTGTCCTCGGCGACAGCAAGTCCGGCAGGCACGACCGCCGGATCGTCGGCCTCCAGCGGGTGTCGCGCGCTGGATGCCAAGCCGGGGACAGGTTCTACGTTAGTCGCGGTCGCGGACAAGGCACCGATCGGAGTCGCATTCGTCATTGATGCGGTCACCGGGGCGGTACGAGGTCGGATCGAGCTGCCCAGCGCTATCCCAGAGGTCGCGCTCGACGCAAAGGGTAACCAGCTGGTGTTGCTGTGTGAGAGCGCGCAGTTGCAGCAGCTGGTGGCATTCGATCTCAACAGCCTAGCGGAGCGCTGGCGATTGACGATCTCGGATCCCGCGACCACGAAGGCCGTGGGCGGGCTGCCGTCACTCGGAGTGTCGCGCGACGGCGCATTTCTCTTCGTTCAACACACGAAGGCGTTGCGCGCGGATGCCACGGCGCCCGGCGGTAGCCGTTACTGGCTGAGCATCCACGACGCGCACACCGGGGTTCCGCTGACAGAGGTTGAGCTGCCGGAATGCGGCCCAGGGGGCAGACTCCTCGCGGGTGCACCCGCGCTCGTGGCCGTAGTCTGCAGGGACGGCGCTCGAGTGGCGGAGGCGCCAACGTGGCGCGTGGTGCGTTCGATCCCGGTTGCCAATCTCGCGCCGGTCACCCTTGTCGATGACACGAGACTGCTGGGAGTCAGTAGACAACTGCAAGTGTTCGGCGTCGACCTGCGGACCGGCATCACTTTTGAGGACTCGAACTGGGACGAACAGAGTACCGGGCGTGTCACGCACTGGGGTCGGCTCATCGCGGCGACGGACGGCAGCCGCCTGTGGGTACTAACGAAACGGACGGCTTCCGGTTCTACCGATGAGATGCCTCCAGATACGTTGACTGAGATCAACCTAACGACGCGAAAACGAATCGACACGCCGGTGCCCGACTTACGCGGCGTCGGACTGATCGGAACGCGCATCGTCTACTTTGTCCAAGGCCGCTTACGTTCGACCGATGGTGCATTGGATGTGCAGGTGCTAAACGGCTCGGTCGAATACTGGGGCGTCTTGGCGACCAACTAGGCACCCTTCCCGAATGGCATTCGTCCGTGTGAGGTCGCGAAGTTTGGGGAGGGTCGTTCCTCCGACCCGACTTTCTAGGGCGTCTGACTCCCCTGACTTCTTGAGAACGGGATGTGCGGGGTTTCTTCGGAGAGTCGCGAGTTCTCTAGGGCGAGACGTCTGTCACGATCGTCTATCTGTAGATCAGCCGCTCTTGGCTGTGGGCTTCGATTCCGCCTCTGCTCACCGTGTGATGTCTCAGGACATCGCGGATGCCTGTCCGCACGTCATTCTGGACCGGCGTCGACAGGCCGAAGAACACCGGGTGAGCCGAGACCAACGGCTGTGGCACTCAAGCGTCGATTCCGCGCGAGGGACACGGAATGCGCAGCCGGCTGGGAGCAGTCAAGACTATTAGCGGCTCACACGATGCTGTTCCATGCCCACTGGTTGGATTCCGCACGAAAGTTCAAAGCCGGGATCGGCTGCACAAGGGGCGAGTACTCGGGCACAAACGGGTGGATTGGCTGATTCGGCGTGATTGACTGACTCGGTTTGTTAGCGGCTGCCCGCCGGAACTTCAACTACGCGACCGAGACGTTCGTCGTCCTCGGGGTCACCTGCATGTCACGTCGCTCCGGATTCGTGAGAGCCGAGCACGTGCGCCGTCACGTCGATGACGACGCGCTTCTCGCGGCTGAAACGCTAGTCAGCTAAGTGCGCACCAGCGCGTAGGTGCTGAACGTACTTGAGTTGCCGCTGCATGAATACGTCCTTCGCGAGATCCCAGCACGCGACCGTAGCGTTGCGAATCCTCCACCGCAGCCAATCGAGCGGACCCGGCCGCCCGAAACCGAGTCGTTCAACTTCGATCTTGAGCCATTCGAGGCGACGACCGCTCGTCCAGGCCTCGCGAATCTCGTCGTCACGTAGACGACTGAACCGCGGCGGGTCGGCGATCGCGAGGAGTCGATTCCATACCGCGAGTGTGTGCGGATCCGCCCAGCGTGAAACGCTCTCGCGTGAGCGCTCGAGGATAGAGGCAGAGAGCGCGAAGTCTCGGCGCGTAAGAGCGATCTCTGCGCGCGCGAGGTCCTGCAGCAATCTCGTTTTTGAGTCGACGCTATCCAGTGCAGCTAGCCGTCGAAGCATGTCCTCCGCCCTGACGAGCAGTTCTTCGCGGTGGCGGGAGTTCATGGCCATCTCGGCGCGGCGGATCAACTGTCCTGCGGTGCCGCGGAGGTACTGGTCCGCGATGTAGCCGTCATTCAGGTCTTCGATCGCCATATTCGCCCTAGCCAGGGCCGCATCCGCAGCGCGGTAGTAACGCTCGGCGAACCCTGGCCGCCCACTTGCCCGCGCGCACCAACCCGCACCCATGCACCAGTCGACCTGTTGGAAGACGCGAGGAGATGGGAGAGCCTCTTCGGACCTCAGCAGGTAGTCGAACTCGCGCAACGCCGCGCGGAATCTCCTCGCTCGTGAATAGGCGCGTGCCATCGTGTGGTGGTCGATGGCGGCACCGCTCGCGTGACCCGCCTCGAAGAGGTCGCAGGCGGCCTCTCCCTCTTCGATCCAATACAGGAGGGCTGCGAGCGACTCGAGCTTTCTTGCGGCACTGAGACCTGCCGCCGTCGCGGCACTTTGGACCGCCGCTCGGGCGACCCGTAGTTGTTCGGGATCCTCGAGCCACGTACCCAGCGGCGTGTGGACGTTCGTGATGAGCTCGCGCTGGAGGACGAGCAAGACGCTGCGCCGTGCGTCGCTTAGGTCATGAGTGATGACCGTGTCAATCGGAACTGGTGCAGGAGCGCGATTCGAGTGTTGCCGGTCGGCCCAGCAGAAGCGGGCTCCCGCTTCGGTCGCATTCAGCAGCGCTGGGGTGAGGTCAAAGCGGTCGCTGAAGCTGTAGCCCACGAAGAGGATCGAACGTCCTCGGAGGGCCGTGACGAGGGAGTCCTGCCACTGTTCGCTTTCGGCGCGCAGTTCGACTCCGCGGATCGTCGCCGCAATCGTGTCGGGACGACCGATCGTCCCGTGAACCTTGAGGAGATCCGCAGGCGTGATGCTGAAGCTACCGGTGACAGGCACCGCGACGCGAGGTGCATTAGACGCAGCCTCGAGGCATTCGTCCAAATTCGTCGTGATGATCGCCTCAACTTCACCTGACGCCATCAGCTCGTTTGCAGCGATGTGTTCAGCGTTCGGCGAGGCTTTCGCGTCGGTCCCGAAGAGCCGGTCAAGAACCAGTGGCACGAACTGGTCCGAATGAAGACGGATCTCCTCCATGAGAATCTCAAAGGGCATCGCTCGCGATCCATCTGCGGTGCGCGCCGCTCGGGTCTGGACTCTCTGGAAGGTATCCGCGCCACGCCGTAGTTGGCTTGCGACCGCCGGCTCCGCATGGTGCGACAACTCCTCGAGTACCGCTTCACGGATCGGCCCTGCCGTCGGTATCCCCGCTGGCTGTCGGACGGAGACGCCAGACCCGAGCCACAAGATCCAGGGTCCGCGCCGACGGAACTCATCAACGAACTCTGAGACGTCGATCCGACGCGCACGCCGCGGCGGAATGTTCACGGTGCGCTCACGGCGAAGGATACTTGGCCGTCGGCATCGCTACGCAGCTGCCGCTGATGGATGCCTGTACCTGCGCCGGGCCGATCCAATGAGGTTTCAAGCGTGACGTGCTGGTTCGACGATCGACAGCGTCGCGAGGCGACGACGGCCGGGGGCGACATCTAGGGAAGGCAGACCCAAGCCATTTGCTCATCGGTAACGGTGGGCCGCACAGCTGTCTTGGTCGCATAGATGCGATGCTCACCGACGCGTGTGAAGACGGCCTCGCATCCGGCACCCCTTCCGGCGCACGTGCCGTAGGCCATCGTGTCTCTCTCGATGTAGGCGAGACGGTCGCTCGTCGGCACGCGGGTCGGGTCAGACTTCTTGACCTCCTTGCACTCTGTCCCGGGGAACTTGCAGATGTCTCCTTCACCGTCCACGGGGAAGCGCGGCGGCCTCGCCTCGTCGATCTCCTCAACCACGACTTGGACCGGGGGCCCTCCAGGTGGCGCCAGCGCCCAGAGAAGCGGTGTGATGCGCCGGGCGTGAATCCGGAGAGCGAAGTTCAGCGCGTAGTCCGGCGTGACATATACGCGCTTCTCGGACCAATCGAGATACGCGCCGATGATCGGACGCCCGGGCCGGGATCGGGTGGCGTTGGTCCGTTGGCCCGCTCGCTTGCCACCACGGGTCGCGCCCGCCGAGTCGGACGGCATCGACGGTCCTTTCCTCTTTGTCGTTTTCAGTGTCTTCTTCTTGTGCCTCGCCTTTGCGTCACTCGCTGCGTTTCGGCGGCCCGTCCGCGTAGTCGAGGACTTCACCTTCCGAGGTCTCTTAAACACCGGCCTGCCGACGCGCTACGGCTTCTGCAGCGGATTCAGGAAGAAGTGTGCGAGGAAGACAAAGAGCACGGTAATGAGTCCGCGGGAGAACCAGGGGTTCTTGTCAGACCAATCCTCAACGCGATGGCTGATCGTGGGCCAGCCCTTCAGCTCGCAGATCAGCTCCAAGACAGAAATGAAGACAAGTGCGAACGTGATCGCCCAGATCACGTAGACGACTCCCGTCGTGTAGGTCCCGCTCGTCACCGAAATATCGTTCGTCATCGCGTACCGCGCTCCTCTTGAGCCGGTGATTGAGGCTCATCCAGACGCGGTGGATGATCGGCCCACAGCCAATGACCGACCAGGACGGAAATCGACAGGACGATCGCGACTGACCACCAGCCCACTCCATTCGCGGCTCGATCGTTGTAGATCGCGCAGCGGATGTAGAAGGTGATCGGCTCGAAGGTGGCAGTCGACGTGTCGGCCATGGAGATATGGGCGGTACCGATGGCCTCGACGAACCAGATGCCCGTCAGGATCAGGAGCATGCTGGCCATCGCGAGCTGACCCATGATCTCGCGCCCGCGCTCCGTCTGGACGACGTAGGGTCGTCGTCGCCAATGACTGAGGAGCCGGCCGCCGACCAAGCCGGCCAACTCAACGCCCACGAACAGCCAGTCGGGGAGGTAGGTCTGCTTGGGGTCGCAGGTGATCGGGCCGTTCCGGTCGATTGCCAGGCCCAGGAACACTCCCAATACCGCCAGGTACGGAGGCAGGAGAAAGTGGAAGAGAAGATGAAGCCCATCTTCCACCGTGTGAACAGCTCTCACCGGAACACCGTCGTGCCGATGGCCAATCCGAGGGCGACGGCCGCCGCGGTCGCAAGCCAGGTGTTGAGGTTCGCGGGTATCGCGATCTCGAAGGTACGGTTGGTCTTGACCGCCTGATAGACATTTGCGCACGCAGCAAGGAAGGCGCCGAAACTGCACCCGCAGACGGCCAGCGCCGCGCGTTCGTTGCCTCGATAGTGGGAATCGACGGCAAAGATTCCCTCGAACAACAGCTCGCCCACGGTGGCGAAGAGGAGTCCGGACGCTGCCACCAGGAGAGCGACGCGCCAGAAGAGCACCTTCCGCGGCCTAGCCGCCATGGCTCAAGCTCCGCGCCCGCGGGCTCAGCCGTGGTCCAGAAGAGCGGGCGAAGCGTCCCTCAAGATCCCCGGTCCGACAGCATGCTCCGCCGAGGTAACCCTCGACTGGCTTCTGGAACTCTGTCAGACCGTGCCATGGGTGGTCGTGCAAGCGGCGAATAGTATGCCTCTAGTACTACTAACAGTAGAATCGGACACCGGATGTGCTGACACGGTCACACTCCGATCAACTGACTCGCAAGAGAAGTAGGTCGCCAAATCATGCCCGGCGTGGCTGCTGACCCGGGCCGGTCTGACCCATGGACAGGGAGCCTATCAAGTAGACACTAGTGGCACTATGCTGCCTGGCGAGCGGCTAGTGCTTGCCTGGGGAGCGGGCCGCACGCCGGGTCAGCGAACCCACAGGCGAGGCGAAGGGGAGGCGAACGTGAAATCGCACGTCGATCTCGTGGATGCGAGCATCCGCGAGCTCCAGCGCGAGCTCGTCGCGCTCGCAGCGCCGGGGGACTGGGAGGAGCTTTTCAAGATCATCCACCGACCCGGATGGACGAGCGTGGCCGAGTTTGCCTTTGCGACCGGGCTGATCAGCGCGGCGCGGGCAGAGATCCGCGTCGTCACTGAGCTCAGGCAGGCGCTGCTTGCTGGCAGCCGGCAGGTTGCCGTCGGAGAAGAGGCGCGGAAGTGAATCTGGCGTTGCGGTTGGGCGGCTAGCGCGTGGCAACGCGCGGGGCTGGGCGCGGGTCGCGCGAGCGCGGCTGGCCGTCGGTCGAGGAGCAACTGCGTGCGGACAAGGTCACGCCCGGAAGTGCCCTCGAGCAGTTGATCCGCGCGAACCAGGACACTGACCTGCTTGACCCAAAGGAGGCCCACGATGGCATGCAGTTGCCGGTGTGGCTTCGCGTCTACTGGCGGAAGCAGCACCCCGAGCCCGAGGTCTCCGCCGCGTACCCCGCCGCCCTCTTCCGGATGTACAGCTGGATGCGAGCTCACCACGACCTACCGTGGCGCTCCGCACCGGACGAGGCGAAAGAGCAGGGCCGCTGAGGGTGGCCGACCAGCGGATCTCGGGTGCGAGTGCGGATATCCGCAGCGAGTCGGACATTCGCCTCAACTACGGCGACCCGAACAAGATCATCGCCGGCTCGAACGACGACACCAGCTTTCTGCAGGCGCAGTTCTTCTCGTCCGACGGGGGCGTCAGCTGGGGCCAGACCGCCGGCGGCCTGGCGCTCCAAGGAACGGACACGTTCCAGGGCGACCCGGCGGTGGACTGGACGTCTGACGGCACCGCGTGGGCGCTGACCCTCGGGTTCGACGGCGTGCCGAACCTTCGGATGCGCTGCTACAAGTCCACCGACGGTGGCAAGACGTGGGTCTTCGATTCGACCCCGACCGGGACGCAGACCGCGGTGGATCGCGAGACCCTCTGGGTCGATCACAGCCCGACCTCGCCGAACAAGGACCAGATGTACGTCATCTACCACAACGGCTCCCCCGCCTTCGTCGCGACCCGGCCGGCAGGCGGCGCGTGGCAGGCCCCTGTCCAGGTCAGCGGCGCGGAGACGACCGGGGTCGCCATCGGCGCTGATATCAAGACCAACGCCTTCGGTGACGTCTTCGCTTTCTGGCCGGACAACACGGGGGTGAATGCAGGCAGCCGCAAGATCTACGTCTCGAAGTTCCCCGCTGGCGGAGCCAAGTTCGGCGCCCCGGTCACCATCGGGCCCGTGCGCGCCGGTAGCTTCAACTGGTTCATCCCCGCGGACGCGAGTCGCGGGATCAGCTGCTACGTCTCCGCGGGCGCGTACCGCACCGCGACCAAGGACCTCGTCTACGCACTCTGGACCGACCTCAGCGGCGCGGCTGGCTGCACCAGTGGGACTGGCCCGGGCGCGGACACGACCTCGAGCTGCAAGAGCCGCATCTGGTTCGCGCGTTCGACGAATGGCGGCGCGAACTGGTCGACTCCAGTCAAGATAAACGATCAGGCGGGCAAGAACGACCAGTTCCATGCGCGCCTGTGCGTCGATGAGGCCACCGGCAACCTGATGGCGATCTACTACGACACAGTCGGGGATCCGAACCGCCTCAAGACCGACCTCTGGATGCAGGTCTCGACCGACGACGGGCAGAACTGGAGCACCGCACAGAAGGTCACCGCCGCCCAGACGGACGAGACCGCGGCGAGCGCGGACTCGGGCAATCAGTACGGCGACTACATCGGACTATCTGGGTTCTACGGGAACTTCTGGGCCTGCTGGACCGACCGCCGCAGCGGGGCGAGCGAAGAGATCTGGGCGGCGCAGCTGCCCCTTGTGGCGAAGCAGTGCAGCTTCATTGTGGACAAGAGCACCTTCGGCCAGGACGAGGTCCAGGCGATGCTCACCAGCGGCAACCCGAGCGTGAGCCCGGCGTTCTACGTCGTCGTTGACGGCTTCAGCGCTGCTGACCTCGGGATCGTCGCTGCGGATCTCGCGGGCGCGCCAGTCCACAAGCCTGTGCTCAACGCCGCGCCGGCGTTCCCCGGGATGGTCATCGGGCAGCCGACGACGCTCTTGGCCGAGGATCCCGCGCTGCCGGCCACGCCGCAGCGATTCACCTGGGCCTATCCCGTGACGTTCACCGACACGACCGGGTTCACCCAAGCCGTCACGACCGTGACGCTCACCGCGACGATCTCGTCCGTGAGCGCGAGCGCGCAGTTGCAACTGCTGCAGCAGCCTGACCCGTATGAGCTCGACGGCGCAACGTCGTGGCTCAGCCAAGACCTGCGGGTCTTCTACATCAAGCAGGGTCAATCGAAGTTCGGGGCGACCGTCGGTGGGAGCACTCCTGCTGACGCGATCGCGTTCATCCAGCAAGTGCTCACGAACTTGAACCCAGGCGGCAACAGTGGCGGGCAGAGCTTCGACGCCGACCTCGACCCGCGCGGTACGGGTGTCGCGCTGAACCCGACTGACGCAGGTGGCACGGCGATCTTCAATTTCGCGATCGCCAAGGTGCGCTACCGCGGCGTCGCGCAAGATGCCCAGGCGGTGCGGGTGTTCTTCCGGCTCTGTCCAGCGCTCACCGTGTCGACGGCGTACGACCCCACGACGACGTACCGGACCTACTCGGATGGGATTCAGTACGGTCAAAAGATCGCGCTGCTCGGACTGCAGAACAGCAACATCCTGACGATCCCCTGCTTCGCAACGGCGCGCGTGGGGCCGGGCGCCTCAATGACCACGCAGACTGACGCCCCCAACGTTCAGCCATTCACCCACGATGTCTCGGGCGCGGAGGTCGTGCACTACTTCGGCTGTTGGCTGGACATCAACCAAGGGACGCAGAAGCTGTTCCCACTGAACCCTGGCGGCGACGGACCGTTCGGAGGGACGCTCAAGTCCGTCCTCGAGCTGGTGCGCAACGCGCACCAGTGTTTGCTCTCGGAGATCGCGTTCGATCCGGACCCCATTCCGACCACGCCTGCGCCGGTTACGCCGGCCACATCCGACAAACTCGCCCAGCGCAACCTGACGTTGCTCCCATCCGCCAACCCTGGGGACCAGGCGTCGCGGAGTATTCCCAACACCTTCGAGCTCAAGCCCACGCCCGCCGAGCGCGCCCAGACGCCCGACGAGCTCATGATCGTCTGGGGCAACGTCCCGACCGGTTCGTCCGCGCGCGTGTATCTGCCGACCGTCAGCGCGGATGCTGTCTTGATGCTCGCAGCGCGGCGCGGCAGCGCTGCGCACTTGCGCCGGGTGGACGATCACACGATCGGCTGCGGGGTCGGGCAGGTGACCTACGTCCCCATTCCACCGGGTCCGAGTCTCAACCACACCGGCCTGCTCACGGTCGACCTCCCAGCCGGCGTTCGCAAGGGTCAGGTATTCCACTCACTCGTGCGCCAGATCAGCCTGCGCACTGGGTCCGACGAGAAAGTCGGGAGACAGCGCGTGGGCACTGACCAGGTGAACCCAGAGGGAGCGCAGCCAGTCGTCGTGGTAGCACGCACCGAGCGGCGTGCGTGGTGGCAGGTCCGCGGGACGTTCGAGATCGCCATCCCGGTGCAGACCGCGCCCGAGATGCGCGCGCCGGCAGAGGAGCTCTACTCGATCACCCGCTGGATCCTGCTGTCAGTCCCGTCGCAGGACCGCTGGCACGCCAGCTTTGAGCGCTACGTCCGCGAGCTGGGCGAGCGCGTCCGCGCGCTCGGCGGGGACCCCGCGCGCATCCCCCCGACAGCCGATGGGCACTGGGACCACGAGGGAAGAGAGACTGGCGGAGCAGAAGGACGGATCGAGTTCTCCGGCAAGGTCGCAGCGCTCACGTACGACCGGTTCGGTGACTTTGCGGGGTTCGTGCTCGACACCGAGGACGGCGAGCGCCGCTTCCGGAGCCGCGAACCCGAGGTCGAGGACCTCGCCTACGAGGCGTGGCGCGAGCGCTTTGGCATCTCGGTCGTCGTCGAACGGCACGCGCCGCAGCGTCCGGAGTCGATCATCCTTCGCCATCCCACCCGTCAACTCGAGCAGTGAACGCATCCGCACGTGTGGGTGCGATCGCGACGTCGATTGCGTCGCCAAGAGGCGACCCGCCTTCTGCGCCATGACCCGGTCTGACCCTCGTGACGAGGATCGTGCGCAAGAGCGACGAGCCCGGTCGGCTGGACCCGCCGCGTCCTCCGCTCACCCGGCAGGCCGACTCGGCATCCTGTCGCTGCCACGCGCGGACAACGCCGCATGGGTACGGGACGATCCGTTCGGACGTGGCCAGGGACTGGGCTTGCTGCTGCGCCAGCGGGCCGGACGCTGGGTCATCACACGGCTCCTCGAACGATCCCCTGCGCAGCGCGCCGCGCTTCAAGTTGGCGACGAGGTGCGTGCGATCGATGCGTACGTGCTTCCTGAAGGAGACTTCGCCGAAGCGCTGCGGCTGCTGCGTGCGTCGACGCGACGCACTCACGTACTCGAGATCGTTCGCGCGCGCAGCCGCCTGCGCGTGAGGCTGCCGTCCGCGCCGATCGCGCAGGTCATCCGTGCCGATCTGCGCGCAGGCGCTGGCGACGGCTCCTACTGCCTCACGTGCCGGAAGTGCTACACGACGCTCTTCGGCTGGATAATCTGCGGCCGACCGCGGCGCCCGCACTGCGCGGACCCCTGCGGCGTCGCCTGACGACACGGATCCCTGAAGTCGGAGGGACGGCCGTGGCTGGCTACTACGACGCGCCCCGAGTCCACCGCGATTCGCAGGATGTCCTTACGGTGTCCGACCCGACTACGTGCATTCCGCAAGAGCGAGCAGGTTGTCCGGCAAGTAGTCGTCGGCCTCGGTCTTAAGGTACGTGCGTCCCTTGTGCGTCTCGGTATCTACGCGCAAGGGTCGTCCGCCGCGCGTGACCGAGTAGTCATCGCTCCGGCTGTCGATCCGCCGGACGGCGTCGTCCTCGAGGTGCTTCCTGCGCGGCCGTCAGTTCGGCACGATCAGCCACGCCGATTCGAGGCAGTGCCAGTGCGGATTGAAGCTGTCACGCGTCGCGATGAGGTCTGCGTTCGTCCTGCCCCGAGCGGTTGAGGTCGTAGCCGACCGTTAGCCGTCCGCATGTGTCCCTCCTCCCGGATTCGTCCCGACCGATGCACGCGGCCCAGGACGTCTCGAGAGGAGCTCACACCTATGACCCGAGCGACGGCGGAGGGAGGGGATTCAGCAGGAAGTGCGCGAGGAACACACCGAGCGCCAGGATCAGGCCTCCTGCGAACCACCGATTCGATCTCGACCAGCGCTCGACGCGATAGCTGATCGAGGGGACGTGTGCGAGCTCGCACGCAAAGTCGAGGATCGCGATCAGGACCAGCGACCCGAACACGAAGCCGGTGACCCAGGCCGTCCCGATGCGGTAGGTCTCCATCACTCGATGCTCGTTTCCTCTGCTGGCCGGATCGCGATCGCACGGAGACCCGGATGCAGGGCCCAGAGCCAGTGGCCCACCAAGAAGCACACGATGCTGACCACGAGGAGCGTCACCCAGCCAACGCCGTTGCTCGCGCGATCCTCGTAGATGGCGCATCGGACGTAGTACGTGATGGGTTCGTACTCCGCGCTGCCCAGCGGCGTGACCGACACGTGCGCGGTACCGATGGCCTCATAGAAGAGGATGCCGGTGAGCATGACCATCAGGCTCAACCAGCCGAGCGCGGCGACCAGGCCCGAGACGCGATCGGCCCGGAGCGAGGTCGCGAACGGGACGGGCGCGTTGAGGAGGCTCAAGAGCCGACCCAGGATCAGCGCGCCGATCCCAGCTGCGACGAGCCAGGGCGCAGGCAGGTACGCGACGCGGTAGGTGCAGTTGGTCGGGGTGTCCTCGAGGATGGTACGCACCAGAACGACGCCGAAGGCCGCGATCACGAGTGGCAACGCCGCGTGAACGAGGAAGTGGATCCAGTCCTTCACGCCCGTTGGCCGCCAGCTCACCTGAACACCGTCGTGCCGATCAACAGACCAACCCCGATCGCCAGGATGCGGGTCAGCCAGTCGTCGAGCCAGCTCGGGACGCCGATCGGGAGGGTCTTCCCGGTCGCAGCCACACGCACGAGGTTCACGAACGCGACGATGGCACTCGCTGCGAAGACGGCGGAGGCCATCAGCGCGAGCCGCGCTCCGTGCTGGTAGAGCGGCGAGACCCGGAAACTCTCCTCGAACCGATCCTCGCCAAGGGTTCCGGCGAACAGCGCCGCGAACACCAGGAGGAGGACGATGCCGGCGAGCGGAGCGATCTAGCGAACCCTCGCGCCGACGCTCATCGGCTGGGTCTTCGGGGAAGCATGCGGGTTAGCCGTCTTGGGCCCCCGTACGCATCGTCGACCCCGGTCGTGCTCGCTGCGTCACCCCGTCGCTGCTCACACCCCATTCCCTTCGGGAATAGTGACAACCAGCCGTACTATATCAACGCCTGTGGGGAGCGGAAGAAGCATGGCAGGCGAATTCGTGCTCGGCGGCCTCCTGCGGGCTGGAGCGCTCAGGCGCGTCCGCCAGCTGGGCGGTCACGGTCGACGTCGCTGACGGGCGCGCAGGCGCAATTGGGACTCGCCGGAGTTGCGACGTTGGAGCGGCAGCGGCGGCCGGTCTATTCGGACCGCTGCGATCGATCTTGGAACGCCATGAGCGCCAGCGTTGGGTACGTCGGACTTCTGGGCGCAGCGATGGCGTGCCGCGCTGGCGCTCTGGCGGGGGCAGGAGCGATCGGTGCTCTGGGGCGCGCGATCAAGGAGGGACGCTGCGATGCCACCGAGGTACGGAGCGATCGTCGACGCACTAGGCCGGCCCCTCAAAGCAGACGAGATCACGGCGATCAACGCGCTCGCGGTCAGTGAGTGGACGGACTGGCTGGATGGTGCGCGCGAGCTGCCCTATCGAGTCGCCCTGTCGCGCGTCCGCGCGCTCGTCCCGCAGGTGCTGCCCGATGTTCCATCGGAGGCCGTGCTGACGTCCTGTTTCGGCCTGAAGGCCGGCGACGCGCGCAAGCTGCGCAAGGAGTTCTGGGACGATCGGGCCAAACGACTCTCGTTCCTGAAGCAGGCGGTCAAATCTGTGAAATTGACGTACTCCGCCGCCGGCGTCACCTACGAGGTGGTCGAAGTGGCTGACTACCTCGTTGCCGATCTGGAGGAAAAGGAGGAGAAAGCGCGCCAGATCCTCGGGACGGCCTTCGTGCCGCTGATCAAGAAGTCGGCGCGGCCCGCTCCGGGGGCCTATGACTGGGCGATTGAGAAGAAGGTTCGCGCGACGATCCTGACGCTGCTGGGATGAAGCCCGAAATCGCGGTCGGGTTCTTCGGCGCCTACGGGGCGATCCTCTCCATCGTCGTGGTCTATCAGACTCTCGCGCTGCAAGCCGTCCGCCAGCGGGCCGAGGCCGTGGAGCGCGAGTACGGACGAGGCCACGGCATCGACGATGCGGGCCGCCGACGTCAGGCTGCGGTGGGCCGGATTCTCCTAGAGGCGGCAGTCTTGCTCGTCGCGGTGACGGTCGCCTTCTGGCTCATCGCCAGCTACAGCGACGCGATCGCGGCGCTTGTGGACCCGGCCGAGGTCCCGTCCTGGGCGTTCACCTACGGAATCTGGGCTCTGCGTGGCCTGTACCTGGCGGTGACCGCCTACTACACGGCCGACCTGCTCCGCGTGGGTGTCGTTCGCGACAACCTCCCCTGGATGCGCTGAACCCGCTCAGAAAACAGCCCACGAAAGGAGGATTCCGTGCTAGGGGTGTTCCATGGGGAAAGGTCGGGCGGGGAGCACGCGCCCGGCACTCGCGCTCGTCGTCATCGATCAACCCGCCGTGACCCACGCGCAACTTCGCGCGGCCGTCCAATCGCTCCTTGCTCAGCTCGAGACCGAGGGGCCGGCGCTGCGGGAGATCGTGCGCGAGGCCGAGCGCAGTCGGAACCCGGTAGCCAAAGTCGTGGACGCGATCTGGCTCGGACCAGGGCCGATCGATCGCGAGTGGTGGCAGGCGGAGATCTCGGACCGGACGGTCCCGAAGCTTCGAGCCATCCTCAGCGCCGATGCCGAGCAGGCGTCCTCTAGCGAGGCGCTGCTGCCGCTGCAACGCGCACTCGTCGACCTCGCCGATCAGCTGCAAGAGCGAGCGACCCACGATGTTGGCTCCTACCAGCAGACCGCTCTGCGATTGATGGCCTCGCGAATCTATGGCCTCCTCGAGCACCTGGACGCACCGGGCGGCGCGAATGCGTCGCGCGCAGGATCCTAAAGGGACTGACGTTGCGAAGGACTCTTGAGGACAGCGCAGTATCGGGCGAGCTATGGCGTGCCGCTCGCGGGGACGCCGGATTCTGAAACCTGGTGTTGCGTGAACGCTACAAGGCGCGGCAGAGCCGCCGCGGCTCGTACGCGTTGTGTCGGTGGAGCTGGTCGGCTGATCTGATTCGCACGTCGGACCTTCCGCGACAACGTCTCAGGCCCGGTCCCACGGGAGGCGCATTGGCGGTCCGCTCTTAAAGAGCCGTTAGCAGTTATCTCCGGTGCAGTCAGGGACCACCAGGGCCATGGTCTGGCCCGTCAGCGTCGGCTGGCAGACGCCCATGTTTGCCGGCGGGACCAGCACCCAGGCGAGCGAGTACTGATGCACGTCGATCACGGCGGTCGCGCCCATGTCGCAGTGCAGAACCGTCCCCCCTGCGGCCGCTTTTTGGCAGTGACCGTGTATCGCCCGACTCCACAGGGTGCCGCCACACGCCGCCTGGTTGTTCGGCAGCGCCTGGAGCTCCTCGTGGGCAGGAACACAGCACATCGAGTCGGTGTCTGCCCGCACGTCGCCTCGAAGCGCTCCACCGCGCGGCGTGCGGTGCTTCGTCTCGGAAGGTTTCCGACGCGCTACCTCTGCCCGTGCCATCGTCTTTCTCCCTCGCGTGCCGGTTCCCCAGGTCCACTTGGACCGCTGACGTCGCCGCGCGCATAGTAATACTAGTCACTTCGTACGCCCTCGCAGCCTCGCGCGCCGGCGCCTCGCGCAGCATGTCGCGCCAGCGCACCTGGCGGTGTTCGTGTGCCCTGCGGGCCGCCTGCGACCGCGACCAGCCACCTTTGGCTGCGAGCGTTCCGGCCGAGACGCGAGCGTCTACCGCGACTCCGCGCGCAGCTGGCGCGTCGCCGACGGGCTTGTCACGGAGGGAATCCCTCGGCGCCCTTGCAGGTTGCTTCCGGCCCAGGAGACTTCTGACGTCCGCGATCCCGGTCATCGCGTGCTTAGCGCATCGTGTGCTGGAGCATCCAGCGCACCCCAAGCGCGCTCCGGGTTGATCTCGCTGCGCGAACGACCGGCAGGCACCGTCTGCGCCTGCAGCCAGTGACGCAGCGCTTCGCGAGCACGCCTGCCTCGGGGACGAGCTGCTCGTCCACACGGGCGAACCGGGCGCCGAGCGCCTCCGCGACGCGCCGCTGATCGAGCGGGCACGAATCGTCGCCGGCCATGCGACCACGAGCAGGCCCGTGGAATCCAACTCGCGGCATCTCAGATCCGCGTCTGAGAACATGGACGGGCGCGTTCGAACGGTAGACTACTCCGGCCACGAGAGGATCTGGGCAGCTGATCCGGTGAGCGTCACGCATAGACGGAAGGCCAGTACCCTCCTGCGCTCTGTTTCCCGCGGGGACGCGATGCCACTGATCTGCTTTCCGCCAGCTGGAGCAGGTACTTCCTTCTTCCGCCGTTGGGCCACACGCATAGGTCCGGCCGTCGTCGTTTGGGCGGTCCAGCTGCCCGGCCGCGAAGCCCGGATGAACGAACCCGCGATCACCGACATGGCGGCGCTGGTCGAGCTTCTCGTTGAGGACGTCCTGCCGGCCTTGCCGTCGAGGTACGCATTCGTCGGGCACAGCATGGGAGCGCTCCTGGCGTTCGAATTCGCGTGTCGTCTTACGGAACTCGGACACGCGCCGCCGGTGCACATGTTCGTGGCTGCGTGTTCCTCTCCGTCGTGGCGAACATCTGCCTCCGAGTTGCACCGGCTGTCGGACCCTGAGCTGCTCGCATATCTGCGGGAGCTAAATGGCACACCTCGCGAGCTCCTCGAGAACGACGAGCTCATGGCGCTCGTGCTCCCCACTCTCAGGGCTGACCTGACCGCCACCGAGACCTACGTCCATGCGCCGGGCCGTCGGGTCACAGCAGGAGTATCCGCGCTGCATGGGCGCAATGACGTCTCGGTCTCGCGCGAAGCGATGCTGGCATGGCGTGAGGTGGTGAACGGCACCTTCAGCTATCACGAGTTCAGAGGAGATCACTTCTTCGTCCTCCAAGACGAGGCCGATGTCCTCGACGTAATCTGCGCGACTGTGAGGGAACGATGACGAACGCGGCTATCGCCCGCTGTAATGACATCTGCCTATCCGTGCTGCCACCGCTCGAAGGGGAGGTCCACGTCTGGCTCATCCCCACGAACGTCCAGATGTGCTCTCATCTCGAAGCGGCGGCTGCGGCGTTCTCGCTTGAAGAGCGCGAGCGCGCGGATTCATACATCTTCGAGCGCGACCGACGCCGGTTCGTCCGGTCGCATGCATGGCTACGTTCGATCATTGCGCGGTACCTGCGCGCCCCACCCGATGCGGTCAGGTTTCGGCGCGGCCCAAGTGGCAAGCCCCGGCTGCCGGACCCAGCGCCGCTGAATTTCAACCTGGCGCACGCGGGAGAACTCGGCGCCATCGCCGTGAGCCATCACAGCCGCGAAGTCGGAATCGACCTAGAAACGGAGCCGACGTCCGCCGACATCCGGACGCTCACGCGGGCAGTCCTGGGCTCAGCCGCTGTCGCCGCGGTCGCGGCGTTGCCGGCCGGCGATCAGATGCGCACCGTCTTGCGGGCATGGACACTGAAAGAATCCCTGCTGAAGGCTGGCGGGTACGGGCTGTCTCGGCCGCCGAGTGAGATCGAGGTCACACTCGAGGGTCTGAAGCCGACCATCATCAACGCGCCAGGCGGACGGGCCGAAATCGACCGATGGTGGGTTCGCGATTTAGCTGTGCCCGCTCCTTATGTAGGTACGCTCATGGTCGAGAAACGTGAGGATGTATCTCCGCCGTACGTGCGTGGATTCGGCTACTGACGATCCGGCGCAGCGTACTTATCCTGGCAGCGGTTCGGCCGCGAGAGCAACTACAGCGTGTACCACATCATCTCGGCCCGGTAGGGCGCGCGTCTCGAGCGTCCGGGCAGCTGGTATCGGGATCGGCGCAGCCGCGACGCGGGCCGAGAGCCAGGGCCGCCCACGTCGCGCGTGAATCTGAGCGACGAGCTCCGCGCCCAGCGAGCAGAAAGCTTGACCCTCTTCGACCACGAGGAGCCGGCGAGATACGTCCACAGCCTGGACCGCCGGACGGATGTCCAGCGGATGCAGCTGGCTTGGCGCGAGGATCTCGATAAGGAGATCGTACTCATCGAAAACAACTCCGAGCGCGTCTTCGACAACCTCGAGTATCCCGCCGTACGTGATCACGGTCAGCACTGCATTTCGATCGCGTGGGCGTAGCCGAATCCACGGAAAGGCCTCGTTCGTCCGGTCGAGGACAAACCCTACGGGCACCCGACGCGGCCGCTGCGGATAGAGCGACTTGTACTCAAACACCAGCGTCGGGGTCTGAACTTGCGCCAGCTCTCTGTAGCACCGCGCGAGATCGAGGCGCCCATTCAAAGCAATCGCATCAAGGGACGGGACGCCAAGGAAGTGCTTTTCAAGAGACTGACTATGGGTCGGTCCATAGCCACGACCGCCGCCCATCGGCGTGCGTACGACGACCGGCAGGGCAATCCCGCCATAGATGTAGGGGAACTTTGCGGCGTGGTTCACGAGTTGGTCGCCCGCCAGCAATAGGAAGTCGCCGAACATGATCTCGGCGAACGGTCGAAGTCCGCGCAGCGCAAGCCCTGTGGCGAGGCCGACGATGGCCTGCTCTGATACGGGCATGTTGAGCACGCGATCGGGGTGACGGTCAGATAGGCCGAGGGTCACTTTGAACGCGCCCCCATACGGCGATCGAACGTCTTCGCCGAGGACCACTACATCGGTCCGATCCTCCATCAGCGACAACAGCGCCGCGCGGATGCTCTCGACGAAGCGCAGGGGCGTCGGTGTCTCCGCGCTCTCGGGAACCGGGGTCCATTCTGATATCGGACGGTCCGCTCGATCGGTCCCGAGCGCACTTGCCTCAGATGAGTCGTGCGCACGCGCGACGGCGAGATCGACGCGTAATCTAGCCTCACGTTGCAGATTGGCGGCCCACGGTGCGCTCTCGAGAAGCCGCGACAGCGGGTCAAGATCCAAATACTTCCGGATCTCGGCAGGATCGCGATCATCGTCACCCTTGCTATGTGCCGCGAGGCGATAGGTTCGGATCAACACCGCGCGCGGTCCAGCGCCGCTGCGCACCGCCGCAACCACCTCGGGGAGCCGCCGCATTAGTTGCGGCCACTCCCATGTCGTACCTTCTATCAGAGGAATCCCAAAGGCCTCGATACGGCTGGAGAGGGTCCCAGAGAGCGTTTCGCGCTGCGGGGTCGACTGTGCATATAAGTTGTCCTCGACGATCATCAGCAGTGGAAGTCGGCGTCGCGCCGCCACGTTCATGCTCTCGTACACAGCGCCCTCTCCGAAAGCGCCGTCGCCCATGAACAAGCAACAGACCGCACCCGAGCGCTTTAGCTGCTCCGCCAAAGCGATGCCAGTTGCCACCGGCGCCATGCCGCCGAGGATCCCGTTCGAGTAGAAGCCGTTCTTGGAGTACAGATGCTGGCTCCCACCGCGCCCGGCCGTCGCGCCCGTGCTCCGACCCATGACCTCGGCCACGAGACCGTCGACATCGCCGGTCCAGGCGACATAGTGACCATGGCCTCGATGGTTCGAACAAACGATGTCCCCGGGCGCAAGAGCCGCGCACGCGGCAACTGCCGCGAACTCTTGGCCGATGCACGTGTGGACCGTCCCGGTGAGCTTGCCTTCGGCGTAAAGCCTCAACAGCCGCTGTTCGACTTCTCGTATCAATAGCGCTGAACCCACGGCCACGCGTAACTGCTGGTCGTCCAGAACTTCCTCGAGCGCTGAGGCCGGTGGCGTCGTCGTTGCGGCTGGGATCAAATCGGACATGGCTGCCCGTGAGTTAGACCATCACCACGTGAACCGATACCCTCCGCGCAGTGGACCGCGGGGAACGGAACGCGAACGAGCTGGTTCGCGCGGTCAATGAGCGGCAGAGCAGCTCCGCGCAGAACGACGCCGGACTCGTGTTCGACGTGCTGGTGCCTCAACTCACCGCTAACGACGACATCGTCGTTTTGGTCCGCTGGCTGAAGGCCGACGGAGCGGCCGTCCGTGAGGGCGAGCCGATCTGCGAGCTCGAGACCGCGAAGGCCGCCTATGAGCTCCCCGCGCCCGCGAGTGGGATTCTCACCATCGCCGCTTCGCCCGGGGAGCTCAGAGTCGGTGAGCGCCTCGGACGTGTCGGCCCGCGGAAAGAGGACTTGCTCGTGACCAGCGGAGAGGACGTTCTGGAGGGAACGACGCGATTCTCCCGATCGGCGCGCGAGTTGCTTTCTGCACACGGAGTGCCTGATTCGGCGTTCGCAGGGCGGGAACTGGTGACGAGGGAAGACGTGCTGCAGTTCCTCGGAGAATCGGGCAGCTCGCCCGTGCGTTCGGTCGATCCCAGTGCGGCCAGGGTGCGACCGCGGTCGCGCCGTAAGCGCGCGGAAATCCGCGTTCTCGAAGGAGGTCGCCAGGCCCTTGCCAGTGCCATCTTCGTCGAACGACCTGTTTCGGGACTGCTTGCGCAGGCACATCGCGACCCGTCGAGCGCCGGATTCAGCCTCCTTGCCGTGGTCGTGCGCGAAGCTGGACGGCTGCTGCGCGAATACCCGGAACTTAATGCTGCGTATCGGCCGGAAGGTGACCGCTTCTACGATGCGGTGAACATCGGAATCGCGTTCGATCTTCCGGGACACGGGTTGAAAGTCCCGGTGATGCGGGCCGCCGACCAGCGAGCGCTCAAGGACGTCGTCCTCGAGCTGCACCAGTTGCAGCAGGCATATGCGAGCGACCGGCTTCACCCAGACACGCTGCGGGAAGCGACGTTCACAATCTCCGACCTGTCGAGCGAAGGTCCGGCGTGGTTCATCCCGTTGATTGCAGAGGACCAGGCGGCGATCCTCGCGCTGACGTACGCCGGAGGGACGGCTGGCGCCGGCGCGCTCCGGCTCGTGCTGGTCTTTGATCACCGCGTCAGTGAAGGACGGCGCGCGGCCACGTTCCTTCGGGAACTGCTCCGCCGCATCGCTCTCTATGACCGAGCGACCGCCTCGGCGACATGCGCTCGTTGCGCGAGAGCTGTCGAGCAAATCAAAGCCGCAGGTGGACTGCTGCTTCGTGCGTTCGACGGCAACGCGGACGTATGGCTGTGCTCCTCCTGCGCCGCCTCGCGCACCTGACCACGCCGGGTGCAGAAGTCTCACTCTTCGGCTGCGCGCTCGTCCATCTGCCGCCGGAGGCTCAGCGGCCTGAGGTCGGTCCAAACCTCCGCGACATGCGCGAGGCATTCGTCCTTCGAGCCTTCGCGGCCCACCTCGCGCCAGCCGGCGGGGATCGACCGTGAGAGCGGCCAGATTGAATACTGTTCTTCGTCGTTGACGACGACCCTGTAACGCGCCGCGACTCCCGTCTCACCGGTCATGCGCCTACCTCCTCGGAACGTTTTTGATCTTCCGGCGGCGTGTCTCGTGTCGGCGCCGGAGCACGCCCGACCTCAGCTCGCAGGTCTGCCTTGACTACCTCATCCGTGAGCTCGGAAATCTCCCGCAGGACCGCGTCGAGTTCGCTCGGATCCGCCCGAGCGATCTGCTGCTCGCAAATAACCTGCGCGAGCGCGGCAATCGTCAGGCGACGGTCGAAGAGGCCAGCGGGCGCGAGTGAGATCTGCAAGCGATCGCGGACGCGAGCGAGCATCTCCATCGCGAGCATCGAATGACCACCGAGCGCGAAGAAGTCATCATCCCGGCCGATTCCCTCGGTGCCAAGGATGTCGCTCCAGATTCGCGAGAGCGTCTCCTCAAGTGCGTCTCCCGGCGCCACGTGGACCGCCGTCACGATGTCCTCGCTGACGGAAGCGGCGATGTAATCGGTGTGCGATGGCCCGAGCCGGCGCATCGGGAACACGGTGCTCTGCTCGAGGATGCGCTGGTACTCGGCCGCGAACGCTGCGGCCCACGACGGCGAGCACGACCCGGTGCGGAAGCGCATCTGGCCGTAGATCCCTTCTGCATGCCCCAGGAGCACGAGGAAAAGGTCGAGGTCCGTGGCGGACGGCGGGATCTCGTCGATCTCCAGCTCCAAGTCTGCAATCGACCCAAACGGCGCTAGCGGCACGTAGCTGAGCAGAACCTGAATGAATGGGCTCTGTCCCGGTCGACGCGGTGGTCTGAGGTGCTCCACCACCTTCGCAAAAGGCACGTCTTGATGGGCATACGACGCGGCCGCGCTCGCGTGGACGCGCTGGACCAAGTCCAGGAAGGTCGGATCCCCACCAGCGTCGATGCGAATGCCTATGGGGTTCGCGAAGCAGCCAACGAGGCCTTCGAGTTCCGGACGGCCGCGGTTGGCCACCGGGGTCCCGACGATCAGGTCGTCGTGGCCGGTGTAGCGGTGCAGCAGTGCGGCGAAGGCCGCGAGCAGGACGG